>JGI12269J14319_10000598_pt1 | contig 34546 bp, 22 predicted proteins | sample PeaSoiSIISIP2007_FD_14319 | JGI IMG/M metagenome (IMG submission 14319)
CGCCACCAAGGGCTACGCCTCCCTGGACTACGAGACCATGGGGTACCGGGAAGGCGACCTGAACCGCCTGGACATCCTGCTGAACGGCGATCCGGTGGACGCATTCTCCGTCATCATCCACCGCGAGAAGGCCTTCTTCTACGGGAATTCGTTGTGCGAGAAGCTGAAGGAGCTGATCCCGCGCCAGCAGTTCGACATCGCCATCCAGGCGGCGCTCGCCAACAAGATCATCGCCCGAAGCACCGTGAAGGCGCTGCGCAAGGACGTCACCGCCAAGTGCTACGGAGGCGACATCTCCCGCAAGCGCAAGCTCCGGTGTACCTGAACACCACCTACGTCTCGGAGGAGCAGGTGACGCTGGACTTCGAACTTCCCATGGGCGAGGTCATGTTCGACTTCTTCGACCGCCTGAAGAGCGCCACCAAGGGCTACGCCTCGCTGGACTACGAGACGATGGGCTACCGCGAAGGCGACCTCAACCGCCTGGACATCCTGCTGAACGGCGATCCGGTGGACGCTTTCTCCGTCATCATCCACCGCGAGAAGGCCTTCTTCTACGGCAATTCGCTGTGCGAGAAGCTGAAGGAGCTGATCCCGCGCCAGCAGTTCGACATCGCCATCCAGGCGGCTCTCGCCAACAAGATCATCGCCCGAAGCACCGTGAAGGCGCTGCGCAAGGACGTCACCGCCAAGTGCTACGGAGGCGACATCTCCCGCAAGCGCAAGCTCCTGGAAAAGCAGAAGGAGGGCAAGAAGCGGATGAAGTCCATCGGTTCGGTGGACGTGCCGCAAGAGGCGTTCCTCGCGGTCCTCAACATGGGAGCGGATTCGTAGGGTCGATTCATGAATCGCCCTTACGATTCGCCCTCACACACCAATCGCCCCTACAACTGTCAGGGCGGGGGGATCGTGGAGTTGCGGATCTCGGTCAGGAACTCCATGCTGTCCTGGAACTGGCGGTAGACCGAAGCGAAGCGCACGTAGGCGACGTCGTCCACCGGTTGCAGTTCCTTGATGACCAGCTCCCCGATCAAGCTGGACTGCACCTCGTGGGAGCCCAGTTGCTGGAGCAAGGATTCCACCTTGTCTGAAATCGCCTCGATCTGCTTGACCGAAATGGGTCTCTTCTTGCAGGCGAGGTTCAGTCCCTTGATGATCTTCTCGCGATCGAAAGGTTCGCGACGGCTGTCGCGCTTGACCACCTGGAGTTCCATGCTCTCGATGTACTCGTAGGTGGTGAAGCGCTTGGTGCAGGAGAGGCATTCGCGCCTCCTCCGGATGGCGCGACCTTCCTTGGCCGAGCGGGAATCGACCACCTTGTCTTCCGGAAATCCGCAGTAGGGGCACAGCATGTGGCCCCAAAGATAAGCGGAAGCAAGGCGCGAACCGCCCCGGGAACGTATCCCGGGGCGGGAGGGTCAGAATCCGGGGGGTACCGCGAGGACCACCGAGGACTGCCCGCGCACGCGCAGCCAGAGGGATTGCCGGGTGCGCGGCAGCGGAATGGAACCGGAGCCCGCCAGCGTCCTTTGCTCCCAGATCCTTCCATCCGCGGACAGGAGCTCAACCGAAGCAGTCCCGCCCTCCGGCAGCCCCACCTTCAGGCTCTGCCCCTCGCGACGGAGGGTGATCGCGTTGCTGCGCACCACCTTGGGCTGGACCGCCGTGACCACGGTCCCGATGGAGAGCGCACCCAGGTCCACCAGCGCGGTGCCGGTGTCGCCCAGGAAGGTGAACTCGAGGTAGTTCACTCCGGTGTCCATCGAGAGGGACCGGGATGTCGTCAGCGTCTGCCAAACGGTCCACCCCGAGGGGGCCACGACCAAGGTGTCCACCGCCGCATACCTCAGGACGCCCTTCTTCCAGACCACCACGGAGGCCGGATCCGGACTTCCATTGGCGGCCACGATGGACAGCGGAAGCGAATCGGCAACCGCCGCCGACACCTCGTAGTAGGCGTTGCTGCGGGTCGTGGCATGCCGCAACGAAGGTCCACCCGATTCGAAGATGGTGCCCAGCCCCAGACCCATCAAGGAAAAGTTGAAGTTGTCCAAGGAGATCTCGGCGGGTACGGGCGTAGCCACAAGACGCTTGGAGACCACCTCCAACCGCTCCAGGCGCAGGAGGTCCCTTCCAGCGCCGTAGAACCGCAACGTCAGGCTGTGCGCACCGGCGGCGATGGGGATCAGACGCGTGCCGTCGGCCCAGCTCCAGGACTGGACGCCTCCGGTGGGGTAGACGCGGATGGTGTCCGCGGTCAGTCCGTCGAGTTGCACCTGGATCAGACCCCCGGAGGTATCCGCGACCCGGGCCTGGAGCCACAAGGTGTCGGCGGAGGCCGCGTTCACGGAATAGGAAACGAAGTCGCCGCTGTCCACTGACGAAAGGTCCAACCCTCCGGAAACCTCCTGTGTAGCCTCGGTCGTGACGCCGTCGGTCACGGAGTAGGACGCTCCGGGGATGGTGCCTGGAACCGCCAGAACGGGCGGAGCGGAGTACGTGCCCTCGTAGGGGCAGGTTGTCGGGTCGCTCGTGCAATGGGCACGGATGTTGTTCCGAACCCATGTCCCGCTGGGAGAGAGGACGGAGGCGGACCAGTTGCCGGTGTCCGAGGCGTTGGTGTCCAAGGCGGCGGAGGATTCCGCCTTGTTGGTGATGGACCAGTTGCAGTTGGAGATCTTCTGGGGATCCAGCCAACTCGTGAAATAGGTCTGGGCGGCTGTGCCCTTCGACGACGTGGTCAGGCATGTCGTGTTGTCGTTGGCCCCTGTCGTCGTGGTTCCCCCGTTGGACTGGGACGCGCCCCACTCGGTGACGAAGACGGGGATCAGCTTCGAGGTGGAGCTCTGGCTCGACAGCTTGTTGCTGCAGGTGTAGAAGTGGTAGGTGTAGGCCACGCTTCCGTACACCTTGGGGTCCAGCGGCGCGGTGGAGGGGGCCGCCAGGTTGGACGACCAGTCCGGGGTGCCGACGACGACCAGATTGTTCGAGTATTGGCGGATCGCGGGAATCACGGCCTGGGCGTAGGTCGCGATGTCCGACCAGATGTAATCGGCGGTGTCGTTGTAGGGTTCGTTCCAGATCTCGAAGATCACGTTGGGAAGGTCGCCGTACTTCTTCGCCATCGTGGAGAAGAAAGCCGTCGCCTGGGGAGTGTGCATCGCGGCGTTGTTTTCGTGCCAGTCGATGATGACGTAGATCCCGTCGCTGACGGCGGCGTCCACGCCGGCCTGGATGTCCCGCAGCGACAACGGGGAGACCGTTCCCGTTTCTGCGGAGGCGGGAAGACGCAGGACGCTGATCTGCCAGTCGGCCACCAGCCAATCCACCACGCTCTTGTTGAAGAAGTCGCCCCACCATTGGGTTTCGCCCATGCTCACACCGGTCAGCTGGAAGGGAGCTCCGGTCGAGTCCGCGACCTGCTTCCCGACCACCTTGAGGGCACCGTGCCGGGCGACGATGGATGCGGCCTGGGAAGCGGCCGCTCCTGCCAGGAGGAGGGCGCAGCAGGTTCGAACGAATTTCATGGATGTCTCCCGGGATCGCACGGATCCGCGGCGGTTGTGTCGTGGATCGGGCAGCAAAGGTTCACTCGGAGCGAACTTGCATCGTACCGCTTCCGCGCCCCTCAGGGCCCCTTCGGCAGATCCAATCCCAGCTCCCCGATGTCGAATTCGCTGGTGCCGTCCGCGTCGGCCTGGGTGCTCAGTGCGTCCTCCGTATCGTCGGATTTCGTCGTCTGGGGATCCCATCGGGTGTCCGTGAGCGAAGCATCGGCGATCTCCAGGCGGGTGGAGGCGTTCGCGGTGCTCTCCTGGAGCTGGATCTCGTCGAACTTCCTCAAGGCGTCCAGGAGCACGGCCATGGTCTCGCCGAAGATGTTCGGTTCCAGGAGCATGGGTTCGTCCTGGAACCGGAAGATGCCGGTGGTCCACCGGAGGATTTCCAGGAGCGCCTCCTCGCCCGACTTCTCCCCCGTCTGCCCGTGCCGCATGCGGCCCTTGTCGAACCCGAACACCGCCCTTCCCCTGGAGCGCGTGATGGTGAGGAGTCCGGTCATGGCGCTGGCCTGGATGCTCTGCACCACGGACAGGAAGGGAAAGACCTCCAGGTTGCCCCAGATCCCGGGGCGCAGGATGTTCTCCAACTGCTGGTTGGATGCCCGTAGCCTCCTCGCCAGAAGGCGGTTCAGCAGGGTGCCCAGGGAACCGTACCTGGCCAGCAACTCGTGGAAACGGTCTCGGGGGACCAGGACCAGCGTGCACGGCGTGGCGCTGCGCACGGTGTTGGAGGTCGGCTGGCGGGTGAGGATGGAAAGCTCCCCGAAGCATTCCCCGCGCAGGATGCTGGCGACGCGGAGGTCGCCTTCCAACACTTCCAGCGCACCGAGCACCACCAGGAAGAGCTCGTTGTTGACCTGTCCTCTGTCCAGGATCACTTCGCCGGCCGGATAGTCGCAACGGGTTCCGGCGTTCAGCAGGGACAGGGCCACCGCCTGGGGCAACTGGAGCAGGAAGGGACGGTTTTCCAGATCGTGTTCCAGCGACGCGGGGTCCCAACCCGGATCGTCTTCCGAGTCCTCCCGGCGGGCGCTCCAGGTGCCGGAGCAATCCACCCAGGAGCAGTGGATGTCGCCCTCCTTCCCGTCGCGCAGATGAGTGCGCAGCTTCAGGAAGGGAACCAGGCAGCATCCGGATCCCGCGTGGTGCAGCGCCGGCGGTCGGACCAGAAGCCGGTCTCCCATGCGATGCAAGGGGCAGTTCGACAGACTGGCGGCCTGCAGGATCCACGGGCCCATCGGCGTCGGGGTCGCAGGCTTCGGAGTGTCCGCCGAGGTGTCCATGGCTTGCAAGATAGACCAGAAGGATGGGCCGGTCCGGCGTTACTATTGGTGGTCATGCGACTCTGCGTGTGCTCTGGTCCGAGGCCGCACAGCCGACGAGGCAGGGTGGGAACCCACACGTCCATCGCCCGTCCGGACGGGTCGGTGTGGATGTCCCCCAACCAGCGGGTGGAGAGGGGCCTTTCGGCGTGGGACATCCTCTGGGTGGACGCGGGAGCCGAATCCGAATCGCAGTTGCGGCTCTTCCTCCAGGAGGATCGCCCCCCCCGCGAAGTCCTCGTCTGCGGCGCCTGCGGAGCGTTGATCCGGGAATTGACCTCCGGCGAAGCCGTCTACGCCAACGAAGTCCTGGACCCCCGCAAGGGACCGCACCGGCCTTCTCCCACCAGGGCGCTTTCCTTCAAGGCCGTCCAGAAGACCTTCGGCCCCGGCGCCCATTCCGGAAAGCTCCTGACCACCGAGGTTCCCTGCGTCACACCGAGCCACAAGCTGGAGTCGGGGCACGGGTACGGAGCGATCGCGGTGGACCAGGACAGCGCGCTCCTCTGTCGGCCCTGCGTGGAGCTGGACCTGGGCCACGCCGTCGTCCGTTTCGTGCTGGACCCGGCCGATGTCGATCTCACCCCCGGCGCTCCCGGCGCGGAGGGCGCCCTGGCCGACGGGGCGAGGGATTGCGAGATCGGCTTGTTCACCCTATTGGGCGGACTCTGAACCCTCCCATTCCGCTCGAGCGGGCGAAATGGGAACCCTGAACCCTCCCATTCCGCTCGAGCGGGCGAAATGGGAACCCTGAACCGTTCCGGGATTCCTACAGACCCGCCGCCCTCGCGCACGCCTCGTCGACGAAAATCGTGGACTCGCGTCCCTCCAGGACCAGGGTCAGCGGCAAGCTCCGGTCGCCGTCCAGCACGCGGCGCAGGACGGGGGCCTTGCCCGATCCGGTCACCACGACGACGAGGTCGCCCGCGTTCCGCAGCGCGCCGAGTCCCAGGGTCGCGCGAGGATGCGGCGCCTTGGGCGCGGTGGTCTCCAACGCGAGCGAACGCGTGTCCTGGAGTTCGGCCCCGCCGGGAAACAGGCTCGCGGTGTGGCCGTCGTCGCCCATGCCCAACCAGACCTGCGGGATGGACGGAATCCGTCCATCTTCGGCCGGCACCAGGCCGCGGACCAGGTTTTCCAGGTGGACCGCGGTCGGCGACCAATGGAGGGCCTGCCGGGAAAGGCCGGCCGGATCCAACAGCAGCCGGATGGCCACGGCCCAGTTGGATCCGGGTTCGGAAAGTCCCACGCGGCGCTCGTCCACCGGGATGAACATGGTGGCCGGAAGCCTCCCTGCGGCCCAAAGGGGAAACAGCGCTTCGTAGGTCGAGCCGCCGGAAACGGCCACCACCGGGCCGAGCAGCCTGTCCCGGGTCGCCTCGCCCAGCGACTTCGAGTCGGGGTGGACCGAGATCCCGGGGTTCACGCGTGCGGGACCCAGGCGTGGTTGTCGCGTGCGATCAGCCCCTGGGCGGCGTCGGGACCGTCGGAGCCGGCAGGGTACAACGCGATCTTGGACTTGCCGGTGGTGGTGGACCACTTGTCGATCACGGGCTGCAGGAAGCTCCAGGACAGTTCGCATTCGTCGGAACGCACGAACAAGGTGGCGTCTCCGCGCCACGCGTCCAGCAGGAGGCGCTCGTAGGCCTCGGGGCTCTCCTGGAAGGCCTCGTGCCAGGCGAAGTTCATGGTGGTCCGCTGGATGCGCAGTGCCTGTCCGGGCATCTTGGTCCCCAGCTCGAGGAGGATCCCTTCCTCGGGCTGGATCTGGAAGATCAGGCGGTTCCGGGGGGGCTCCACGCCGGGAAGCGCGTTGAACAGGATGTGCGGCCCCTCCTTGAAGGTGACCGCGATCTGCGTCCCGCGACCGCTCATCCGCTTGCCGGACCGCAGGTAGATGGGCACTCCCGCCCACCGGAAATTGTCGATGAACAGGCGCAGCGCGACGAAGGTCTCCGTGTTCGACGTCTCGGGAACGTCGGGTTCCTCGCGGTAGCCGGGAACGGCCTTCCCGTCGATCTTGCCTCCCGAATACTGGCCCCGCACCACGTCCAGGTCCTCGCCGGAAAGGCTCAGGGGGCGAAGCGCCTTGAGGACCTTGACCTTCTCGTTGCGCACGTCGTCCGGCGAAAGGCTCGCGGGAGGCTCCATGCAGGTCAGGCAGAGCACCTGCATCAGGTGGTTCTGGATCATGTCGCGCAGCAGTCCGGCGGATTCGTAGTAACCTCCGCGGCCCTCCACTCCCAGGGTCTCCGAGGCGGTGATCTGGATGTTGTCGATGTTCCGGGCCGACCAGATGGGCTCGAAGATGGGATTCGCGAACCGGAAGACCAGGAGGTTCTGCACGCCCTCCTTCCCCAGGTAGTGGTCGATGCGGTAGATCTGGTGTTCGGCCAGGTGTTCCAGGATGGACCGGTTCAACTCCTGGGCCGATTTGAGGTCGCGACCGAACGGCTTCTCGATGATCACGCGCGACCAGCCCCTGCCATCCTGGTGCTGCCGGGTCAACCCCGTGTGCGAGAGGGAGGCGACGATGACGGGGAAGGTGTCCGGAGGCACGGAGAGGTAGTAGAGGACGTTGTGGGGAATCCCGAGCCGGGCGGAAAGTTCGGCCAGACGCGCGTCCAGGATCTTCACCCCCTCCTCGTCGTACCCGGAACGGCAGTAGTACAGGCTGTCGTGGATCTCCGAGGCCCCCGCCCGCTCCCGGAACGACTGGTCGTCCAGGTCCGAACGGCCGACGCCGACCACGGCGAATTTCTCGGGAAGGAGGTTCTGCGCCCGCAGTCGCGCAAGCGCGGGGAGCAGCTTGCGGTGCGCGAGATCGCCCGATCCGCCGAAGATGACGACGAAGCCGCCCTCGGAGACCGGTGTGTTGATGGCTTCCTGCATGCTTGTCCTCTGCAACGATGGGTGGGTTTGCGGAAGATACTCGTTCCCGAAGTCCCCAACCTCCTCAGGGAAGACCGGGAAGCTCCCGATCCAATCCGGACGGGAACGAATCCAGGGGCTCCGGGGCGGGTACGACTGGCTTCGGAGCTTGGGCGGTATCGGGACGCTGCTTCGCGGTATCCCGAACCTGGAAAGGCGTGCGCGGAAGGGAACGCTTGCCCGACAATGTCGAATCCGACATCTCCAGCCTGGATTCGAGGGTGTCCAGGGTGTCGAGGGTGGTCGGGACCAGCGGCACCCCGGCCAGCAGGGCGATCATCCTGTCCTGGAATTGCCGGACGGGTCGGGGACTCCCTGTGAAGCCGTTGCAGAGGAACGCGAAGGCCAAGGTGTCGCGACCCGGACGGACCAGGTACCCGGCCAGGTTCGATACTCCGTCCAGCGTGCCGGTCTTGGCCACCACAACGGTCGGATCGGGCAGGTTCTGGAACCGGTGGCGCAATGTGCCTTCTCCTCCCGTGGGGAGCACGGAAACAAGCCTGGTTCCGCCGTTCCTCGCGTCCATGGCGAGAAGTCGCGCCATCTGGCGTGCGGAGGCAAGGTCGTAGCGGGAAAGGCCGCATCCGTCGTCCACCAGCATGCGGGTCTGGTCCACTCCCCGGGAGGCGAGCCATTCCTGGATCCGCTTGCGTCCGGATTCGCGCGCGGGGCCGCGACCGCCCATGCCGAGACCCAGCAGCATCGCCTCGGCGAAAGGGTTCACCGATTCGCGCAGGCAGACGCGCAGGACGGGCTCGAGTTCCGGGCTGTAGACCGTTCCGACGCGAGTCCAGTTCCTCCTGCGACCAAGGGTATCCCCACGAGCCCTCAGGGCCGTGTCCGATCCCAGGACCCGAACGCCCTTGGCGAGAAGTTCGGCCCGCATGGCCTTGAGAGCCCGGGGACGGGGTTCGGCGATCGCATGGTCGCCCACCTTGTTCTGGTCCCAATCGAGCCCCAGCACCGGGGCTCCGTATCCGTCGCGGGAGCTGTTGATGGTCCATCCCTGCGGCCAGGCGTCCGGACCCCTTCCGACGATCGTGTCGACCGCCACGAGATTTCCGTGGACGCGCCGGATGCCGATGTTGCGGGCGGCCACCGCAAGCCCGCCCAGGCCGGTTCCGTCCGACATTCCCAAGGTGGGGTCGCCCCCCCCTTCCAACAGCAGGTCGCCGTGGAGAACGGAGTCCACGATCGGACCGGAGGCCCAAAGAGTCGTGCGCCAGCGGAAGCCCGGCCCCAGCTCGGAGAGCGCGACGGCCGCGGTGAAGAGCTTTTCCGTGGAAGCGGGGAGGAGCCTGGCGTCCGCGTCGTGGCGCCACATCGGAAGGGTGTCGCCCAGGCGCACCACGTAGGCTCCGAGAAGCCCCCCTTGCGAGAGGTAGTCCGCCCGGGCCAGGGAATCGAGCGCGGTCCAGAGCGCGGTGTCGGCACCGACCGGAAGATCCCTCCAACGGGGATCGGGAGGCGCTGGGCAACGGGGCGGTGGCGGGCAGGGCGGGCAGATCGAGTGCAGGACCAGCGTGTCCGCCTGCGGCGCGCGCGGCGCGGCATCCCGCTTCGGGAGAGGTCGGTTCGCGGCGCATCCGGCGAGGACGAGGGCGATCAGCACCGGACCGCGGGGCAGGTCGGTCATCGCAAGAGGATCCCCTCTGCCAATTCCTGTCCCCGACTCCCCGCCCACGCCACCGCGTCGTGGGCGTGGATGCTCTCCATGGAACGCACGTGGACGGATGCTCCGGCGTGGCCCTGGACGTCCAGGATGTCCAGCAGGCGGCTGGCGGCATCCTCCACGAACCGGAACGAATCCTCCCGGGACAGGGCGTCGATGACTTCCTTCTCGTCTTCCCGGCGCAGGACGGGATGGACGCGGTTGGAGGCCGCCCGATCCAGCGCGTCCAGGAGCCCGGAAACGCGGTCGGACCAATTTCCGTCCACCTCGGCCTGGAGGATGCCGCGCTGGTTGTGGAAGCCGAGTTCCCCGGAGAGGGCCTTCGAGCAAGGGCAGGCGAGCATCGCGGCGCCTTCCACCCGGGTGCGGAACCGCACGCCGCCCTCCGGGGTCCATTCGGCGCGGAGTTCCACCCGGAAGGGATGGAATCCGACCGATCCCGAAATGGGTGCTGCGCGATCCACGAGATCTTCCCACGCGAGCGTCGCCAGGAGCTGGACGGTATCCTGCGCCTTCGCCGCGACCTCCAGCCTGGATCCGAATTCCACCAGCGGAAGCTCGGCGCCCTCGGGGACCAGCATCCGGTAGAGGCGGCTCATGTGCACGCCCCGGTGCCCCGCGGGGACCCGGGCCACCATGGAGACGATCGCGGTCGCGGTGCGTGCGCCACCCAAGGCCAATCGGACCCGAACCCTGTCGATTCCCGCGAGGATCTCGGGTCGGGCGGGATGGGAAACCTCCGATTGGACGTCGGGCAACTCGATGTGGATGGACATAGGAACGCGGAAATCTACAAGTCCCGGATCTCGAAGACCTGGTCCCTCCTGCTTCGGGGTGCGGGGGAAGCTCCGTTCCTCGCCGGAGGCCGGGCTAGGCGATCCTGAGTCGGTCCGGCGCGGGGACGCTGGCGTAGAACTCGGCGCGCAGGGAGGGGTTCGATTGGAAGGCGCCGGAGAGCTTGCTGGTGCGGGTGATGGTTCCATCGTCCCCGATGCCGCGCGTCTTCACGCAGCAGTGCATGGCGTCCACCACCACGGCCACGTCGTCGGTGCGGAGGATCTGCGACAGCGCCTGCTGGATCTGCAAGGTGGCCCTCTCCTGCACCTGCGGGCGGCGGGCGAAGAAGTCCACCACCCGGTTGAACTTGGACAGACCGAGCACCCAACCCTTGCAGAGGTAGGCAACGTGCGCCTTGCCCAGGATGGGCAGGAAGTGGTGCTCGCAGGTGCTGTTGAAGGTGATGTTGATCTCCACCAGCATCTGGTCGTAGTTCATCTTGTTCTCGACCACCGTGATCTTCGGGAAGGCCTCGTCCCGAAGTCCCCCGAAGATCTCGTCCACGTACATCTTGGCGACGCGCTCCGGCGTCTCCGAAAGGCTGTCGTCGCCCAGATCCAGACCCAGGATCTCCATGATCTCGCGATGGCGGCGCGCGATCTCCAGCTTGGCGGTCTCCGGATCCATCCTCGGCTGTTTGGAAACCGGCGTCGGCACGACATTGGCCAGGACCGACGAGACGTCCACTTCGTATTCCCCGTTGAGGTGCCTGGGCATCGTTCGCAACTGTCCCGCGTTGTCCGTGCGGACCCTGTCGTGCATGGGATTCCTTTCGTTCTCCCCATGAATGTACCGGAAGTTCCGCGGATAGCGCCACAATCTCCTCCGATGCTACGGAGTTGTGACAGTGCGGGGGGATGGAACGACAGATAGATCCATCCGGATGTCCGATGTTTCCTGGTACTTCACCTCCAGACCGTTCCGCGGGACGGCCATCGGCGGCTCCAGGTCGGCACACGCGCCCAGAGACGGCGAAAACTTCATTCCCGACCGTCTGCTACCTTGAATGCGAGCGGCCACGTCCGTCCGGGCCTGGCCGCCTCTCCTCCTGCGAAAGGAAGTCGAGCATGGGCGAATCGATGGTCACCACGGCGTTCGAGCTGCCGGGATATGTCGTCACCAAGAACCTGGGACTGGTGCGGGGAATCACCGTCCGCTCCCGCTCCATCGTCGGCAACTTCTTCGGAGGCTTGCAGTCGATGCTGGGCGGCAACATCACCATCTACACGGAACTCTGCGAAAAGGCGCGGTCCGAGACCTACCGGCTGATGTGGAGCCACGCGAGCTCCCTGGGAGCCAACGCGGTGATCGGGGTCCGCTACGACGCCACCGAATTGATGGCGGGATTGACCGAAGTCATCTGCTACGGAACCGCCGTGGTGGCAGTCCCTGCGAACACTCCCGGCGAAACCCGGCTCTAGGGACCGACCGCCGTATCCGGCTCCTTTCGAGGCGGACAAGCCCAGGTTCGAGCATGTGTTTGGGGCGGATCGACACCGAGTGATCGGCCTTGCGGCATTCCAGGTCTGGAAGCAGAGATCGGCACGGAATTCGCTGATTCCTGCGTCTGTGGATAGGTTGTCGAGAAATCAAAAATTTTCAGGAGCACACGCCATGAAGACGATTTTGATGGCCCTTTCCGTGGTTTCCGGGGTCGCCCTCGCGGATGGCTCGCAGTCCGGACCACCTTCCCCACCTTTCGACAGCTTCCAGGTCGCGCAAACGAGGTACGTGGACTCCGTGGTCGTTTCCCACGAGGCCCAGGATGCCGAGCTGTTCGCGGCCCTGCCGGACTCCATCCGGCCCCTGATCGCCGCCGCCACCCAGGCTTGGAAGGCCGTGACCCTCGCCGATGCGGATCAGGACATGAATCAGCGCGCCAAGACGGTCGATTCCCTGCAAGGGATCTTCACCCAGAAGCGGGACTCCCTGCTGGTCCTGATCAAGGACTCCGCCACCCGGGACCAGATCCGGACGCGCATCGCGATCCTCGAATCCGTCCGCACGGACCTCAAGGCGAAATTGGAGGCGCGGAAGGAGCAGATCGCGGCCAAGATCGCGGGGATGAAGGCAGCCTCGAAGTAGGGGCGCTGTCGGTCGTAGAAGGAGATTTTTCCTTGACCTGACATTTCCTGGCGTTGTAGCATGGGTCGGAATCCGGTCCACGCCCAATTGGGCGACGGATTTCGCGCTACGACCGAGGGGAGCAATGCGATGGGGGTGGATTTCGGGGGCAGGAGAACCGGCGAACCGGAACGGTGGCCGGGAAAAGTGGCACTGGCGTCCAGGAGGTGCCTCGGCAAGATCCGGCACCACGACCAGGAAAAAACCACCCGCAGGAAGACTTTTCCGGTCTGCCTAGCGTCCCGTGGATCCATGAAGCCGCTGGCATGGAGGTTGCCACAGAATGTCCGGGGCCTTGCCATCACGCGGGGAGCTGCGTGGGTGCAGGTCGCGAAAACTCCGTGGAGGGCCGCTTGAACCAACCCAGAATCCTCGTCACAGGTGGCGGCGGCTTCATCGGAAGCCACCTGGTGGAATCACTCCTGGGTGTCGGCGAGGCGGTAACGGTTCTCGACGACTTCTCCTCCGGGTTCCGATCGAACCTGGCCTCGCTGTCGGGCGACCTGCGCGTGGTGGAGGGAAGCATCCAATCCGAATCCGACTGCAGAGCCGCCTTGGAGGGCGTCCGGGCGATCTCCCACCAGGCGGCGTTCGGTTCCGTTCCGCGTTCCCTGGAACGTCCCGAGCTCTACTCCTCGAACAACGTGCACGGAACCGTGACGCTGCTCCAGGAAGCCAGACGCGCCGGAATCCGGCGGGTCGTGGTGGCCTCGTCCTCCTCNGTCTACGGGGACGATCCGTTCCTTCCCAAGCGCGAGGATCGCGTGGGCCTTCCCCTGTCTCCCTACGCGGCATCCAAGCGCGCCTGCGAGCTCTTCGCCCAGGCTTTCGCGACCGGGATGGGGATGACAGTGTTCTGCTTGCGCTATTTCAATGTCTTCGGACCTCGCCAGAACCCCCGCGGACCCTACGCCGCCGTGATCCCGCTGTTCATCCGCTCGCTCCTCGAAGGCCGAAGTCCGGTCATCCACGGCGACGGCCTCCAGGCTCGCGACTTCACGCACGTGGAGAACGTGGTTCGTGCCAACCGGAAAGCGCTGGCGGGCGATTTCCCCCAGGGGTGCCGGATCCTGAACATCGCCTGCGGAGGCTCCACCAGCGTGAACCAGCTCTTCGATCGGATCCGCGCCACCTGCGAAAGTCCGTTGGAGGCCCTGCACGGCCCGGACCGCCCGGGGGACATCCGCGACTCCGTCGCCGACATCTCCGAAGCCAGGAAGGTGCTGGGGTACGAACCCGAGGTCGGACTCGACGAGGGCCTCGAGCGCACCTTGGCCTGGTACAGGTCCAATCCAGCGGAACTTGCATGATCCGGCCACCGTCGCTCGAATCGATCCGCATCGGGGTTGTCGGTCTCGGATACGTGGGACTTCCCCTGGCGGCGGCCTTCGGCTCCCGCTTCCCCACCCTGGGATTCGATGTGCAGCAGGAGCGCATCGACGCATTGCGGCGAGGCGACGACCGGACCGGAGAGCTTGACCCGTCAGAGCTGATGGGGATTCCGCAACTGCGTTTCTCCAGCGAGCCCGCGGACCTGGGGGAGTGCAACTTCTTCATCGTCTGCGTCCCCACGCCCGTGGACCGCCACAAGCGTCCGGATCTGACCCCGCTTCTGTCGGCCACGACCGCCATCGGTCGCCATCTGACGACGGGGAGCGTCGTCGTCTACGAATCCACGGTGTACCCCGGCTGCACGGAAGAGGACTGCGCGCCTCTCCTGGAAAGGGAGAGCGGACTTCGCGCCAACCACGACTTCTGGCTCGGCTACAGCCCGGAGCGCATCAACCCCGGCGACAAGGAGCACACCTTCCGCAAGATCCGCAAGGTGGTCAGCGGATCCACTCCCGAGGCCTTGGACGCCGTGGACGCGGTCTATTCCAGCGTGGTCGAAGCCGGCACCCACCGGGCGCCCTCCATCCGCGTCGCAGAGGCGGCCAAGGTCATCGAAAACTCCCAGCGCGACCTGAACATCGCCTTCGTGAACGAGCTGGCGCTGATCTTCCACCGCCTGGGACTGGATGTCGGCGACGTCCTGGAAGCCGCGGGCACCAAGTGGAACTTCCTCCCCTTCCGGCCCGGTCTCGTGGGGGGGCACTGCATCGGCGTCGACCCGTACTACCTGACCCACAAGGCCCTGGAAACCGGATACCATCCCGAGGTGATCCTGGCGGGCAGGAAGATCAACGACGGCATGGGAACCTGGATCGCACAGGAATGCATCCGCCTGCTCATCGACGCCGGGCGTCCGCTCAAAGGTGCGCGGGTCCTGGTTCTGGGACTGTCCTTCAAGGAGAACGTCCCCGACATCCGCAACACGAAGGTCATCGACATCGTGCGCGAGCTGGAGAGGTTCGGAATCCGCTGCGCGGTGGTCGATCCCCTCGCCTCCCCCGAAGACGCCAAGCACGAGTACGGCATCGATCTCGTGGCGCTGGGACGGACGCCTCGCTGCGACGCCTGCGTGGCGGCGGTGGCGCACGATCCCTTCGCGTCTCTCCTTGTCGGGGACTTCGGCAGGATGCTCGAACCCGGTGCGCCGATCCTGGACGTGAAGTCGTTCCTCGACGAGGATTCCCTGGAGAAGGCCGGATTCAGGATGTGGAGGCTGTGATGAGGATCTTGACCTTCGAAACCATCGAGGACCTGATGCTCCACGCGGGCTTCCGCGCCAAAGGGACCATCCTGGAGGAGGACATCGACGTCGTGGAGACCGACTGCGACCTGAACTCCCGCAGACGCCGGGATGCCGAGGTCCTGACCACGGTGGCGGCCAACGTCGACGGTCCCTGCCTGGAGCTTGGGACATCGCACGGGCACGGAGCCTACAAGCTGGCGACCAATCTCGGGTCGCGCGGCATCGTCCACACCGTCAACATCCTCCCCGAACAGTTCGATTCCACGGCGGGCATCCTGGTCACCCACCTCCTCGAAAAGGAGGGCATCGGCGCCTTCTACAGATCCAAGGGAACCGAGGGCATCCGACAGCACTATGCCAACACCGCGCGTTGGGACGTTCCCGAGGAGATCTCCGAACTCGCCATGGTCTTCATCGACTCCGCCCACGACACGGTCATGGTCCGCAGCGACTCCCGGCTCGTCTGGCCGCGGGTGCGGACCGGGGGCTGGGTCCTNTGGCACGANTTCAATCCCGACCTGCGCCGCAGATACGACTGGATCGACGCCTCCATGCGAGGTGTGGAACAATTCCTGTCAGAGACGATGCCGGATGCGGAAATCCTCCATCTGCGACATTCCTGGGTCGCCCTTCTCCGGAAGCCGGATCCCTCGACCGGAAACCTCGAACCGGCGGTGGCGCCCATCCCGTCCGGTCGCAATCTGGAACCGGTGGCGGATGGGACCCGTTCCGCGGGGCCCGCCCCCAGGATGCGGCTGCTGCGCTACGTCCTGGCATACCCCGCCTACGGAAAGAGGCGCATCGAGGAGGAGGAGGCGCTGGCATCGCGGCTGCGCGCGTTGGGATACGACGTGGAGGCGTTCCCGATCCCGTGCCCCGGCGGTTGGTGGCCGTTTCCGCGGCTCGACCGGGCATGGAAAGGGGGCGACGACCACCTGAAGCTGGCCTACGACGCCTTGGAGGCGAAGCTCGGGGACCGCGGGGTGCTCATCGCACAGGGCGGATCCATGCTGCATCCGGAATTCGTGGCCCGGTTGAGGGCCTACACCGTCTTCCTGTGCGCCGACGACCCGGAAAGCTCGGAGCAGCTCTCGCGACCGGTGGCGGCGGCATTCGACCACGCCATGCCGACGAACGCGGCTTGCGTGGAGGATTACGTCGATTGGGGCTGCCGCCGCGTGGATTGGATCTTCCACCCCCTGAATCCCGCGCTGACCGCCCCTTGGCTGACCGCCGAATCCATCCTGCAAGGCAGGCGCGGCCTGGACGTGGTCCTCTTCTGCGAACGCGTCATGAACCTTTCCGACAGGGCGCGGCGCGTGGAACGGTTGACCGCGAGCTTTCCCCAAGCCTTCGTGCGGGGAAAGGGATGGCCCGGGGGGTTCATTTCCGATTCCGAGATGGTCGGAGCCTGCCTGGATGCCAAGATCGGATGGAACCTGCACAACTCGACCGGACCCACCAATACGCGGACCACCCTCCTGCCCGCGTTGGGCGTGATGCAGATCTGCGACAACAAGCAGCACCTGGGTCGGCTTTTCGAACCGGACGTGGAAATCGCGGGCTTCGACACCGTCGAGGAATGCGTGGACAAGACCCGTTACTACCTGGCCCACGACCTCGAACGCCGGAGCATCGCGGCCAAGGGCTGGGAACGGGCGACGAGGGACTACACGGAAGCGGCCTGGTGGAGACGGATCCTCTCGGCGATCGGACCGCACGCCCTGGCGAAGTCGCGGCTGGCGGATTGAGAAGAAGAAGGATGGGACCATGACGAATGCGGACAAGCTGGTGGAACACGTCACCTGGAACGACCAGAGGATCGCCACCATCATCCGGCGGGAGTTCGTTCCGGAACAGACCACCTTCCTTTCGCCGGACTCCTACTACCAGCAGGCAGGATTCGTTGTATACCCCAAGGACGGGGTGGTGGCCCGCCACGTCCACCTGCCCCTGCAACGGCATCTGGTCGGCACGCCCGAAACCCTCTTCATCCGGAAGGGTTCCGCCGAGGTGGAACTCTACGCCATCGACAAGAGCTTCCTAGGCACCTGGCTTTTGGCCGAAGGGGACATCATCCTTCTGGTCGGCGGCGGCCATCGCCTGACCTGCAAGGAGGACACGGTGTTCTTCGAGATCAAGCAAGGACCCTACACCGGACTGAAGGAGAAGGAGATCTTCTGATGGTTCCCGTCGCCGAACCCATCCTCCTCGAGGAGGATCGCGCCAGGGTCCGCGAAGCGCTCGAAGGCGGATGGATCTCCTCCGCCGGCGCATTCCTGGAGAGATTCGAGGAGGATTGGGCCCGGGCCTGCTCGATGCCTCACGGAATCGCCGTGAGCAACGGGTCGGTCGCGTTGGACGTGGCGGTCTCCCTGCTTGGCCTGGAACCCGGCGACGAGGTGATCGTCCCCACCTTCACGATCATCTCTCCCGTCCAATCCATCGTCCGGGCCGGTGGCGTCCCGGTTCTCGTGGACTCGAATCCCGACGACTGGCAGATGGACGTCACCGGCCTGGAGGCGAAGATCACCAGCCGCACCCGGGCGATCCTGGTGGTCCACATCTACGGGCATCCGGCGGACATGGACCCGGTGCTGGAGATCGCGGCGAAGCATGGCCTGGCCGTGGTGGAGGACGCGGCGGAGGTCCACGGCGCCCTCTACAAGGGACGCCCGTGCGGCGGGATCGGGGACATCAGCACGTTCAGCTTCTACGCCAACAAGCTGATCACGACCGGGGAGGGAGGAATGGTGCTCGTCCGCCGGGCCGAGCTGGACGCGCGCGCGCGCGCGCTGCGCAACCTCTGCTTCCAACCGCAGCGGAGGTTCCTCCACGCCGAACTCGGGAACAATTTCCGTCTGACCAACGTCCAGGCCGCGATGGCCATCGGCCAGATCGCGCGCCTGGAGGCCATCGTGGACCGCAAGAGGGNGATCGCCCGTTCCTACGACGCACTTCTCGGCGGCCTTCCCGGCATCTCCCTACCCGTCGAACGGGAATGGGCCCGGAACGTCTATTGGGTCTACGGGCTGGTCCTGGACCCGGGCCTGGACATGGACGCCTCCGGTTTCGCGGATCGTCTGAGGACCAAGGGCGTGGACACCCGGCCGTTCTTCCTGGGAATGCACGAACAGCCCGTGTTCCTGGAGATGGGCCTCTTCCGGGGGGAACGACACCCCGTGGCCGAGGGTCTCGCCCGGCGCGGACTCTACATCCCCAGCGGCCTGGGAATCACCCGCGACCAGATCGAAACGGTCGCCTCGGCCGTCCGGGAGTGCCTGCGATGAGCGTCTTCGAAGAGTACGCGGAATTGTACGATCTCCTCTACGAACGGAAGGACTACGCCGCAGAGGCTTCGGTCTTCCACTCCCTGATCGAACGGCATCGCGGCGGTGCACGCACCTTGCTGGACCTCGGTTGCGGCACGGGGCGCTACGAGGAGCATTTCGCCGACCTCGGCTACGACGTGACGGGGATGGACATGTCGGAGGGGATGCTCGAATCGGCGAGGCGCTCCGAGGCCGCGAGGAAGGGTGTCCGGTTCGTCCGGGGGGACATGCGGACCATGGACCTGGGCAGGCGATTCGACGTCGTCCAGGCGTTGTTCCACGTCGTTTCCTACCTCTCGGACGACGACGACGTCGCCAGCGCCTTCGACGCCGTCCGCCGGCACCTTTCGCCCGGCGGGATCTTCGTCTTCGATTGCTGGCACGGCCCCGGAGTGCTGTCCGACCCGCCTGCCGTACGCGTCCTGGAACGGTCGCGCGGGGATCTCAAGGTGTGGCGGATCGCGCGCCCGGTGTTGCAGCCCGCTTCCAACCTGGTCGACGTCGAATACACCATCCTGTCCTCGCGGGGAGACGACGCCCCCCTCCGGGAGATCCGGGAATCCCACCGGATGCGGTACTTCTTCCTGCCCGAATTGCGAGGATTCCTGTCGCGATCCGGACTCCTGCTCGTCGATGCCCACCCTTCCTGGAATCCAGGAGGAGAGATCGGGAGCGCGGACTGGCACATCACCGTCGTCGCCAGGGGCGACGACCGGAACCCGGAGACCATCCCATGAAGGTGAGAATCGTCTGCTACGAGGACGTCGATCTCTGGATCCTCGGCAAATTCGCCACGAAACTGCGCGAGAACCTGCTGGCCATGGGAACCCAGGCCGACATCGCCAAGGTCCCCGACCCGACGGCGGACATCAACCACCACATCATCTACTTCGACTACGACGGCCGGAAGAACTCCACCGACACCGTGATGATCACGCACCTCGACTCCGATTGGAAGGTGGACAAGGTCCGCGCCCAGCTGGGGAACGCCGAGCTGGGGATCTGCATGTCCGCCGAGACTGCGCGGATGCTCGAATCCAAGGGCGTTCCCGGCGATCGACTCTGCCACGTGCTCCCCGCCCACGACGGCGTCATGCGTCCCCGACCCATCAACATCGGACTCACCAGCAAGATCCACGGCGATGGCCGCAAGCGGGAACATCTCCTGCCCCGCCTCGCCAGCCGGATCTCCAGCGAGGATTTCCGGTTCACCATCATGGGCGCCGGGTGGGAGGGGATCGTGGATTCCCTGCGGGCGCTCGGCTTCTCCGTCGAGTACCACGACGCCTTCGACCACGAGTTGAACAGACGGCTCGTCCCCCAGTTCGACCACTACCTCTACCTGGGCCTGGACGAAGGGGCGATGGGTTTCGTCGACGCCCTCGCCGCGGGCGTTCCCACGATCGCCACGCCCCAGGGATACCATCTCGACGCACCCGGCGGACTGGTCGCACCCTTCACCACCTTCGAGGAGCTGGAGGAAGTCTTCCGTCGCCTATCCGACCGCCGAAGCATGTTGACGGAATCGGTCAAGACCTGGACCTGGCGCGACTACGCCGCCAAGCACCTGGAACTCTGGGAATACCTCCTGGCCGGCAGGAACCGGACCGGCGCCTCCCGCTACCGCGACGGACTGAATTCCCTGCTGGGCACCAGGTCGACCTCCGGAAGCGCCCTTGCCGCGCAAAACGTCGTCGCCTCGCGCCACCCTCAGGAACTTTTCCGTGGATCCGCTCTCCGTTCGAAGGAGCCGGTCGTGACGCCTCCCCGCGCGGTTCTCCCATCTCAGGTGGGAGAGTACACCATGGACGGCAGGGCTTCCCAGGAATCCTGGTACCTTGACGAATCCCGTCCCTCCGGTGGTTCGATGCGTTTCGACGCCGCCGGCATCGAGACCCTGAGGGAACGGATCCGTCGGCGGGAGCTGGGCAGCTACGGCATCACCGACGATTTCCTCTACCAAGCCCTGGACAAGTTCGACCTGAAGGGACTCGATGTCGTAGTCATTGGTTCCGAGTTCCCATGGTACGAGTCGATGTGCCTGGAGGCCGGAGCCCGATCCATCACCACCATCGAATACCGCCAGGTTTCCTGCGCCTATCCGGGGATGACGTTCCTCACCCCCGACGAGTTCCGTCGGACCCCGCGCGTCTTCGACGCCGCGTTGTCCATCTCCTCCTTCGAACACGACGGCCTGGCCCGGTATGGAGACCCCTTGGACCCCAACGCCGACCTCGCCGCGATGCAGGACATGAAAGCGCTGGTGAAGCCGGGTGGTTTGCTGTACCTCGCGGTTCCGATGGGAAGGGACATCCTGGTTTGGAACGCTCACAGGATCTACGGACGGAACCGGTTTCCGCTGCTGGTGAAGGGGTGGACCACGCTTGGATGGTTCGGTGCCGACGAGACCATCTACGACCACCCGACCATCGGATCCGGCGAAGAACGCAACTACATCCAACCCGTGGTGGTCCTTCGAAACGACCATCCCGAAAGCCGCGTCGAGGTCGTCGATTGGAAAAGCCTCGATCGGGTACCAGAGGCTTCCCGGAATCGAACCGACCCCGCCGCGGCATCCCGTCCCCGCATCCTCGTCGTCGCCGACGTGCCCGGATGGATCTTCGACCGCCACGCCCACAAGCTCCAGTCCGAGCTCGCCGACGAGTTCGACATCGAAATCGCCTACCAGGGACAGGATCTGGACGAAAGTCGCCACGACCTGGTCTACGCTCTGGAATGGAACCTCGTTTCCCCGGACCGGATCAGGACCCGTTCCAAGTGGGTGGCCGGAATCCGGTCCCACATCACCTGGCAGGACCTTCCCGCAGAGGTCTTCAAGCAGGCCCTGGCACGCTTCTCCAGGGTCCACGTGGTCTCCCGTCGCCTGGAATCGCTCCTTTCCGGGTACCACCCGCGGCTGGGACTGCTGACCCACGGCATCGACCTGGAACATTTCCTCTCGTCCCCCAGGCAACTGGGAAAGGCCGGGTCCCTGCGGATCGGGTGGGCGGGCAACCGCAAGTCGCCGGCGAAGGGATTCGAGCAGTTCATCGATCCTCTCGGGAAGATCCCCGGCGTCGAACTCGAGTTCTGCGGCTACAGCGACCATCTGCTGGATTTCAAGGAGATGCGCGCCTTCTACGAGGATATCGATGTCTACGTCTGCAGCTCGTCGACGGAAGGCAGCAACAACTCCCTGCTGGAGGCTGCGGCGATGGGGTGCGCGATCGTCACCACCGACGTCGGCACCGTTCCCGAATACCTGGAAGACGGGGTTTCCGCCCTGATCGTCGATCGGACACCCGAGTCGTTCCGGAACGCGGTCCTCCGTCTGCTGGAGGACCCCGCCCTGGTCGCGCGCCTGGGATCCGAGGCATCGAGATCCGTGAAATCGTTCGATTGGAAGCTGAAGCTCCGGGACCACAGGCGATTCTTCCACCTCGCGCTGGGGGAAGCGGCCGGAGCTTCCTCCACTCCCGAGGAGAGCGCCGCGGACAAGGCCGAGCGCCTGCTTCGCGATTCATTGGACTACATCGGAAAGGGCGAATTGGAGATGGCGCTCGCGTTGGTTTCCGAAGGAGCGCGGCTCGCCCCGGAAAAGGAAGGGATCGGACGAGCCGAAGCGGGTCTTCGGGAAGCGATCGAACGGAGGCGCGGATCCTCTCCCAAGGTGCAGGAACTTCTGGAAGTCGCCGACCGGCACCTGGCGGCGAAGGAATACGAACCCTGCATCCTCGCTCTGCGCCTAGCCGAGGAATTGGCCCCAGACCCGCGCAGAATCGTGGAGGCGCTGGCCTGGGTGTTCGTGCAGAAGGGCGACGTCCAGTCGGCCCACGCGCAGTACATCAAGGCAAGCCAGCTGTGGCCGGACGATCCGGGCACGCACGCGAACCTCGCGGGGTTGCGCATCCAGATGGGCCTGGTGGAACGCGCGGAGCCGGAGCTCCGGAAGGTCCTGCGCCTCGCACCCCACGACGCGGAAGCCTTGGTTGCGCTTTCGCGCATCCATCGCGAGAGAGGCGAGGAAAGCGAAGCCGACGCGTTGATTTCCGAACTCAGGAGGCACCACCCCGGACACCCCGCGGCCAGGGAATCCGCGACGCCTTCCGAAGAGGACCGAGCGAGCTGGAACCCGACCTTCTCTTTCTGCATCATCACCAACGGAAAGCGTCCCGAGAAGCTCCGCGACGAGATCCGGAGCATCCGCGAACTGGAGATCCCCGGAGTCCGCATCCTGGTGGGCGGGGAACCGCCCGAGGGATTCTCCGATCCCGGGGTCGAGATCGTCGCCGTGGTGGATGCCGCGCGCAACGGCCGCCTGGGGGAGATGCGGAACCGGCTTGTGGAACGGACGGATTCCGACATCGTTGTCGTCGCCGACGACGACATGCTCTTCCATCCCGACTTCCGCGACGGGATCGTCTCGGCGGGTCCCGACTTCGACGTCCTCTGTCCGAGGCTGCTGAACCCGAACGGCTCGCGCTACTGGGATTGGGCCGTGTTCCGCGGACACGGGGAGGAGAACCACCACCTGATCCCCTATGGAGATTCCAGTCCGGACGTCTACGTCACCGGAGGGCTGTGCGTAGCCAGGCGAGGGGTTTTCGAGGTCGCGAAATGGGACGAGGGCCGCGGCTTCTACCAGGAGGAGGACATCGACTTCTCCGCCCGCCTGAAGAAGGCGGGGCTTCGCATCGGATGCGCTCCCGGGGCCACGGTCACCCACCGGGATCCGCGCCATGTCCAATGGGGTCGGGAAGCCCTCGACCTCCGGGCCGTGGTCGGGCGGGCCGCCCAGGCCTGGGAGGCGGGCGAGAAGGAGCAGGCGAGGGCGGCCCTGCGGCTCGCGCATGCGAACCTGGCGGGATCGGGCTACCCTCCGGAACTCGCCGTCGAGGTGGCGCGGGCGATCGGGGACGCGGAACTTCTCCAGGAGCTCTCCTCCCTCCCTCCCCTGCGCCTCGGTTTCGACGGCAGGACCTTCTCGGTGCCGGATTCCGTCGTCCGGGGGATCGGGAACTACGCTCTGCACCACCTTCTCGCCGTCCTCGCGGCGCGCCCGGGATGCGACCTGACCGTCCTGACCGACGACCACAAGCCGTTCCCGGACGCGATCCGATCGAGACTCCAGGCGGCGGGAGCGAAGTTCGCGCCCTGGTCCACCAGGACCGCGGAGGACTTCGACATCTTCCACGCCTCCGATCCGATGCACGTCCATCCGGAGTTCGCGGCCCCCTTCCACAGGTTCGGCTCGACGCGTTCCTCGGCCACGTTCTACGACATCATCCCCATGCGCGTCTACGAAGGCCGGATCGCGAACTGGCCGGGCTACCTGGCCAGGCTGGACCAGATGCGCGCATGCGGGACGGAACTCCACTGCATCTCGGAATTCACGCGGCGCGATCTCCTCTCCGCCACCTCGTTCGACCCCTCCAAGGTCCGGGTGGTGATGGCCGGATTCAACGGATCGGAATCGTCGCGGTGCTGGACCCGGGAGGAGGGCGACGCGGTGCTGTCGCGCCTGGGCATCGACAAGCCGTTCTTCCTCCACGTCGGAGCCGTGGATCCCCACAAGAATTTCGAGACGGCCCTGGCCGCGGTGCAGGCGATCTCCCGCACCCGCCCGGTCCAGCTGGTGGTCGCGGGCAGGCTCGCGAACTCGCTGGAATCGGTCCGCCAACAGGTTCTCCGGATCGGAATGCGAGACGTGGTCTTCACGGACTACCTCCCCCGCGAGGAGCTGGAGCTGCTCTACTCCAGGGCGGTCGCGACCCTCTTCCTCAGTCGGTACGAGGGGTTCGGTTTCCCGGCTCTCGAGGCGATGGCCAACGGATGTCCGCTGGTCTGCTCCGACGCCACTTCCCTCCCCGAGGTGGTCGGGAACGCCGCCCTGCTCCACGCTCCGGACGACCTGGCCGGGGTCGTTTCCTCGCTGGAACGACTGCTGGACGATCCGGGGCTGCGGGCCTCCCTCGTCTCCGCTGGAAGGCGGCAAGCCCGCGCCTTCCCGTGGTCTTCCGTCGCGGACCGGACCTGGCAGGCATGGGACGAACTGGCGAAGGGTCCGGCTCCGGCTCCCCAAACCGCCCCTCCTCCCGCCGCCGTGGCATGGGTTTCCCCGGTCTGGGATCCCAGCGGCTACGGCGACGAGTCCCGGGCCTTCGTCCGGCACCTCGCGGGTACCGACCTGGGTCTCGGACTCCTCGCGTGGGGACGGCATTCCGAATCCTTCCGNCAGGCCGCCGACTCCGACGACCGGTCCCTTTTCGACGGGTTGATGGGGCGCGAAACCGCATCCTCCCCGGTTGCCGTCCTCGACATGCCCGGATCCGCCCTGGGCCGCGTGCCGGGGGCGGGCCACCACGTGGGCCGCACGACCTTCGAGACCGACGGACTCCCCGGGGATTGGATCGATCGCTGCGATTCGATGGACGAACTCTGGGTTCCGTCCAGCTTCAACCTGGAGACCTTCCGGCGCGCCGGAGTGCGCAAGCCCGTGCTGGTGGTCCCCGAGGGCGTCGATACCGCGAGGTTCCGTCCGGGAACCGAGCCGCTCTCCCTGCCCGGCCCGAAGAGGGCCACCACGTTCCTATCCGTGTTCGAATGGACGCACCGCAAGGGTCCCGATGTCCTGCTGAGGGCGTGGGCGATGGCGTTCGGCCCCGACGAGGATGTGCGTCTCGTCCTGCGCACCTACCCTCCCAACGAGATCGAAGGCGACCCCGCAGCGTGGGTCGACGCGAAGATCGAGGAGACCCTGCGCGAAGCCGGATCCTCGCGCGATCGATGCGCCTCCATCGTCGCGATGGCCCGGCAGGTTCCGGAATCCGACATGCCCCGCCTCTACGCCGCCGCCGACGTCCTCGTCGCGCCTTCCCGCGGGGAAGGGTGGGGACGGCCGCACATGGAAGCCATGAGCTCCGGGGTTCCGGTGATCGCGACCCGATGGAGCGGCAACCTGGACTTCCAGGACGACGACAATTCGTGGCTCGTCGACACCGAGGGCCTGGAGGAGATCGATGCCCGGGAGGAGTTCCCGTCGTATCGCGGACAGAAATGGGCGAAGCCGTCCGCGGACCACCTCTCCCGACTCCTGAGGGCCGCCTTGGACCCCGACGTTCGCCTCGCCAAGGGCGCCAGGGCACGGCAGGACATGGTGGAACGATGGGACTGGTCCAGGATCGCGCCGATGGCGGAAGCCAGGATCCGCGAGATCCTGGACGGAATCCCGGCGGAAAGGTCCTCCCTGTCGACCGGGAGGTCCGCCGGCGCGGCTCCTGTCGTCCATCCCTTTTCCGTCCCCAAGCTCCTCCCCGCCCTCCGCGGTCGGATTCCCATCGCGATGCCGGCGTACAATCGGGACGACTATCTCCAGCAGGTCCTCGCCGGACTGCGGTCCAACGTCGATCTGGAGCGGTTCTTCCTGGTGACGGGCGAAGAGCCGGACTGTCCCGGGACCAAGGCGCTGTTCGACTCCGTGGACTGGATGCCGGTGGTGCGGACCATCAATCCCCGGCGCCTGGGTTGTCGGGGGAACGTTCTGGGAACCATCGACCGGGCCTTCGAATTCGCCGATCGCGCCGTGGTCCTGGAAGACGACATCGTGCCCGCCCCCGATTTCCTGTCCTATCTGCTCTGGGGCCTGGACAGGTTCCGCGACGACCAGGGCGTCTTCGACATCGCCGCCTACCGTCGGCTGTCGGAGGAACCCCCTCGCGGCGACGCGCATCTGGCCAACCGGGTATCGTGGTTCACCCCGTGGGGGTGGGCGACCTGGAAGGACCGCTGGACGCGGTTCCGCGACATGGTGCCGATTCCCGCGGACGCGCCGGATTCCTGGGGCTCCTGGGCGTGCAGATGGTCGGTGGAAATCGCCAAGCTGCAGGAGATCAGACCCCTGGTGGGCAGGGCGCAGAACATCGGGGAGGTCGGGACCTGGGTGCCGAATCCCGAGTGGCACCGCGACAACCAGCGAACCGTCCATTGGATGGGATCCCTGGGTTGGCCCTCCATCGAGCCACGCGCCTTCCGGCTGGACACCGAGGTCGAAGCCGGAAGGGTTCCGCCGTCGCCCGAAACCACCCTCCCCACCTTCCGCTGGTGCGGCGACCTGTTCAATTTCAGCGGCTACGCGGGCCTCGCCCGGAACGCCGTCGCCGGACTGATGGACGCGGGCATGCCCGTCACGGCGGATCCACAGCGCAACGACAGGAACTGGTTCCCGGGAATTCCCCCCGCGGATCGGACCCGCTGGACCGAACTGCTGTCCCGGAACCCGAAAACCGGAGTCCTGGTCTGCTGCGACGTCCCGCGCGACGCGACCGGGCGGAACCAGGTCTTCGACCGGATGGCGGCGGCCAACCCGGGAAATCCCAGGCGGGTGGGCTGGACCATGTTCGAGTCCGACCGGTTGCCGGCGGGATGGGCGGACTCCCTGAACCGCCTGGACGAGGTCTGGGTCCCCTCCGAGTTCAACCGGCGGACGTTTTCCGCCGCGGGAGTGGAACCGGGAAGGATCCATGTCGTGCCGGGCTCCGTCGACCCGTCCCGCTATGGATCCGGACTGCCCCATCCCCTTCCCGGAGGCAGGAAGGGGACGACCTTCCTCTCCGTCTTCCAGTGGGTTCGGCGCAAGGGCTGGGACGTGCTTCTCCGCGCCTGGGCCGACGCCTTCGACCCCAAAGCGGACGTCCGGCTGGTCCTGCGTTGCCATCCGTCCGGGAACGACGCCTCGCCGATGCGCGAGCGGTTCCGGGAGTCCCTGGAGGAACTCGGTCTCGCCGAATCGAAGATGGCTCCGATCGTGCTCCTGGACGGATTCGTCCCCGAATCCGAGATGCCATCCCTTTTCCTCGCCTCCGACGTCTTCGTCCTGCCTTCGCGCGGAGAAGGGTGGGGCCTCCCCTATCTGGAGGCCATGGCCTCGGGCAAGCCCTGCATCGCCACCGCCTGGGGAGCGTCCATGGATTTCCTGAACGAGGACAACGCGTGGCTCGCTTCCCCCCGGGACCTCGTTCCCGTAGGAGAGAACGCCTGTCGCGAGAATCCGTACCTGTCGCCGGACCACAGGTGGGCGGATCCCGATCCCGCGGAAGTCGCGCAACTCCTGCGCAGGGCCGCCTCCAACATCGTCGAACGCGAGCGGAAGGGGATCCAGGCGCGCTTCGAGGCGACCACCCGTTGGAATCCGGAAAACACGTCCAGTACCATCGCCGCTCGCGGCCGGGCTCTGCTGGGCCTCCCGGAACCGGCATCCACCCGCACCTTCCCTCCGGTTCGGAACGCGTCGGGAACCAAGCTTTCCGGAACCATGGAGAAGGTCGCGGCGGGGCTCTTGGCGCATCGGGTCGAGCACGCGACCACGACGGCCCCCGAACCGGAAAAGCCCCTTTCCATCCGATGGGAGGGATCCCAGTTCGTCCACCATTCCCTCGCGCTGGTCAACCGCGAGCTGTGCCTCCGCCTGGCCAAGCGCGGACACGATCTGTCCCTGATCCCCTGGGAACCGGACCAGTTCGGTCCCGGCGACGATCCCGACCTCGCCATTCTCGAGAGGCTCCGCAAGGCGCCCCTGGAAGGTCCCTGCCAGGTCCATGTCCGGCACCAGTGGCCGCCGCTCCTGGAACGTCCCGAGGAAGGCAAGTGGGTGGTGGTCCAGCCCTGGGAGTTCGGGTCCCCGCCGCAGGATTGGATGCCCGTGTTCCGCGATCGGATCGACGCGCTCTGGGTCCCCTCCACCTACTGCCGCGACCTCTACGCCCGGGCGGGCGTGCCCGCGGACCGCATCCGCGTGGTGCCCAACGGCGTGGACGCCGATCGCTTCCGGCCCGGACTCCAACCGCTGCCGGGCCTCGAACCCGACGGCCGCGTCACCTTCCTGTACGTGGGCGGGACCATCGCGCGCAAGGGCTTCGACGTGCTTCTGAACGCATGGAAGAACGCCTTCGGGCCTTCCGACCCGGTGCGTCTGGTGGTCAAGGCCATGGGAGGGGAAACCTTCTACAAGGGGCAGACCGGCGAGGCCATGGTCCAGGAGCTGAACGCCTCCGGCACCTGCGCCCCGGTGGTCTACGTCGACCAGGATCTTTCCCTGGAGGACCTTCCCCGGATCTACGCCTCGGGCGACGTCCTGGTCCACCCCTACCGCGGAGAGGGCTTCGGACTTCCCATCGCCGAGGCGATGTCCTGCGGCCTGCCCGTGGTGGTCACCCGAGGCGGGGCATCGGACGATTTCTGCGGCGATGCGGAATCCTGGGGGATTCCCGCGACCCGCGTGGATGTTCCCGGAGGGGTGGTGGGACCGTTCCGCACCGTGGCGGCGCCCTGGTGGTTGGAGCCTTCGGCGGAGAAACTCGCGGAAATACTGCGCACGGTGGCGGGAGACGAGGTCGGCAGACGCTCCAGAGGCAAGGCCGGACGCAGGCGGATCCTGTCCAACTGGACCTGGGAGCACGCCGCGGACGCCGTCGAAGCGGCCCTGAGGGATGTCGCCGCGCGGCCGGGGGTCCGACGGGAGGGCGAGGGCGGGAAGACGCCCGATGCGCCGCCGCCCGACGCGGCATCCGCGGCGGAGTTGCTGGACCTGAACCGGATCCTGTTCCGCGCCGAAGCGGCCGCGGGCCGCGGGGAATTCGGCGAGGCGGAAGTCGCCACCCGGGAAGCGGTGGAGGCCCATCCCGACCAGCCCCTCGCCTGGTTGGCTCGTGCCATGGTCCTGCGCGGTCTCCGGAAGTTTCCCTCTTCGATCGAGGCGGTGCGGAAATCGATCGCCCTGCAGGAGTCCCCGGACGCGCTCCTGGAATCGGTTCTCATCCACCGGTTGGCGGGGCAGGACTCGCAGGCGAAGACCTCCGCGAAGCTCCTGAAGGAACGCCACGGCGAATGGCTTGCCGCGACACGAGCCCTCTACGCCACGAAGGGGCAGCCTTGGCCGCTGGACACGCCCCAGAAGAACGGGAAGAAATCCAACGCACCCTCCCCGAAGGGACGGAAGTAGGACCGGTTTCCGGACCGCTCATCCCGAGGGCTTCGGCGATGGGAGCCTGGACCAGTATCTTGTCCTGCGATGGATTCCAAATCTCGAGCGCGCACTGTGGGAGAACTCAAGCACACGGGCTGGAGGCCGCGCCCGGTCCGGGACGAGGTTCGGGAAAACCTTTCGCGCCGCCTGCGCGAGGGCACCCCGCTGTTTCCCGGCCTGCACGGCTACCAGGACACCGTGGTCCGCGACCTGGTCCACGCCCTGCTCTCCCGCCACGACATCCTCCTGCTGGGCCTGCGCGGCCAGGGGAAGACGCGTCTGTTGCGGCAGATCCCCTCCCTTCTGGACGAATGGATGCCCGCGCTTCCAACACCGCTGCGCGACGATCCGCTGCGTCCGGTCTCCTCGCAGGGCAGGCGGTTGCAGGAGGAACATGGCGACGAAACCGAACTGGTCTGGATCCATCGCGACGATCGGTACAGGGAGAAGCTCGCCACCCCGGACGTGACCATGGCCGACATCGTCGGCGACATCGATCCCGTCAAGGCCGTTTCCCAGGGGCTGGGATTTTCCCACGAGGACGCCCTGCATTGGGGCCTGGTGCCGCGCAGCAATCGCGGGATCTTCGCCCTCAACGAACTGCCCGACCTCCAGCCCCGGATCCAGGTGGGCCTCCTGAACCTGTTGGAAGAGAGGGACGTGCAGATCCGTGGGGTCCCGGTGCGGCTGGAGCTGGACGTGCTGTTCCTGTTCTCGGCGAATCCCGAGGACTACACCCAGCGCGGAAACCTCATCACGCCGCTCAAGGACCGCATCGGAAGTCAGATCCTGACACATTACCCGTCGGACACCTCCGTTTCCCGGACCATCACCGACCAGGAGGCGTGGACCGACCGAGGCCTCCCCGTGCACGTCCCCGAGCCCCTGCGCGAGATCCTGGAGCAGGTGGCCTTCGAGGCTCGCGCCATGACGGAACTGGTGGATCCGCGCAGCGGCGTGTCCCAGCGGCTTTCCATCACCGCCTTGGAAGTGGCCGTCGGTGCCGCGGAGGCCCGGGCGCTGCGGGTCGGGGGGGAGAGGATCCGGGTGCGCCTGTCCGATCTCTTCGCCGCGACGCCGGCGGTGTGCGGAAAGCTGGAACTCCTGTCCGAGGGCGAAGGCCCCAAGCCCGCGGCGTTGGCGCTGGTGGGAAAGGCCTGCCAGACCGTCTTCGACGCCACCTTCCGCAATCCCTACGACAAGAGGCGCAAGGATCCGTCGGAAAATCCGGACCATCCGGTGGTCTCCTGGTTCGAGTCCGGCAACCGCCTGGAGCTGGATGCCGACGCCACGGACGACGAGCACCGGAGGACCCTTTCTTCCCTGCCCGGCCTGGACTCGGTGATGGACGCCTTGGCGAGGGACACTTCCTGGAATCCGGGCGAGGACCGCGACGCCTGGCGGGAGCTGTTCCTGGAGGGTCTCCACCAGCACGGTCGGATCTCCCGCGAACTTCGCCAGGGTGCGCTGCGCTTCGGGGACCTGATCTCGGGGATCATGCGGTGAATTCCGCCGTGGCCACGATCTACGGTGCGGCGCTGCCCGCCGAGGAGTCGCCGCCCATCGACCTGCGCGACCTCTTCGCGCAGCTTTGGCTGCGCGCCAACGGGAACATGGAACAGATCCTGGAATGGCTCAAGGAGATCATGGAGCGGTACCCGCTGCTGGGCGAAGGCAAAGGCTACGAAGACATGGTGGCCGAACTGGAGAAGATGGGACTGGTCCGCCAGGACGGTGAAAACCACGTCGGGACCTCGGCCGGTCGCCAAGCCGTCCGGAATTCCGTCTACGAACGGCTGTTCCAGGGCTTGAGCCGAGGGCTGGCCGGAAGGCACGCGGCCCCCACCCTCGGAGCCGGGACGGAGCGGCTGCCTTCCACCCGTCCTTGGAGCCCCGGCGACGATCCCCGCGACATCGATTGGACCGCGTCCCTGACCCGGACCGCCCTGCGGGGCGGAGATCCCAGCTCCCTCTCCGAGGACGACCTCTCCACCTGGGAGACCGAGGCCGCGACCAGTTGCGCCACCGCGCTCCTGATCGACGTGTCGCACTCGATGATCCTCTACGGAGAAGACCGCATCACGCCCGCCAAGATGCTGGCCATCGGACTCTCCGAGCACATCCGACGGAACCATCCTCGCGACACCTTGGACGTGGTCGCGTTCGGAGACGAGGCCTGGAGGATCCCGACCGATTCCATCGCCGAGCTCTCCGTGGGTCCGTTCCACACCAACACGGCCGACGGACTGCGTTTGGCCCGGGACCTCCTGCGCAGGCGCCGCGCCCCCAACCGGCGCATCCTGGTGGTCACCGACGGCAAACCGAGCTGCATCTTCGACAAGGGTCGCCTCTACAAGAATCCCTTCGGCCTGGACCCCCTGGTCGTGGAACGCACGCTCGCGGAAGGGCGTCGCTGCCGCCGCGACGGCAGCCTGATCAGCACCTTCCTGATCGCCCACGATCCCATGCTCGTGGCCTTCGCGGAACTGTTCGCCCGCGCCGTGGAGGGCCAGGTCTTCCAGGCGGGCCTCGACCAGTTGGGCGAGGTCGTCCTCAAGGAATGGAGCAAGAGCCGGATCCGGACCCCGCGACACCGCGGAATCTGACGGACCGTCTATTCCAGGTCGAACAACCCGCGCAGGTTCGCGGCGGCGGCCAGAAGCAGGGAATAGTGCCGAGGGATCTTCTCCACCTGGAGGGAGATCCGTTCGTCGTCGTAGACGCGTTCCGACCAGAACTTGGCCTGCAGGAGCGACAGCCACCGCTCCTCGTCCGTGATCCACCGCTGCTGGTAGGCGAGCCGGAAGGCGTCCTTCAATCCCCGTTCGGAAAGGTTCCTGGAAACCAGGAGGACGCGCAGCAGACGGTGGAACAGATCGACCGTGCGCGAGAACCGGAACAGAAGTCCGTCGCGGACCGTGGGGGAGGAGAGGTCGTCGGCCAGGCACCTGCCCAGCCTGTCCAGCGATTCCCGGAAGAGGTTCCAGGGACGGTCGAGGGGGTGGAAGAACAGCACGCCTTCGGTCTCGGCCCGCAGGCGCGTGTCCGGATCGCAGTCGTCCAGGCGCAGCAGGTTGACGCGCAGCAGGGTCGGACAACTCTCGATGGCGGAGACCAGCCTGTCCCACTCGATCCGCGCCGCGCCGGGCATGGACACGGCGATGTCGACATCGGACCGCTCCTGGTGCTCGCCGCGGGATCGGGCCCCGATCAGGAGCGCCTTGCGCACGGAGGGCAGCAGCACGAGCTGCTCGGCGAGGTGGGACAGGATCTTTTCCGCGCCGGAACCCGCGATGGCATCCGCGGAGGTGACAAATTCCGACAAAGGCTCGGCGCGTTCGCCGCGTTCCTGGGTGGGTGGCATGCGCGGAATCTAGCCAAGGTGGCCGGATTTCCGGGGAACGGTCAAAGATTTGAATAATGGACTTTTATATCCATATTCCATCCGAACCACTTGCCCTGCGGGCTGCGGGCTCTCGATGCACAGGGGTCAGCCGCGGCCCCCCATCGGGTCATTCCGGATCTTTCTGTCTAATTTTTAGGGCCTTCCAGAGGAGGCTTCCATGGCCACGCCAGAATTCGTTTATCAGGACCCCTTTCCGCTCGGCGAAGACACCACCCAGTACCGGCTCCTCACCAAGGAGGGCGTCTCCGTCTCCGAGTTCGACGGCAAACCCATGCTCAAGGTCGCTCCTTCCGCCCTGGAGATGCTGACGCGCACCTGCATGCACGAAATCAGCTTCTTCCTGCGCGCCGAGCACAACGAGCAGGTGGCCAAGATCCTCCGCGATCCGGAGGCTTCCCCCAACGACAAGGGCGTTGCCTTCGCGATGCTCCGCAATGCCGAGGTGGCCGCGGAGGGACTGCTCCCCACCTGCCAGGACACCGGCACCGCCATCGTGATGGGCAAGAAGGGCCAGCAGGTCTGGACCGGCGTCAACGACGAGGAATGGCTTTCCCGGGGAGTCTACCAGACCTACACCCAGGACAATCTCCGCTACAGCCAGACCGTGGCGCTGGACATGTACACGGAGAAGAACACCGGCACCAACCTCCCCGCGCAGATCGACCTCTACGCGACGGAAGGCATGGTCTACAAGTTCCTGTTCGTGGCCAAAGGGGGAGGCTCCGCCAACAAGTCCTACCTGTTCCAGGAGACCAAGGCGCTCCTGAACCCGACGAGCCTCAAGAAGTTCCTGGTGGAGAAGATGAAGACCCTGGGCACCGCGGCCTGCCCTCCCTACCACATCGCCTTCGTGGTGGGCGGCACCTCCGCCGAGACCTGCCTCAAGATCGTGAAGTACGCGAGCACCAAGTACCTGGACCACCTGCCCACCACCGGAAACGACCAGGGCCGCGCATTCCGGGACCTGGCGCTGGAGCAGGAGCTCCTGGTGGAGGCGCAGAGCCTGGGCATCGGGGCGCAGTTCGGCGGCAAGTACTTCGCGCACGACATCCGCGTGATCCGCCTCCCGCGACACGGTGCATCTTGCCCGGTGGGCATGGGCGTGAGCTGCAGTGCCGACAGGAACATCAAGGCCAAGATCACAGCGGACGGAATCTGGATCGAGGAGCTGGACCACGACCCCGGCAGACTCCTCCCGGACACGGGGGGCAAGAAGCACAAGCACGGCGTGGAGATCGACCTGGATCGGCCCATGCCCGAGATCCTCGCCGAACTCTCCAAGCACCCCGTGAGCACGCCTCTGCTGTTGAAGGGCACCATCGTGGTGGGACGCGACATCGCCCATTCCAAGTTCAAGGAGTTGCTGGACGCGGGGAAACCCCTCCCGGATTACCTGCTGAAGCACCCCATCTACTACGCCGGACCCGCCAAGACCCCGACGGGCAAGCCTTCCGGATCCTTCGGACCCACCACCGCCGGCCGCATGGATTCGTACGTGGATCTGCTGCAGAGCCACGGGGGATCCCTGGTCATGATCGCCAAGGGGAACCGCTCCCAGCAGGTGACGGACGCCTGCAAGAAGCACGGAGGCTTCTACCTGGGGTCCATCGGCGGCCCCGCCGCGGTGCTCGCCGAGGAGAACATCAGGAAGGTCGAGTGCATCGACTATCCCGAACTGGGCATGGAAGCGGTCTGGAAGATCGAGGT
>JGI12269J14319_10000601_pt1 | contig 34448 bp, 27 predicted proteins | sample PeaSoiSIISIP2007_FD_14319 | JGI IMG/M metagenome (IMG submission 14319)
GGGCCTGCCACAGCCCGCCGAGATCCGCCAGGTGCAGGCCGCCGGCGGTGCTGCCGGTCACGTCGTCGAGATCGATGTCCTGGGCTAGCTGGAGGAAGCCGACCGCCTCCTTGAGCCGCCCCGCCCTGGCCAGGATGCCGGCGTGTATGGCGGGTGACAGAGAGCTCCCGTGCGCAGTGCGCGGCAGATAGTGGTCCAAGTCGCGCTGCAGCGTCCCGTCTCGCAGGGCACCGGGGATCATGTGGTGTGCCATGAGCACGTCTGCCTGTTTGATGATCTGGGATCCCGCCACACGATCATGGCCCAGCACCATGTCGGCGAGGACGGGGATCGGACCGATGTCGTCGACGAGGAGCGGTTCCAGGGCGTCGTACCCCGCGAACTGCACGTATCGACCGGTCTCCGCGTTGAATCCGTCAGCAAGGGCGTGAGCCAATGACCGCCACCGTTGCGCTTCGACCTGTTCGGTCGGCGACGAGCCACGTTCGACGAGCTCCGCGGCGCGTTGCAGGTTCCAGGCCGCCATCAGGTTGGTGAACGCGTTGTCATCGACATCCTCGTGGTACTCGTCGGGTCCGATGACGCCGTCGATGTGACCCACCCCCTCCGAGTCGAGGCGGATTCGGCTTGCCCAGTACCGAGCGGTCTCGGTCAACAGGGGCCGGCCAGGGCCGTCGAGGAAGGCCCACCGGCCCGACCAGGCGGCGAGCTGCCAGGCAGCCCACGCCACGTCCGCGGTGATGTGCTCCTCGAGCTCCCCGGTGCGGATGGCCACGATGTGACCGTGTTCGTCGATCCCGCTCCTGGGTGTGACGTCGTTGCCACGAGATGCCGATTCCCAGGGAAAGCGCGCTCCGCTCCTGCCGAGTGAGGACGCGTTGTCCATGGCCGTCCCCAGCCTACGGATGCGGTACTCGAGGATGGCCCTCGCCGATGCCGGATGGGTGGCCGCCATCACCGGAAGCACGAACACGTCCGAGTCCCAAAAGACGTGCCCCCCGTAGGCGGGACCGGTGAGGCCGCGGGGTCCCACGGCGGCTTCGCCCGCGTCGCTCACCGAGGCCATGAGGTGGAAGAGGGCCAGCCGGACCGCCCTGGTGAGCTCGGGGTCGCCGATCACCTCGATGTCGGCCTCGGCCCAGCGCGCCGCCCACGCCGACTTCTGCTCGGCGAGAAGCGCAGGCGCGTCGAGCACGGTCGGTTGCGTCGCCTCTTGTTGCGACCCGGTCGGCACGGAGCCCTGCGTCTGTGGATCGCTGCGCACATACGAGCCGATGCGGACGAGCCCCAGAGTCTGTGGTCCTTCGACTCCGGCCGGTTGGGCCTGGCGCCACGTTTGCACGACAGTGGCCACCTGGTCGCCGAAGGTTGCTCGATCGGTGACGGATTCGGGTCCGACGGGCTCGAACAAGGTGGAGCGTCCCTCGGCGACGAGCACCGTGGTCCCGGGACGGGCGAGGCAGGCCCATCGGGCCGAGCACAACACGGACCCGTCCTGTGCATCCACGTTGCGCCACAGGACGCCCGAGCGCAGATCGAGGATGCGCGTGCCGACGGCGAGCGAACCCCGCAAGGGCAACGTCGTCCAGGTGGGGACGGTGAGCAACGCCTCGGAGCCGTCTGCCCGATGTTCGTAGACACCGGCGACATAGACGCCGGGCAGGGAGTCGATGCCTTCCTCCTCGAGACTTCCCCTCGTCCCGGTGATCCCGTCGGCGACCGTGAGCAGGCTCTCATGGACGCGATGCCTGCCGGGGTTCGTGTCGGTCACGATGAGCACCCACGGTGACGGCTCGGAGGTCGGAAGTTCGGACAGGACCTCAGCCACCTCGGTCGGCGGTGCTCCCTCACCTGCCTCGCCGGCCCGCAATGGCGGTGTCGGTCCATGCGCCATCACGGCGATGATACGGGCACCGTGACCGTGGGCCCGATGTCTTCGCCCTCGTCGGAGGAGGATTGGCGTCGCTCGGCCCACATGGGAGGAGCGTCGCACGACCGGACGCACGGGACCTAGGGCCTTTGGTCTTTCCTGGCCACCGCTCCGATGCGCGGCTCCGGGAGTCGGGCATGGGTCGGGATTTGACCACAGAGCGTGTGGGGAGGCACGAGAGGAGCGGGCTCACAGGCCGTTGCCAGGTTCACGAACAATCTCGGGTGCTGGAGCGGTTCCAGCAGTGCGAATGACTACTGTCGACGGGGCGGTTTCCTAGTACAGCCACACGGTTCACAGGCCACACGGTTCACAGGCCACACGGTTCACAGGCCACACGGTTCACAGGCCACACGGTTCACAGGCCACACGGTTCACAGGCCACACGGCACTGATCGCTGGTGCAACGCAGAGGTCGTGTCCCGAGCAGTTCCTTCTCCTCGGTCACCAGGAGCCATGACCCACTACCAGATACTCGTGCCCCCACCCAAGCGGCATCGGAACGCCTGGATCGCCGTGATCGTCGCGGTCATCGTGGCCGCGGGCGCGGCGGGGTCGTACGCAGTGTGGAGGCATGTCCACGAGACCAGGCACGCGTCGCAGGCCCGAGATGGTGGGACCCGTCCCACCGCCAAAGCGTTTGCCGTCGTCTCGACCGTGCCCGTCACGGGTGCCAGCGACGTGCCCCCCGATCAGGTGGTCACCGTCCATCTCTCGGCACCGGTGGTCGGCACCTCCGGAATGCCGACGTTCAATCCGCCTGTGGACGGGGTTTGGGCCAAAGTGGGTCCCAAGTCCCTGTCCTTCAGGGCGACCGCACCGTTTCTCCCCACCAGCACCGAAACACTGGTCATCCCTGCCGGAGCCGCCGGGCCCCACGCCACCAGCGGGGCTGTGCTCGCCCAGCCGGTCACCGTCACCTTCACGGTTGCCCAGGCCAGCACCGAACGGCTTCAGCAGCTGCTGGCGCAACTGGACTACCTCCCCCTTTCGTTCACCGCGAGTGGGACCCTGAGCGCTCCCACCGAGGAGACGACGGCGCAAGCCGGTACCTTCGCATGGCGCTGGTCCGGCGCACCTGCGTCGCTGACGTCACTTTGGACAGAGGGCTATGAGAACGTCATCACCAAAGGGGCTGTGATGAACTTCGAGAACCAGAATGGACTGGCGGTCGACGGTTTGGCCGGCCCCCGAGTCTGGGCAACGCTGCTGTCAGACGTTGCCGCCGCGAAGCTGAATGCCGAACCGTATACGTACGTGCTCGTTTCCAAACAGCTTCCGGAGTCGCTGACGCTCTTCGAGAACGGAGCTCCGGTTCTGGTCGACATCCCCGTCAACACGGGGGCGCCGGGAGCCGACACCGTCGACGGTACCTTCCCGGTGTTCGAGCATGTCACCAGCTCGCGCATGAAGGGCACCAATCCCGACGGCACCACCTACGACGATCCGAATGTCCCCTGGGCCAGCTACTTCAACGGGGGCGACGCACTGCACGGATTCGTGCGGGCAACCTACGGCTCCCCCCAGAGCAACGGTTGCGTCGAGATGCGGATCTCGGACGCAGCCAAGGTGTGGCCCTTGGCACCCATCGGCACCCTGGTCACGGTGGTCGGGCCCGCGTCGTAGCGCCTCAGCCCCGGGTCAGTCCCCGAAGAATGGCCTCGGGCGCTTCGGGCCGAGGGTCGCCGAGGCCGCTCGATCGACGCTCAATCGCCGGTGAGGTCCCGGTGCCCCAGGGCGAAGGTGCCAACAGCCGCGCTCAGCGCGCCGACGCCCACCATCACTGCTCCGGTCTCCCAGTTGGGGGAGACGTCGGGAACCGCCGCCATCTGGTGGAACACCGATGTGTCGAGGACCCAGTGGTTCAGCGCGCCGACACCTCCGACGACTTCGTCGAGCAACGACCACGTCAACACCCCGTAGGTGGCGATCGACGTGGCGCGGGGCCACACCCCCATCACGAGGGCTCCGATGCCGAGGATGCATATGGCCGGGGGGGCGACGTTCAGGCCTGCCTCCAGCACGGCCGTGAAGCTGACCCCGGCGTGCTCGCTGGCGGCGCCGAACCAGGTGAAGAGGCCGGCCAGCACGCCCCCGACCACGACCAGAGAGGCCGCCGCCGCCAGTCTTCCGCAGAACCAACGTGTCCGGGAATACGGCCGGACGACGATGTGCTCGAGTCGTGCCTCGGCCTCCTCTGCCCGCGCCGCGCTGAGCTGTCCGGCTGCGCTGAAGGCGACCAGGATGGCGATCATGAGGAACGCCACGCCGAGGTAGGTGTCGGTGCCCGTGCCGGGCGCTCCCAGGCGCGTGAACACCTGCTTCACGGATGATCCCGAGATGGTCGCACCCGCGCTCTTCGCCACCAGTCCGAGGAGCAGGCCCGAGATGGCGATCGCCACCGTCCAGCCGATGACGGTGGGCCGGATCAGGCGAATCGTCAGGCCCGTCGGCCCGGAAAGCAGACGCAGATGTGGTGTGTCGTTCGTCCGGTCGGGCACCGTGCTTGCCCCGAGGTCGCGGGTTCCGGCCAGACGCACGGCGATGACGGCCGCCACCACGGTGAAACCGGCGATCGGCAGCAAGGCGAGCGGGCGGGGTCGGGTCAGGGGTTGGAGTTCCTCGACCCATCCCAGCGGGGACGCCCAACGCAGCCAGTGCAGGCCGATGCCGGAGTCGGCCACGAGTCGAATTGCGTAGCTCACACCCAGCACCGCAGCCGCGTAACTGGCCGCCTGGCGGCGCGTCGCAGCCACCTGGCTGGTCAGAGCGCCCACGGCGAGGAACATGACCGCGCTCGAGACGAGGGCGAGCGCAAAGAACAGCGCCGGCCCGGGGGCGATGTCGACCTTGGAGGAATGGCCCGTGACGGCAGTGATGAGCGCGGTGATCGCCCACAGGATGGTCACTCCCGCGGTGAGGCCGATGATCGCCTGAGCAGCAGCACCCCTCCGGGTGGTCTGGCCCGTGAGGAGGAGCTCCCACCTCCCGGCGTCCTCCTCACCCCTCAGCAGCCTCGTGCTCGTCAACAGGCCCCACACGGCGCCGAGGACCATCAATGTCATCGACACCTTGAACACGGTGAAGCCGGCGACGGTCTGAAGCCGGGGGGCGGGTCCGAACAGGGCGCTCGAGGCGTTGTTGGACCCGAATGCCGCTTCGAGGTGCTGTCGTTGGCTCTTCGTCTTGTAGATCGACGTATAGCTGATCGCCGACGACGCCACGAAGATGCCGAAGATGTAGCCCCAGAGGACCCCTGACCGGACCGCCCGCCGGGCCGTTGTCCGGGCGATGACGGTCTGGCTGGACCAGCGGCTCCGCGCCGGGGCGCGTAGGGCGAGTTCGCTGTGCACGGCCCGTCGCGTCAACCAGGCCGGTCGCCGTCGTAGATAGCCAGGAAGAGCTCCTCGAGAGACGGCTCACGGCTCAGCAACTCCTTGACACCAGAGCCCGCCAACACCTTCAACAGGGGCTGCACGCTGCCGCGCACCTGCATGCGGACGACGTGTCCGTCGGACTGTATCGAGGCGACCCCGGGAACGCCGGAGAGATCGGGGACCTCACCGTCGAATGTGGCCTCGACGCTGAGCGCGGAGAGGTGGCGCATCTCGGCCAACGTCCCCATCTCGATCAGTCGTCCGTCGCGCAGGATCCCCACCTTGTCGCAGAGTGCCTCCACTTCGCTGAGGATGTGCGAGGAGAGGAAGACTGTCTGGCCGCGCCCTTTCGCCTCGTGGATGCAGTGACGGAAGGCCTGCTCCATGAGCGGGTCCAACCCCCCGGTGGGCTCGTCGAGGACCAGGAGATCTGGCCGGGCCATGAGGGCGGCGATCAGGATGATCTTCTGGCGGTTCCCTTTGGAGTAGGCCCGGACCTTCTTGGTCGGGTCGAGGTCGAACCGGGCGATCAGCTCCTCACGGTATGGCTCGTCCACCTGACCCTGAACTCGGCCCAGGAGGTGAAGGGTCTCTGCGCCGGTCAGCGATGGCCACAAGCTCGCCTCGCCGGCAACGTAGGCCAGTCGCCGGTGGGCTTCGACCGGTCGGTGCTGGCAGTCGATCCCGAAGATCTCCCCGTGACCCGACGTGGGTTGGATCAGGCCGAGAAGCAGTCGGATGGTGGTGGTCTTCCCCGCCCCGTTGGGGCCGAGATACCCCACCACCTCACCGGGGGAGATCTCGAGGTTCAGGTCGCTGAGGGCGTCCACGTCGCCGTAGCGCTTGGTCAGGCCCTCGGTCCGAATAGCTGTGGTCCCCACCGGGCGCGACCTCCTCGTCCTGCGTGTTCGAAGCTACTCCCCGGGCTCGACCCGGCGATGCCACGTCAGGGACCGGTAGGCCGTCGCCGGCGGCCGAAGTACCCTTTCACGACACGACGACTCTCCCGAGCGAGATCAGCCTGCATGGCGCGCTGGGAGGCCGGATGAGGTTCTCGACTCCCACAGGACGACCATGACAAAGCAGGCCACTCCGCCGCCGACCAACGACAAGGGTGCACCGACCGCGCCCCCGCCCGCCCCCGCATGGCGCCATTATCTGTGGCTCGTCGCCATCGCCATCTTCGTCGTCTTGTACCTCGTCCTCCCCGCGACCCAAGGTCAGCAGCAGGTCACACTCAACTACTCGCAGTTCCTGCACGACGTGTCGGCTCACAAGGTGAAGACGGTCACCATCCAGGCCGGCGGCGCCGCGTCCGGCACCTTGACCAATTCCAAGCAGTACACGACTGTCATCCCGCCTCAGGCCGGGCAGCCGTTGCTGAGCCAACTCGAGAAGTCCGGTGTCCAGATCACGGCGCAGACGAGTGGGACCTCCTTCGGCACCGAGGTGTTGTCATGGCTGATCCTGCTCCTTCCCTTCCTTATCCTGGGGTACCTGTGGTGGCGCCTTTCGAAGGGAGCTGCGGGGCGCATGCAAGGAGCGCTCGGGGTCGGCCGGTCGAAGGCGAAGGTCTTCGACGAAGAGCGCCCGAAGACGACCTTCGCCGACGTGGCCGGGTACGAGGGTGCCAAGCTCGAGATCCGCGAGGTCGTCGACTTCCTCAAACACCCCGAGCGCTATGCGCGGGCCGGCGCCATGGCGCCCCGGGGCATCTTGATGGTCGGCCCCCCCGGCACGGGCAAGACCCTCCTCGCTCGGGCGGTGGCAGGCGAAGCAGAGGTCCCGTTCTTCTCGGTCACCGGGTCGAGCTTCGTCGAGATGTTCGTCGGCGTCGGCGCGGCGCGCGTCCGTGACCTCTTCGAGGAGGCGCGCAAGCGAGCCCCGGCGATCATCTTCGTCGACGAGATCGACGCCATCGGTCAGCGCAGGGGAGGGGCGGGAGTCGTCGTCTCCAACGACGAGCGGGAGCAGACGCTCAACCAGCTCCTCGCCGAGATGGACGGCTTCGATCCGGCCACCGGCATCGTGGTCCTGGCCGCCACCAACAGACCCGAGATCCTCGACCCGGCGCTGCTGCGGCCCGGAAGGTTCGACCGGCAGGTCACGATCCCGCTGCCCACCCTGTCCGAGCGCCTCGCCATCTTGCAGGTCCATTCCCGGGACAAGCGCCTCGATGACACGGTGGACCTGGACACCGTGGCGCGGGGGACGCCCGGGTTCTCGGGGGCAGACCTCGCCAACCTGGTCAACGAAGCTGCCATCGTGGCGGTGCGGGCGGATCGTGAGGTGCTCACCGCCAAGGACTTCGACGAAGCTCGAGACCGCATCATCCTGGGGCGGCGTGAGGGCTCGAACGTGCTGCTTCCCGACGAGAAGCACGCCGTCGCCGTGCACGAGTCCGGGCATGCCCTCGTCGCCGCGTTCTCCGAGAAGGCGGACCCCATCGCCAAAGTGACGATCCTTCCCGCCGGACAGGCGCTCGGTGTGACCGAACAGCTCCCTCTCGTCGAGCGGCACCTCTACGGCGAGGACTACCTCTACGACACCCTGGCGGTCTTCCTCGGAGGCCGCGCCGGCGAGCTCGTCGTGCTCGGCCAGGGCTCGACGGGGGCCGCCAACGACCTCGCCAAGGCCACGGACCTGGCCACCAAGATGGTGCGGGAGTTCGGCCTCTCGTCGACCGTCGGTCCGGTGGGCTATCCCTCCGGGGGCTCGGTGTTCCTGGGGGGTGAAGGCCAGGCGTTCTCGAGCCGGCCCTTCGCAGAGAGGACTCAGGCGGCCATCGACACCGAGGTCTCTCGGATACTGCGCGAGGCCGAGCAACGGGCCGTCGACGTGCTGAAGGCGCACCGGGACGTGTTGGACGCGTTGGTGCGATTGCTCGTCGCCAACGAGACCGTGGACGGGTCGCAGGTCTATGCGCTGGCCGGGCGCCCCGAGCCGGTGGCGGCGGGTTCGGGGATGACGATGGCGCCGGACCGGGCCAGCTCGGTGAAGCCGGAGCCGGTCAGCAAGGGCTCGGCCAAGGCCGTGCCCGACCACAGGTCGTAAGCGCTTGCGATGTCGGAACCTGATCAGGTGATCGTCGCCGCGTAGTCCGGAACGTGGCGGAACCGCTCGCGCGGGGGTCGGCGGTAGTCGCCGGCGGGGGGCCGCGGGGGCAGCTTGACCTTGGCGGACTTGCGGCTCTGGTAAGGGATCACCGAGAGGAGATGGGCGATGCAGTTCAGTCGCGCCCGCTTCTTGTCGTCGGCCTCGACCTCGTACCAGGGTGAGTCGGGCAGGTCGCAGTGGGCGAACATCTCGTCTTTGGCCTTGGAGTACTCGACCCACCGGTTGCGGCCCTCGAGGTCCATCTGGCTCAGCTTCCACCGCTTGAGCGGGGCGTTCAGGCGTTCCTTGAACCGCCGCTCCTGCTCCTCGTCGCTCACCGAGAACCAGTACTTGACCAGGATGATGCCGTCGTCGATGAGCATCCGCTCGAACGCCGGGCACTGGCGGAGAAATCGGTGGTATTCCTCGTCCGTGCACAGACCCATGACCCGCTCCACCCCGGCCCGGTTGTACCAACTGCGGTCGAACAGCACGATCTCTCCCCCGGCGGGGAGGTGCGCGATGTAGCGCTGGAAGTACCACTCGGTCTTCTCGCGGTCGCTGGGAGCCGGCAGGGCGGCGATCCGGCACCAACGGGGGTTGAGGTACTCGGTGATGCGCTTGATCACTCCCCCCTTGCCCGCCGCGTCACGCCCCTCGACGACGATCACCACGCGCCTGCCTTCGTCGCGAACCCACTGTTGCATCCGCACCAGTTCCACCTGAAGACGGAGCAGCGCCTTGTCGTAGACGTTGTTGTCAGCCATGACTCCATCCTGCCCGCGCCGGGACCGCTGGGCGCTGATCGGCACTGCCGGCGCTCTTACCTGGGTGCACGCGGGCAGACCCGCAGGGACCTCAAATAGGGCCTTTCGGCCCTGATGCCGCGCGCCGCCTCGCGCCGATTCAGATGGAGTGGCTCGCCGAGAGACCCGCGTGACGGAGATGGCAAGACCGCACTTCATGATCGGTTCGGTGCTCGCCGGGGCGATGACCTTGGTCTTCCTGTTGTGGATCGTCTTCGCCTTCGACGGCGCACGTGTCACCGACGGGGTCGACGATCTCGGGGAACTGGTTGCTGCGCTGTGTGCCGGCCTGGCGTGCGGTGTGGCGGCCCGGCGGGCGCCGACGGGGCGGACCGGTTGGGCGCTCCTGTCCGCATCGAGCTTCGCGTGGGCGATCGGTGAGGCCTTGTGGAGCTACTACGACCTCATTCGGGGCATACAGGTCCCGTTCCCGTCGTTAGCAGATGCCGGGTTCCTGACCGCGGTCCCCCTGGCATGCGCGGGGCTGTTGCTCTTCCCCGGTTCCCCGCCGCGTGCCACACACCGTGTCCAGGGGCTGCTCGACGGATGCATCATCGCCACGGCACTCCTCTACGCCAGTTGGGCGACGATCCTCGGTCCGCTGTACCGAGCCCACCACGGGGGATTGCTCAAGCAGTCCATCTCGCTCGCGTACCCGATGAGCGACGTGGTGATGGTGTCCCTGGTGGTCATCCTGATCGCGCGCGCCGGCCGGAGGAACTGGGCGAGCCTCGGTCTGGTGATGGCGGGGGGGATGGCTTTCGCCATCGCCGACAGCTCGTTCTCGTACCTGACAGAAGTCAACAACTACGGCAGCGGGAACTTCCTCGATACCGGCTGGGTGGCGGGCTACCTGCTGATCGGTCTGGGAGGGCTTTGGGCGGTCACGGCGCCGTCGGGAGTAGCACTGCCCGCTGAGGCGTCGACGGTGTCACTGGTGGCCCCGTACGCCCCGGTGCTCGTCGTGCTGGCGGTGACGTCCGTGCAGTTGCTCCGTGGCCGGCACATCGAGCCCGTGTCCTGGGTCATGGCATTCGTCCTCGTCGTGCTCGTCCTCGCTCGCGAGGTCCTGCGGTTGTGGGATCAGGCCGGGGAGTCCCGGTTCCGCTCTCGCATCGACCAACCGATTGACGGATCGATGCACGTCCACGACGCCGACGTCGCGTTCCCGAGGCGGTAGTCCGGTGAGCGGATACCACCCCGGCCCTTCGGTACGACTCGAGCGTTCGTACCCGGGCGGGACCTCTCCCTACCGGCGGTCGGTCGGCCCCGGGAGCATGAGTTCGAAGAGGGTGACCGCGTGGATCGTCCGCTCGATCATGCTGGCCACGACCGTCTTCGCCGTTCTTGACCTCTCGCTCCTCGTGACGTCGGCGCACCACTAGGGGTGAGCGCTCCGCCGAACCCCGGCCCGGCGGAGCCGAGAGGTGGGCGTGGCCGGAGAAGGGCCGGTCGGCATGTGCCGGTTGCAGCCGCACATACCATCCTCGGGTCCCTCGGCGGCGCCTTGGCGGTGGCAGGCAACGTGGGTGGGGCCACCGGCACCCTGTTGGCCCATGCTGCNCGCGTCGCGTTCATGAGCGGCTTGGAGATCTCGTTCGTGGTGGGGGCCGTCGTCGCCGCCGGCGGCGCAATGCTCGTACTGGCGATCCCGCCCAGCGGGCCACCGCGCCCTGGGGCGACTCCGCAGTAGGAAGTCGTGGCACCGCACTTCTCGTCACCTGTGCAAATAGGGCCCAAAGACCCCTCCTCCGGATCGGCCCTCGGGCCGACACCCACAGGGGATGAGACCGATCGTCGACGAGCTCACGTCGGAGACCGCTTCCGCCATTGCCGCTCTGGCCGAGGCGCGCGAGCCCTCTGCCGCCGGCCACCAGCACTGCGTGGCCGAGATCTCGGCGGCCATCGCCACCGAACTCGACCTCGACGCCGAGGCCGTGAACGACATCCGGTTCGCCGGCGAGATCCATGACATCGGCAAGGTCGGGCTCCCGGCCGAGATCCTGACTCGGACCGGAAGGCTGAGCCTGTCGGAGTGGGAGCTCATCAAGACGCATTGCCAGGTCGGGTACGAGATCGTGGCCGGCATGTCCAACGGGTTGACCATGGCGGAGATGGTGCTCCAGCACCACGAGCGATGTGACGGGAGCGGCTACCCCGCCGGCCTCCGTGGGCACGAGATCCTGCTCGGGGCCCGGATCATCGCCGTCGCCGACACCATCGAGGACCAGGCCTCGCGTTGGCCCGATGGTGCCGAAGCGGGGCTCGAAGCCGCCCTCGACAATGTCCGGAGCGGGAGCGGCACCCTGTTCGACCGTCACGTGGTCACCGCTTGCCTCCGGTTGTTCCGCGAGGGACGGCTCTCCCTTTCCTCCGACCGGGTTGCCGGCACCGGCTCGTAGCCTCCGGACGCCGCGGACACCGGCGTGGTCGTCGTCGCCGTCGCGACCCGACCGCAAGGAAGGGCGCCTTGAGCGGGGAGCTCCCCTCCAGGCAGTCGGCGAGCTCGTCACGTTCGATCTCCTCGGGGCGGATCGGGGTCGCACCGTGGCCCGTCGTCGAGCGCGCCCAACACGGCGCCGCCCACCTGGCCCCCGACGTGGCCGAATTGGTGGGAGACGTGTCATTGACGCTATGGGCGCAGCGGTGCACGCTGACGGGAATGACGCAGCGCGGCGTGGTCATCGTTGCCTTCCCCGGCTTCCAGTCCCTCGATGCCGTGGGGCCCTTCGAAGTCTTCGCCGGCGCCACCCGGGCCTCCGGCGTGCTGGGCCGACCCGGTGGCTATGGCGTGGTGCTCTGCTCCTCGGGTGGGGGTCCGGTCCGGTCCGAGAGCGGGCTGGACCTCGGCACCGGGCCGTTGCCCGAGGCCGGCGCGCCGATCGACACGGTGGTGCTGGCCGGGGGGAAGGGAGTGTCGTCGGCGCGAGGCGACGAGGGGTTGGTGTCGTGGATCGCGGCGGTGGCACCGCGCTGTCGCCGGGTCGCGACGGTGTGCACCGGCGCCTTCCTCGCCGCCGAGGCGGGCCTGCTCGAGGGCCGCCGCGTCACGACCCATTGGGCCCGGGCCGACCAGTTGGCCACCGAATTCCCGTCGCTCGAGGTCGATCCCGATCCCATCTACGTGCGGGACGGCAAGTACTGGACCAGTGCCGGGGTCACCGCCGGCATCGATCTGGCCCTGGCCCTCGTGCAGGAGGACCTCGGTGTCGAAGTGGCCCAGACGGTGGCGCGGTGGATGGTGATGTTCCTGCACCGACCGGGCGGCCAGACCCAGTTCGCGTCGCCGGTGTGGGTGCCCCGAGCCGAGCGCTCCACCGTGCGGGTCGTCCAGAGCCTGGTGGAGGCGGCGCCCGGTGGCGATCACCGCGTCCCCACCCTGGCCGCGGCCGCGGGCATGAGCGTGCGCCACTTCACCCGGGTGTTCACCGCCGAAGTGGGCGAGACCCCGGGTCGGTTCGTCGAGCGCGTCCGCCTGGAAGCCGCCCGGCGTGAGCTCGAGGCCACCACCGACACCCTCGACGTCGTCGCCGCCCGCTGCGGACTGGGCACGGCCGAGACCCTTCGGAGAGTCTTCCAACGACGGCTCAGCGTCGCCCCCGACTTCTACCGACGGCGCTTTCGCGTCGTGTCCGGAGAAAGGACGCCGGCATGACCGAGACGAACGAGGCGAGCCGCACCGTGCAGGTGGCCATTCCCCTGTTCCCCGGATTCACCGCGCTCGACGGGGTCGGTCCCTACGAGGTGCTGCAGCGGATCCCCTCCATCGACGTCACCTTCATCGGCCATCGACGCGGTGAGGTCCGAAGTGACAACGGCATGCTCGGGCTCGTCGTCGACGGCACCTTCGAGGAACATCCCGAGCCCGACGTCGTCGTGTTCCCCGGCGGGGTGGGCACTCGTCCCCTGCAACACGACGAGCGCGTCCTGCAGTGGGTGCGCCACGCCCACGAGACGACCCGGATGACGACGTCGGTGTGCACCGGGTCTCTGGTGCTGGCGGCAGCCGGACTCCTGGCTGGTCTCACCGCCACGACCCACTGGGCGTGTTACGAGGAGCTCGAGGCCCAGGGTGCCGTGCCGACGTCGCGCCGCGTGGTGGAGCACCTCGACCGGCGGATCATCACCGCCGCCGGCGTGTCCGCCGGCATCGACATGGCGCTGCGCCTCGTCGAGCTGTTGGTCGACCGCACCGCCGCGCAAGCCGCGCAGCTCATGATCGAATACGACCCCCAGCCCCCGTTCGACGCCGGTTCGCGGACCCGGGCCGACGAGGCGACCCTGACACGGGTCGTCGAGTACGCCGGGTACCGCCGGTAGACGCGTCCCCGCACCCCCGCGGTCGCCTCGAACCGCCGACTTACCGAACGTTGGTCAGGCCGAAGAGGGCGAATTCGAACCTGGTGTTCGGGATGGCGAGCACGGTGTAGGAGCCCACCTTCCTGTTCGCCGTCAGCAGCGGCGAGGAGGCGATCCCGGCGGAATTGGTCACGGCTGTCTTCGCGCCCCACAGGACCGCAGAGGGTCCTGATGTCGGCACCAGGAACGTCACGACCACTCCCGGGATCCCGGTGCCCGAGCTGCCGGTGACCTCCACCACGAGGGTGTGGGGGAACCAGCCGTTGATCACCGCGCTCTGCCCGCTGCCGGAGAGGACGATGATCGAATTCGCGGGGATGGGGCTCGCCCCCGTGCCCCACGACGGAGCCGAGGCCCCGTCGCCGGAGTACGAGCCGAGGACCACGCTCGTCTGGGGCTGGGGACCGGTGCAAGTGGCGGTGCCATTCGAGATGGGCGCCGTGCACAAAGCCTCGAGGCCCGACGAGAAGGTGACCGTGCCCGTCGGGCCTGCCGACCCGACGACGGAGGCGGAGTACTGGATCGTCTGTCCCGACACCCGCTGTGCCGACACCGTCGTGGCGGTGGCGGCCAGCGACGGGTCGGTCTCGATGACCCCTTCACGGCTTCCCGATGTTCCCAAGTAGGTTCCCACCGCCAGGCACACCCCGGCGCCGGGACAGGCGATGGGTGCGAAGGACGGGTCCGATCCCGAAGAGGCATCCGCGGGCAGCGGCGCGGCAGTCACGGACCACACTCCGGACGACAGGTTCCAGAACAACCCGTTCTGGGCGCCCGCCACGTCGATCTGCCCGTCGGCCACGCACGTGCCCGCGGCCGGGCACGCCACGTCGTGGAGCTCGACGTCGCCGGCCGGGGTGCCCGAAGGTGTGGGGGCCACGGACGGGGTCCACGTTCCCGACGCCAGGCTCTCCAACAGACCTTGTTCGACGCCGGACACCGAGACGAAGCCGGTCGCCACGCACGTGTTCGGGTCGGTGCACGCCACGGAGGTGAGCTGCACGTCCGTCGAGGGTTGGCCGCCGGGGGTCGGCACCGCCACCGCGCTCCACGCCCCGCCCGACAGCGTGTCGAGCAGTCCCTCGTAGTTCCCGTCGAAGGTGGTGCCGGCCACGACACAGGAGCCGTCGGCGGGACAGGACACGGCCAGGTCGTTGTTGGCGATCGACGCGGCCGGGGACGTGCCCGACGGCAGCGGAAGGGTCGACGCCGCCCAGGTCCCGCCGGACATGACGTCGACGAAGCCCACCGTGTTCGCGCCTTCGAGGTAGGTCCCCGTCGCCACGCACGCGCCGATGTCCGAGCACGCCAGGGCCAGGAATTGCGATCCCTGCGCAGGAGCGGGCAGAGGTGCGGTCGTCGCGCTCCAGGTGCCGAACACGTCGGTGACGATGAGCGCCTGCTCGGTGCCGCCTTGGCTGTAGACGCCCACGGCCGTGCACCATCCCGCCGACGGACAGGCGAGCGCCGACAGCTGCGCGTACGCAGAGGAGCCCGTCGCCAGGGCATCGGCGGGGAGGCTCACTTCCGAGGGGACCCAGTCGCCGTAGTACAGCTGCTCGACGAGACCCTGGGTCGCGCCCGATGCGTCGAGGTACCGGCCCACGGCGACGCAGGATCCGACGCCGGTGCACGTCACGGCCTGGAGGAAGGCCTGCGCATCGGCGGCGGCGTTGCCGGGCAGCGGAGCCTCCGTCGAGGTCCAGGTCCCTCCGGATTCGGAGATGATCAACCCCGCCGTGTAGTAGCTGGTCCCCGCCACCGCCAGGTAGTTGCCGACTCCGATGCACCATCCGTCGGCCGGGCAGGACGAGGAGGCGATGGTGAGGCCGCCTCCGGGGACGGCGTTGACCGGCAGGGGCGGATTGACCGCGCTCCACGAGATGGATGCGTTGGCGGCCGGTGTGCTCACCACGACGAGGAGGGCGCTCACGCCCAGAAGGGCCGCCAGGGCAGCCACGAGGGATGGACGCCGCGTCACCGCGCTGATCATGATGGCCCCCAAAAGAGTCCGCCGGGATGCCTCGCCGCGTGACCGGGTCGGCAAGCCGCCTCTCAATATCCCCGGCGCAAACGTAGGTCATCTCAGCGCACACGGCGCATCGTCATGATTGACGATTGATGGCTCCTGACCGGTGCACGCGCCTCACGATGACCAGGTGTGACCCGTCTTCGCGTGATTCCAACCCTGCAACGTGGTCACGACCTCACCCAAGGCGGCTATCTGGTCCCGAGCCGTTGCCGGCGCGACGCCCGGGACATGGACGCGAAGGTTGAGAGCGTCGACACCGGCCCGGGCCGACACCGCCGCCAGCTCCTCGGCGAGCGTGGCGCTGCGGTCGGCGGCCACCATCTGCTCACCCTGCCAGTGCGTCTGCGCACCGGGAGACGCGTAGGCGCGGTAGCGCTTCACCTGCCGGTCGACGTGCGCCGTGGGCGGCGCTCCCATCCACACCCGCCGGACGAGCACACAGGGCCGGTTCCCGCCCGCGTCGTGATACGCGTCCGCCAGGGCGCGGACCCGCTCCGGCGTCGACAGTGAGTCGAACAGCAGGCCGACACCCAGGCGGGCGGCCCGCCGCGCCGCCGTCGGGCTCATGGCGGCGCTCACCACCGGCACCGGGTGCGACGCGCACCGGGCGACGGCCGGGTCGTCGGCGAGCAGTCCCGCTTCCGTGCCACCGAGCGCCCCGGCCACCTGGGCGAGCGCGGTGGCAAAGCGCGGTGTGAGGTCGTCCTTGGTGAGTCCGGCGATGTCGAAGTCGGCGTCGAGAGAGCCGGCTGCCAGGCCCAACCCCACGCGTCCGGGAAAGCGCGCCGCCAGCCAGGCCACTTCCTCTGCCACCAGCGCCGCCGGGCGCAGTGTGACGAGCAACGGGCACGGTGCCGCCCACCCCGTGGGCATCGCCTCGAGCAGCCATCCCGCCGCCTGGAGGGGATTGGGCATGTAGCCGGCGAACCCGCCGTGGTGCTCACTGGTCATCACGCCGTCGAACCCGGCTTCTGTGGCCAGGACGGCCTGGTGGCGCAGCTCGCCCACCATCTCCTCGGCGGAGAGGCCGACGTGGGGGTAGAGCCGCAACGAGATCGAGCCTTCCGACAGGGGTCCCCGGCGCGAGGTGGGTGTCATGGCTCGGGGCCGTCGACCACCCAGCGGGAACGAAGGTCCTCGAGCCACGCGGGCAGCTCGATGGTGGGATCGGGGAGCGCCTCGGCGCCACGCGCCGTCAGGGTGCGGTGGAAGGCGTCGGGGTCGTCGCCCCACGACCGTGGATCGCCCATCATGACTTCGAACAGGAGCGTGCCCGCGTCACCGGCGACGAACGGGCCGAAGGCCGCCCCCAGAGGCAGCTCGATGTGGGTTCCGGCCGGGCAGTGCCGTTCTCCGCACCACATGTCGCCCTCGATCACGAAGAGGACGTGGGGGCTGAAGTGCCCGTGGCGGCGGACCACGACACCGGGGTCCCACTTGGCGTAGAGCGAGAGGTACTGGGGTTCGGGCGAGAACGCCAGCCACTTCTCCCATACCGACGACACCGACCCGTCCGCGTTGCGGACCGCCTTCACCTGTTGCCACGCGACGTCGGGATCGTCGATGTGGCGGAACGTCGGTGCCAGCCCCGGCACCTTCACCTGCGACTCGTCGCCCATCGACACTCCCCTCTGGCCGTCGGACTCATGCCCCGTGGGGCAGGTGCATGCCCGCACCCGAGGGCGGGCCGAAGCACCAGCGGTAACGCGACACCTCGACGAAGCCCAGGCGCAGGTACAGGGGCTCGCCGGCCTCCGATGCCTCGAGGACGATGGCTGCGGCGCCGAGATCGAATCCCGCCCCGACCGCCCAGCGCGTGCACAGCTCTCCCAGGCCGCGGCCCCGGGCGTCGGGGATCGTGCCGACCAGCTGGATGCCGGCCACGGCGCCGCTCGCCACGACCATGGCGGCTGCCACGGGGCGCCCGCCGTGGCGCGCCACCACGGCGCGCACCTCGGGCCCGCACACCGCCTGCAGAGTGGCCAGCTGTGCCTCGGCCGCGTCGGGGGGGAGGAACGAGTCGGCGTAGGCGTCGACGGTCACGGCCAGGTAGTCGCGCCGGGCGTCGTCGTCGGTGACCTCGTCCAGGGTGATGCCCGGGGCCGGGACGCCGGGGTCGAGGCGGTGATCGAGGGCCATGCGGGGTGCGCCCGTGGCCGAGACCTGTGCCAGTCCCGCGCCCAGCGCGTGGCGCTCCAGGTCGGCATCGGCGTGGTCGGCGATCCAGACGCAGTACCCGGGGCGGTCCGCGAAGAAGGCCCGGGTCCGCGCCAGCACGTCGTCGGGAGGGATGGATCGGTCCAGGCGGATGGCCCCGTTGTGGTACGGGCTGGGCCAGGTCGTCGAGGTGGAGAAGAGGAGGAGCCTGCCGTCGTCCTCGAGGCGCGCCCCGGGGGCGGTGGCGGCATACAGGCGCATCGTCGACGCCAGGTTGTGGTCCCCCGCCTCGAGCAATTCGTCGCGGTCCATCACCGGCAACGTAGTTTGCAGGGCCGTGGTCAGGATCGGGTTCGTGGGGACGGGGGTGATCGCCTGGGCCCATGCCATCGGCGTGCAGGCCCTGATCCGGGCCGGCGTGGTCGACGCGTCCGTCGTGGCGGTGCACGACCTCGACGACGCGCGGGCCGTGGGCTTCGCGGCGGTGAACGGGGCGGCGGTGGTGTCGAGCGGGGCTGAGGTCCTCGAGCGCTGTGACGTCGTGTGGGTATGCACGCCGACCGCCGCGCACCGCGACGTCGTGGAGGCGGCCTCGCGTCGTGGCATCGCCGTGTTCTGCGAGAAGCCGCTGGCGCCCGACCTGGCCGGCGCCGAGGCACTGGCCGCCACGGTGGCCGGCTCGGGGGTGCCGGCCCAGGTGGGCCTGGTGCTGCGCCGCGCGCCGGTGTTCCGTGCCCTGCGCGACGTGCTCGTCTCGGGCGAGCTCGGTGTGCCCATGACGGCGATCTTTCGCGACGACCAGTACTTCCCCGTGCAGGGTCTGTACAACTCCACGTGGCGCGGCGACGTCGAGGTGGCCGGCGGCGGGTGTCTGATCGAGCACTCCATCCACGACCTCGACATCCTCCGGTTCTGCCTCGGCGAGGTGACGGAGGTGACGGGCCGGATCACCAACTTCTCGGGCCACGTCGGGGTGGAGGACCTGGCGACGGTGTCCCTGCGCTTCGCGTCGGGCGCCTCGGCGGAGCTCGTGAGCGTGTGGCACGACATCTTGAGCCGTGGCTCGACCCGCCGGGTCGAGGTGTTCTGCCGGCAGGGGCTGGCCTGGCTCGACGACGACTTCCGGGGGCCACTGCACCTCGAGACGTCCCAGGGCACCGAGGTCCGCCCCTGTCCTCCCCCCGGCTGGGTGCGCGACCTGGGGCTCGGCGAAGACCAGGTCGGTCTGGCCGTGAGCGCCTATGTCGAGGCCGACCGGGACTTCCTCGATGCCGTCTCTGCGGGACGCGCGCCGCAGCCGAGCTTCGACGAGGCGGTCGTGGCCCATCGCCTGGTGGACGCCGTCTACCGCTCGTCGGGTGCGGGCGGCACGCCGGTGGCTGTGCCCTGAACGCCGTCTGCGGCGGCGGTCATCCCAGGGCGGCGAGCACCTCCGCCGCGGCTCGCTGGCCCGACGACACCGCCCCGTCCATGTAACCCGACCACACGGTGGCGGTCTCGGTCCCCGCCCAGTGCACCGGCCCCACCGGCTCCCGCAACGCCGCGCCGTAGCGGGTCCATACGTTGGGCCCGAACAACGTGCCGTAGCACCCGCCGCTCCAGGGCTCGGCCTGCCAGTCGAGCTCGACGAAGTCGACGGGGTGGGCCGCCTTGGGACCGAAGTAGCGCACGAACGAGTCGAGGACGGCCTTGCGGCGCACCTCGGCGCCGGCCCGGCCCAGCCGGCGGGCCTCGTCGCCTTCGAGGAACCCGAGCAGGATCCCCGGCGTGCCGTCGGGGGGCGAGTTGTCGAACACCACGCGTGCGCCCTCACCGTCGCCGGTGGCCTGGCCGCTCAACCCTTCGGAACGCCAGAAGGGCTCGTCGTAGATCGCATTGCATTTGATGACGGACCCCATCGGTGTGCGCTGGGTGAGCTGGTCACGCCATGGTGGCAGTGAGGGGTCGTAGTCGATGCGGCCCGCCAGCATCGGGGGCAACGACACGATCACGCGCCGGCACGTCCACGCCCCGTTGTCGGACACGACCGTCGCCCGGTCGCCGACGACTCCGATGTGGCGGACAGGTGCCTCGAGTCGCACCGTGTCGGGGCCGAGCTCGGTGGCGAGCTTGTCGCACACAAGCTGGGACCCGCCCACGAAGCGGTCCTGTTGCGCCCCGCCTCCGGTGTCGATCGCCATCTGGAACGATCCCGCCGAGTGTGCGTAGAAGAGCACGTGCAGGAGGGACACGTCTCCGGGCTCGCAGGCGAACACCGCCTCGACGCCGAGAGCGAGCAACATCCGTCCCGCGCTCGTGAGCGTGTTGCGCCGCAGCCAGGTCTCGAAGGTGACCGCGTCCCACGCCTCGGCGCGCGTCGCCGTCCACGGCGCGTCGAGCGGGACCTTCTTGGCCAGGGACTCAAGTCGGGCCTGGGCCCGACCCACGTCGGCGAGGACGAGGGGGTTGATGCGGGGGATGGTGCCCTTGTAGGTGCCGCGCCGTCCGCCGAAGTGGAGCACCCGTCTCCCCGTGTCGTAGGTGGGGAAGGTCTCGATCCCGACATCCTTGGCCAGGGCGAGGACCCGATCCTGGGTGGGGCCGACCCACTGGCCGCCCACCTCGACCACCTTGCCCTCCCCGATGGCCTGGTTGCAGACCCGGCCGCCCACGCGGTCACGGGCTTCGGCCACGACCACCGAGCGACCCGCGGCCACCAGGTCCCGGGCTGCGGCCAAGCCCGCGAAGCCCGCTCCCACCACCACGACGTCGACCTCGTTCATCGCCATGGCGAGGTTCTAGCGCCAGATGGTCGGCTCCGCACCTGGTCGTGTGCCCGCGTCGGGGCCACCCCCGTGGCTCTGGTGCTCGTCGGGACGAGCCGCGTGGAGGCCGCGCCCGCGCGCCAGCCCGCGGGCTGCGCAATCGCCCATCAAGACCACGCCCACGCCCACGGCCAGCCCCGCCAGCGCGTCGGTGGGGTAGTGCCAACGCAGAGCCACCACCGACATGACTTCCAGCACGGTGACGGTGCCGCCCAGGGCCGCCACGATCGAACGCCAGGGGTCGGGTGTGGCCAGCAGGGCCACGGTGGCGACGGCCGCCACCGCCGTGACCGTGCCCGAGGGGAAGCTCACCACGTCGGCGTAGGTCCGGTGCACGACGGGTTTGATCACCCAGTCACTCACCCCGACCGCCAGCACGGGTCCGACGAGCAGCGCCAAAGCCCGGGGCCGGTTGCGCCGGATGGTGGCCAGGAAGCCGGCCGCCGCGGCCGCCACCACCACGAACGGCGACCCCAGGCGGGTCACCGCCACCAGGAACCCCGAGTGGTGCACGGGGCGGATGGCCGCGAACACCCAGTGGTCGAGCAGGGAGGGCTCCGGTCGCACCATGAAATAGAGCCCGCCCGCCACCGCCGCCACGACGAGAACGCTTCCCAGCGTGAGCTCGATGCCGGCACGCGCCCCCTGCCTCATGCGCCGGAGCGGCTCAGGGCGTCGAACTGCTCGTCGGAGAGCACCACCGTCGATGCCGCGCAGTTCTCCTCCACGTGGGCGACCTTGGAGGTGCCCGGGATGGGCAGCATGACCGGCGAGCGACGCAGCAACCACGCCAGCGCCACCTGGGCCGGGGTGGCTCCCACGGCCTGGGCCACCTCTGCCACCGTGCCGCGCCGGGCCGACAAGGTCCCGTCCGCGATGGGGAACCACGGGATGAAGCCGATCCCCTTGGTCTCGCAGTGCTCGAGGACCTCTTCGGACCGGCGGTTGGCCAGGTTGTACAGGTTCTGGACCGAGACGATGGGGACGACCTCGCGGGCGGCCTCGATCTCGGCCACGGTGACCTCGGACAGTCCGACGTGGCGCACCTTGCCCTCGTCGCGCAGCTCCTTGAGAACCCCGAATTGCTCCGCGGCGGGGACCTTGGCGTCGATGCGGTGCAGCTGGAAGAGGTCGATGCACTCCAGGCGCAGCCGGCGCAGGCTCATCAGGCACTCCTGACGTAGGTACTCGGGACGACCCACCGGTGGCCACTCGGCGGGGTCGGGACCGATACGGGTCAGCCCCGCCTTGGTCCCGATCACGAGCCCTTCAGGATACGGGTACAGCGCCTCGCAGATGAGCTCTTCGGACACGTACGGGCCGTAGGAGTCGGCCGTGTCGATGAAGTCCACGCCGAGATCGACGGCTCGACGCAGCACCCGGATGCACTCGTCGTGGTCGTCGGGTGGGCCCCAGATCCCCGGTCCCGTGATCCGCATGGCCCCGAAGGCCATGCGGTGGACGGGCAGGTCGCCCAGCACGAACGTTCCGCTCGAGGCCACGGGCCGGTCTGTCTTCGGGGTCACGTCCACCTCCTCGGGCACCAGAGTCGGCGCGCCTCCATCCTTCCATCTGGGTCTCGGGTCCGGTCCCCGGTGGCCGGAAGGATTCAGGGGATCTGGAACGGTTCAGAGCGAGCTTGCGCGGTTCAGCGGGAGTCAGTCGCTCCTCACCGGGAACCAACCCGTCACCGCCGTGTCGAGCCACCGCCGCGCGCCGACGCGCGCCCGGTCCGCCTCGGCCGGGTCCACGGGCTCGAATCGCACCGTGTCGCCCGGACCGCACTGCCCGAGGACCCCGAGATCGGCCTGCACCACCGTGCACAGCACCGGGTAGCCGCCCACGGTGGCGTGGTCGCACAGCAGGGCCACGGGCCGCCCGTCGGGCGGGACCTGCACCGCGCCGGTGACCGTCCCGCGGGAGGCGATGCCCGACCCCGGCGTGGCGAAGGGTTCGTCCCCGACCAGGCGCACCCCCATGCGGTCGCTGGCCGCCTCCACCTCCCACGTGGTGGCGGCGAGGCGGTCGGAGGCACCCGCCCCGAAGTCGTCGGGCCCCATGAGCACCCGCAGGACGCGGGGGCCCTGGCCCCGACCGGCGCGCACCAACCGGCCCCGGGGCCGGGTGGGAGGGCCGACGCCCAGGACGTCCCCGATCCGCAGGGCCCCGGGGCCCAGACCGGTGAGCACGTCAGAGGACCGGCTGCCGAAGACGGGGGGGACGTCGAAGCCACCGTCGACCGCCAGGTAGCACCGCAGGTCGTCGAGCACCCGTCCCACCGAGAGCTCCTGGCCGGGGGCGACCGGCACCACGGTGTCGACCTCGACGGGCCGGCCGTCGAGGCTGGCCTCGGCCCGGCCCACCACGGCGAGGTGCGCGCCCTGCGAAAAGCGCAGGCGCGGCCCGAGGGCGGTGACCTCGAGCGCCGCCGCCCCGTCCTCGTTCCCCACCAGGCGGTTGGCGGCCCGCAGGGCGAAGGGGTCGGCGGCACCGGCCCGGGGCACCCCCAACCGGGCCACACCCAGGCGACCGAGGTCCTGCACCAACGACAGAAGGCCGGGCGCGGTCACCACCGCCGTGCGCGACATCGCCGAGCGCAACGGGGCCCGGGCCCGGGGCTGCGCCACGCCGGGATCGGGCACGACCCGCAGCCGGACCCTGTCACCGGGGCGCAGGACCGCGAACGGCGCCTTGTCGGGGTCGAAGAGCTCGAACCCGGTCCGTCCCACCAGCTGCCAGCCGCCCGGGGAGGCCTGGGGGTAGATGCCGGCGAACCCGCCTCCGATGCCCAGCGAACCGCCCGCCACCGCGCTCCGGGGGGAACGGCGGCGGGGGACGGCCGCCAGAGCGGGGGGCAGGCCTTCGAGATAGGCGAACCCCGGCAGGAAGCCGAGGAAGGCGACCTCGAGCTCGCTGCCGAGCAGCTGGTCGACCACGTCCTCCCGGGACACGCCGGCCAGGTCCGCCACGTCCTCGAGGTCGGGGCCGTCGAAGGCCACCGGGATGGCGAGGTGCCGCGTCGTCGCCGGGTCCGGGGCCAGGCCCGGGATCCGGGCGAGGTCCTGGGCCATGGCGGCCATGTCGGTGGCGGCGGGATCGGCGATCACGGTGACCGACCGGTGACCCACCACGACGTCCTCGACGCCCGGCCAGTCGGCGCCCGAGACGGCCGTCGCCAACCCGTGGGCGTCGGCCGCCGAGCCCGCCCCCGCCACGACGGCGGCGTCGCCGAAGGGGCGGACGTCTCGGAGCGCTCCCGGCGCGCTCACCCCCGGCTCACGTCACGAAGGGGAGCAGGGTCACCCCGGCGCGCTCGAGCGCACCGCGCACGTGCCGGGCCAGCATCTCGGCACCGGGAGTGTCGCCGTGCACGCAGATCGACGACGCCGCCATCGTGATCGACGTCCCGTCGACGGCAGTCACCTGGTGGTCCACGACGATCCCCACGGCCCGCCGCGCCACCTCCACCGGATCGGTGAGCACCGAGCCGGCCACGGTACGGGGAGCGAGCCGCCCGTCGGGCCCATAGGCGCGGTCGGCGAAAGCCTCGGTGGCGACGCGCACCCCGGCCGACTCGGCCACCTCCACGGCGCGCGATCCGGTCGGGGCCAGCAGCGCCAGGCCCCCCACCTCGAGGAGCGCGTCGGCGACGGCCCGGGCGCATTGGGCGTCCTCGGCCATCCGGTGATAGAGCGCACCATGGGGCTTCACGTAGCGGACGCGGGTCCCGCACCCCCGAGCCACGGCGTCGAGCGCGGCGACCTGGCGCACGACCTCCTCGGTGACCTGCGCCGGAGCCAAGTCCATGGGACGTCGGCCGAACCCTTCGCGATCGGGATAGGAGGGGTGGGCCCCGACCACGACCCCCCGGCGGGTGGCGGCCTCGACGGTGCGACGCATCGTGGCGGGATCCCCGGCGTGCACCCCGCAGGCCACGCTGGCGCTCGTGACCAGGTCGAGAAGGGCGTCGTCCCCGCCGTCCCCCACCGGCCCGGCACCCTCGCCGACATCGGCGTTCAGATCGACGGTGAGCTGCGGAAGCGGCGGTGGCACGGGCCGGTGCGACCGAGCCTCAGCGCAGGACGGCTTCGACGAGCGCCGGACCGGGAGTCGACAAGGCCCGCTCCAGCTGCACCGTGAACTCCTCGGCGGTGGTGGCCCGCCATGCCGGCACGCCCATTCCCGACGCCAGGGCCACGAAGTCGAGGTCCGGGTGCCCGAGCTCGAGCATGCTCTTGGCGCGGGGTCCCGGATCGGCGGCCCCCACCCGGCTGAGCTCCAGCTCGAGGATGGCGTACGACCCGTTGTTGAGGACGACGGTGGTCACGTCGAGGCTTTCGCGCACCTGGGTCCACAGCGCCTGGTTGGTGTACATGGCGCTTCCGTCCGCCTCCAGACACAGCACGGGTCGGTCCGGGCAGGCCACCGCCGCCCCGGTGGCGAGGGGGAGGCCCTGGCCGATCGCCCCGCCCGTGAGGCACAGCCAGTCGTGGGGCGGCGCGCCCGCCGTGGCCCCGGACACGAACAGCCCCGACGTGTTCCCCTCGTCGCTCACGACCGCCCCTTCGGGGAGCAGGGCCCCGATGGCAGCCGCCAGGCTCTGGGCGTTCAGCGCGCCGGTGGGCCGGTCCGGGCGCGACGCGACCTGGACCCCCCGGGGGCTCGGAGGTGCCCCGAGCATCTCCGCCAACGCTTCGAGCGCCCCGGGCGCGTCGTCGCACCCGGCGGCGAGGGTGTGCACCTCGCACCCCTCGGGCACCAGGTAGCCGGGCAGGTTGGGGTAGGCGAAGAACGACACCGGGGCGAGGGCGTCGGCCAGCACCAGGTGCCGGGCCCCTTGGAGCTGGGCGATGGTGAACTCGGCCAGATAGCCGAGCCGCTCGACGGGGGGGATCCCCGCCCCGCGTTCCATGCGGGCCGGGAACGTCTCGCACAGGAGCTTGGCCCCCGTGGCCCGGGCGACCCGGTCGGCGGCCGCCAGGCCCCGCCTCCGGACCGCGTTCCCTCCCACCAGGAGCACGGCGGGCTCCCCCGAGCGCAGGGCCTTGGCCGCCTCGGCCACGGCGTCTTCGGCGACCGGTTCCCACACGGCGCCGGGGTGACCCGAGGCGGGCTGGCCGGCCTCCTGCCACGACACGTCGGCGGGGACGACGAGCGTGGCCACGCCCCCGGGCGGGCCGAAGGCACCCTCGACGGCGGCGACGGCATCCCCAGCTAGGGCGCCGGGGGTCCCCGACGAGCGGAACCACCGCGACACCGGCCGGGCCAGGCTCTCGATGTCCGAGGTGAGCGGGGGGTCGAGGGCGACGTGGGTCGTGGCGTGGTCGCCGACCACGTTCACCACCGGGGTCCGGGCCCTCCGGGCGTTGTGGAGGTTGGCGATGCCGTTGCCGAGGCCCGGCCCGAGGTGGAGCAGGGTGGCGGCGGGCCGGCCCGTCATCCGGCCGTATCCGTCGGCGGCTCCGGTCACGACGCCTTCGAAGAGGCCGAGGATCCCCCGCATCTCGGGGACGTCGTCGAGGGCGGCCACGAAGTGCATCTCCGAGGTCCCCGGGTTGGCGAAGCACACGTCGACCCCGCAGGCGACGAGGGTCCGGATCAGTGTCTGGGCGCCGTTCACGACCGCACAGTCCAGCAGCTCAGTCGAGGAGGTTGCCGGGGCCGAGGATCCCGTGGGGGTCGAAGGCGCGTTTGACGGCCCGCATGAGCTCGAGCTTCACGGGGTCCTCGAGCTCCAGGAAGTACTTCTTCTTCTCAGTGCCGATGCCGTGCTCGCCCGAGATCGCCCCACCGAGCTCCATGCCGGCCCGGAACACGGCGCGCAACAGCTCGGTGCGCCGCTGCGGATCGGGCTGGAACACCGACAGGTGGACGTTGCCGTCGCCCACGTGCCCGCACCCGGTGATGAGCGCGCCGTGTTCCTGTGCCACCGCCGCGACCTCTTCCAAGTACCGGGGGATCGCGGCGCGGGGCACGACGAGGTCCACGATGTCGTCCGCCCCCGCCGCCTTGGCCACGAAGAACGCTTTCTCCCGGGCGCTGATCAACTGGGTGGCGGCGTGTGGGGGCAGGACGTAGACCTCCATGGCACCGAGCTCGACGAGCAACTCTCCGACCGAGTCCACGTCCTGTTCGAGGCGGTCCTCGTGGGAGTTCTCCAGCACGATCACGAGGTAGGCGAGAGCGGCGTCGCGCACCGGCTCGGGGATGCCGAGGTCGAGACCCACGTTGGCGGTGATGGCCGCCATGGTGATCATGTCGACGTACTCGAGGATGACCGGGCCGATCCCGTGGGCGACGATCCTCGGCACCGCCGCGGTGACCGCCTCGAGCGTGGTGAAGGGGGCAAGCACCGTGGTGGCGTGGGCCAGACGGGGCTGCAGTTTCAGGGTCGCCTCCGTGACGAGGGCGAGTGTGCCCTCGGACCCCACGATGAGCTGGGTCAGGTCGTAGCCGGTCGAGGTCTTCACGAACTTCCCGCCGGTGCGGATCACGTCCCCGCTGGCGAGCACCGCTTCGAGCCCGAGCACGTGATGGCGCGTCACCCCGTACTTGATGGCCCGCATGCCGCCCGCGTTGGTGCCCACGTTTCCCCCCAGCGACGCCGTGACCTCGCCGGGGTACACGGGGTAGACGAGCCCGTGCTCGGCGGCGGCGCGGTTGAGCTCTTCCAGAGTGACCCCGGGTTGCACCACGGCCACGTGGTTGTCGAGGTCGATCTCGAGGATCGCGTTCATCTTCTCGAATGAGAGGAGGATCCCGTCCCCGGGTGAGATGGCCGCCCCCGAGAGCCCGGTGCCGCTGCCGCGTGCGGTCACCGGGACATGGAGCTCGTCGGCGATCCTGAGCACGGCCGACACTTCGGCCGTGCACCCGGGCCGCACGACGGCCAGGGGAACGCTGGGCGTGGCGGTGAGGGCCTCGTCGTGGGCGTAGTCGGGGGCGATGCCGTCTCCGGCGAGGACGTTGCCGGCGCCCACGACGTCGGCGAGCAACTCGACGATCTCGGCCACCACTGCCTCCTGCTCGGTCCTGCCGCCACCCTAGAGCGCGGTCGGGGCGTGTACGTCGGCCGACGTGGGCCGGGGCACGGACGTCGGCCCGGCGTGGCCCGGCCCGGGCCGATGGACGTCGACGCGCCGTGGGCGGGTGCACATGGGACCTGGCGCAGGTGGGGAAGGATCTACGACGATGAACTGGGTCGACTACGCGTTGCTCGTCGTGGTGGCGCTGTCAGCCGTCCGCGGCTTGCGGGCCGGCGCCGCCATGCAGGTGCTGACGTTCGGCGGGCTGTTCCTCGGACTCTTCATCGGCGCGCTCATCGCACCGTCGGTGGCCCGCCTGGTCCACGGGGACACCGCCAAAGCCATCGTGGCGCTCGTCGTCCTGGTCGGTGCGGGCACCATCGTCAGTGGACTGGGCAGGCTGCTCGGGGCGCATTCGGGCCGGTTCCTGCACCGGGTGCGGCTGGGGCCTGTGGACTCCGCCTTCGGCGCCGTCGTGGCGGTGGTTGTCGCCCTCGTGGTCGCCTGGCTCATGGCGACCCTGGTGCAGGCGAGCCAGTTCACCGCACTGGACCGTTCGGTGCAGCAGTCTCGCATCGTGCGAGCCCTCGACTCGACGCTCCCCCCCATCCCCACGGTGTTCGCGCGTATCGAGCGGTTCCTCGCCCACAGCGGATTCCCCGTCGTCTTCGCCGGGCTCCCGCCCCAGACCGCCGCGCCGGTGACACTGCCGACCGACGCGTCGGCCCGGGTCGCCGTGCTGCGGGCCGAAGGATCGACGGTCCAGGTGGAGGGGGCGGGCTGCGGGGTGATCCAGGAAGGCTCGGGATTCGTGGTGGCCCCCGGGCTGGTGGTCACCAACGCGCATGTCGTGGCGGGGATCCCCGCGCCCAGCGTGATCGACTCGACCGGACGCCACGCGGCCACCGCCGCGTTGTTCGATCCCAAGCTGGACATCGCCGTGCTGCGTGTCCCCGGGCTCGACGACCCCGCCCTGGCCGTGCAGTCCACGGTGGTGGCACGGGGCACGACGGGTGTGGTGATGGGGTATCCCGGTGGCGGGCCCCTCACCGCCCGGAAGGCCGGCGTGGCCGCTCCCTTCGATGCCGTCGGGCTCGACATCTACGGGAACTCCCAGACGACCCGTGAGATCTACGAGCTCGACGCCGTGGTCCAGCCCGGCAACTCGGGCGGCCCCCTGGTGGCGTCGGGCGACCCGAACATCACCAACGGCACGGTCATCGGCGTGGTCTTCGCGCGCTCGACGACCAACTCCGACGTGGGCTACGCGCTCGCCATGCCTGCGGTGATGGCCGACGTCGCCCGCGCACAGGCGGCTCGAGCGACGGTGGGCACCGGGGGCTGCGTGTCGTGACCCGGCCCGGTGCGGAGGGACCGCTGGGGTAAGAATGGCGCCCGTGGCGCTGCGGATCGAGGAATACGGGATCATCGGGGACACCCACACCGCGGCGCTGGTGGGCCGCAACGGGTCGATCGACTGGCTGTGCCTTCCCCGATTCGATTCCGACGCCTGCTTCGCCCAGCTCCTCGGCGACGATTCGCACGGGTACTGGCGCATCGCGCCGGCCACCGACGACTACGACGTGCGGCGCCGCTACCGCGGCGACACCCTCGTGCTCGAGACGGAGTTCGAAACCGCCGACGGCGTGGCCAAGGTGGTGGACTGCATGCCCATCCGCGAGAGCCACCCCCAGGTGGTGCGGATGGTGGAGGCCGTGGGGGGACGGGTCGCCATGCGCATGGACCTCGTGATCCGCTTCGGCTACGGGTCGATGGTCCCCTGGGTGCGGCGCGCCGACGGCCTGCTGTGCGCCGTTTCGGGGCCCGACGCCCTGTCGCTGTGGACGCCCATCGCCACCCGGGGGGAGAAGATGACGACGGTGGCCGACTTCGCGGTGTCGGGCACCGAGCACATCCCCTTCGTCTTGACGTGGTACGCGTCCCACGAGACACCGCCCCGCCCCGTCGACGCCAGCTACGCCGTCCACGACACCCAGATGTGGTGGGAGGACTGGGCCGCCACCTGCACCTTCAAGGGTGAGTGGCGCGACGCGGTGATGCGCTCGCTCATCACGCTGAAGGCGCTGACCTATGAGCCGACGGGCGGGATCGTGGCGGCCGCCACGACGTCGCTCCCCGAGACCATCGGGGGTGAGCGCAACTGGGACTACCGCTACTGCTGGCTGCGCGACGCCACACTGACCCTCGAGGCGCTCATGCGGGGTGGCTTCCACGAGGAGGCCCTGGCGTGGCGCGACTGGTTGCTGCGCGCCGTGGCCGGGGACGTCACCCGGCTGCAGATCATGTACGGACCGGCCGGCGAGCGGCGTCTCAGCGAGTGGGAGGTCGACTGGCTCCCCGGCTACGAGAGCTCCGCCCCCGTACGGGTGGGCAACGCCGCCTCCGGACAGTTCCAGCTGGACGTGTACGGAGAGGTGCTGTCCGCGTTGTACGAGGCGTGCGGTGTGGGCAGTCCCCTCAGCTCCTCGGCCTGGGACCTGCAGATCGCGCTGGTGGAATTCGTCGAGCGCAGCTGGGAGGAGGCCGACGAGGGCATCTGGGAGGTACGGGGCCCACGCCGGCACTTCACGCACTCCAAGGTCATGGCCTGGGTTGCCGTCGACCGGGCGGTGCGCAGCATCGAGGAGTTCGGACTCCAGGGACCCGTCGAGCAATGGCGGGAGCTGCGCGATCGCATCCACGCCGAGGTGTGCGCCAAGGGGTACAACGCGGACGTCGGGGCCTTCACGCAGTACTACGGGTCCGACGCCCTCGACGCCAGCCTGCTCATGATCCCGCTCGTGGGCTTCCTTCCCGCCACCGACGAGCGGGTGCGTTCTACCATCGAGGCGGTCGAGCGGGGGCTCACCGAGGACGGGTTCGTGCTGCGCTACCGCACGCAGGACACCGGGGCCGTGGACGGGCTCACCGGTCACGAGGGGGCGTTCCTGGCCTGCTCGTTCTGGATGGCCGACTGCCTCTACCTCATCGGTCGCTACGACGACGCGCACGCCATGCTCGACCGACTCATCGGCCTGAGCAACGACCTCGGGCTGCTCGCCGAGGAGTACGACGTGCGCGCCCGGCGCCAGGTCGGCAACTTCCCCCAGGCGTTCTCCCACGTGTCGCTCGTCAACGCCGCCTTCAATCTCTCGGGCCACCCCGCCATGGAGGACCAGGACGTGGACGACGTCCACCTGCACGGGGGCGCGGGGCGCCGGTGGGGACGATCGAGAACCACGCGTGGGTTCCTGCCGGCGCGTCGCCCCCCGGGCCAGGCAGGCCCGGGGGGCGACAAGACGAAGACCACGAAGCGGAGGCGGACGAGATGAAGGCCCTGACGGTGCAACCCCTGACTGCGGGCTCGGCCCGGCTCGACGACGTGGACGAACCGCCCGAGTCCGACGGTGCGGTCCTCGTGGAGGGTCTCGCGGTCGGGGTGTGCGGGACGGACATGGAGATCGTGTCGGGCGCGTACGGGTGGGCGCCGCCCGGACGCGACCGCCTCGTCCTGGGCCACGAGTCGCTGGGCCGCGTCGTCGACGCGCCGGCGGGGGCGTCGGTGTCGGCCGGGGACCTCGTCGTCGGCATCGTCCGGCTCCCCGACCCCGTGCCGTGCGGCAACTGCGCGGTGGGGGAATGGGATTTCTGTCACAACGGCCTGTACACCGAGCACGGCATCAAGAGCCACGACGGGTACTGCTCCGAGCGCTATCGCCTCCATCCGGAATACGCCGTGAAGATCGACCCGGGGCTCGGCGCGCTCGGGGTGCTGATGGAGCCGACGAGCGTGGTGGCCAAGGCGTGGGAACAGGTGGACCGCATCGGTGGGCGCGCCCACTGGGACCCCCAGAACGTGGTGATCACCGGGGCGGGGCCCATCGGCCTGCTCGCCGCGATGATCGGAGTGGAGCGCGGGCTCGACGTCCACGTCTTCGACCAGGTCAGGGCGGGCACCAAGCCCGACCTCGTCGAGGCGCTGGGCGCCACCTACCACACCGGTCGGATCGAGCGCTCGTGCCCCCATCCCGACATCGTGATCGAGTGCACCGGGGTGCCGTCGCTCGTCTTCGACGCCATGGAGCATCTGAACCCCGGCGGGGTGGCCTGCCTCACCGGAGTGTCGTCGGGCAGGCACGCCCTGAGGATCGACGCCTCGATGCTCAACCGGTCGATGGTCCTCGAGAACCAGGCCGTGGTGGGCTCGGTCAACGCCAACCACCGCCACTACGAGGCGGCCGCGGCCGCGCTCATGAAGGCCGACCGCGCCTGGATCTCCAAGCTCGTCACCCGGCGCGTGCCTCTGGAGCACTGGCACGACGCCCTGGCCCGACAACCCGACGACGTGAAGGTGGTGATCGAGGTCGGCACGTGACGACCTCGGAGATCGCTCCCGGGATCATCCAGATCGACACCCTCCTGGGCGGGTGGGACAAGGTGACGGCCGGATACCTGGTCCAGGGGGACGCCCCTGTGCTGGTCGAGACGGGTAGCCAGAGCTCGGTTCGGGTGCTGCTCGACGCGCTCGGCACCCTGGGCGTGAGCTCGTCGGACCTGGCGGGCGTGGCTGTGACCCACATCCATCTCGATCATGCCGGTGGCGTGGGCGACGTGGCGCGGGCGTTTCCCACGGCGACGGTGTACGTGCACGAGAAGGGGGCGCGGCACCTGGTCGACCCGACTCGCCTCATCGATTCGGCGGCACGCGTGTACGGCCCGCTCCTCGACTCGCTCTACGGCCGCCTCGACGCCACGCCCGCGCCGCGGATCCACGTACTGGCCGACGGTGAGGAGATCCGGGTGTCTGCCGATCGCGTGCTCACCACCGTGGACTCGCCCGGGCACGCCAAGCACCATCTCGCCCTGCACGACTCGACGAGCGGCATCCTCTTCGCCGGGGACGCGGTGGGGGTGCGGCTGCCCGACGCCGGGGTGCTGCGGCCTTCGACCCCGCCACCGGACTTCGACCTCGACCAGGCGGTCCACTCGTTGCACCGTTTCGCGCTCCGCCGTCCCACCGGCCTGGCCCTCGCCCACTACGGGTTGCTGGCCGAGCCCGAGGCGGTGCTCGGCGAGGCCGAGGACACCCTGCGGCGCTGGGCGGCCGTGGCCGAACAGGCGTGGCGCGCCGGAGAGGACATCGCCGCCGCCCTCGACGCCGCCTTCGCGTCGGACGTGGCCGGCGTCGACGCCGTGCACCGCGAGAAGCTCGACACGCTCAACGGTGTGCACTCGAACGCGGCGGGATTCCGGCGTTGGCTCGACACCCGCGCCGGTCCGGGCGCGCACCATCAGACTGCGCCGCCGACCACGTGACGGTCCGGGCCGTCCGGGCGTGCCACTCACGTCGCGTGACCCCTTCACCGACGATTCTGGAAGACTGAGGTGCATGCGCAGTGCCACCACATCGGTCGACGAGGTGGTGGCTGCTCTCGAGGAAGACGGCTACGCAGTGGTCGAGGACCTGCTTCGTGAGCCGGAGCTGAGCGCGGCGCGCCGTGACATGCGCCGTGTGCTGGCGCAGACGCCGCAGGGCCGGAACACCTTCGAGGGGTCACGCACCAAACGGGTGTATGCACTGTTCGCCAAGACGAGGGTCTTCGACGCGCCGGCCGTCCATCCGTTGGTCCTCGGGGTGCTCGATCGTGTGCTCGGTCATTGCCAGCTCAGCGCGCCGACCGGCATCGAGATCGGCCCCGGGGAGCTCTCCCAGGTGCTGCACCACGACGACGCCATCTACCCCCTGCCCCGTCCCCATGCCGAGGTCGTGCTCAACACCATGTGGGCACTCGACGACTTCACCGAGGCCAACGGCGCCACGCGCGTGATCCCCGGCAGCCACCGGTGGACGGCCGAGCAGCCCGACGCGCACACGCCCACGGTGGCGGCGGTGATGCCGGCGGGATCGGTCCTCTTCTACGTGGGGAGCGTGTGGCACGGAGGAGGGGCCAACACCACGGACCGGGCGCGTCTGGGCGTGATCCTGGAGTACGTGGCGTCATGGCTCCGGCCCCAGGAGAACCACTTCCTCGCCGTGTCCAAGGAGGTCGTGGCGCGGTTGCCCGAACGCCTGCAGGAGCTCCTCGGGTACAACATCCGTCCTCCCTTCATGGGATACGTCGACGGACGCCATCCCCGACGGTTCCTCGACGCCGGGACCCCGTAGCACCGCGGGATGGCTCGGCGCCGCCCGGTACCGTGCGGCATGGCCAACACCGTCCTCTACGAACGAAGTGGCCACGTGGCCACGATCACCTACAACCGACCCGAGGTCCTCAACGCCGTGAACGGGGAGCTGCGCGCCGACCTCAACGCCGCCTTCGCCCGCTTCCGGGACGAGGAAGAGGCGTGGGTCGGCATCGTCACCGGCGCGGGGCGCGCCTTTTGCGCGGGCGCGGACCTGCACGACGGCCGAGGGTCGACGGGCGAGTTCCCAGGCACGTTCTGGGAGAAGCCCACCCTCAATTCCTTCGAGAGCGGCTGGGAGATCCACAAGCCGGTCATCGCGGCCGTGAACGGCCACTGCCTGGGCTACGGGCTCACCCTCGTGACGTGGTGCGACTTCGTCCTGGCGAGCGAGCGGGCGACCTTCGGCTATCCCGAGGTGCGTCTCGGCATCCCCGCCATCGTGGGGGCCATCCGCCTCCCCCAGCGCATCGGCTGGGCCGACGCCATGGAGCTGTTGCTCACGGGCGAGACCGTCGACGCCGAGCGGGCGCGCCGGATGGGGCTCGTGTGGCGCGTCGTGGCCCACGACGACCTCGTCGACGAGGCCAGGGCCCTGGCGGACCGGCTCGTGGCGGGCGCCCCCCTGGCGCAGCGAGCCATGAAGGAGGTGGCGGCGCGGGCCCGGGACCTCTCC
>JGI12269J14319_10000603_pt1 | contig 34430 bp, 26 predicted proteins | sample PeaSoiSIISIP2007_FD_14319 | JGI IMG/M metagenome (IMG submission 14319)
TGGTACAGCCGTCGCAGGAGCCAGCGTTGTGCTAACAGTAAATGGTGGAACAGCCCAACCAGTTGTAATAGCTGATGGAAATGGAAACTGGACAGTTGGCGGATTAACATTATCCACAGGGAATATCATCTCCGTGACTGCTCAGGTCGCAGGTGACACTGTAAGTAACGAGGTCACTGCAATAGTTGCATCGTCAGCTTCTGTACAAACAGCAACACCGGCTATTACAGGAACACCTACAGCAGGGAATACAAGTGTAAGTGGTACAGCCGTCGCAGGAGCCAGCGTTGTGCTAACAGTAAATGGTGGAACAGCCCAACCAGTTGTAATAGCTGATGGAAATGGAAACTGGACAGTTAGCGGATTAACTTTAGCCACAGGCAATACAATCTCCGTTACATCCCAAGTCGCTGGTGACACTGTAAGTAACGCAGCTACTGCAACAATAGTAGCTGCTTCTGGCACAACTCAAACAGCAACACCGGCTATTACAGGAACACCTACAGCAGGTAATACAAGTGTGAGCGGTACAGCCGTCGCAGGAGCCAGCGTTGTGCTAACAGTAAATGGTGGAACAGCCCAACCAGTAGTAACAGCTGATGCTACAACTGGAATCTGGACAGTCAGCGGATTAACATTAGCTACAGGAAATACTATCTCCGTGACAGCCCAAGCCTCAGGTGACACTGTAAGTAATGCAGCCACTGCAACAGTGGTCCAAACCTTAACATCTAGCTCAGTGTATACAGGTGGGTGGTCCAGAAGCAGGAGAATGTGGTAGATATTGAAAAGAGAGCGATAATAACAGTTCAATAATCCTTTCAATGCACTATGGAAGCGCGCTATTTCTTTGAAGGACTGAACCGAAGTGACTAATCTCTAGATTCTGTCAAACTACTACGGTCAACACTATATTAGCTTCACGTTCTAACATAAGACCGTGAGGCTTTTTCTGTGCACGTGTTTAACGTACACGCACATGAGCCAAGGGCTTAATTAAAGGCTATCAACTTTTCAGCTGATAGCCAATTTAGAAGAGAGTTTTAGAAGATCACGCCTAAAGCGATAAGAATCAAGATAGCAATAGCAATAATTCCTACACCCACTCCGGCACCGACGCCATGACCGAAGCCGCCTACTGGAGCAACAGGGGGAGGGCAGCATACCGGAGGATGATGAGGATGACAGCAAGCACCACCCATTCCACCGTGAACCATACCACCATGGACCATCATTTCACCGTGACTCATTCCACCCAGACCCATACGGTCATAACCGTTCATTCCATACATAAGAAGTTCCACCTTTCGAGATTTAGAATACGATTCCCATAGCGATCAAAAGAAGAATTATTATTACAACTGCAGCGATTCCAGCGCCAAAGCCTTTACCGCATCCGCAACCGCAAGCGGCTCCATCAACGTTACCAAATGTCATATCAATTTCCTCCCTTACTAGATATAATCCATAATATGGATATAATGGATTATATGGAATTTGTCTTATACTCCATCTTCGGATCTTCTTGAATGCACCTAATTTTCGGGTTCGTAGTATTGTTGAGGTAGCTCTCTATGTAAGGCGGGTACAGCACAGCAGGCAGGGCGTTTAGTGAGGTAATGAAAAAATAGACAACAGGTTACTCTATTGATAAGATTAAAGAAAAGATTAGACGGAAGGGGACATTACGCTATGAATGTAACTAAAGGAATAAAGGTACTAGAGCTACCGTTTATGGGTAGACAAATACAACCAACACTTATCTGGGACAATGAAACCGTAGTTTTAGTAGATACTGGTTTTCCCGGCCAGCTTCATGAGCTCCGTAAGGCAATGGATGAGGCTGGTATCTCTTTTAGTAAACTAAGCAAAGTAATAATTACTCATCAGGATGTTGACCATATTGGCGGTTTGCAGGAAATCTTAAAGGCATCAGATCACAAGATTGAAGTCATAGCCCACAAAGAGGAGAAGCCTTTCATTGAAGGCGAAAAGCCTTTACAGAAGATGACGCCAGAACGCATGGCGAGAATGTTTGGAGAGCTTTTGGAAGAAAAGCGTAAGGAAGCGGAAGCTAAGTTCTTAGAATCGCTAAAATCTAAGGTGGATAAAACGGTTGATGACGAGGAAGTATTGCCGTATTGTGGAGGGATCACGGTAATTCATACACCAGGTCATACTCATGGACATATTTGCCTGTATCTTAGTCAATATAAAACTCTCATTACTGGAGATGCTCTTAATGTTGTAAATGGGGAATTAGTTGGCCCCAATGCGGAATATACTCCTGACATGGGTATGGCAAAAAAATCACTGGGAAAATTGGTTCAATATGATATTGAAACTGTGATCTGCTACCACGGCGGAGTGTACCAGGAAAATGCGAAGAAGCGGTTGCTGGAGCTGGCTAATTGATTATTTTGCATCAAAATTGCATCAACTTTGCATCAGCTAAAAGATCGCATATACCAACATAATCGACTGTTTGATGCAAAAATGCAGTTTATTGGAGGGTATAGGGGGTACAAAAATAATTTTATTTAGCTTTGAGAAGCTAAGGTCAGAGAGGATAAAAAAATTAGGGGGTATCCCCCTATTATTATTGCATTTCTGCATTTATATATAAATTGATAAAGAAGTACACTAATACCGTTAGAATCTGTGATGCAGTTTTGATGCAAGTTGATGCAGAAAATTAAAACTGCATCGAATTATCTAAGGCCGCCCATTTAGAGCGGCTATCGGATATCTCCCCTTGTAAAAGGTAACAGGTCTTTCAGTACAATAGGCTTTTAACGTTAACCCATTGAGTGATGAACTGAGTAGGTGCCCATAGGGTAAAAGAACTGTTGCTAATCAAAGATTTAGCAACAGTTCTTATTGCTCGATACGCTTTTGAGCTAGAATATAAACCTCATCATCGGCTCTTGCGGAAACCACAACAATCTTCATGATGTTGTTTTCCCGTACGACCATATACACTACCCGTAACCCAAGCTTTAACAGCGTGATCTTGCAATAACCGGCTAGGTTCGTGCCGCTTTTATTGCTAAGAGGTTTTCCGTAGCCGCCTTCAGCCTAGGACAGTGGGTTCACAGCGACTTTATTAATGGCTTTCACCACCTGCAAACGCTGTGAGTGGTCGAGTCGCTTAATATCCTCCAAAGCTTCCTTTAAATATTCTACTTTCCACAGGCTATTCGAGTTCCACTTCTATATCTTTTAGATCAGCTTCACTAATGCCCAGTTCCTGCATGGCTTGTTCCGCTGGAATAAAATCCTCATCTATGGTATTTTTCAGGAGTTTTTCGGCTTCTACAAGCAGGCGGTAATTTTCAATTGTTTCAAGCATTTGCTCGTAGGCTTCTGGTGTGAGCAGCACACAGGTCGGAGTGTTGTTTTTTAGCACAATCTTGAAGCCGGTTTCCCGGACTTCCTCAAAGATTTTATTGGCTTCGCCCTTATTGAAACGGGAGATTGGCACCAGAGAATTCATAACACTACTGATAAAATTAGGGTTAAGCATAACAGCAACCCTCCTCTATAGTCCTTGCTGTTACTTTATGGCATATCAATAAATTTGTCAATATATTTATCAACATAATACTTTGGTAAACATTTAGGGTATAAGTAATTGTCAGGGCGCGGAAAGGCACCCCTTTTTAAGGCGGGTTTTTGTGCTCAATAAGCATTATGCTGTGGTTCCTGGAAGCTGGTTTGTAGATACATGCTTCAATCTGACCAAGTTGATACAATAAGGGTGGGTGACGAGCGTAAAAGTCGAGGAATACAGGGATTCTACCTTAGGTAGATTGCTCAACTAGATCTGGCCTGTCCATGGTTGGTCTCTGGCTCCGTGGGCATCTGCTTACATGAATCATGAATATTGGTTATCGAGCGCCTTGATAGGGCGCTATTATTATGACTAAATGAACCCTTATCCAATTCAGAGCATAAGATGAATAAGCTCAAAAGGATTTTGGGGGTAAAACCATGGCAAAGAGAGTCTATAAATTAAAACCAGACACAGAGGATTTGCGTGACAAAGTTTTTAGATCTACTCTATTTAAAACTGCGACTTTACTACCAAAAGCTGTAGATCTGCGTACTGGTTGCTCCCCGATCGTTGACCAAGGTGAATTGGGAAGTTGCACAGCCAACGCTATCGCTTCAGGTCTACGCGAATACTGGGAAAACCAAGCTGGAAAGCTCACTTATCTAAGTCGCCTATGGTTGTACTGGGAAGAACGCAATATAGAAGGCACAGTAAATGATGACGCCGGAGCAGAAATCAGAGATGGCATGAAGGTTCTTCAACAAATAGGATGTGCTCCCGAGGCCGACTGGCCCTATGACGTTTCAAAGTTCACACAAACACCTACGACACAATCCACAGCGGATGCTGTACCATTTACAATCACCGAGTATCATAGAGTGACAGATTTAATGGCCATGAAGGCAGCCTTGTCTGAAGGTTATCCTGTAGTCATAGGTATTAATGTATATGAAAGCTTTGAATCTGATCAGGTGGCAAAGACTGGAATTGTACCTCTACCGATACCTGGAGAGAATTTATTAGGAGGCCATGCCGTTTTAGCTGTGGGATACAAGGATAATGAGACGGCAGGTTTTGTGGCTTGTAGAAATTCGTGGGGCGAAAGCTGGGGAGATAAAGGTTACTTCTATCTTCCATATAACTATTTCGCAAGTAATGTAACCGATATGTGGACAGGGAAATAAAGTTATTATGCATCACGCTATCGTGATAAAAGAAAGGAGATTGATGCAATGGAAGCTATAGACTGTTCCACAATATTAACGTCGACAATAGCGTCTTCGTTGAACGCCGCTGGTATAGTTGCTGTTGGACGCTACCTTGGTTATAAAACCCAAGGATGGAGCAAATCAATCTCACCAACCGAGTTAAGCGCAATTCAAAGTTCTGGGCTCTCAGTATTCCTTATTTGGGAATCAGATCCTACGACCGCAGGTTACTTCAGCTACGACCAAGGGGTAAATGATGGTGGACTAGCCCTAGCAGAGATGGACTACCTTGGAGCACCGAAAAGCACAGCGGTCTATTTTACAGTTGACTATGACGCCCAATCTAGCGATATGGCGGCTATTATTGATTATTTCAGTGGTGTTCGAGATGGGTTAAACGGTGAATTCCTGGTAGGTGCTTACGGTTCCTACAGCGTACTAGGAGCACTCCAGGCTTCCTCCTATGCGCCAGACAAGTACTGGCAGACGTATGCATGGTCAAGCGGAATGGTTTTCTCAGGCAATGACATTTACCAGTATCAAAATGATACGACCTTGCAGGGAATCGCTGTAGACCTCGATACAATTCAATATAATTCTGGCTGCTGGCCAGAGCTGGAGGGAAATATTATGGATTATTTAGTGCTTTATTATGGTGATGCGGACCTTCAGATGGCCGCGGACTTGGCTCAGAACTTCCAATGCCCAATTGTTCAGGCCGCTTATGCCACACCTGCTTTACTAGCCAGTGCAAGGACTATGTACCAGGTTGGTGGTGCGTCTGCTCCTACTGGGGTTACGTTACTGGCCGGGGCTGACCGATTCGCTACAATGAAGGCAGTTTTAGTAGCGATAGGGAAGGATTAGGAATCGGCAAGCGCAGTCCGCTATGGGCCTTATAGTGAACAGCAAGGGTTTCTATAGCGACGCATCGAAGGTGGTTGCCGATGGAAATGTTCTATAGGCTGAGAAGTTGCCGACAGCTCCGGAAAGTTGCCGATGGTTGCCGTTATCGGCAACCGGCAACTCGGCAAGCGCTACAGTACAGGGTGGTACAGACAAGCCCTTGTTTAGGCCTATTGGCGGCGGTGAAGTATGTTTGGAACAGAGAAAGACGCTGGAAAAGAAATAGAAAATAGCCTGCAAATATTTACACATTATCATAACAATTGCCACTAATTTACTTCTTATATTTGTGTTATATTTATGTAACCGCAAGGAGGTTTATTGAATAGATTGGACAAAACGGAGGTGGAGAAAGGGAAGTATGACTGCTCAAGAAAAATGTATCATTGAAACAATTCTGGCTGGTGTAGGGTTGGAGCCTTTACACAAAGAGGCCAATGAACAAGAACCGAAAGGTAAACCAGTAACAATAGTTATGTCATCGCGTTAAAGCGAATACTCAGGTTGTTGGGTATTCGCTTCTTTGATTTTGTATAGCCTAATTTCCGGAATAGATGCAGCCCCTTCTTACATCATGAAATATATCGGATACACAGAAGGAATCCTGAATAATATTCCGTTACTAGCATAATAAAAGGTCTGAAAGTTCGAGATATCCCTCATTATGATAGGGATTCTTTTTTTGGCTTAAAATATTGGGGTGCGTATGCTCGGAGGTGTGCAATGGCAGAGAGAATGAATACGTTCTGCAGAGCCTGTCACGAGTCAACAGATGCCTCTGATGTCGCATTCCGGATAGGGTATGAAAGCGCATCACAATTTAGTCGCGAATATTCCCGTATGTTTGGTTTTCCACCTATAGAAGATATCAACCGCATAAGGGCGTATGACAAAAAATATTGCATGAATCGCTAGAGAATAGTAGTCTGTCGGAGAGTTTATATAAAGCACAGTATAACTTTAACCTAAAAAAATTATTGACTTAGAGTTAACTCTAGATGATAGACTATGCACAAGGTTGATCTCGGTAAATGCAGGAATGGAGTAAGCCTGCTCCCAGGACTTGTGTCCTAGCGATGTTGTCCAGATCCCAGCGGACGTAAAGCATGGAACGGCGTAGCAAAAGACAGCTGGTTTGTTCATCTTGCAATTGAGGTCAGCCCGGAAAAAGACCGGGCAGAATGTCAGGAGCCCATATCTGATGAAGATTACAAAAAAATGAAACATGATGGAGGCGACAGTTATGGATAAAAAATTTGGCTTTGGCTGCATGAGGTTGCCACTGATTGATAAGGATGACCAGACATCCTTTGATACCGAAACGTTCAATAAAATGGTGGATACCTTTTTGGAAAAAGGCTTCACTTACTTTGACACCGCTTATGTCTATCATGGCTATCGTTCTGAAGAAGCGGTCAGAGAGTCTCTTGTAAAGAGACATCATAGGGACGATTTCAAACTGGCAACCAAACTGCCAATGAGAGACTTCCAGTCTGCGGAGGATATGGAAAGAATATTTAATGAGCAGCTGGAAAAATGCGGTGTAGATTATTTCGATTACTACCTGCTTCATAACATAGGTGTGAACGCCTATAAGAAGGCTTGTGAGTTCGACAGCTTTGGGTTTAGTCTGCGGAAAAAGCAGGAGGGCAAAATTAAAAACTTCGGTATGTCCTTCCATGATTCGCCGGAGCTGTTGGATGAGATACTGGCCGCTCATCCCGAGTTGGACTTTGTTCAGCTGCAGATCAATTATATCGACTGGGAAAACCCCGGAATTCAATCGAGAAGATGCCATGAGGTGGCAAGAAAGCACGGAAAGCCAATCATTGTTATGGAACCCTGCAAGGGCGGCAGCCTCGCTCTTGTTCCGGAAAAAGCGGAACAGCTGATGAAGGAATATAATCCAGCGGCGTCTGTCCCCTCCTGGGCCATCCGGTACGCCGCCAGTCAGGAGGGCGTGACGATGGTGCTCAGCGGTATGAATACCATGGAGCAACTTCTCGACAATATGTCTTACATGGCGGACTTCAAGCCCTTGAATAAGGAAGAAGATAAGATCCTCGGGCGGGTCATCGATATCATCAATGAAAACACAGCCATTCCCTGTACGACCTGCCGATACTGTGAAAAAGACTGCCCACAGAACATCGCGATTCCGGATTACTTTGCACTCTATAACAGCGCAAAGCGTGCGCTGAGCAGCAATTTTTCAAGCCAGTTCGTTTACTATATTAACCTTACTGCCAACCACGGCAAGGCTGGCGACTGCATCGACTGTAAGCAGTGTGAAAGCGCCTGCCCGCAGCATCTGAAGATTACGGAACTATTAAAGGATGTTTCCGCCACATTTGATGTGACACCCTCATTCCCGACGAAGAAATAAGAGGTGAGTTATGAGAATCAGTAAAACAGCAGAAATGAACCACGAGGAATTGTTCCCGAACCACAAATCCACGCTAAAAGTTACCGACCCGGAATTGCTATTCTTAAAAAATTGAGCTAATTGAATTGAGCTAATTAAATTGATTTAATTTTGATTTTATTATTCGACAAATATTTATAAGTCTCTAAAGTATAATTTAACACATGAAACATTTTGAATGCTAATGAAAGTTAGGTATTTAGTAATATGGAGTTTGCTTTTTAACGTGTTCAATAAATATCTTTGAGAGGGTACTTGCATGAACGATAAAGATCGTAACAAAGAGGAACTTATTAATGAACTTATTCAACTTAGAAAACGCAACACGGAATTGAAATCCAGTTTGATGGAAGGGAACCCTGGCGATCTTGTATTACCTATTATAGATCATGGGAGAACAACTAACATCACTGAACGTAAAGAAGTAAAAGAAGGATTATATCGAAGTAATCAGAAGCTTAATGAGATTTTGAGCAGCATCCAAGATGACTTTTATGTTCTCGATCGTGATTGGAACTTTGTTTACGCTAACAGGCAGTTTACCTCGAGGATTGATAAGGAACCCCAGGATTTCATTGGAAATAATATTTGGAGGATGTTTCCAAAACATATTGGTACAGAATATGAGGAGAATATCCGTTCAGTAATGGACAAAAGGGAGATACGGCGCTTTGATGTGGGTGGCAAATATACGGATTCATATTACCAGATGGCTGTCTTTCCTTCTGAGGAAGGAATTACTGTTCTAGGAATCGACATAACCGAACAAAAGAAAGCTGAGAAGAGAATTAAGGAGCAAAATGCGCAATTGCTCCAACAAATTAATTTGACGAGCATGCAAGCGAACTTGTTGAACCTTTCAAATGAAGCTATTTTTGTTTGGGACTTAAATGGGGCTATCACTTATTGGAATGCAGGAGCCGAAAAGATGTACGGATACAGCAGTAAAGAAGCTGTTGGAAGCGTTAGTCACGACCTATTAAAAACTGTTCATCCAATTGCTATTGGCAACATCATATTTATGTTGGAAAGGTACAAATCTTGGAACGGAGAAGTAGAACATACCAGTAAGTTTGGTAAAAAGCTTTATATTGAGACAAGCCATCAGGTAATTTTGAATGAATTAGGACAACAGATTGTACTCGAAACCAACCGTGATATTACCCAGCGAAAGAAGATGGAGAATGATATTCAGAACCTAAATTGCGAACTATTAAAAATAAATGAGACACTCGAAGAATCAAATTGTGAACTGGAAGAAATGAATGCTCAATTGGAAGAAACCAATGCAACGTTTGAGGAAGAAATTTCAGAACATAAAATAACGGCGCTAGAATTACAAGAAACCTTGCGTGAGTTATCAGAGACCAAGAACTACCTGAATAACATTTTAGAGAGTTCGACGAAGTATTCCATCATCGGTAAAGATTTAAATCACCGGATCCTCTCCTGGAACGAGGGAGCGGTGCGAAACTACGGTTATACTGCGGAACAAATTATCGGCAAAGACTCAAGCACTCTCTACTCGCCTGAGGACCTCAAGTCGGGGGAGGTGGATAAAATGCTGAAGTTAGCTTTTGAGAAGGGTGTAGCAGAAGGGGAGCTTCAGCGCGTTCGGAAAGATGGCTCGCGTTTTATTGCGAGCGTTGTTGTTACACGACGTAATGACTCTACTGGGGATCCCATTGGTTACCTTCTTATGAGCCATGACATTTCTGAAAAGAAGGAAGAGGAAGCCGCACGTAAAAAATCAGAAGAAGAAATAAAGAAAATGAATAATGAATTGGAAGAAATGAATGCTGAATTGGAGGAAACCAATGCAACACTTGAGGAAGAAATTTCCGAACATCAAAAAACAGAGTTAGAATTACAAGAAACACAAAGAGCCGCCGAAGCAGCTAATAAAGCCAAAAGTCAATTTCTAACAAATATGAGCCATGAAATCAGAACACCGATGAACGGCATTCTCGGCATGGCACAACTAATGGGAATGAACCTTGAAGGTAAAAATAAAGAAATGGCGGAAATCGTAATAAGAAGTGGAAAATCACTATTAACTATTATTAATGATATCCTTGATTTATCCAGAATCGAAGCAGGTAAGGTTCGGTTGAGCCAGGAAGAATTTGATATTAATGTTTTGGTTGATGAAGTCAATAAACTAATGCAACCTCTTGTGGAGCAAAAAGGGCTTGTATATCAGTCCTATAGTGATAAGTCAATCCCTGATCAACTGACTGGCGATCCGGATAGACTCAAACAAGTCCTGTTTAATCTTCTAGGTAATGCTATCAAATTCACGGAGCAGGGGAGTATTGAGTTAACTATAGCCAAAGGCAAAGTATTTGAGAACAACCTACAATTGGTTTTCTCTATAGAAGATTCAGGGATCGGCATAGGAGACGATAAAATCGGCAAGTTGTTTACGTATTTTACACAGGGTGATGATTCTGTTACCAAAAAATATGGAGGGACAGGCTTAGGTCTTGCAATTTCCAAACAGCTTGTCAATATGATGGATGGGGAAATAAGCGTAGAGAGTAAGCTCGAAGTGGGGAGCAAGTTCGTGTTTAATTCGATCTTCAAATTGAAAGATGGCGAGAAAAAAGTCACCAAAGTTGATACTGGTGATGTTCCGTCTGTCGCGCCTGTCAGTTCAACCGCCCTGCTCGTTGAAGATGATTATGTGAGTGGTTTATTGATGAAGATGTTATGCGAACGAAAAAATATGAACCTAAAAATTGCAACCAGTGGCAAAGAAGCATTAGATTTATTGAAAGAAGAGAGCTTTGATATCATCTTTATGGATATCCAGATGCCCGATATAAGTGGCTATGAGACCACTAAATTTATCAGAGGTAGGGAGAAACCACTTAATAAACATACTCCTATTGTAGCGACGACTGCTTTCGCTTTAATAGGCGATCGGGAGAAGTGCATTGAAGCAGGTATGGACGATTATCTGGCAAAGCCGATTGTCGCAGAAAAATTCTATGGTTTTGTGGATAAGTACGTTAATCGAAAACACTTTGATAAATGATCAATTGTCCTTGGCGTAAACGTTGGTTAAGGCTCTCGCGGCCCTCGACTCTGATTATGCTCGATGTACATACTTAGGTGAACCTCGCCAAGATGGCCCATCTTGGTAACAGTTACGTATTTGTATGTGACAGATCACTGGAACATTACATGATCAATGAAACTTGCCTTGTAGAGATATAGGCGAGGTCGCCACTGAAGTTATTTGCCAGATCGTTTGGACGGTCTGACCTTCTACGTTTATTCAATTCAATAACTCATAGCTACACTCGCAAAAAAACGGGTCTTTTCTTTGTATCTAAAAGGATTTAAACAATGTCTTTTAGAATTTACAGTATAAGTCACTAGCCTTGCATAAAGTTAATGCTCAATTGTCAAGTTTAGCTTTGCAACGATATATAACGTGATCCCTTGAAATACGTCGATAATTTGCCGAAAATCCTGTATTTTGACGTAAAAAAGCCTTATAATTAGAGGTGGAGTAGTTCTTGTCCATATCTAAGTATAAGGAATAAAAAAATGCAGGACAAGAATACCACAGAATCCACTTTTTTTCAATTGTTAGAACCGCATCAAAATAGCAAAGACACTTATTGATGGAATTGATAACAACATCAGCGATGAATCAATTATTTCAGCCATTATTGTTTTAGGGAAAAAGTTAGGCTTAGATTTGATCGCTGAAGGCGTAGAAACAGACCGACAACTCCAATTTTTACAAAATCAAATGTGTGATGAAATACAGGGCTTTTATTTCTATAGACCTATGCCAGTTAAGGAGATAGAAAAACTATTGAACCGCCATAGCTAACTACTAAAACACTTCCTCAAAACACCACATTACGGTTCGCTTTTGACTAAATGAGTAAGACGAGGGTGGAGATACATAAGAATGAAAGCCTTGAGGTACATATCTTTGTACAGCCTCAAGGCTTTTTTGCATTCTTGAGAGAAATCACTGTTCATCAGACCCTCACCAATATAGATTGCGTGTTTTTGTTCCTGACATTGAATCAAACTGGAACGCTGTTGACATCTTGCTACAATAATGACTTTAAGCTTTATATCATGGAATCAAACCAAAACCCAATGAGACATTCATTGGGTTTTAAATGGATAATACTATGACAAGTCGATTTAAGTTCATTTCTCCATTTTCGGCAAATTCAAGGTTGAGCGTCGAATGACTGTTTTCGTTTTCTGCCTTTCCGAACTGATTTCGTAATGGTATGCCGATCCGTCGGTGAGGGTAACTATTTTGGCGGTAGGGGAACAAAGTGCAGGATAATATTTGCGGGTAATACGAGATCTCCTTTTTACCAGAGTGGGGACTCGCTTTTAATTACATCAATGATTGATGTAACCATGACTAGGAAAAGGACAAACACAAAAAAGGCCAGCAAAGGACCAAGATAAGGTATGGGTATTTCTATATCTTTCAGTCAAAACCAAAGCAAGCTCCTCACTCCTTATTAATTTATAGATTAGGCACATGTCCTGTAGTTCTCAGTATCCCAGACTTCTTGCACATACCTTCTCGAAGTTCGCTCAGTTTAAGTTTCGAGTGATGTCTGCGACAGTGTCCTTGATTTTTTCAACGCTTATTCGTGCCGCATACATGCCAAAGCTGACAAAGAGCATAAAATACCATAACGGAACAGGTATATTAACCTCGATAAATTTGATCAAGGCAAGAATGTTGTCTTTAGGCTCCAGGGCCTGCAGAAGCATAAAGTGGATGATTCCCATATCCCCGAAGCGAAGCCCGATCTTAGTATGGTCGTTGGCTTCAATGGGAAAGAAAATTTGAAGTGCATTTGGAAAAGCATCGATAGGGGAGGGGAGCGTTTGAGGCTGAGACACTATCATACGAAATCCTCACTTTACTTTTGGTGAATCGGTGAGATAAATATACATTTCAAAAATTAAAATAACGATAATACCCAAAAGAAACTCGAAGGGCAAAAACTTGCCATAATAAGTCACAACCTATCCTCCCGTTTGCTGAGCTATATGCAAACTGCACCAATAAGGCCTTAAATAGATATATCCTAAGATAAAAGAAGCTCCAATTGCCAATCCTAACCAGACAATAAAATAGATAAGGACGATATAGGAAGGATGGTTGGGAGTTGTCGCTTTAGTCTGAGGGGAGGAATACCCGTAACGGATCGAACTAGGTGCGGGGTAATAATTACGGGAGGGAAAGCCACTTCCAGCGTAATGCATCACGAATCACTCTTCCTAATATATATAAATACATCAAATATTACCTAATTTGATGTATTCTATGCGGCTCGGATTTCATTTGCCATAGGTGTAAATGAGCAGAAACCCTATTACTGGACAAATGAAAAAAGTCCGGTAATAGGGTTTCTGCTCATAACACAGCCCATTATCCATAAACCGAACATTGGGTCTATCCTATCTACCGCTCATTAGCGTCTTTTTAGGGACTAAAGCTATACCATATAAACTCTAAGGATATTTCCGTATTCTTCTGGGGAAAATTAGTAGGAGAACGTGGTAAGGAGGAGCCAAAAGCATGGTAATAACAGAAGCAAAGAATGAACCCTTTCCGCTGATTTCCGCTCAGCTTCAGGAAAATGTCGCATACCTGAATAAATTGCTAGGTGTCGGGCAAGGTCCCGGACATAGTTGGGACATTATGGCGAAATCCTTTAATTTCTCCGAGCTTAGCATGATGTCTTATGTTCTCAATGGCTACTTCCTAACCATGAACATGGTGCTTCTTCTTGAAGATCTCGAGAAGCGTATTCAAATGTTTGTAGCTCAGAATGACTCCTATACGCTTCAGGATCTAATAAATTATCTAAATACAAATGTCGCTTTTGTGCAGGTGCAAGCTGTGCCAAAGATGGAAGATGTGGTACGGTTTATTCTTTCGGGCCCACTGGTTACCTTAGTTGACGGATTTGACGTAGCTCTTCTTATTGATACTCGTATTTATCCCATGCGCGGTATCCAGGAGCCGGAAATAGAGCGAGTTATTCGAGGTCCCAGGGACGGATTTGTGGAAACAATGTTAATGAATACGGCGCTGATTCGGCGTCGTCTGCGGGATCCGAGCTTACGAGTGGAATTGATGCAGATAGGTACAAGGTCGAAAACAGACGTTAGTTTGATGTATTTAGAAGATGTGGTCAATTCGGATATAGTAAATACCGTACGTGAACGCTTACAGTCTATTCAAACTGATACGATCGCTATGGCTGAACAATCCGTCACAGAACTGATTGGTGACGTAAAATGGAATCCTTATCCGATCGTGCGTTATACAGAAAGGCCGGATGTGGCTGCAACCGCTCTTGTTGAGGGTCAGGTGGTAATTGTAGTGGATACTAGTCCTGAGGTCATTATAGCGCCCATTACCTTCTTTCAGTTGCTGCAGCATCCAGATGAATATCATCAATATCCTATGGTCGGAACCTACAGACGTTGGATTATGCTGATTGCTGCCTTTATCACAATAATCCTGCCGGGGATTTTCCTCTTGGCCAATTTCCATCCTGAATTGGTGTCTAAGCAACTGTCGTTTTTTAAGGCGGATAGGACTGATCCGTTACCGCTCTGGGCCGAATTAATTGTGGCCGAGATAGTGATTGATGTTCTCCGAATTGCAGTCATGACGTCACCCGTGACCTTGGCCTCTATGGTCAGTATTATGGCGGCAATAATCTTTGGTCAGTTTGTATCGCAAATACACCTATTACAACCAGAAGTCCTAGTGTATATGGCTTTTGTGATGATCGCCCAATTTTCCCTAACCTCTTATGATCTTGCCTCAGCTAATCAGATGTCGCGCTTGTTCATTCTGATCTGTACACAGCTTGGGTTCGCCTTCCATATGCGGGCCTTGGGATTCGGCGCTGGTTTAGCTGTCTGGTGGGTATTTCTGAGTACCCGAAAGTCTTTTGGTATTCCCTATTTATGGCCATTGTTACCATTTAAGTGGAAAAACGGCATGGACAACGTGCTACTGCGAAAACCGTTTTCGAATATTCACGGTCGTCCGGGGATACTTCATCCTAAAATACAAAAACGTGACGGTTAATAATGAAGACTGTATGATTAATATGTACACGCACAGGAGAAATTTGTCCTGTCATATATATGATTATGGTCATATATGGCAATTTAGGAGGAATTTTTAAATGCAATATACAATACAACCAGGAGATTCTCTGCATAGCATTGCTATGGCTTATGGGACAACGATTAGTAATTTGATGGCTTTAAATCCTCAAATTTCGAATCCTCATCAAATATATCCTGGTGAAACTATTACAGTCGATAGCCAAGATTACAACAATAATCAATATTATGGCGGTAATCAAGATTACAACAATAATCAAGATTACAACAATAATCAATACTACGGTAGTAACCAAGATTACGGCGGTAATCAATATGGTCAAGGTAACCAATACGGCCGCGGGAATCGAGGCAGATAAGGGTAAAGTTGCCGAACCAGTGATCAGTTCACCTAAAATGTTCTGATCTTCGGATCTATGTTAGGCAAAGAACCTCTCCATGCATTGCTGATAGTTAGTTGGTACTTTGATTAACTGCGATAACAGTCAACTTAAATATTAATTAATAGCACCAGCGTCCTTATTGATAGAATGTTGGTGTTATTGTCGTAACCATAGTTCGTAACTAGGGAGTACCCTTTCTTAAAAATAATGTATTCCATGGCATAAAGGTTCACAACATTGCTCCGCTTGAAATCATAACTTTAATGTATTCGGTCAAGACCTAGTAATTAGGGGATGGAAAAAGGAAATGAAATAAATTTAGCGAATGTATTTCAAAACTTTAAATAAAAAAGTTAGAAAGAGGGCGGATTATGAGAATACTCAAAAATAGCAAGATATTCACATTTATGGTCTGTATTATGATGATGACTATGCTATTGTGTTGTAGCACTCAAGCACTAGCAGATCAGAGCGGGGATTTTGCTTACACTGTAACAGACGGAGCAGCTCAAATTACGGGATACACAGGGGCCGGAGGTGCCGTTACGATACCAAGTACATTAGGTGGAGTTCCAGTAACAAGTATCGGACCCGTTGCTTTTAAAAGTTGTACAAGCTTAACTAGTATTATTATTCCGCAGGGAGTAACAAGTATCGACGGCTGGAATATGGGTGGTTTCATAAGTGGGGCTTTTGAAGGTTGTACAGGTTTAACTAGTATAATCATTCCACAAGAATTAATAAGTATTGGAGACTATGCTTTTAGCGGTTGCACAGGCTTAACTAGCATTAGCATTCCACCAGGAGTAACAAGTATCGGTAACGGTGCTTTTAGCGGCACTGGCTTAACCAGCATTAGTATTCCACCAGGAGCAAGTATAGGTAGCTCTGCTTTTGGCGGTTGCACAAGCTTAACAACTGTTAGCATTCCACAAGGAGTTACTAGTATCAACATCTCAGCATTTTACGGTTGTACAGGCTTAACTAGTTTTTCTTTAGCTGTTGGTAATTCAGCATATTCAACTATCAACGGTATGCTTTTTAACAAAGCAGGGACTAGTTTAATAGCGTGTCCTGGAGGCTTAACTAGTATTAGCATACCGCAAGGAACCACAAGTATCAGCAACGGTGCTTTTTACGATTGTATAGGCTTAACAAGCATAAACATACCGCAAGGAGTAACAAGTATAGGAGACTTTGCTTTTTACGGTTGTACAGGCTTAACAAGCATAAACATTTCGCAAGGAGTAACAAGCGTTGGAGATTTTGCTTTTTACGGATGTACTAGTTTAACTAGTATTACATTTAACTCGGCAGCAACAACAATATATGATGATGCAAACACAATTTCAAGCACAGCAACGATTATAGGATATGACATATCTACCGCAAAGACCTATGCTGCAAAATATAATAAAAATTTTAAATTGCTCGCCATTCCAGATGGTACAGTGATCTTCAGTAACGGTCAGGCTTTGGATTTAGGATATGTTAATAACTCAGCCCACACTGCAGAAGTTATACAAGATGTGGTAAGTAGCAATGCCATTTATGTCATAACATTCTCCGGACAAGTTATCAATAACAGTACTGGTATTATACTAACGGATCTTTCGTCTCTGCCTGCGGTGACCTATAAGGATGCCAATGGGAATATTAAATACTTTTCAAAAGGAGATGGGCCGGAAGTAACAACTCTCAGCCTTCCAAGCGTAACTTTAGGAAATGCAATGGCAGGATACGTATACACTGCTAATTTTAGCGCCACGGGAGGAACACCGCCATACAGCTATGCATTGGCAAGTGGCAGTTCACTACCTGCAGGTTTAACGTTAGGATCAAACGGAACTATTAGTGGCACACCGACAACAAGCGGGACTACAAGTTTCTCGGTAAATGTAACTGACAGTTCAAAACCGATAGCCGGAACCGCGATCAATACCTTTAGCTTAACTATTTACCCGTATGAGATCCTGGCTAAAGAACCAGTGATCAATCTATATCCGACTAAGGAACAACAAATATCTGTGAAACTTGACTTCGATGGCAAATTTACTCGTACGTATCCGGATTATAAGAACGGTTGGGAAGTAATTGCACATCCAGATGGGACACTATTAAATTTAGACGACAATAATAAGTACCCTTATTTGATTTGGGAAGGAATATTGGCTAATAATAATTGGGATATGACAAAGGGATCTGTAGTAGCTGGTAAAGATACAAAAGATTTTCTCCAAGATAAGCTTTCTTTAATGGGACTTACTCCTAAGGAATGCACCGATTTCATAGCCTATTGGCTACCTGAGATGCAGAACAATAAATATAATTTGATTACTTTTCCAAACGAGGAGTATAGTCAGAGGGTAAATTTAACGATAGATCCTAAGCCGGATTCCATACTTCGGGTGTTTATGATTTATAAACCAATAACTGAAAAGATCGATATCCCTGCACAACAATTGACGACTTTTAATAGAACTGGATTTAGTGTGGTTGAATGGGGCGGTGCAGAGGTAAAATAGAATTGATGAAACTGCTTAGAAGGTAGGTTCCTCGGATAATACTAGAAATTTAAAATAGCACTAGTGTTCTTTTGATAGAATGCTGGTGCTATTGTCATGATTTTAGTTATAGGACCTAATATTAGTTAATCTCCGTTATTGTATCGGCCTATCTCCCTCACAATGCGCCTCAGGGAGGACAAAGATGATACTTCCTGGAAATATGCCTACCCTCCCACATCAAATTTAAGTTTAAAAGGAAAATTGCCCCATTCACCTTGGGTTATGAAGATGGATGACGATACCCATCTACCTATCAAAGATAAGAATGGTAAATACACTTCTACAAGGACAGCAGGATTTTCAGGAACTCAGGCAGACGTTATCAGAGAGGTGCAGAGCCAGAATGTGTTCATGCTGACGCCTCGTTCCTTGAGAGAAATGTACCTAGGCGAAGGGCCTTTATATTTTCATGCGACAGGCTTCCCCTAATTTCGCGAGAGAGATGTGAGATGATTAAAACATCACTCGTACCAAATTGAAGAGGATAGGGGCTTTCCGCTGAAACGCAAGACAGTTTAGTATTAACAAATAGAGATTTAACTGTGGTCCGCATCTTTAAATAAGCGAAGGAGGCGTTAAATTGCCTGTTAAATTGGAGCACGTATTAAGACATGTAAGAGATCTCCCTGCTCTATCTGAGACCGCTATGCGCGTGATTGATTTAACTAAAGATCCTGAAACCTCCGCGAAAGAGCTTGAGCTCGTAATAAGGCAAGACCTGGCACTAACTGCTGGTATGCTTCGACAAGCTAATTCTGCATATTATGGCTACGAAAGGCGAATTTCATCTCTTCAAGAGGCTATCGTCTTGCTGGGTTTGCAGGTGATACAAGGGATAGCAATGTCTGCTGCGGTTGCCCCTTTACTTAAGCTTAAACTTGTGGGATACGATATTGATCAAGAGGGTCTCTGGAAACATTCCTTGCTTACCGCCATAGCTGCTAAACAATTGTGTCGATACCGGAAACTTCCTTATGGGGATGTAGCCTTTGTCGCGGGCTTACTTCATGATATCGGAAAACTGATTATAACTATTTATCTCCAGGAAATAGGGGATTATATGTTGAAGAAAGTGACACAGTCCAAGGTTCCTTATGTTGAATTTGAAGAAATAGTTATAGGATATAACCACGCGACTGTTGGTGGGTTTTTGGCAAAAGCTTGGAATCTGCCCGAGGATCTTGTAGAGGCTATTTCCTACCATCACGCTCCCCTAAAGGCACAAAATCACACGCAATTAGCTAGCGTAATTCACGTTGCCAATGGAATGGTAAGTCTTGTAGGAGTAGTTGGCGGAGTAGACAGCTTTTTTAACCCCATACAACCCGAAGTATTGGACCTACTTGAACTTAAAGAGTCCGACCTTAAACTTCTTATGGCTGAGCTTGACAAATATCTTGTTGATCCTGACTTTTTCAATTAGAAGAAACGTCATACCTCCTACGCTTCAAACTCAACGGCGAAGCCCTCAAGATCGAACAGGCCGTCTCTGTAACTGAAGAGAAGCTCGCCGGCAATAAGATGCTGTTCTTCAGAAGCCAGAGTGAGATCGATGACGATAGACAGCAAAACCGATGAACGGCTAAATTATATTCTAGATTTCTCAACAAATTTGCTTGTCTACTTCTTATGAATTTTATATGATATGGGTAACAAAGGAGTGGAATCGATATGAATTCTTCATCCCATATGCTTGGACCAGATGTCAGCAAACTTAAAGCTAAAGTGTTAGAACTAGAACTTGAGATCTCAGTCGTTGAAACTGGATGGTTTTTGCGAAGAAAACTGCGCAAGCAACTCAAAGAAGTCCAGGATGAAATAGATAGGATAGAAAAAAGTTGAAATAAGGTTCTAACAATAGAATCAAACCAACACTATGGGCCCATTGGGGCTCTTTTCTTTTTTCACTTGGGAGTTATGGACTGTTTGGCATTATTTCATGCACAAGATGTAAAGATTTAGTGGGCTATATAAAATGTATATCTCGGTCAGAAGATAAAAAAAGGAATATGATATATGTATGACGAACATAAAGGGTGTCTATACCTAATGTAGTCGAGTACAGCCCCGTCATTGAATGAAGTGGAAAGCACATCAAGGTTTAGCTCGTATGCCGTATGAAAGAATGAATAGGGAGATATATCATGAGAATACTTAGAATTAGCAAAGTGAGAACATTCCTGGTCGGTATAATGTTGATGACTAGTTTATTGTGTCGTTGCAGTCAAGTACAAGCTGAACAGGAAGGGGATTATACTTACACTGTAACAACTGGTGAAGCCCAAATTACGGGGTACACTGGGGCGGGAGGAGTTGTTACAATGCCGGGTGCCTTAGATGGATTCCCTGTCACAAGTATCGGCGACAATGCTTTTTTCCAATGCACAGGCTTAACTGGTATTAGCATTCCGCAAGGAGTGACCAGTATCGGTATTGGTGCTTTTAGCGGCTGCAGTAGCTTAACTAGTATTAGCATTCCACAAGGAGTAACAAGTATAGGACTCCTTGCTTTTGATAGTTGCACGAGTTTAACTAGTATCAGCATTCCGCAGGGAATAACAAGTATCGGCGACGAGGCTTTTGTGGGTTGTGCAGGCTTGACTAGTATAAACATACCCCAAGGAGTAACAAGTATCGGCGACTATATTTTTTTTCAATGTACGGGTTTAACAAATATAAGCATACCACAAAGTGTCACAAGTATCGGCAACGAGGCTTTTGATGGTTGCTCGGGCTTAACTAGTCTTAGCATACCGCAAGGCGTTATAAAAATCGGCGACGGGGCTTTTGCGGGTTGCCTCGGATTAACTACGATTACAATTAACTCGGCTACAACAACACTAGAGAATAGTGCTGACATAATTCCAGCTGCAACAACGATCATAGGATATGACCCATCTACTGCAAAAGATTATGCTACTAAATATAATAGAAAGTTCGACGTTATAAGCACAGCAAATGATGTAACAGGGACAGGTGTAGCAGCTACACTTATCACCTACACTCAGAGTATTATTAAGTGTCCTTAGCTATAGATTGATAGAACGCTGGTGGTAAAATTAAAGGCACTCTCGAAGGAGAGTGCCTTTGGCACTATGTTGCGGGGTAACCAGACAGAGTCGTTGCAGGTTAACTAGCCGTCGCACTTGGCGGAGTTGGCTTTTAAGTAACTTAGGGGTGTGTAATCACAGCTGTGTCGTTACCGCTGACACAGTCACTACGCTAGTAGCTGTCATCCCACCATTTTGTGTAGTAGCCGTAATAGTCGCTGTTCCTGCACTAACAGGCGTCACTACCCCATTAACAACAGTAGCGACAGATGCATTACTGGTAGTCCAAGTAACAACTTTGTTTGTTGCATTGGAAGGAGCAACTGTTGCAACTAGTGTGCCATTCGCTCCGCCAGTCGTAAGCGCCAGTGTAGGTTGATCAAGAGTTAAACCTGTGACTGCTACGATTGAATTACCACCATGGCCGCCATGAGTTGTCGTACCTGATGATACAGTCACTACGCTAGTAGCTTTTATACCACCATCTTGTGTAGTAGCCGTAATGGTGGCTGTTCCAGTACCTACCGGAGTCACTTCTCCACTAACAACAGTAGCTACAGCTGCATTACTTGTAGCCCAAGTAACAACTTTGTTTGTTGCATTGGAAGGAATTACTGTTGCAACTAGTGTGCCATTCGCTCCACCAGTTGTAAGCGCCAATGTGGGCTGATTAAGAGTTAAACCTGTGACAGCTACTGTTGTACCAGCTGATACAGTCACTACGCTAGTAGCTTTTATACCACCATCATGTGTCGTAGCAGTAATGGTTGTTGTTCCTGAAGTTAACGGAGTTACAATTCCACCTACTACGGTAGCTACGGACGTATTACTACTAGACCATGTAACCAATTGATCTGTAGCATTATTAGGTGCTACAGTAGCGGTTAGTATTCCATTGGCTCCGCCAGTTATGAGTGCCAATGTGGGCTGATTAAGAGTTAAGCCTGTGACAGCTATTGTTCTGTCAGAATTAGCATCAGTAGTCAGCTCGCTAGAAACTTGTGCAACATTTGAATCGGTAACCACGGTGTTACCGCCCAGAGCAGTTATGACTGCCGTTAAATCCATCTTGCTATTAATATTAATATTGATAGATGCATTTGCACCATCTCCATCAGAATCCGTCAGAACAATGGGCGCACTGGTCTTTGCTGCAAGAGGTGATGCAACGAGAGTGTCAACCAAGTGAGTGTCTGTGCCGTTGGCAACGTAGACATGATCATACTTATAAGTTAAAGCTTTGAGTACTGCCTTATTCGTAGCGAAACGATCTATGCCAAATATGCGAGTAGCGCCAGGGATGTCTGCCACGAGAGTAGGTCCACCGATGATGTATGTATTGGTACCTTTGTAAGCAGCTTCCGATGCTGGTAGGGTTCCATCAGGGTTGGCCACTAAAATTGAGTAGGCGTTGGCTGCAGCATAGGATGCTACGGATAAGGCATCAGGCAAGGCATCGTAACCAACGACGAATGAGCCTGCAAGATTGGTAAGTTTAGACGCGATAATAGCGGCTGTATCAGTACGATCGGCACCTTTGAGCACGGTAACGGTAACACCACTCATTGCGTTCACTTGATCAACAACCGTCTGGCTTATAGATCCAACTACATATACATTCTTAACACCCAGCTTGACCAATTCAGCTTGGGTGGACGCAGTCAGTGTGTCGTTGTCTGTCAATAGAATAGGCCATGCTTTACCAGCCAATGGTGCTGCCTCTAATGCGGAAACCAAGATAGCATCGGCGGCTGGAACCAAAATGACAGTGTTAGCTCCCGTCCATCCAGTATCGGCAACAGCAACGGCGGTTCCTAATCTGTCCGCACCAAAGATTCGTGCAGTTGTTACCCCCGTGTTTGCAAGGACATTAAACGGAGTCATAGTCATAGCCACACAAGCAAGTGTGAAAGTAACCAAAGTTTTTTTAGCGGTATTCTTATTCATATAATAGAAATCCCCTCTCTTCTTCACTTTAGGAACACAAAAGAATAAAGATTTAACGTTCTTCTATTTATTATCTTTCCAGCCGAATGAGATTTCTTCCAAATGAGTACGGCAGTGCTCCGCGTTCTTAACAAGTAATCTTTTCCTCTAATTTAGGATTATAACATAAAAATAGCCAGTATTATGACATCCATCTTGTATTTAGGTAATATAATTTTGGGTTAGTGTAGTGTAGCAACTAAACTGAACCAATTCCTCGTTAGATTTACTAATTTCTTGCGGATCGCTTTTATCAAAGCCATCGCCAAAAGTAAACAATGATTTCATTAAGCTTTCGGCGACTTGCATATGGGGTCACCTATAAAGATTAAAAGGGAAATACCGGTAAATGTTCGACCCTTAACGATAAGTTGGAACTTAACTCTACGGAGCGTTGATTGAAAAATTCCAGTTTATTCATTACTATTTATACAGGGAGGTAGCGACAATGCAAACTATAAATGTTGGCAAGATCATTCGTGAATTGCGTACAGAAAGAGAAATGACGCAAAAACAGCTGGCGGATAAAATGAATATCAGCGATAAAACCGTTTCTAAATGGGAACGGGGTTTAGGCTGTCCCGATGTTTCTCTGCTCTCGGAACTGTCCGACCTACTTGAAGTTGATATAGGTAAACTATTAAGCGGTGATTTAGCACCCAATGACTTTGTGGGAGGAAATATGAAAAAGACAAAATATTATGTTTGCCCTATGTGTCAGAACATTTCACTTTGCACAGGTGAAGCCGAAGTATCATGCTGTGGCAGAAAAATTGATCAGCAGCAAATGCAGAAAGCCGAAAAAAATGAGATGCTTTCTATTGAAGTAATTGAAGACGACTGGTATATCACAGTGGCTCATCCGATGAACAAAGAACACTATATATCCTTTGTCGCATTTGCAACTGGTGACCGTGTACAGATTATCAAGCAATATCCCGAATGGGATATGCAGCTTAGGATACCCAAAAGAGGTCATGGAATGCTAATTTGGTACTGTACAAGGCACGGATTATTTTATCAGTTATTATAAAGGAGTTTTAGATTGTTGGCCCTTAAGAGTTTTTTCATAGTTTCAAGAGTTAATGTGTCGCGTATTGTTTGGACATATTCCATGATTTCACCTCCTTCCGTTATGTGTCATGTTGGTTGGTATGAGACGATATGTTGTATGTCGAGGTGGTTAGATTACACTTGAATACTAAAAATCCCTGGAAGCCAGTTATATCAGGTGTTCCAGGGATTCTTTGTATGTGACAGAATAGGGTTGTCTAATATATAGCCATGTTCCTTGTTAGATTAATGAGGAACATGGCTATATGTTAGATTGATTGAAAATAGATCTTTTTATATCTCCTCCATAAAAAGGATTTATTCATCGCTCGAAATTATTTTAGCACTGTAATCGAATAAGCCTTCACAGATTCTCCATACAAAGGTCATGTAAAGACAACAAGTTTATACTATCATCTATTACAGAGGTATAAAAGAGAGGGGAATTCTATCACATGAAAAAGACTACTACTAAAAAAACTTTGGCTACGTTAGCTCTTGCATGTATGGCTATGGCAATGACTCCCTTTAATGCCTTCGCAGATACAGGGGTAACCACGGCACGACTTTTCGGTTCAGACAGAGTTGGAACCGCTGTTGCCGTCGCAGATGCTGGTTGGACAACTGCTGGCACGGCTATCTTAGCTCCATCCGCCGATGCAAACTTAGTGGATGCCTTAGCGGCAGCACCTTTAGCTGGTAAAGCTGCCCCGATCCTCTTGACAGACAATAACACCTTGACGGCTGCCACCCAAGCGGAATTGGTCAAACTCGGTGTCAAGAATGTCTATGTGGTGGGCGCGATCAACCAAACGGTCGTAGACCAAGTCAACGCCATGAGCGGTGTCACCGCTACTGTGCTCAAAGGTGCCGATCGTATTGCCACAGCAGCAGCTATCTCTGCTAAACTAACTGCTCCGGCGGGCTCCTTCGTCGTAGGTTACGGTGCCTTGGCGGATGCCTTGTCCGTCGCTTCCTATGCTGCAGCCAACAACTACTCAATCTTGGTGGCGAACCCTGATGGAAGCCTTCCTGATTCTGAAGCTGCCTACAAGGGTTCCAATGTCTATATTATCGGCGGACCGACCCTCGTAGCGGACATCGCTGGCGCTACTCGTCTCTTTGGCACCGACCGTTTTGCTACGAATCGGGCTGTACTCGATGCCTTAACGTATAAATATGATCACGTCTATGTCGCTAACGGCACAGACGCCCACTTGGTTGACTCTCTTGTTGCCTCATCCCTAGCAGCTGAGACCAGTGCCCCCATTGTTCTGACGGATACTGATGGAGACGGTGAAATTTCATCTGCTAGTATTAATAGCAAGTTGGATTCAACGGCTGTTGTGACTGCTCTGGGCGGCAACGCCGTGGTAACCGACGCAGATGTTGCACAAGTTTCTGGGCCAACCTCTGGGGGTAATTCTAGTAATACAACAACAGTGGCTGTCACAGGATTAACTCTCAATCAACCGACTTTGGCGCTTATGACTGGAGGAGCGAATGGCACACTAGTTGCCACAGTAGCTCCTTCTACTGCAACAAACCAGGTTGTTACTTGGGCTACAAGTAATGCCGCTGTAGCCACAGTTGTTAATGGAGTAGTGACTCCGGTAGGTGCAGGAACAGCCACCATAACAGCTACTACACAAGATGGTGCTATGGCGGCTACTAGTATAGTGACTGTATCAACAGGTACAACAGTCGCGGTCACAGGGTTAACACTCAATCAACCTACACTGGCGCTGACAACTGGAGGAGCAAATGGCACACTAGTCGCCACAGTAGCTCCTTCCACTGCAACAAACCAAGTTGTTACTTGGGCCACAAGTAATGCCGCTGTAGCTACTGTTGTTAATGGGGTAGTGACTCCGGTAGGTGCAGGAACGGCCACCATAACGGCTACTACACAAGATGTTGCAATGATCGCTACTAGTATAGTGACTGTCTCGGAGGGCACGATAACTTATGGTGGTCATTCTAGCAATGTACCGGTATTTGTCACAAGTTTAACTCTCGATCAACCGACATTGTCGCTTATAGCTGGCGAAGCAAATGGCACCTTAGTTGCCACAGTAGCTCCTTCCAATGCAACAAACCAAGTTGTTACTTGGGCCACAAGTGATGCCGCTGTAGCTACTGTTGTTAATGGGGTAGTGACTCCGGTAGGTGCAGGAACAGCCACCATAACGGCTACTACACAAGATGGTGCAATGGTAGCTACTAGTATAGTGACGGTATCAGCAGTTACGACAACTGATGTGATTACTGGAACCTCAGTGGCTGCAAATTATGGTTCGTTGGTAACAATTAACCTCACATCTCCTGTAAATTATGTTGGTGCGACTCAGTTTCAAGTCTATGTAAATGGTGCACCTGTCTCATCTTTAGTTCCTCTTAACACTGCAACAACGGTCTACCCGGCGCAAGCTTCAGGTAGTGTTGTCCAGGTAGAGTTCTTCGATGCTACGGGTACGCAAGTGGGCACAACCCAGAACGTTACTCTTCAGTCTGAAGAAACGAATGTAGCCGTAACAGGAATTACAGTGGCAGGAGCAGCAAATGCAACCACAGTAATTAATGGTACAACCCTTCAAATGAGTGATGCTGTCTTACCTGCCAATGCAACCAGCCCGGCCGTAATTTGGTCGGTAGTTCCAGGAACGGGAACAGCAACGATAAGTTCCACTGGGTTGTTAACAGGAACAGGAACCGGAACTGTAACTGTAACTGCAATAAATACCGCATCAAGTGTGAAGGGTACTGCAGTGATTAACGTAGTAGTGGCTCCGACAACTGATGTGATTACTGGAACCGCAGTGACTGCAAATTATGGTTCGCTGGTAACGATTAACCTCACAAATCCTGTAAGTTATGCTGGCGCGACCCAGTTTCAAGTGTATTTGAATGGTACATCTGTTTCGACTTTGGCCCCTCTTAACAGCGCTACGACAGTTTTCCCAGCACAAACTTCAGGTAGCGTTGTACAAGTTGAGTTCTTCAATGCTGCGGGTACGCAAGTTGGTGTGGCTCAGAACGTTACTCTAAATTAATCCCTTTAACGTTATGGTTGCACTCGGAAGCACTCAGCTTTCCGGGCGCAACCAATGGAGGACGGCTTGGTGGGACCCGTGGAAACTGTCAGCATCAGTGCCACGAGAGGAACATCGCCATACTCCACCATCTAAACCCTCGAATTTTGAGAAAATAAATGATAAAAGCCTTGAGGTACATATCTTTGTACAGCCTCAAGGCTTTTTTGCATTCTTGAGAGAAATCACCGTTCAGACCTTCGCGAATATTAGAAAACAGGCAAACCTCGACGCTAACAACTTCTAGTAGTGCAAAGTTGATTGACTTCTTAAAGAGTTATAACAATCGAAAAATATATCTTTGTGAGGTTATCTTATTAATAACTAAACAACACGATATCTTATACAATATTATAAAGTGTCATTTTAATGAAAGTTAAATGTTATTTAAATGCAAAAACTATGTTATTTAACTGCATAAACTATGTTATTTGATTAAAAACATAGTTTGTGGTAGATTTAATCAATCGATTAATTTTAAATAATTAAATTAATGTGCTATGATAATCATGCGGTAAAAATATATTATCAAGCATGGAAACTTAAATATTATAAATTTGTCAGGAGAGGAGCGTAAACGTCATCTGAATTTCTAATCTGCAATCTATTGTCAAATATAATATGAGGAGGTTAAATTTATGTATGATTTTTCAGAGTTAAGCAATGCTGTCATCGAGGGCGATGAGGAACAGGTTCAGGTATTGACGAAAAAAGCGATAGCGGTAAAGGTTGATCCACTGGCAATCATTAACGAAGGTCTTATTGGCGGAATGAATGTCGTTGGTCAGCGTTTCAAAGTAAACGATATGTATGTTCCTGAAGTGTTAATGTCTGCGCGGGCGATGAATGCTGGCGTTGAGCTTGTTAAACCATTGCTTGCTGGTGGGAAGCTGACTAATAAGGGTACAGTTGTGATAGGAACCGTTAAAGGCGACTTGCATGATATTGGAAAAAACTTGGTTGGTATGATGCTAGAATGCTCTGGATATAAGGTCATCGACTTAGGGGTCGATGTTTCTCCAGAAGAATATATGACAGCAATCGAAGAAAATGATGGGAAAATATTAGGCCTTTCAGCCTTACTTACGACAACTATGTTGGCTATGAAAACCACAATTGATGAATTTATTGCAAAGGGTATGCGTAACGATGTCAAAGTCATTATTGGTGGGGCGCCGATATCCCAAGAATTCGCGGATCAAATTGGCGCAGATGGCTATGCCAAAGATGCAGCGGAAGCTGTAGATTTAGTCGGAAGATTATTGCGGAATTCAAAACTGGTAGCTCGCTAATAAATAAATTTAGGGAGGGTATTTTATGACTGATCTAAAGTATACAGACCTTGCTTACAGTAATTTAGAGGAGTTCGTTTATGGATTTGCCAAAAAACCCGTAAAGTGCAGCAACGGAATGGTGATTGGTGGAGGAACCGTTTATCCGGAAGTGAATCTTACTCTACCAACCATGTTAATCAATGCAGAAACCATGCCGAAAGTATTGTCCCAATATGAAGAAATGATTCATGGTATATGTTCTAAAGCACACGAGCTTCACTCCCCAGGTCTCATTATAGAAATTGAACTATTACCGCCATGTACCTTTAATCCTCAGTGGGGTATTGATGTCACCAAAGTCGTCAGAAAAGTTATGGATGAATACTCCACTAAATTCGGTCTAAAAAGTCTCCTAAGATTGACCCCTGTCGATATCCGGGAAGGGAAAACCCTCACCCATATGTACCATGGCGAACATTGGGATAATTTAATGAAGACATTTAGAGGTTGCGCTGAAGCAGGAGCAGACTTTTTAGGAATTGAGTCGATCGGAGGAAAACATCTCCATGATGAGGCTGTAATGAATTGCGATCTGCCTAAAACGTTATTCTCTTTAGGTGTTGTAGGTTGCCGTGATATGGTGACGTTATGGGATGAGATTGTGAAAATTTCCAAAGAAACGAAATGTTTGCCCTCGGGAGACACTGCCTGCGGCTTTGCTAATACATCGATGGTTATGGCAAATAGAAAATTTATTCCAAAAGTTTTTGCAGCGATCGATAGGGTTATGTGTGCCGTCAGAACGATGGTCTCTGTAGAACGTGGTGCTGTCGGACCAAGTAAAGACTGCGCGTACGAAAATGTTTATCTCAAAGCTATTACAGGAATACCTATCTCCATGGAAGGAAGAACAGCCGTCTGTGCTCATTCCAGTTCAGTGGGTAACATTGCCGCCTGTTTGGCCGATTGTTGGAGTAATGAATCCGTGGAAAATGTTAGATTGTTAGGGGGAATGGCTCCTACAGTATTCACCGAAGAACTTATCTATGATTGCCGAATCATGAATGTAGCAACTGCTCGGGGATCAGCGCTTGAAATGAGAGATATTCTAGCGGAATCTGATAGAATGTATGATCCACAAGCCTATGTCCTAGACCCTAGAGTCGTCCTGAAATTGAGCCAAGAAATTGTTAAGGGAAAAACTCACTTTGAACGCACAAAAATAGCCGCATCTGCTACAATTAAGGAATTGCAAGTTGCTGCCAAAGATGGTTTAGTGCTGCTTGATGCGAAGGAACTAAAATACCTGGACATATTTGCAAAGCAATTAAAATCTGTACCAGATAACGAAGCTGAATTTACGCAAACTATGCTTAAAAGCGTGACTAAGGAAAAATTTGATCCTGCAAAATATGACATGAAGGTTGAAACCGCGGCGAAATAAGCTTATGGTAAAACAGCAATCTATCTACACCATGATTGGCGTTCTAGGCTTCCTAGGTTCACAAATAAGTCTGAATTAATCAGGGGAGGAAAAGACATGCTAATTGTTGGAGAATTAATTAATGCTAGCCGTAAAGCCATCGGGGAAGCCATTAAAGCACAAGATGCGGACTATATCAAAAAAGTGGCTAAGGATGAGCTAGAAGCCGGAGCAAACTATATTGATGTTAACGCCGGTATCTTTGTCGGCAAGGAGGCGGAGTACCTACAGTGGCTGGTCAAAATGGTTCAAGAGGCTGTTGGCGCACCTTGTTGTATTGACAGTCCCGACCCAAAGGCAATTGAGGCTGCCTTGTCTGTGCATAAAGGCATTGCGATGATTAATTCCATATCTCTCGAAAAAGCTCGCTATAATGCGCTGATTCCTGTCGTTGCAGGCACAGATTTAAACGTTGTGGCGCTTTGTATGAGTGATGAAGGAATGCCTAAAACTATGGACGATCGGTTAAACATTGCCGATAAACTGATTAACGGGCTGGTTCAACACAATGTGCCCTTGGATCATATTTATGTCGATCCGTTGGTACAACCAATCTCTGTTGATAGTACGTTTGCTGTAGAATTCCTTAACACCGTTGAAGCCATTATGACTCGATTCAACGGGGTTCATACGATGTGCGGGCTGTCTAATATATCCTATGGCCTACCAGAGAGAAAGTTTATGAATCAGGCCTTTGCAATAATGGCCATTGGCAAAGGGTTAGACGGTCTGATTATTAACCCCTTGGACAAGATGATGATGGCAAGTTTGATCACTGCTCAAACACTGGCCGGGCGAGATGCCTATTGTGTCAAGTATCTTAAGGGGTTCCGCAACAAGCAATTCGAATTCTAAGGTTAAATAATCGTTTGATGATCCCCTTCTCAATTAAGAGTGAGGGGATCATATTAAATAATGGACATAGTATCTTCAAGCGTGTCGGCATTATAATAAAGATAGTAATGGGTTGAGCATGAAGATAAAGCATATGGGCAGGAGGTTAATTATGCAAATAACAATACTCCCCAATCGCGTCCTAACGACTTTGGAAAATGAAACCTTAATGGAAGCACTCATACGTCATAGTTTTCCCATAGAAAATGTTTGTAATGGTGAAGGGACTTGTGGTAAATGCAAAATTAGGATGTCAGGGTATGTCTCTCCACCAAGTCAGCGTGATTTAGAGCATCTTAATGACCTTGAGATAGAGTCCGGAGTTCGACTGGCTTGTGCGGTGACGCCCAAAGAGGGTATGATCATCGAACTCGATTTTGTTGAAAGTCCGGATCGAAAAGAAGGTGTCCGCCTTGGACTGAAAGCAACCGTCTTAGATTCTAGAATAATAAAAGTGTTTGTGAAGTCCAGTAAGCCGTCACTAGCGGATGAGCGGGGAGACTGGGATCGTATTGCGGATGAGTTAAGCCTCGTCACGGGCAAGAACTATGACAAAGTAAGTACCTATGTCCTAGGAAAGGTCCCACACGTCTTGCGTGAGCTTGATTTTGCCCTAACGGCTACGATTTCTGAGAACGAGGTTTTAGATATCGAAGCGGGGGATACGACAAAACGGCTTTATGGCGTTGCAGTGGATATAGGTACAACTAGTGTGGCAGTAGCCTTAGTCGATCTGAACCAGGGGAATATTCTAAAAGTTGTCTCTACTGAAAATGAACAAACAGCCTATGGGGCAGATGTGATTTCCCGTATTGCGTTTGCGATGGAAAGCCAAGAGAGTGCCATGGCGTTACGGGCAGCTATCAGGAGAACGATTAATCACTTGCTAGAAGAACTTGAAGTTCAAACTATTGTGGGTAGGAATGAGATCTATAAAATGACGATCGTGGGAAATACCACTATGCATCATCTTTTTCTGGGCTTGGATGTATCCCATCTGGCAGTTTCACCGTTCGTCTCAGTTTGCAACCGACCGTTAGAATTTTCAGCTATGGTATTAGGGCTGGAAATCAATTCCCAAGCGAGAATTTTGTTATTACCGAATATAGGAAGTTTTGTAGGAGGTGACACTTTAGGGGCAATTGTTGGAGCACCCGAGGTGTTAGACCAAGGCAATCATTTGCTCATCGACTTAGGAACAAACTGTGAACTGTTTCTGAAAACGGAAAATACTATGCTGGCATGTTCTACAGCTGCAGGACCCGCCTTTGAGGGGGCAGGTATTGCCTATGGCATGAGGGCGAAACTGGGGGCCATCGAAGGTGTAACCCTCACAGAGGAAGGTGTAGCATATCAGGTGATCGGAGGTCAAGAACCCATCGGGATTTGTGGATCAGGGCTTATCGAGGCAATTGATGAGATGAGAAAGGCCGGGGTTATTAACAAACAGGGGAAGATAGTCGATCCCGACAAGGCGCAAACCCTTTCGCCAGAGCTTCGAAAACGAATTAGACCTATTGAAAAAGGGCGTGAATTTGTTTTGGCTTATGGAATGAATCAAGGGCAGGATATAACCTTAAGTCAAAGAGATATTGGGGAATTGCAGTTGGCCAAAGGGGCTGTTTGCGCAGGGATCAAAACGCTGGTTGAAATGGCCGGAATAACTGTTCCAGAACTTGATTCGGTGACTTTATCTGGAACGTTTGCCACATATCTCAAGGTCTGTAACATTTTTAATATTGGGCTTGTGCCGGATATCCCCGAAGAAAGAATAAAGACAGTGGGCAATGCCGCTCACGTTGGCGCAATACTAGCACTATTGAACCACCAAGAGGAGGTTATGGCGAGAGAATTGTATAGAAAGATTAGCCATGTTGAGCTTGGAGGGAGTACCACATTCTCTAACTATTTTATGAATAGTATGTATCTCGAACGGTTGAGTTGATCTATGGTCTGATGAATACCGCTGACCAGAGGAAGTAATACAATATTCATAGAAAAAAACCATTGAAAAATTCTAATAACGAGATTATAATACGTTTCAAGAGGTGCACGGAAAATTCTAATAACTTGTTTTAGAGGTGTACATCGATTTACTTAGAAATTTATTTTTAAAGCAATGGCGCTTTTGATTTTTCAAAAGCGCCATTTGTTTTTTTATGGGGGGTGATTAATTGTCGGATTTAAATAAAAGAGGAAGAAACAAGGTGTTCTTATTTTGCGAAGGTACTGGCAGGTAACCGCTCAAGTAAGTACACAATGATTCTCCCCACATGCAATTATAGTATACCATTCCCGACATGTTTTAAAAGCCTTTTCTCAGGAGTCAATGTATTACCTAAATAGTTTCCTTATATAACGAGTATTAAAGCATTCAATAGGAGGAAGGAGTCGATCATATGTCTCAGCCAGAAATGCAAAAAACTTTAGGTCTTACTGGAATAACTGTCAACGCCATGGCACTGATAGCGCCGGGGGCATTTTTATGGTTAACATTTCAGATGCAAGCAGCCCAGGTTGATACCGCAGGTAATTCAACGGGAGCAGACATCTTTGCTGGTTTGATATTTGCCTTAATCTTAGCTTTTCTAACGGCAATTTCCTATGCGAAACTAGCGGAATTATATCCTCAGGCCGGAACAGGTAGTTCTTATTACTTTGCTGAACAGGCGTTTCTTAACAAAGAACTTAAGCTTGCTGGTTTTGCCAGAATAGCTAAGTTTATCACCGGTTGGTTTTCGCATCTTTATTACTGGGTATATCCAGGCGTCATGGTTGCCATGTTTGCCACTATGATTAATTATATCGCAGGTCAATTTAATATCACTTTATCTATACCAGAACAAATTGCCATTGCGGTTGCGTTCGCTGCTCTGGTTGGTGCTGTTGCTTATCGGGGTATCAATGGTTCTACAATGTTCGCCGTGATGATTAACGTTATTCAGATCGTGACCTTAGTGTTTGTCACCGTGCTTGCCCTGATCTACCGAACAAGCAATCCCGAACATGTGACATTCGTGCACAAAAGCATGCTCGATATAGTTATGCCCCATAGCCTCTCATCCGTATTGTTTCAGGCGACCATATCTATCCTCTTGTTAGTAGGTTTTGAATCCACCACGGCTTTAGCCGCGGAAGCCAAGTCACCTAAACATGTTAGTCGTGGAGTTTATCTCTCGCTCATTTTGCAAGGATTGATATTTTATCTGTTTGAGTATTTTGGTGCCAATGCCTGGATTAACACTTCCTATACTCAAACCGCCGCTGATAAGACTGTTAAAACGGGTCTGGATGCGGCTGCCATATCCGGAGCTCCCATTGGTGATATGGTCCAAAATCTTGGCAACGTCTTATTGCACAATTCAGGTTTTGTCTTAATGATCCTGGTTGCAATTTCA
>JGI12269J14319_10000605_pt1 | contig 34425 bp, 23 predicted proteins | sample PeaSoiSIISIP2007_FD_14319 | JGI IMG/M metagenome (IMG submission 14319)
TCCCGGTGGCGGGGCTCGACGGTCCCGCCGACGCCGTGGCGCGGGTGACCGCCCCGTGGGACGGACCGTCCGAGCCGCCGCCGTTCCGGGGTCACCTGACGGTCGCCCGCATGCGTGGCCAGGCCCGGGGCCCGGCCCGCCTGGCCGGTGCCCCCATCAGCGTGGCGTGGCACGTCGGGGAGATCGTCCTGGTGTCGTCGACGCTCGGCGCCGGCGGGTCCCGCTACCGCGTCGAGGCCACCGTGGCCCTTCCCTGAGCAGGATCCCGGCGTCTCCCCGGGGGGCAGGTCCCACGGCCCCGCCGGGCCGATCTTCCCACCGCCCGGCCGGCCCGGCCCCCCATCCCCCACGAACAGGTGTTCGCAACTACACTGCTGTGAGTCCCGAGGGATGTCACACCCCGTTCGTAGGGTCGGTCGGAACGAAACCGGTTCAACAAGCGAAGAGAGGCATCGAACACATGGAACGCGACAAGGCGCTCGACATGGCGCTGAGCCAGATCGAAAAGCAGTTCGGCAAGGGCTCGGTCATGCGAATGGGGGAGAACCTCAACTTGGGGATCGAAGCGATCTCGACCGGGGCGATGGCACTGGACCTGGCCCTCGGCATCGGCGGTCTGCCCCGGGGGCGGATCGTGGAGATCTACGGTCCGGAGTCGTCGGGCAAGTCCACCCTCGCCATGCACGTCGTGGCCGAAGCGCAGCGCAACGGGGGCATCTGCGCCTACGTCGACGCCGAGCACGCCATGGACCCGGTGTACGCCGGCGCCATCGGGGTGAACGTCGACGACCTGCTCATCTCCCAGCCCGACACCGGGGAGCAGGCGCTCGAAATCTCCGACATGCTCATCCGCTCCGGCGCGCTGGACGTGCTCGTGATCGACTCGGTGGCGGCGCTCACCCCTCGGGCGGAGATCGAGGGGGAGATGGGCGACACCCACGTGGGGCTGCAGGCCCGGCTCATGTCGCAGGCGCTGCGCAAGCTGACGGGCACGCTGTCGAAGTCGTCCACCATCGCCATCTTCATCAACCAGCTCCGGGAGAAGATCGGGGTGCTGTACGGCTCGCCCGAGGTCACTCCCGGCGGCCGGGCGCTCAAGTTCTATTCCTCGGTGCGCCTCGACATCCGTCGCATCGAGCAGATCAAGGACGGTTCGGAGGTCATCGGCAGCCGCACGCGGGTGAAGGTGGTCAAGAACAAGTGCTCCAGCCCCTTCAAGCAGGCCGAGTTCGACATCATGTACGGCAAGGGGATCAGCCGCGAGGGTTCGCTCCTCGACGTGGGTGTCGAGCTCGGTTTCGTCAAGAAGTCCGGGGCATGGTTCACCTACGAAGGTGAGCAGCTGGGCCAGGGCCGCGAGAACGCCAAGCAGTTCCTGGTGGAGACGCCCGAGCTCATGATCGAGATCAACGAGCGCATCCGCTCGCAGCTGGCCGGGACGGTCCTGCCGGCCGGGGCGACCGTGGGTGCGATCGACGACGACGCCCCCATCACGATCAAGGACTGACCGGGCGGGCCGCCCACTGGGACCGACGCGGGCCGGGTTGCCATCGGGCGATCCGGCCCTCGTCGCGCCCGGGGCACGCGGCGCTACGGGGTTGTCGCCGTCGAGGAGCCGGGGGGCGTGGTCGTGACCGTCACCGTCGACGGCACGATTTCGACCCAGGTCTGGCCAGGCTTGAGATCGATAGGAGAGCCGTCGGAGGCCGTCAGGGTGGTCGGGTCCGACACCGATGCCCGCGACCAGGTGCCGCTGACGGCGACGCCGTTGCGCAGGACCATCACGGGCCCGCTGCCCGTCATCCTGGACTGCACCTCGTAGCCGCCGACGTCGTTCTCGAGCCACGGGCCGTAGGTGACGTGCACTGTCTGGATCACGATGTTCGACGTCGCGATCTGCCCGCCGCCGGCCACGGTGGCCGGTGTCCCGCTGTAGGAGAGCAGCCACTTGCCGCTGGTCGCGTTCCACGTCCACCGGGTGTCGTTGGTGCCGGCGAAGGGGATGTGCACGGACGTGACCGGGGCCCCGGCCGGCGTGGCGCTCGAGTACGAGAACACCGGCGCCGGTGGCGTGGTGTCGGCAGGATCGAGGCTCCACCCGGCCGCGGCCGAGATGTACGTGTCGTACGGGGCGTAGCGACCCGGCGGGCTCTGGACGATCGATCCGTTGGTGAAGACGTTCTCGTCGATGAGGTTGCCCCCTTGCAGCAGGTCCAGCACGGGCGCGATCCCGCCGGCGTGGACGAACAGGGGCTTGCTCAGCTCGTCGAGGATCTGCACGTCGACGGCGCGCGCCGAGCGGATGGGACCGACGAGCGAGGGGCTCTGGCATTGGAACACCGCCACCAAACGCGTGATGCCGCCCTCGACCGGCTCTTCGTAGACGATGTCGGCCTGATCGAGACCGGACTGCGGGCGGGCCTGCGGGTAGTTGTCCACCTTGACGGCCAGGGCCGGTCGTTGCGAGACCTGGGTGCCCGACGTGGGCACACCCGTCAGCGGGCACGGGGGACCGTCCGGCGCCGTCGACGCCGGGATGTTGGCGGCGCCGGACCCCCCGGAACCGCCGGTGTCGGTTCCCCCGCTGTTGTTGCCCGTCACCGCCAGGGCGATGCCGGCGCCCGCCAGCAGCACGGCCACCGACGCCAGCACGATGAGCCAGGTGCGGTTCGACCACCGCCGACGGCCCTGCGGTGGCGTCCGCGGCCCCGCCGGCACCATGCCCGTGTCCCGGCGCGGCCCCTGGGTCCGGTCGCCCGCGGGGATCGCTCGGGTGGCGTCGCCCGCCGCCATCGCCTGGGTCCGGTCGCCCGCGGGGATCGCCCGGGTGGCGTCGCCCGCCGCCGGTGTCCCCGTGGCCTCGCTGGCCGGGACCGCTTGCGTGGGCTCCCCTTCGTAGCCGGGGTCGCCCGCGAGGCCGTGATCGTCGGGACGGATGTCGTCGGGCATGAACTCCTCCTGCGGTCCCCCGAGCTCGGGACCGCTGCATCGGCCGGTGCCGGCGCCGCTCCGGGACCGACTCGGGCCCACCGGCCCGGTCGTGACCTCGGCAGGCTAGTGCGCCGATCCGGGGCTCCCCCAACCGCCCCCACCCCACCGGTGCCGCGCACAGCAGCGACGTCGGGCCGTCGTCATGACGTCGACACGGGCCCCCTGCTATGACGGCGGGCGTGGGTGGCGACGGCGTGCACCGGACGGCGGCGGCCTTCTCCGCCGCCGCCGCCGACTACGAGCGGGCCCGTCCCGACTACCCGTCCGAGATCCTGTCGTGGCTGGAGCGCCATGCCGGCGTCGGCCCGGAGGCCGTCGTGCTCGACCTCGCCGCCGGCACCGGCAAGCTGACCCGCGGCCTGATGGTGCTCGGGGCGCGGGTGGTGGCCGTGGAGCCGGTGGCGGGCATGCGCCGCGCCCTGAGGGAAGCATTGCCCGGTGTGCCGGCCGTGGCCGGGGTGGCCCAGGCCCTTCCCCTGCGCTCCGGCACGGTGGACGTCGTCACCGTGGCCCAGGCCTTCCACTGGTTCGCCACCGAGGCGGCGGTGCGCGACGTGCACCGCGTGCTGAGCCGGTCGGGGCACCTGGCCGTGGTGTGGAACCGGCGGGATCTCGGTGATCCGTTGCAGGCGACGCTCGGGCACCTGATGGCGCCGTGGCGGGGGGGTACCCCCTCGCACGACACCGGTGAGTGGCGGCGGGCCGTCGAGCGGGGCGTCGGTGCCGAGCTGTTCGCGCCCACGGCGGAGGCGCATGTGCCGTGGCGCCAGATACTCGACGTCGACGGCGTGGTGGCCCGGGTGGCCTCGGTCAGCTTCGTGGCCGCGCTGGCGGGGCCGGAGCGGGCGCGCTTGCTCGACGACGTGGCCGCCGCCGCCGGGGCGTACCCCTCGCCCCTGGCGCTGCCGTACGTCGCCGACGCCTACTGCTACCGACGCATCCCCTGACGCGGGCGCCCCGCGGACCAGGGTGCCCGAGGGGCATCCCCCGCCCCGACCGGGTACGTTCGCCGGGTGCCGTCGCCCCGACAGGTCCCGCCGTGGGCCCGCCGCCTGGCGTCGGCCGCCATCGACGTGGCGTGGACGTGGGTGAGCGACCTGGGCGCGGTCGGACCGGACCACGCCCGCGCCCGTCGCTTCGGTGCCTTCGGCGAGGGCAGCCTCATCGCCTTCCCACCGGGGGCGGTCTTCAACGAGCGCTGGATCCGCATCGGCAGCCACACCATGATCGGTCCCTACGTGTCGCTGTCGGCCGGCATGGCACCCGGGCAGGAGATGGTGAGCGACCCGGTGGTGTCGATCGGGGACCGCACCCTCATCGGCCGGGGCAGCCACATCGTCGGCCACTTCAACATCGAGATCGGCGACGACATCCAGACCGGCCCGTACGTCTACATCACCGACCAGAACCACGTGTACCGGGACCCCGAGGTCCCCATCGGCGCCCAGTGGCCCGTCGAGTCGAGCGTCCACATCGGATCGGGGAGCTGGCTGGGGACGGGCGTGGTGGTGCTGCCCGGCAGCCGCATCGGGCGCAACGTCGCCGTGGGGGCGGGATCGGTCGTCACCGGTGAGCTTCCCGACCACTGCGTGGCCGTCGGCTCGCCGGCCAAGGTGGTGAAGCGCTACATGCCCGACGACGGCTGGGTCGCCACCGGTCAGAAGCTGGCCGGCAGCAGCGGGCTCACAGCGCCGAAGAAGAAGAAGAGCGCCACCAGCGAGGCCGCTCCCCCCACGGTGTAGACGGCCCAGCGGGCGCTGCGCCGTGGCCGTCGTCGTGCCACCACGAACATGGCGCCCACCACGGCGGCCCACAGGAGCCCCAGCCACAGGGCGGGGAGCCAGGCCCCCTGGCCACCGGCCAGACCGCTCGCCGTTGCTCTTGCCGCCGCCGACTTCGACGTCGACTTCGACGGCGACGACGGCGTCGACCGGGGCGGCGGCGCCGTGGGCGCCGGCGTGCCCGTCAACACGGCGTGGACCACCAGCCGCTGTGAGGCGCTGAAGCGCGGGTTGCAGGTGGTCAGGGTCAGCTCGGGCTTCGTGGTGGCGGCCACCACCGCCACATCGCTCGGGCTGACCACCTGCGTGCTCGTGACGCTGTAGGTGAACGAGCCCTGCACCGTGGTGACGTCGATGTTGTCGCCCGGCGCCAACTTGTCGAGGTTGTAGAAGGGCGCGCCGTAGGTGGTGCGGTGCCCGGCGATGGCGGCGTTGCCCGCCTCGCCCGGCAGTGGCGTGCCCGGGTAGTGCCCCGGGCCTTGCTGCAGGTCGCTCGTCGACGTCCCCTGCACGATCACCTTGTCGACCCCGATGGTGGGGATGCTCAGGATGCCGACCGGACTGCCGTCGCCCGGTGCCGCCATGGTGGCACCCACCGTCGGCTGGTCGCCGGGGGAGGTGGTCGACGACGTCGACGACGGTGACGTGGTCGACGACGGTAGCGACGTCGACGACGTCGACGCGGGGGATGACGTCGTCGTGGTCGTGGCGCCGTGCCCGGTGCGGGCGTCGTGCAGCTCGGTGTCGAAGCGCTGGCGCAGCACCGCCTGGCTGTGCGACTCCTTCAGGTCGGTGCCCCACAGCTGGTACGCCACGAAGAGGAGGATGAGGACACCGGCGCCGAAGATCACACGGCCCAGTACGCCGGTGACGAGTCCCCGTCGCACATACCGAGACTACCGAACGGTTGCCCGCTACAGCGGGCAGGGGGTGGATACACTTTCGAGGTGCGGGTGCTCTTCGTGTGCACGGCGAACATGTGCAGATCGCCCATGGCGGCCGCGCTGTTCGGGCAACGCGTGGCGCAGGACGATGTCCGTTCGGCTGACGTCGTGACCGTGTCCTCGGCCGGCCTGCTGCCGGGTGGTTTCGCCTCCCCGTCCGAGGTCGTGGCGGTGATGTCCGAGCGCGACATCGACCTCGCCGGCCACGTCAGCACACAGGTCTCGACCGAGATCGTCGGCGACGCCGACCTGGTGCTCGGCCTGGGTCGGCGTCACGCCCGCGAGGTCGCCCTCCTCGACCCCGGCGCCTGGCCCCGGACGTTCACGGTGAAGGAGATCGTCCGGCGCGGCGAGCAGGTCGGCCCCCGGGGCCCGGCCGAGCCGCTCGAGCGGTGGCTCGGCCGCCTGCACCACGGGCGGGCCCGGACCGACCTGGTGGGCAGCTCGCCCGCCGACGATGTCGCGGACCCCATCGGCGGCCCCACCGGCGCCTACCGGACCACGGCGGCCGATCTGGCCGGCCTCGTCGATAGTCTCGCCGGTCTGCTGTGGGCACCCCGCCCCATCCGGCCGCTGCCAGGGTGACCGGGCCCGAGCCGCCCCCCACCACCCCATCGCCGTCCCCGGGCGAAACACCGGTGGCTGCCGCGGCGAAGCCACGCCGCCGCCGGTGGCGGCGGATCGTGTGGGGCGTGGTCGTGGTGGTCGTCTTGTGGGCCGCGGCCGCGGCCGCGCTCCTCGCCTTCGGGATCCGCGACGCCAGCCACGGCATGGCGGACGTTCAACAGGCGAAGAGCCAGCTCTCGGCGTCGAGCGTGCTGTCGCGCTCGGCCACCGTGCCCCTGCGGGCGGCTCAGCGGTCGTTCGACGCCGCCGACGGGCTGCTGCACTCGCCGGTGCTGGCCCCGCTCGACATCGTGCCCGTCATCGGCCGGCAGCTGCGCTCGGTGCAGGACCTGTCCTCGGCGTCGGCCCAGGTGTCGCGCATCGGCGTCAGCGCCATCGACGCGGCCCACGGGGTGCTCCACGAGCCCCACTCCACCGGCCCCGAGCGGCTGGCGGCCCTGCGCCGGCTGGCCGCGCTGGCCTCGGGTACCGACCGGCAGCTGGGGCGCATCGACACCGGCCCCTCCTCCGCCCTGGTGTCGCCGCTGGCCTCGAAGCACGACACCTTCGTGCGCGACCTGGACCAGGTGCGGACCCGCCTCCAGCACGCCTCGGCCGTGGCCGGGACGATGGCCACCATCCTGCGGGGGCCGCAGACCTACCTCTTGTTGATGGCCAACAACGCCGAGATGCGGGCCGGCTCCGGGGACTTCCTCGAGGTGGGAGCGCTGAGCGCCGACGACGGCCAGTTCCAGCTGTCGAACCCGCAGCAGACGGTCCTCATCCCCGTCCCGGCGGGCAAGGTCGACCCCACCGGCGACCTGGCGGCGCGGTGGGGATGGCTCAAGCCCGGGCAGGACTGGCGCAATCTCGGGCTCACGCCGCAATTCGACGTCAACGGCCCCATGGCGGCGCAGATGTGGGAGGCGGAGACCGGCCAGCACGTGGACGGGGTGATGGCCGTGGACGTCGAGGCATTGCACCAGTTCCTCGAGGTGACGGGGCCCATCACCTTGCCCGACGGCACCATGGTGAGCGCTGACAACGTGGTGCAGCTGCTCGTCCACGACCAGTACCAGGGGTTGACCGACGCCCAGACGACCCAGGAGAACGAGATCGAGGCCGGCCGTGAGGACCGGCTGGGATCCCTGGCCAAGGCCACGCTGGACGCCCTCGAGAACGAATCGCTCGACCTCACGTCGCTGTCGGACGCCATGACGGCGGCCACCCAGGGCCGGCACCTGCTCGTGTGGTCGGCGGCCCCGGCGGCCGAGGCGACCTGGGAGGAGGCTGGGGTGTCGGGCCGCCTGGCCGCCGACTCCGTCATGACCGCGGTCATCAACCGCGGCGGCAACAAGCTCGACCAGTACCTGTCGGTGTCGGCCTCCGTGGACCTCGTCCCCCACGGGGGGCGCACGGACGCCACCGTGACGGTCGACCTCGCCAACCACACCCCGCCCGGCGAGTCGCAGTTCATCGCCGGGCCCTATCCCGGCCTCGGCACCGTCTACGGCGAGTACGACGGGATCCTGGCCCTCAACCTCCCCGGGTACGCCTCCACCCCCCGCCTCGACGGCAGCCCGCCCCTCGACGCCCTGGGGGCCGAGGGCCCCACGTGGCTGGTCGCCACCCCGGTCGACATCAAGGCGGGGGCCTCCGAGAGGTTCGTGGTGCGCTTCACCCTCCCCCAGGCCCACGGGCAGCTGTCGGTCCTGCCCACGGCTCGGCTCACCCCGGTGTCGTGGCGTTACGGCGACCACTCGACCACGGACAGCAGCCCCTTCACCATTTCGTGGTGATCCGGCCACGCATGCGGGCCGGGACGGCCGAGGGCGGCCGGACGTAGCCGGGGCCCACCGGCGGTCGGGCCCCGTGGGGCCGTCCGCCACACCCCGTGACGGCCCGCCCCGTTGCGCCCCCACCGCCGACCTCCCTTGTCCGGCATAGCGGCTGCGACCCCGTTAACCTGGGGTTTTGTCGTCCAACAACCCCGTTTCCCAGTTGACCGAAAGTTGACTCTCCATAGGGCCTGCGTCGATGCACAACCGTGACAATGCGTTGTAATCCGCTCACGTAGGGCTGTGAAAGCGGAAACCTTCGGCTCGAGTCCGGATGTTGGGTAGGACACCCACCGGGCAGGGTCGGAGGCGCAGGTCACGTCAGTGGCGGAGTTCCCGCCGCGGACGACGGGTGACGACTAGATTTCGGGTCACAGCGGCGGAGGGTAGGAGTCGGGTGACCAGGGATTTCGAGACCGGTGGCTCGGCCGCCGCGGGGTGAAGGGTTGACATCATGAAGAAGAGACTTCTCGGCTTGGGACTCGGTCTGGCGATCTCCACCGCTGGTGTGGTGGCCGTTCCGACCATGGCGTTCGCCGACTCGACGTGTTACACCGGATGCTCCGGTCCGAGTGGTGGTGTCACCACTCAGGTGGAGCCCGCTCCGGTCAGTGCACCGATCGAGCCGGTTGCGGCGCCCGCATCGGGTGGCCTTCCGTTCACAGGGGCGGACATCGAGGGCATGGCTGCCATCGGCGCCGGTGCACTCGTGCTCGGTGGCGTGATGATGCGGCGCGGTCGTCGTCACGGTCAGGCCACGGCCTGATCGCCCGGACCGACCGAACGATCGAAGCGTTCTCGTCCTGATGTCCGTCGGGCTCAGCTACCAGTCCTGGGTCAACACCAGGCCATCCGACCGCCGAGCGCGGGCGCTCCCTCTCCGGGTGCGCGCCACGGTCGGGGCTGCCATGACCGTGGTGGCCGTGACCGAGGCTGCCGTCGTGTTCGTCGTGGTGGCCGCGCTCGGCATACCGCTCGGAGCGTGGTGGACATGGGCCGCCATGGCCGGGGTGTTGGCCGGCGTGGCCATGACCGGCCACTACCAGTCGCGCATCACGCTCAGCGCCGGCCGCGAGGCGGCGTCGCTGGCGGCGTGCGCGGTGGCGCCGTTCGTCGTGCTGGCGCTCGCCCGGGTCCCGGGGGTCTCCACGGCCACCCTGGTCCTCGCGGGTGCCATCACCACCGCCGGCTTCCTGGTGGTGCGCAGCGGCCTGTACTCGGCGGTGCGGCGCCTGCGCACCCGGGGGTGGTTCGCCCAGCGGACGCTGTTCATCGGTGCCGGTCAGGTGAGCGCCAATCTGGCGTCCACGTTGGAGGAGCACCCCGAGTACGGCCTGCTGCCCGTCGGCTTCCTCGACGAAGTGGACGCGGCCGGCCTGCCGCTGCCGCTCTTCGGCGGCGTGGGCATGCTGCGCATGGTCCTGTCCGAGGAGCGCATCGACCGGGTGGTGGTGGCCTTCGGTGTGACGCGTGAGTCCGACATGGTCGACGTGTTCCGGGCGTGCGAGAGCGCGTCGGTCGAGATCCACGTGCTGCCCCGCTTCTTCGAGCTGGCCACGGCGGTGAGCAACCGCACCGTCGACGACGTGTGGGGCTACCCGCTGCTGCGCCTGCGCCGCTCCGTGCTGCGGCGCAACGCCCGGGTCGTGAAGCGCACCTTCGACGCCTCGGTGGCAGCCGCCACGCTCCTCGTCGTGTCCCCGCTGTACGCCGTCATCGCCGCCGCCGTGAAGCTCACGAGCCCCGGCCCCGTCCACTTCCGCCAGCAGCGCGTGGGCGAGCGCGGCGTCATCGTCGAGGTCCTCAAGTTCCGCTCCATGCGCGTCAACACCCGCTCGGACGTGCACTGGAACCCGGGCAACGACGCGGTGACGCGCATCGGTCGGGTCCTGCGGGTCACCGGCCTCGACGAGCTGCCCCAGCTGTGGAACATCTTGAAGGGCGACATGTCGCTCGTCGGGCCCCGTCCCGAGCGCCCCTTCTTCGTCGAGCAGTTCAAGGCCGAGATCCCGCGCTACGACGACCGCCACCGGGTGCCCGTCGGGCTCACCGGGCTGGCCCAGGTGCACGGGCTGCGGGGGGACACGTCGATCGACGAGCGGGCCCGCCTCGACAACCAGTACATCGAGAACTGGTCGCTGTGGCGTGACGTCGTCATCCTGTTCCAGACGGTCTCCGCCGTGATCCGCAACATGCTCGAGCCGAGCGGCGAGACCGGCCGGGCGGAGGCGCCCGTCGGGCGGGTGGTCCGTTTCGACGAGTCGCTGTCCGTCGACCCTTCGACATCCGGGTCCGTCGAGGCAACGCCGATCGGGTGACCGCCGGCGTGCACGGCGTCCCACCGGGACTCCGAGGCGCGCCGGGTGTCGCCCGTCTGGGATTCGACTGCCGAACCGCTCACGGCAATGACCGCGCCACCCGTACCAGACGCCACCCACCTCCCGCCCGCCGTCGCGTACGCTGAACGCACGCCCACGTCACCCGCCGCAGCGGCCGCGTCCCTGCGCGTCCTCCTCGTCGACGCGTCGGACCGGGGAGGCATCGCCCGCTACACCGCCTGCCTGCGCGCCGCCCTCGCGGCCGAGAACGTGACGGTGGCGCTGGCCGCCCCCCCCGGCGTGGGCGACGCCGACCTGGCCCTGCGCGGCCAGCGCTGGGGACCCGACGTGGCCCGGATGAGCAAGGCCCGCCGGTACGCCATGCGACTGGGCGAGCTCGCCCCTACCACCGCCTCGCTGCTGCGCGCCGTGCGCCGGGCCCGTCCCGACGTCGTCCACGTCCAGACCGAGGTGGTCCCGGGGCTCGACCCCGCCGTGCTGGCCCTCGTGTCACGGCGCGTGCCCGTCGTCCTGACCGTGCACGACCCCGTGCCGCTCGAGGGCGGGGCCCGGGCCGTGGCCGACCAGGCCCGCCGGTGGCGGGCGGCCGACGCCCTCGTCATCCACGGCGAAGAGCCACGCTGCTTCGTCGAGGCGAGCGCGCCGGGCGTCCCGGTCCACGTGGTGCCGGTCGACCTCCCCCTGGGCGGTCCCTCCCCGTCGAGGGCCCAGGCCCGCCACGAGCTCGGGCTCCCCGACGCCCCCACGGCCCTGCTGCTCGGGCAGGTCCGGCCCTACAAGGGCATCGGGTTGCTCGCCCGGGCCTGGCCCCAGGTGGTGGGGGCGCTGCCCGGGGCCCGGCTGCTCGTGGTGGGGCAGGCCTACGACTCCGCCGACCTGGACCGTCTGGAGGGGACGCCGGGGGTGGAGGTGCGGCGGGGCTTCGTGCCCGAGGACGACCTCGACCGCTGGTCGGCCGCGGCCGACGTGCTCGTGCTGCCCTACGCCGTGGGGTCGCACTCCGGGGTGCTGCACCGGGGCCTGGCCGCCGGGACGCCGGTGCTGGCCTCGCCCCCCCTGGCCGAGGAGGTCTACCGCACCGGGGCCGGCGCCGTCGTGCCGCTCGACCCCGAGGCCTGGGCCGAGGCGCTCGTGGCCGCCCTGGGTGACCGCCCCCTCCCCCCGCCCTCCGCCCCGACGGGCCGGGGGACGGCCGAGGGCACCGTGGCCGTGTACCGGGAGGTCATCGAGGCCCGCGCCCAGCGTGGCGGCAGCTCCGACACAGGGGGCGCCGACGGGGCCGGGCAACCCCTGGCGGCCCGCTGACGCCGGCCCGGTCCGCCTTCAGAGCACTGGTCAACGAGACGATGGACATAGCTATGACCCGACGATCCCGGTTGACGGTGGCCGCTCTCGTGGCGGCGGCATCGGGGGGCCACGTGCTGTACCCCGCCTGGCTGGCGCTGGCCTCGCGCCGGCGCCCCATGCCGCAGCCGGCCGACCCCGACGAGTGGCCCGCCGTCACCGCCCTGGTGGCTGCCTACCGCGAGTCGGCGTGCATCGCCGACAAGGTCCGCGACGTGCTGGCCAACGGCTACCCCGGTCCCATCGACGTGTTGGTCGTGGCCGAGGGCGACCGGGAGACGGCCATCCGGGCCGAGGAGGCGGGCGCCACCGTGCTCACGGCCGAGGGGCGGCTGGGCAAGGCCCAGGCCCTCAACCTCGGGTTCTCGAAGGTCACCGCACCCGTGGTGGTGCTGAGCGACGCCAACAACACGCTCGCCCCCGGGGCCATCGCCGCGCTGGTCCGGCACCTGTCGGACCCCCGTGTGGGCGCCGTGGCGGGCGAGAAGGTCGAGGCCGACGGGGCGGGCGAGGACCTCTACTGGCGCTTCGAGTCGTGGCTCAAAACGCGCGAATGGCGGCTGGGGACGACCATCGGCCTGGTGGGCGAGCTGTCCGCGGTGCGCACCGACGTGTGGCGGCCCATCCCGCCCGACATCGCCATCGACGACCTGTGGATGGCGCTCGACATCGCCGATCGCGGCCACCTCGTCGCCTACGAGCCGGGCGCCAAGGCTTTCGAACCACCCGTGTACACGCTCGGCCAGCAGTGGGAGCGCCGCATCCGCATCGCCGCCGGTGCCCTGCACGTCCTGCGCCGGCGCCGGTCCCAGCTGGGGCCGTCCGGTGGCCTCATGGCCGTCGAGGCCTGGGGGCACCGGCTCACCCGGTACACGGTGACGCCGCTCGCCCACGTGGCACTGCTGGCCATCGCGCTCCGGCGCCACCGCACCAGCCGGCTGGCCCGGCTCTTCCTGGCCGGCCACGTGGTGGCGGCCGGCTCCCTGGCCTGCACGGCCGGCGCCCCCGCCGCCCCGGCGTCGACGAGGCCCGGCACCGGCGCCGGCGCCGACGGGGTCGCCGGAGCCGCACCGGATGTGGTCGTCGCCTCGGGCGCGGCCGCCGCCGGCGCCGCGTTGGCGGGTCGGGCCGCGCACGCCCTCGGCCAGGCCGTCTTCCTCGACGCCGTGGCTCTCGGCGGCATGGCCCGCTACCTGCGCGGCGACCGGCGGACGCACTGGCAGATCGTGCGTCACTGAGGCCCCCGACGTGAACGAGCAGAACCCCAAGCGGTTGCGCGTCCTCGAGGTGAGCTACTCGCGCCAGGTGTGGGGCGCCGAGCTCGCCACCATGGCCCTGGCCGGCCCGCTGGCGGCGCGGGGCATCGACCTCACGCTCGGGTCCCCACCGGGTGGCGACCTCGAGGAGCACTGGCGCCGCTTGGGGCTGCCCTTCGTGCCCCTCGACTTCTCCGACCGCCAGGGCATCCGCGGCGAGGGTGCCCAGGGGCGCCCCTCGCCCCGGCAGTTCGCGGCCGAGCTGGCCACCACGGCCCGGTCGGTGCGCACCGTCGCCCGCGCCGCCCGGGGCTTCGACCTGGTCCACTCCAACAGCCTGTGGGCCCACCTGGACTGCGCCCTGGCCGGCAGGCTGGCCCGGCGCCCCGTGATCCTCGAGCTCTACGACCTGGTACGGCCGGGACTGGGCCGCCAGGTCCTCACCGCCGCCGCCGGCCTGTCCACGGTGGCCATCGCCATCAGCCAGGCCGTGGCCGACATCATCGGGCCCCGCGGCGCCCGCCACGTCCGCATCGTGGCCCTGTCGGTGGACCTCGACCGCTTCGGGCCCGGCCCGGCCCCGGTCGGTGTGCGCAGCCAACTCACCGCCGACGTGGACGCCCCGTTGGTGGGGATCGTGGGGCGCATCGACCCCGAGAAGGGCGTGGACGTGCTCGTCCGGGCCATGGGCTCGCTCACCGGCGGGGCCGCCCGGGCCCATCTGGTGGTGGTGGGCAGCGGGGGCCTCGCCCCCGACGGCTTCCCCGAGCGGGTCCGGGCCGAGGCTCAGGAGGTGCTGGGCGAGCGGGTGCGCTTCGTGGGGCGCAGCGCCGACGTGCCGGGCACCATGCGGGCCCTGGACGTGCTGGTCAACGCGTCGGTGGCCGAGCCCTTCGGCCTGAGCGTGCTCGAGGCGCAGGCCACGGGGGTGGCGGTGGTGGGGACGGCGGCCGGGGGCATCCCCGACTTCGTCTTCGACGGCGACAACGGTCTGCTCGTGCCGCCCCGGGACGTGGACGCGTTGGCCAAGGCGCTCGAGCGGCTCGTCACCGACGACGAGCTGCGGGCCCGGCTGGCCGCCCGGGGCCGGGCCACGGCCCTCGGCCGGGGCATCGAGGCGCGGGCCGACACCATCGCCCACATCTACCGGCAAGCCGTGTCGGCGCGCCGCCGCGGCGGGGGGGCGTCGTGAGGGCACTCATGGTGACCAAGTTCGTCCCCCTGCCCGACAACGACGGGGGCAAGCAGCGCACGCTGGCGCTGGCGCGCCGGCTGGCGGCGCGGGCCGAGCTCGTGCTGTGCGCCTACGACGACGGCGAGGGCGACGTGGCCGGGCTCGAGCGCCTGGGCATCGACGTGCGCAGCGTGCCGTGGCGTCCGAGCGCCGTGCGGGCCGTGGGCGGGGCGTTGCGCACCGGCACCGGCAGCCTGTCGACCGGGCGTTTCACCAGCGCCGACCTCCTGGCCGAGGTGCACCGGGCCGCGGCCGAGGGTCCGGTCGACCTCCTCCAGGTGGAGTACCTCCAGATGGTGCCGGTGTCGCGCCACGTCACGGCCGGCCGGCGCGTCCTCGACCTGCACAACGTGGAGTCCGCGCTGGTGCGCAGCTACGCCCGGGCCGGGCGCGGTCCCGCCAGCCTGGTGGCCCACGTCGAGGCCACCGCCCTGTCGGCCATGGAGCGGCGCACGCTGCCGTCGTTCGACACGGTCATCGTCGTGAGCGAGCGCGAGCGCCACCGCCTGCCGGCCGGGGTGCGCGACGTGATCGTCTGTCCGAACGGGCGGGACCCCGATCCCCTCGGGCCCCCGCCCCCGGCGTCCACGCCCACGGTCGCCTTTGTGGCCACCATGGGCTGGGCCCCCAACGTCGACGCCGCGGTGTGGTTCGGGCACGAGGTCTGGCCTGCGGTCCGGCGCCGCTCGCCCGACGCCCGCCTGCTGCTCGTGGGTCGGGACCCGGCCCCGTCGGTGCAGGCCCTTGCATCCCCGTCGGTCGAGGTTTCCGGTACCGTTTCCGATGTCCGTCCCTTCCTTTCCCAGGCGCGCGTGACGGTGGCTCCGCTGCGAGCCGGAGGAGGTACCCGCCTGAAGATCCTCGAGGCTCTCGATGCCGGGCGTCCCGTCGTGGCCACGTCGATCGCCGTCGACGGGCTCGAGGACCTCATCGGCGAGGGCGTGGTCGTGGCCGACGACGCCGGTGCCATGATCGACGCCGTCAGCTCCCTCCTCGGCGACCCCGACCGGGCCGCCGCCCTGGGCCGGGCCGGCCACGAGGCGGTGGCCGCCCGCCACAGCTGGGACGTGGCCCTCGCCCCCCTCCTCGATTCGGTGACGGCGTGAGCAAGCTGATCCTCCTGGCCGGAGCGGGTGCGGCCTCGTGCATGCTCCTGTACCTCTTCATGCGCTGGGAGCGGGCCGAGCGCGGGCACTGGGCCGTGTACCTGCTGCTCGGCATCCTGGTGACGGAGTCCACCCTCTACGCCAACCAGACCGGCATCCCCCGCAGCCTGTGGCACCCCGGGGCGGGTTCGTTCCAGTTCCGCCTGCCCGAGGTGATCATCACCGTGGCGCTCGTCGCCCGCCTGCTCACTAAGGGCCGGCCGACGCGCATCGGACTGCCCGCCCTGCTGTGGACGGCGGTGGCGGCGTGGTGGGCGGCCGAGGCGGTGGAGGGCGTCATCCGCGGCGACAGCATGGTGAAGCTGCCCTACGAGGCCAAGGCGATCATCTACGTCGTCGGGGCCTACGCCCTGGCCTCGGGCATACCCATCCGACGCTTCCTCGAGGACCGGGGCTTCCAACGGCTCCTGCGCTGGTCGGCAGTGGCGGCGTCGGTGCTGCTCGTCTTCTCGTTCGCCAAGTTCACCACGACGTTCAACGTGCCGTTCCTCGCACCCCAGGACACCTTCGGCCAGATGGGCACCGATGCGGCGACGATCTTCGTCTCCCTCGGGGTCATCGGCTTCCTGCTGGAGCTGGCCAAGGAGGAGCGCGACCGCCTCAACCTGTTGTGCGTGGTCCCGCTCGCCCTGAGCCCGTTCTTCGCCTTCCAGCGGGCCGTGCTCCTCACCCTCGGGACGGTGGTGGCGCTCCTCGTGATCGTGGCCCTCGGGTCCACGTCGCGACGCCGGCTGCGGGTGCGCGGCGGCGAGGTGGCCATCGTCGCCCTGGCCCTCGTGGGCGTGGTGCTCGGGGTGTCGATCGTCCCCGCCATCACCTCGCAGGGCTCGGCCACCAACCCCATCACGTCGGAGGTGTCGAAGACCCTCAGCGCCACCCTCGGGTCGGAGGCCAAACAGGAGTCCGCCCAGAGCCGGCTCAACAAGTGGAGCGTGGCGCTGGGCGACGCCCGCCAGGATCCCCTCCTCGGCCAGGGCCTCGGGTTCGAATACACGTACTACGCGCCGGGGCAGGGGTTCGTCACGACCGACCTGACCGAGAACATCCTCCTCGACCTGTGGCTGCGAACCGGCCTGCTCGGCCTGGCCCTGTTCCTCGTGGCCCTGATCGCCTCGCTCGCCAACGGCTTCGCCGTGTGGCGGATGCATCCCGACCGGATGGTGGCCGTCCTCACCCTCGCCCTGGTGGCCGTGGTGGCGGGCCTCGTGGCCAAGGGCCAGGTCGAGTCCATCCTCGAGAACTACCGCCTCGCCACCGTGTTCGGGTTGTCGCTCGGCATGCTCCGCAGCGCCGTGACCTCGGCCGGGGGAAGCACCACCGAAATGCGTAGTTACCAACAATTCCGCCAATACGAGGTGGTCTGACACCATGGAGATCCGTCAAGTCATCCGAGACGTGCGGCGCAACATCATCGTGGCACTGGGCGCGTTCGTCCTGTGCGTGGTGATCGGCGCCGCCGCCGCCTTCCTGCCGGCCAAGCACTACACGTCGACGACCCTGGTGGCGGCGCAGCCCGTCAACGCCGCCAACGGCGGGGGCCCACAGGTGATCCCGATCATCGTGCCCCAACTGCCCGACGAGGTCACCGCCCTCAGCAACCTGAACGCGGCCCGCGCCAGGGTGCCCGAACCGTGGCGGGCCAAGGGTGCCACCATCGCGGCCACGGCCGACCCCGGTACCAACATCGTCACCATCACGGCCACGAGCAGCAGCCCGGTGGCGGCGGCCGACTTCGCCAACGCCTCGGCCAAGCAGCTGATCGCCCTGCAGCCCAGTCCGAACTCGGCCGAGTACGAGCTGATCCAGATCTCGCGGGCCGTGCCCCCCATCAAGCCCGCCAACCCGCGCCTGCCCATCGTGCTCGGGGCGGCCGCCTTCGGCGTCATCCTGGCCATCTTCGCCGCCATGTGGGCGGCCGGGATCCGGCGCCGCCTGAGCCGGGTCACCGAGGTGAAGGAGCGCATCGGCGCCACCGTCCTGGGCGAGATCCCACGGGTGGGGATGCCGGGGCCGCGACCGGCCGAGCTGTTCGTGAAGCACAGCGAGCCGCTCGCCATGGAGGCCTTCCAGGAGCTGCGCAGCAACCTGCTCATCAGCCTCCCTGCCGGCGCGTCGGCGGCCATCGCCGTGACGTCGTGCGACCCGGGTGAGGGCAAGACGTCGGTGGCCACCAACATCGCCTGGGCCCTCGCCTCGCAGGACCGGCACGTCACCGCCATCGACTGTGACCTGCGCAAGCCCGCCCTGCACACCCAGATGGGGGTCCCCTTCGGCCCCGGCGTCACGAGCCGTCGGACCGAGGACGCGCTGTCGCACGCCTCGCGGACCACGAACCCGTACCTCGACGTGATCCCGGCCGGCATCATCGACCGCCACCCCTCGGACATCGTCTCCGCCCACCTGCCGCTGCTCATCGACGAGCTGCGCGAGCGCCACGTCACCACCGTGATCGACTGCCCGCCGCTGGTGGGGGTGGCCGAAACGGTGCTCATCGCGGCCATGGTCGACCTCGTCATCGTGGTGGTCGACGCCCGGCGCTTCAACCCCGAGCGGCTCCAGCAGTGCCTGCTGCGTCTGGACAGCGCCAACAGCAACGTGGCCATCGTCCTCAACCGGGTGCGCTTCAACCGCCAGCGCCGCGACGGCGCCTACGGGTACGGCCACTTCCGCAAGGCCGACGCGCCGCCGGCGATCCCGGGCAACGTGACACCGGCCCGGGCGAGGTCGCGGGGCCGGTCGGGCGCCGGCCGCACCAACGGGCGAGGCGACGGGCCGACGGTCCTCCGACCACCCTCCGACGACGCCGCCTCCGACGCGGCGGCGTCCCCCGAGCAGCCGAGCCAGTCCGGCTACTGGCGGCGCTGAGGGAGCTCAGCGCGCCCCCCGGCCCCGTCGGCACCACGACGGGGCCGACGGTGTGCAGGCGCGTCGACGGTCCAGGCGCGTCGGCGGGGTCCACGCGCGTGCGGGTGCACACGCCTGTCGACGGGGTCCACGCGGGGGCGGGTGCCCACGCCTGTCGACGGTGACGCCGTCCGGCGTGTGACCGATGGAGCGTCGGTGGTCGAAGCGGGGTGCGGGGCCGGCGATCGGGTGAAGGCGGAGGACGGCGAGGGAAGGAACCTCAGCCGGCGGCGCGCTGACGGGGCCGCCAGAAGGCGGGGATGTCGCGGGGCCGGCGAGGCTCGGCCAGCAGGTAGCCCTGGTACAGGTCGCAGCCGAGCTGGCGGGCGACGTGACGCTGCTGGCGGTTCTCGACACCTTCGGCCACCACCCGCAGGCCCAGTCCGTGGCCGAGCTCGGTGATGGCGGCCACGATGCGCTCGTCCTCGGCGTCGGTGCCCAACCCGCTCACGAAGGCGCGGTCGATCTTGATGTGGCTGACGGGCAGGCGCTTCAGGTGGCTGAGCGAGGAGTAGCCGGTGCCGAAGTCGTCGATGGCCAGGCGGACGCCGAACTCGCGCAGCTCCTCGAGCATGCCGTTCAGGTGCCCGTCGTCGGACACGAGGCCCGATTCGGTGATCTCGAGCATGAGCGCCCCGGCCGGCAGCCCGCTGCTGTCCAGGGCGCGGCGCAGCGCGGGGACGAGCTGCTGGGGGGGGGGGGGGGGGGAGTCGACCGCCTCGGGGTACATGGCCCGCCAGCGCGCCATCTGGGCGCACCCGGCCTCGAGGACCCACTGCCCCAGGGCCACGATGAGCTCGGACTCCTCGGCCAAGCCGACGAAGCGGCCCGGCAGCAGCAGCCCCCGGCGGGGGTGCTCCCAGCGCACCAGGGCCTCGAGTCCGAGGACCCGGCCGTTGGTGAGGGAGGCGAGCGGCTGGTACTCGAGGCGCAGCTCGCCGTTCTCGACGGCCGCCCGGAGGTCGTGCTCGAGCTCGAGGCGGCTGCCGACCTCGTCGCGCAGGCCGGCGTCGAAGATCGCCACCCGGCCCCGGCCCCGCGTCTTGGCCTGGAGCATCGCCATGTCGGCGTCCTGGAGGACGTCGGACGCCTCGCGTCCCACGTCGGCCAGCCGGACGAGCCCGATGCTGGGCGTGACAGCCAGGGTCCGGCCCGTGCTCAGCTGCACCGGCCGGGACAGGGCGGTGCGCAGCTCCTCGGCGCGCTGCAGGGCGGCGTCGGTGTCGGGCACGCCCGCCTCCAGGGCGGCGAACTCGTCGCCGTGGAGGCGGCTCAGACTGATCACGTCGGGCATGGCGCTGCGCAGGCGGTCGGCCACGGCCAGGAGCACCTCGTCCCCCACGGCGTGGCCGAGGGAGTCGTTCACGAGCTTGAAGCGGTCGAGGTCGATGAAGAACATGACGAGGCCCTCCATGGCGTCCCCGTCGCTCTCCTCGATGGCGCTCTGCACCGCGGACAGGAAGCCGCTGCGGTTGGCGAGGCCCGTCAGCGGGTCGTTGCGCGCCTCCCAGGCCAGGCGGTCGTGCAGGCGCTTGCGGTCGGTGATGTCCGACACCGAGCACACCACGGCGGCGTTGTCGGCCCCCTCGGCGTCCCCGAGGGGACGCGAGCTGACCGACAGCCACTGGTCGTTGCCGTGCTCGTCGCTCACGCCGACGATGACGTTGGTGGTGGCCTCGTGCAACGACAGGGCCATGGCCACGGGGAGCGCCTCGGGGGGGAAGGGCGACCCGTCCTCGCGCTGGGCCGGACCGCCGCCGGTGAAGATGTCGTCGCCGCGTCCGGCGTGCAGGCGCGAGCCGAGGATGCGCGTGGCCGAGTCGTTGGTGGCGGCCACCGTCCCGTCGCGTTCGACGACGACCACACCCTCCTCCAGGGCGGCCACGGCCGCCGCGTAGCGCCGCTCCATGGCGGCCCGGGCGGCGGCAGCCTCCTCGGCCAGCTTGCGCTCGGAGATGTCGCGCATGATGGCCTGGTAGGCGGGCTTGCCGTTCCAGCTGGTGCGGGCGCTCGACATCTCGACCGGCAGCTCACCCCCACCGGTGCGCAGCAGGGTGAGCTCGAAGCCCTTGACCACGTCACCGGGGTCCTGCATCTGGGCCAGCCGGGCGATGGTGGACGTCAGGTCCACGGGCGAGATGAACGACGTGATGGGGCGGCCCAGCCCTTCGGCCGAGGACGACAGCCCCACCATGCGCACCGCGGCCGGGTTGGTGTAGACGACGAGCCCGTCCTGGTGGACGATGATGCCGTCGGGGGAGTGCTCGACGAGCAGCTGGAGCCGCTCAGCCACGTCGGCCGTGACCCAGGGGACGTCGCCGGGCTCCGACACGTCGGCCACGATGCCGAGGAAGTGCGCCCGGTCGTCGTCGGGCACCGCCACCGCCCGCACCAGGACGCGCTGCACGGTGCCGTCGGGGACCTCGAACTCCTGGATGAGCTCATAGGTCTCCCACGTGACCCCGGCCTTGACCGTCTCGACCACGGGGCCGAGCACGGCGTCGCCCAACTCGTGCACGCTCACCTGGCGGCCGTGGGGGCCGGGCGGGACGAGGAACGTGCCACGCGTCGACTGCGTCTTCAACAGGCGGGTGAAGGGGGCGTGCCACACGACGCCGGAGCCGGGGACCTCGAGCTCCCACACCACCACGTTGGTGAGATCCGACACCGTGGTGAGCTGACGGGTGGCGTCGGGCAGCTCCGATACGACGGGTCCCCGGGGGACGACCCGGGGCGCGGGCCGAAGGGGCCCGAGGCGTGCTGCTTCGGCCATGTACTGGCTATCGGCGCCCGCACGCTGGACCTTTACCCCCGACGTGGGGTTCGACGCAGCGCGCGGTCTCGCCACGGAGCGTGCCATTTTGTTGGGCTCCTTTTTGGAACTGTCCGGCCCACCATTTGCGCTGAATCGGAACTCGCCACATGGCCGAAAGATCGGCTCCGGGGCGGAGCGGGTGCCTGGCGCCGACCCCGCCGGCCTCCCCACCGGCCGGACGCCAGGGCGACCGGCCCACCAGGGGCGTCGGGGCCGCTGGTGGCCCGCCCGAACACCCCGATGACCCCAAGATGCAGGAGTTTCGCCTCACGGGACCCAACATGTCAGGCGGCCGCCGGGAATCGTCACGGAACCTTCATTGGCCAAAGAAACCACAACAGCCTCTTTACGCACACACAATTCCGGCCGTACTGTGTGCTTCCCCCCCGATCAACCAGAAGGAGCCAGGGCGATGACCGTGGCGAACCTGCACGAGGCAAAGGTGAATACCGGACCCGCCCGCCAGCCGGTTTGGCTGTGTGGAGCGGGGGCGGTCTCGGGCTATGGATGGGGCCACAAGCTCCTGGTGGAGGGGCTGTTGTCGGGTGAGTCGGCTGCCCGGCTCACCCCGGGGTTCTCCCCCTGGTTCGAAGAGGACTCGGTGTGGGTGGCCCCCATCGAGGACGGCGGCGATCGCAGCGACGGCCCCACCCGCTACCAGCGGGCCGTGCGCCACGCGGCGCGCGAGACGGTCCACAACGCCCACGACCGGGGATGGCGTCCCGGCGCCGTGGTCGGCATGATCACTCCCCACGTGCTGGGCGACGTCGACGGGTGGCGCGACTTCCACCACCGCCAGGGACTCCACGCGTCGAAGCGCGAGTGGCTCGGCCTCATGCCCTCGACGGTCATGTCGGCGGTGGCCCAGGAGTTCGGATTCCACGGCCCCAACATGGCCGTCACGGCCATGTGCGCGTCCACCGTGGCCGGGTTGCTCACGGCCCAGATGTGGATCGCCGCCGGCATGGCCGACGACGTCCTCGTGCTGAGCGCGGACCTGTCGATCACCCCCGAGAACTGCGCCGCCTTCAACAAGCTGGGGGCCCTGTTCGTCGACGCGCCCTCGCTCGACGTGTGCCGGCCGTTCCAGGAAGGCAGCCGGGGGTTCACCGCCGGCGAGGCCGTGGTGGGCTTCATGGTGACGGGCCGTCCGGCCGGCGGCTACGCCCACCTGCTCGGTGGAGCCATGACCCACGACGGCTTCCACGCCATCAGCATCGCCCCCGACCACGACCAGATCTTCAGGGCCTTCGGTGGCGCCCTGGCCGATGCGGGCGTGCACCCCCACGACATCGCCTACGTGAACGCCCACGGCACCGGGACGCACCAGTGCGACACGGCCGAAGCCGACGTGCTCGACACCATGTTCCCCGCGGCCGAGGGCATCTTCTCCATGAAGCCCCTCACCGGCCACTGCCAGGCCGCGGCCGGCGCGGTCGAGCTGGTGGCCTCGCTCTACGGCTTCGAGCGCGGGGTGATCCCCGCCCCGCCCCGGGTGGCGAAGGGCCACCCCCGGCTCCTCGACGGCCCCACGGCGTGCGTGGAGGGACCCATCGTGAAGTCGTCGCTCGGCATGGGGGGCCACAACGCCGTCATAGTCCTCGAGGCCGCCTCCGCCTGACGCGCCCGGGCCGGTGCCGGCCGACGCGCCCTAGGCTCGGGCTCCGTGCCCGGTGACACGCCGCTGATGGATGACACGCCGCTGGTAGCGGTCGAGCCCAATCCCTGGCCGGTGGCGGCCGACGCCGTGGTGGCCGGTGGCGGGCGCGTCGTCCCCCTCGACGAGGCCGACGCGGTGGTGTGGGTGGACTGGCACGACGTCGACGGGCTCAGCGCCGTGCTGGCCGCGCACCCCCGCCTCCGGTGGGTCCATCTGCCCGGCGCCGGGGTGGAGAAGTTCCTCGGCGTCCAGCGGGAGTACGGCGACCGCCTGTGGACGTGCAGCAAGGGTGCGCACTCCGCTCTCATCGCCGAGCACGCGCTGGCCCTGGCGCTGGCCGGGCTGCACTCGCTGCCCGCCGCGGCGCGGGCGTCGACGTGGCAGCCGGCCTCGGTGGGATCGCTCATGCACCAGCCCGTGACCGTCGTGGGCGGTGGCGGCATCGCCTCGACGCTCGTCGGTCTCCTGGCCCCCTTCGGGGCCAAGGTGACGGTGGTGCGCCGCCGGGACCGGGCGGTGCCCGGCGCGTCGCGCACCTTGCGAAGCGACGCACTGCACGAGGCGCTGGCCGGAGCGCGCCTGGTAGTGCTGGCCTTGGCGCTCACGCCCGACACCAAGGGCATCATCGGACCCGCCGAGCTGGCGGCCATGCACCGGCGGGCCTGGCTCGTCAACGTCAGCCGCGGCGGCCACGTCGACACCGACGCCCTGGTGGCGGCGCTCACGGCCGGGACGATCGCCGGCGCCGCCCTCGACGTCACCGACCCCGAGCCGCTGCCCGACGGCCACCCGTTGTGGACCCTGCCCAACTGCATCGTGACGCCCCACAGCGCCGGTAACTCGAGCGCCGTCATGGGGCTGCTGGCCGAGCGGGTACGGGAGAACGTACGCCGCCTCGCCACGGGCGAAGAGCTCCTGGGCGTGGTGGACCCCGACGCCGGTTACTGAACCCACGGCGTCGCACGCCGGGTCGCCCCGGCCCGCCCCGGCCGGATCCGCCGCCCGCCGCCCCCCGGGACGCACCCGTGGCCCCCGGGGCGGGGAGGGGTTAGCGTTGCCGGCCATGCAGACCGGCGACGTCGTGACGGACTTCGAGCTCCCGGACGAAACGGGCACGCCCCGCCGTCTGAGCGACTTGCTCACCAAGGGCCCGGTGGTGTTGTTCTTCTACCCGGCCGCCATGACCACGGGCTGCACCCGCGAGAGCTGCCACTTCCGGGACCTGAAGGGTGAATTCGACGCCGTGGGTGCACAGCGGGTGGGGATCAGCGCCGACACCGTGGACAAGCAGAAGCAGTTCTCGGACAAGCACTCGTTCGACTTCCCGCTGCTGTCGGATCCCGACCGGGTGGTGGCCACGCAGTTCGGCGTGAAGCGGGGCTTGAGCATCCTCCCCAACAAGCGCTCGACCTTCGTGATCGACACCGACCGTCGACTCCTCGCCGTGATCCACACCGAAGTGAACATGAACGGGCACGCCGACCGCGCCCTGGAGACGCTGCGGCGGCGAGCGGGGTCCGGCGCCTGACGATGCCTCCCGGCCGTCAGCCGATGTGGTCGGCGGGGACGGTGCCCAGCGCGCCGCGCTGATAATCCTCCATGGCCTGGACGATCTCGGCCCGGGTGTTCATCACGAACGGCCCGTAGGCCACCACCGGCTCGCCGATGGGCCGCCCCCCGAGCACGAGCACGTCGAGGTCGGGGGTCCGCGACTCCTGGTGCGCGGCGGCGCCCACCACCACGGTGTCGCCGTCGCCGAACACCGCCAGCTGCCCGGTGTGCACGGGGCGACCCGACGTGCCCACCGTCCCCTCGCCGGCCAGGACGTACACGAGGGCGTTGTAGTCGCGCCGCCACGGGATCTCGACGCGCCCCCCGGCGCTCACCGAGACGTGGGCCATGGCCATGGGGGTGTGGGTCACGCCCGGCCCGGCGTGCCCGGCCAGCTCGCCGGCGATGACGCGCACGAGCGCACCGCCGTCGGGAGACGACACGAGTGCCACCTGCCGGGCCCGGATGTCCTGGTAGCGCGGGTCGACCCACTTGTCGCGCGACGGGAGGTTCACCCACAGCTGGATGCCGTGGAAGAGGCCGCCGCTCGCCACCAGCGCTTCGGGCGGGCGCTCGATGTGGAGGATGCCGGCGCCGGCCGTCATCCACTGGGTGTCGCCGTTGGTGATGAGCCCGCCCCCGCCGGTCGAGTCCTGGTGCTGGAACGTGCCGTCGATCATGTAGGTGACGGTCTCGAAGCCCCGGTGCGGGTGCCATGCCGTGCCCCGCGGCTCGCCCGGTCCGTAGTCCACCTCGCCCATCTGGTCCATGTGGACGAAGGGGTCGAGCCGGGCCAGGTCGACGCCGGCGAAGGCGCGCCGCACAGGGAACCCCTCGCCCTCGACACCCTTGGGGGCGTCGGTCACCGACAGCACCGCCCGCGGCGTCGCGGCGGGGTCGGGGGCGGGCAGACAGGGCAAGGAGAGGATGTCGTCCACGGTCACTGCCGGCATGGTGCGTCCTTCGGGTCGGGCTCGTGCCGGCGGGGTGCGGCCCCTCGGGCCGGCCGGCTGCGGGAGCGGCTCACGGGAGGTGGAACAGTGTTTGCGTACGCAACATTCCCGGCGCAGGCGGCCCGGGGCCGGGCGGGCCGTTCACGGGGCCGGCGCTCCCAGGGGGACCTCGGCGCCGTTGCCGAAGCGCTGGCGCCCGCCGGGCCCGATGACCCACACCGCCCCGGCCCCTCGGACCTCCCACCCCCCCGCCGCCCCGACCAGGGCGGTGCGCTCCTCGATCCCGACCAGGGTGGTGGCCCGGGGCTGCCAGGCGGAGAAGCGGGCCAGGACCCCGGGGCGCCACCGCTCCATTTGGTCGTAGTGGGGGATCACCGCCAGCCCGCCGATGAGGCCGAGCCCGTTGGGGGTGCCCCCGCCCGCGGGTCGCCGGTCCGGGGGTCCGCCGCCCGAGGGGTGCGCGGCGGGGGTGCGGCCGGGGGGGAGGAGGTCCTCGGGCGCACCCGAGGTCAGGGCCATGGCGCCGGCCGAGCATCCACCGAGGGCCGTCCCTGATTCCCAGGCGGCGCGGATGGCGGTCAGCAGCGCTGTCCCCCGCAGGGTGCCGGACAGGTGGTGGGGATCACCCCCGGACAGGTAGACGAGCCCCGCCCCCTCGACCAGGGCGGCGGTGGCGGGGTCGTCGGCGTCGCCGCGGGTGCGCACGTCGAGGGGCACGGGCTCCACGCCCATGGCCTCGAAGTGCCGGCACCCGAGCTCGAGCCAGTAGGCGATGCGCGTGTCACCCTCTTGTGCGGCGGCGGTGGGGAGGACGACCGCCCGCCGGGGCCGGCCGTCGAGGAGGGCGGCGTCCACCGGCGTCATGACGTCGAGGAACTCGCCGCTCCCGGCCAGTGCCACCGGCCCCCGCTCGACCACCGTCGCGCCCTCCCCGGCGCCGTCCGGGCACCGCACGTCACCGTAACCGGTGGGCCGCCGGCGGCTGCGGGTGGGTAACCGGACGCGCCACGGTCGTGCGACCCGGTCCGGCGGCGCCACACCACGCCACGGCCGGGCGGCGGGGACGGCGCCGGCGCCGAGCGGCCCGCCCGTGACTCGCCGTGCCGTGCGTGGCCTCTGTCTGCTCATGCAGCGTGTCAACAATCCTCACTTCAACCTCGTGCAGCACTGGGCCAACAGTTCGTAAAGACGCTCCCGACCACCGACGATGCCAGCCAGTGACAACGAGCTGACGCCGAAGGACCGGACCGGAGAAGAACAAGCCGGTCAGGAGCGCAAAACCTGCGACAACGCTCGGCGGACAAAGGCAAACCCCTCGCAAGGGGGGGACGCAAAGCCACGGGACTCGAACGAGTCAGCCGGGTTGCCGAACAGGCGGTTGGAAACAGAGACCCACTCGGGCCCTGACCCCGCGCGCCCATTCGAAGACCCGGTCTCAAAGGAGGGGCGAGACATATGGGTTCACTTCGAACAGCGCCACGAGCCGTACTCGGATTGCCGAGGACGATTCTCGCCGGGGGACTCGCTGCGGTTCTCGCACTGGTCGCCGCCGGTGGGCTGGTCAACGCCAGGCCCGCCGCCGCCGACGCCATGTACCAGGGTCTGTTCGTAGGCGCCCAGACCGCCAGCGCCGTGCAGTCAGAGGCGCAGACGCTCGGTGTGCCGGTCAACACCATGACCGTGTACGCAGACGGCACCGATTACAACACGTACTCGCCCACTGCCGGCCCCTACACGCTGCTGCTCGGTGTGGGCGCCCTGACGGCGTCCGAGGCCACCACCATCGCCCAGTCCCTCGTGGCCACCGGCCACGCCAACACCATCTGGCGGATCATGTGGGAGATGAACCAGAACGTGTCGGGCTGGTTCGACCCCTGGAACCAGAACTCGATGTCGGCGTCCACCTACATCTCCACCTTCCAGACCGTCGTGACCGCGGCGCGCGCCGTGGCCGGCCAGAACTTCCAGTTCATGTGGAACCCCAACGGAGGTAGCGGCAACGAGAACTCCGGGCGCACGTGGAACGACACGTACCCGGGCAACTCCTACGTGGACATGATCGGCGTCGACCAGTACGACTTCTCGGGCTACCAGGCCAACATCACGCAGGTCGAAGACTTCGCTCAGGCGAACGGCAAGTCGTTCGGCATCCCCGAGTGGGGCCTGAACGGTTCGGACGACCCCGGCTACGTCAATTACGTGTCGAGCGTCTGCCACAGCGGTGGCGTCGCCCTCGAGGCGTACTTCGACTACCAAGGCTCGGTCAACAGCTGGCTGGCGGACTTCCCGCAGTCGCAGGCGGCGTTTACGGCCGACTTCGGCGCGTCCATCTCGACGACGGGCACGACCACGCCGCCGGTGACCACACCCCCGACGACCACGCCGCCGGTGACCACACCCCCGACCACCACGCCGCCGCCGGTGATCACGTCTGCGCCGCACGTGATGATCGTGATGATGGAGAACCAGGGCTACGGCCAGATCGTGGGCAACTCGGCGGTCCCCTACATCAGCGGGCTCGCCTCGACCTACGGCTCGGCGACGAGCTCGTACGGCCTCACGCACCCCTCGCTGCCGAACTACCTCGCACTGGTGAGTAGCTCGGACCAGGGAGTGACCTCCGACGAGTCGCCTTCGCAGTCCGGCACGTTCAACGCGCCGACGATCGCCACCCAGCTGGCGGCCGCCGGAGTCAGCTTCAAGACCTACGCCGAGAACCTGCCCGCCGATCCCACGAACGACTCGGGCACCTACTACGTCCACCACAATCCGTGGGAGTACTTCGACAACGCTCCGCCCGTCGCGAACTCGACCAGTATGGTCAGCGACCTCAACGGCGCCACTCCCCCGAGCTTCGTGTGGTTCACACCGAACGCCACGGACGACGGTGACGGCGAGACGACGCAGGCCGCCTCGCTCGCCGGCGAGGAGACCTTCCTGTCGAGCTTCATCCCCAAGGTCCAGGCGACGTCGTGGTACAAGGCTGACGGCCAGATCATCGTCTACTGGGACGAGTCCCTCGACAGCGACACGTCGGGAATCAACGGCGGCGACGGGGGCCAGGTCCCCACGATCGTCGTGAGCGCCGCGAATCAAGCCGCCCCGCAGCAGAGCAACGGCGCTGTCGACACTGTGGGCGTCCTGCACTCCATCGAGGACAGCTACGGACTGTCGCACCTCGGGGGGTCGTCTGCCGACGGCACCATCGACTCTTTGCTGGGTGCGACCACGCCGCCGGTGACCACGCCGCCGACGACCACGCCGCCGACGACCACGCCGCCGACGACCACGCCGCCGGTGACCACGGTCCCGGCCATGCCCACCGCGCTGCAGGCCAGCGTGAGCGGATCCACCGTGACTGTGTCGTGGGCCAATCCCTCCGGCACGCTCGGCAACAACGTCTACCGTGACACGGGCGAGATCGCATGGCCCGGTTGGCCCAACGGAGTCGTGACGACCTACCAGGACACGGCAGTGGCGGCGGGATCGCACACCTACTCCGTAGCGGCGTACAACTCCGTCGGGGTGGGGCCGCAGACCGCAGCCGTCACCGTGACGGTGGCCGCCACCACGCCGCCGACGACCACGCCGCCGACGACCACGCCGCCGACGACCACGCCGCCGACGACCACGCCGCCGACGACCACGCCGCCGACGACCACGGTCCCGGCCATGCCCACCGCGCTGCAGGCCAGCGTGAGCGGCTCCACCGTGACTGTGTCGTGGGCCAATCCCTCCGGCACGCTCGGCAACAACGTCTACCGTGACGGGAGCCAGATCGCATGGCCCGGTTGGCCGAACCTGTGTGTCACGACCTACCAGGACACGGCAGTGGTGGTCGGAACGCACACCTACTCCGTGGCGGCGTACAACTCCGTCGGGGTGGGGCCGCAGACCGCGGCCGTCACCGTGACGGTGGCCGCGACCACGCCGCCGACGACCACGCCGCCGACGGGCTCGGGCCACCACCAGGGGGGCGGCGGGCGCCACCACTCGATCCGGCGCGTGCAGTCGGCCCGGGTCACCCACGCCCACGGGCACTTCCTGCGGGCCAACGGGTGAGGGTCACCTAGGACCGGTGATCGACGGGACCCGCCCCGACCCCTGTGGGCTGGACCCACCGGAGCCGGGCTCCGGGCCCCATGTGCAGAACTGCACAGAAGCGCGCCACAGACGGTGGCGCGCTTCTGTATGTAGTGGGCCAGCGCTCAAGGTGGTCGCTTTGAACGCCGATAGTGGTGATGAGCCACGAACACCGTGGCTTGCTCTATTTCTGACCCTCACCGGGAGTGACATGACGCGATCGGGATTCGGTCGACTCCTCGGGCTCCCCAAAGAGCTCGTGGTCGTCATGCTGGGTGTGGCCCTGGCGGCGACCGTCGGGGTGGACATCACGTCCTCGCCTACGGCGAACCGTTCGGCGGCCCCCGTCGCTCAGGTCGGCACCTCCACAACCACCACCCGGGTCCCCAGGGCGGCGACCACGCCCCCGTCCTCCACGACATTGGCGACGATCCCGGCCACCAGCGTCGCTCCGCCGACCACGGCACCGCACCTGGTGGCGGCGGTCCAGCCGGCTCGGCCGACCGCCCCCGCCCCGCCCCGGCAGCCCCCGGCACCGACGGCGGCCAAGCCCACCCCGTCCCCGGGGTCGGTACCGGTCGCACGCACGACCCAGTCCGTCCCCTTCGGTGTGTACGTCGGCGCCGGCGACCCGTCGGGCATCTCGAGCTTCGCGGCCGCCACCGGGACCCACCCCGCCTACGCCGCCGACTACCTCCCCACCGACGCGGGATGGACGGGGATGACCGACCCTTCGGCGCTGTCGTGGCTCCTCGGTTCGTGGCGGGGCACGGGCTACACGCTCGTCCTCGGTGTTCCCATGATCCCCACCGACTCGAGTGGCAACGCCCAGGGCACCCTGGCCCAGGGGGCGGCGGGCGCCTACGACCAGTACTTCACCACCCTGGCCGACAGTCTGGTGTCGTACGGCGAGGCAAACGCAGTCCTGCGCCTGGGGTGGGAGTTCAACGGGAACTGGTACCCGTGGAGCGTGACCGATGCCACCGACGCCGCCAACTTCGCGTCGTACTTCCGCAACATCGTGACCTCGATGCGATCGGTACCGGGGCAGGCTTTCCGCTTCGTGTGGAATCCTGACTCCGGCGGGTCCTTCGGCTCTTACACCCCGGAGCAGGCGTACCCCGGGAGCGCCTACGTGGACGCCATCGGGCTCGACGTCTACGACCAGTGCTGGACCTCGCCCTCGACGCCGCAGAATGCGTGGGCCGAGGCGCTGTCGAGCGGATGGAGCCTCGACTGGCTGGCGGGTTTCGCCGCCGCCGAGGGCCGACCCATGGTGTTCCCGGAGTGGGGCGTCATGGCCGGGGGTGACGGGTACGGCATGGGAGACGACCCGTACTTCATCGACCAGTTCGGCACCTGGATCGTCCAGCACGACGTGGCCTGGACCGCCTACTTCAACTACGACGCCTCCGACGGTGCCCACGACCTGTTCGACGGGAGCTTCCCCGCCACCTTGGTCGCGTTCCGCTCCGTCTTCGGCTGAGCGGCGCCGAGGCGGGGAGCGTTGCGTGCCCCTTGTTTCAACGCCCCCCCGTTCGCGCCGATAGTGATGTTGCAAGAGTTACACAGCGTGACAAAGTGACAAACGACAAGGGCAAACCCCTCGTGAGGGGGGGGCGCAAAGCCACGGGACTCGACGAGTTAGCCGGGCTGCCGAATCGGCGGGGGAAGCGGGTGCACAGCACCTGAGTTCGGCGCGCCCGTTTTGCAGCTCGGCCCAAGGGGGCAGCGATCGTGGGCCGAGCAGCAGCGAGGCAGTGGTTTGTCCGGCGGGTGCAGGGTCGGGGCACCGCACGACGGGGCTCCGGACAGTCCCGGACCACCAATGTGTTCATGGGCATCGTGGTGGTACTCGCTTCGGTCGGCGGCCTGGTCTGGGCCAAGGCCGCGCTGGCCAGCTCGGGGGCGGCCGGCATCCCCCTCGGTGACTACGCCGGATGGGTGGACCCGTCGGGCATCGCCCAGTTCGGAGCCACCACCGGAACGCATCCCACCTTGGCCACCGACTACCTCGACCGCACCGACGGCTGGAGCCAGATGGACAGCGCCTCGGGCATGGGCGGCTGGGCCGGCTCGGGCGACCGCCTCGTGCTGGGCGTGCCGATCATCCCCGGCTCCTCGGGCGCCACACTGGCGCAGGGGGCGACGGGTGCCTACAACCAGTACTTCACCACGCTGGCCCAGAACCTGGTGTCGGAGGGCCTCAGCAACGCCATCCTCCGCCTGGGGTGGGAGTTCAACGGCACCTGGTATCCGTGGAGCGTCGCCAGCAACACCGACGCCCAGAACTTCGCCGCTTACTGGCAACAGATCGTCGACACCATGCGGGCCGTGCCGGGCGAGCAATTCGCCTTCCTATGGAACCCCAACCTCGGTGGGTCGTCGAGCTGGGACCTGACCCAGGCCTACCCGGGCAGCGCCTACGTCGACTACATCGGCTCCGACGTCTACGACGAGTACTGGGGCACGCCGCAGACCCCGCAGAACGCGTGGAGCAACACGCTGAGCCAGGACTGGGGACTCGACTGGCTGTCGAGCTTCGCGGCGTCCGAAGGCCGGCCGATCGCCATACCGGAGTGGTCGGTGTGCATCCGCAGCGACGGCCACGGACTCGGTGACGACCCGTACTTCATCAACCAGTTCTCCAGCTGGCTCGTGGCCAACAACGCCGCCTTCGACGACATCTTCTCGTTCAACGACACGGCCGGCGGGCAGGACAACGACATCACCGACGGCAACTTCCCCAACTCGCTGGCCGCGTTCCAACAGGACTTCGGGGGCGGGAGCGCCACGCTGCCGACCACCACGACCACCACGGCGGCGCCGACGACCACGACCACGGTGGCGCCCACCACGACCACCACCAGGCCGCCCACCACGACGACCACGGTGGCGCCCACCACGACCACCACCAGGCCGCCCACCACGACCACCACCAGGCCGCCCACCACGACGACGACAGCACCGTCGCCGGCGCCGTCCTCGTCGTCGGGGGCCCCATCGGCGCCGACGGGACTGACGGCGGCGGTGAGCGGGAGCACGGTCACGCTGTCGTGGAGCAATCCTGCCGGCACATTGGGCGACGACGTCTTCCGTGACGGCAGCGAGGTTGCGTGGCCGGGATGGCCGAGCCAGGTCGTGAGTACCTACCAGGACGCCGGTGTCGCCACCGGCACACACACCTACGTGGTCAGTGCCTACAACTCGTCGGGGGTCGGTCCGTCCAGCAGCACGGTGACCGTGTCCACCCCCGAGTCCACCCCGAGAACACCGGCCCCGACGCCGGCACCATCCCCGACGCCCACGCCGGGGAGGAACCGGGGCGGGCACGGGTACCTGCTGGTCGGATCCGACGGCGGGGTGTTCGCCTTCGGTGACGCCGCCTTCCACGGCTCGACGGGCGCCACCTCCCTGGCCAAGCCCATCGTCTCCATGGCGGCCACGTCCGACGGGGCCGGCTACTGGCTGGTGGGGTCCGACGGCGGGGTGTTCGCCTTCGGTGACGCCGGCTACCACGGCTCGACGGGGGCCATGACGTTGTCGCACGCCATCGTGGGCATCGCGCCCACCCCCGACGGGGGCGGCTACTGGTTGGTCGGATCCGACGGCGGGGTGTTCGCCTTCGGTGACGCCTTCTACTACGGCTCGACCGGAGCCATGACGTTGTCGCATCCCATCGTGGGCATGGCCGTGACCCCCGACGGCAAGGGCTACTGGTTGGTCGGTTCCGACGGCGGGGTGTTCGCCTTCGGTGACGCCCTCTACGACGGCTCGACCGGCGGCTCGCACCTGTCGAAGCCCATCGTCGCCATCGCCGCCACGCCCGACGGCCAGGGCTACTGGCTGGTCGGTTCCGACGGCGGGGTGTTCGCCTACGGCGCCGCCGGGTTCGACGGCTCCACCGGTGCCATCGCCTTGTCGAAGCCCATCGTGTCCATGACGCCCACCCCCGACGGGGACGGCTACTGGTTGGTCGGATCCGACGGCGGCGTATTCGCCTTCGGTGACGCCGCCTTTTACGGCTCGACCGGCGCCATGCATCTGGCCCGACCGGTGGTGGCGTCGGTCGACCCCGTCTGAGCGCTCCGGCATCCTTCGGCCTCCGTCCGGTGCACGGGCGTGCCGAAAGGGGCTTGGGTACGGTCCCGGACGGACGAATCAGAGGTGCGGACCGGGCGTGCAACGGGTCCCGGGACGGGATCCCGGGAGTAGGCTTTTCCCCTAGTGAACCGCAGGAAGTCACGGAGCGCGGGGCATCCGTCCGTCTCCCGAGTTCGGCGTGGGGCCGACGGCGACACCCCCCGGTGGGACACGGCCCCGCCCGACCCCATGTCGATCGTTCCCGACGACCACGGGCCCGAGGCGGACCGCCTGCTGCGCCAGGCGCTCGGGCGCCACATGTTCCTGGGCGAGGCCGCCCTCATCGTCAGCTGGGCCCTGTTCTCGGTCATCGTCTTCGACGTCCTGACCCGGAACCACCGGACGGCCGCGGGGGAGACCCTGAGCTGGCTGTTCGTGGGGGCCAGCTTCGTGATGGTCCTGGTCATCCTGCTCTTCCGTCGGGTGGCGGAGCGGCGCATCCGGGTGGGCCTGCACGACGCGGCGGTGGCGTTGCGCTCCATCCAATCAGTCACCGACCCCGGGCTGTCGTTCCTGCCCCTCGACTCCCTCCTCGACGAGCTGCTGGCCCGCACGGGCCAGGTGGTGGGTGGCGACGTGGCCACCATCTTCCTGGTGGCCGAGGACGGCCGGAGCCTGTCGGTGCGCGCCTCATACGGCCTCGACACCCTCTCCACCGAGCGGCTGCGGGTCCAGATGGGCGAGGGTGTGGTGGGCGAGGTGGCGGCCCGGGCCCAGGCTGTCATCCTCAACGACGTGGCCGGGACCAGCGCGGCGGCGACACTGCTGCGCGAGCAGGTCGCCTCACTGGTGGCGGCCCCGCTGCTCGTGGGGGGCA
>JGI12269J14319_10000606_pt1 | contig 34424 bp, 38 predicted proteins | sample PeaSoiSIISIP2007_FD_14319 | JGI IMG/M metagenome (IMG submission 14319)
TGGAGGTAGGCCTTGTGGTCCTCGGGCGGGTCGTAGTGGACGACGACGTCGACGTCCTCGATGTCGAGGCCCCGGGCGGCCACGTCGGTGGCCACCAGGACCGGCAGCTTCGCCGAGGTGAAGTCGAGGAGGGCCTTCTCGCGGCTCGACTGGCGGAGGTCGCCGTGGATGGCGGCGGCCCGGACGTGCTCCCGCTGGAGCTGCTCGACCAGTCGGTCCGCTCCACGCTTGGTCCGGACGAAGACGAGGACCTTCGACGCTCCCCGACAGATGGCGGCGGCCACCTTGACCTTGTCCATCTGATGGACGCGGAGGAAGCGGTGCTCCATGGAGTCGACGGTGGGGCGGGCGGAGGCCACCTCATGGCGGACGGGGTCGGTCAGGTGGCGGCGGACCAGGCGGTCGACGTCACCGTCGAGGGTGGCCGAGAAGAGCATGGTCTGGTGCCGCTTCTCGATCCGGCGGAGCACCCAGTCGACCTGGGGGAGAAAGCCCATGTCGGCCATCCGGTCGGCCTCGTCGAGGACGGCCACCTCGACGTCGGCCACGGAGACCTCGCCGCGATCGGAGAGGTCGATGAGCCGTCCCGGGGTGGCGATGACCACGTCGACGCCCTTGTTGAGCTTCTTGATCTGGCGCTCGATGTCGGCACCGCCGTAGAGGACGACGGCGCGCCGTCCCGTGGCGTGGGCCAGCGGCTCCAGGACCTCGGCCACCTGGATGGCGAGCTCCCGTGTCGGGACCAGGACGAGGCCCCGGGGCCGGCGCGGGGCCGGGGTGCCCAGGCGCATGAGCAGAGGGAGGCCGAAGGCCAGCGTCTTGCCCGAGCCCGTCTTGGCCTTCCCGCAGACGTCACGGCCGGCGATGGCGTCGGGGATGGTGATGGCCTGGACCGGGAAGGGGGCCTTGATGCCCTGCGAGGCCAGGACGGCCACCAATTCGGGGGCCACCCCCAACTCCTCGAAGGTCGTGGCCAGAACCGGTTCGGGCTCGGAGGAGTCCTCCTCGGAGGGACGTTCAATCGTGGTCGTCATCGTTCTCTCTCGCTCTTCGTGTCCGACGGCCGCCCATCGACCGCAGGGTGCGGGTCCGCCTCGGGTGGCTCCGAAAGCGCCCGCTTCGGGAGCGGGAACGAAGAGAACAGGTGAGGAAGACCCCGGTGCCGCATCCATGCTGCAGGCACGCGCCACCCAGTGTAGTAGGACTCACCGCCGAGCGGGGTCTTTCGGGCGGCCGTGTGCCATCGTGGGGCCGGAATCCGCCACCGGGGAGGACATCATGGCCACGCTCGACGCCGGGGACAGGGCCCCCGCTTTCAGTCTGCCCGACCAGGACGGCGCCAAGGTCTCGTTGAAGGACTTCGCCGGTCGGCCGGTGGTCGTCTACTTCTATCCGGCCGACGACACGCCCGGGTGCACGAAGGAGGCGTGCCAGTTCAACGAGAACCTCCGAGCCTTCGCCAAGGCCGAGGTGGCGGTGATCGGGATCTCCCCCGACGGAGCGGAGAAGCACGTGAAGTTCCGGGCGAAGTACGGGCTCGAGTTCCCGCTGCTGTCAGACCCGGGACACACGGTGATGGAGAAGTACGGCGCCTGGGGCGAGAAGACCCTCTACGGGAAGAAGACGGTGGGCGTGATCCGCTCCACCTTCCTGATCGGTGCCGACGGGAAGATCGTGCGGGCGTGGCACCACGTACGCGCCGACGGCCACGCCGAGAAGGTGCTGGCCGAGGTGAAGGCCTGACGGACGGGCCCCCGTGCCTTTCGATCAGGTCGGGTGGCCCGGTCATCTCTGATGACAGGGGCACCACCACGAGGTGCGGCCACCGACGGTGGAGCGGATCAGCTCGGCCCCGTCGCGCGGGCAGCGGCCGCCGCGCCGGCGGGCCGGCATGAGGTCTCCCAGGTGCGAACCACCGCGGGCCGAGAGTTCGTCGAGGGTGAGGCGGAGATGACGGTGGAGTCGACGGATCTCCGCCGGCGTCAGTGAGCCGGCCCGCCGGTGGGGGTCGAGGGAGGCGCGCCAGAGAATCTCGTCGGCCAGGAGGTTGCCCACACCGGCCAGGCGCGCCTGGTCCATCAGGCGCGCCTTCAAAGGTGAACCGGATCCGGCCAGGGCGTGCCGGAGCTGGGCCGGGGTGACGGCCATGGCGTCGGGACCGAGGACCGTCTCGTCGGGGTCGAGGACCACGCCGCCGAGGAGACGGGGGTCGTGGACGACGAGCGAACCACCGTCGGTGAAGCGGACGGTGAAGCGGTCCCAGCGCGCCCCGGTTCGGCGACTCGAGTAGTTGAGCTCGTCGACGCCGGCGTGGCCGTCGACGAGAAGCGAACCGGTCATCCCGAACCGGATCCCGAGACGGTGGCCCTGCGACGCCGGTGTCCCGTCGAGGTCGAGGACGAGGAGCTTGCCCGTCCGACGGGCGGCGGTGAAGGACGCTCCCGAGAGGACGCGGCGGAGCCGTCGCGGCGAGTTCTCCCCGCGGACGAAGCGGGGGTCGTGGACGGTCACCGACGCCAGAGGTCGGTGCAGAGCATCCTCGGCCCGGCGGCGATAGGCCTCGACCTCGGGCAATTCGGGCACGGGGCACGACGCTACTGTGGGCCCCATGCCTCCCGAGAAGCTGCACTGGGCCGACCTGTACAAGGAGGTCGTGACGTCCGGTCTGTGCACCGGGTGCGCCGCGTGCATCATCGTCTGCCCCCACGACGTCCTGCACTACAACGACGCCGACGGGATCTACCGGCCCTGGAAGGTCGAGGAGGACGGCGGCCCCACCGACTGCACCCACGGCGTGAAGGGCTGCACCATGTGCACGCGGGCCTGTCCCCGGTTCCGGACGTGGGAGACGGAGATCGACACTTTCATGTTCGGGCGCGAGCGAAACGTCGACGAGGTGGCGGGGATCGTCGGCGACATCCTCCTCGTGCGCGCCGCCGACCCCGACGTGCGCGACAACGGTCAGGACGGCGGTCTCGTGTCGGCCATCTTGATCTGGGCCCTCGAGCACGACGTCATCGACGCCGCCCTCGTCTCCGCCCTCGAGGGCGACGGGACGTCGTGGAAGGCGGTGCCGGCCGTGGCCCGGACGCGCGACGACGTGCTGAAGACGGCCGGGTCGCGGTACACGTACTCGGCCAACACCCTGGCCTACGCCGAGGCCGTCGAGGGCGGGGCCGAGAAGATCGCCCTGGTGGGGATGAGCTGCCAGGCGTCGGCGCCGGCGGTGATGTCGGCCCGGAAGGCCGGAAAGGTGGCGCGCCGGCTGTCGCTGTCGATCGGACTGCTCTGCTCGAAGACTTTCGACGACGCCATCTTCGTGGACCTCTTCGAGGCCAAGTACGGGCTCGAGCGCCGGACGATCAAGAAGATCAACATCAAAGGGGTCTTCCAGATCTGGACCCGTGACGGCGGGTACCACGAGGTGCCCTTGAAGGAAGGGCACGCCTGGACGCGCGAGGGGTGCAAGGCGTGCCCCGACTTCGCCGCCGAGCACGCCGACATCTCCACCGGCGGGATCGGGGCCTTCTCGGACTGGACGCTCACCATCGTCCGGACCGATCAGGGCCGGGAGATCCTGGCCGGGATGATCGCCGACGGCGTCGTCGAGACGAGGCCGGGCGACGACGACCCGGGGGCCATCGAATTGCTGCACAAGCTGGCGCGGGTGAGCCGCAGGCGGTGGCCGGCCACGGCCGTCGACGCCCCGCGCCGGATGCCCGCCCCCGCCTGACGCGGCGCCGCCACGCCGGGGCGCCCTACCCGGCGCCCACCAGTGCGACGGCCCGGGTGAAGACGGCGTCGAACATCGGCTCGGTCAGCGTCCCGGTGAAGGTGTTCTGCTGGCTCGGGTGGTACGAGCAGACCACGACGCGGCCGTCGGGGGCGACGGCCTCGACGCCATGGCCGAACCGGGGACGGGGACGGACGCCGAGCTCCCCGGCCACCACCTGATAGGCGAACTGGCCGAGCGCTACCACCACGCGGACCTCGGCCAGGAGGGCCAGCTCGCGCCGGAGGAAGGGCAGACAGGTGGACCGCTCCTGCGGGGTGGGCTTGTTCTGGGGCGGGGCGCAGCGGACGGCGGCGCTGACATAGGCGCCGGTGAGCTCGAGACCGTCGTCGACCGAGACGCTCGTCGGCTGATTGGCCAGGCCGGCCCGGAACATCGCCGCGAAGAGCCAGTCACCCGACCGGTCGCCGGTGAAGACCCGACCGGTCCGGTTCCCCCCGTGGGCCGCCGGGGCCAGGCCCACCACGGCGATCCCGGCCCGGGGATCGCCGAAGCCGGGGACGGGACGGCCCCAGTAGTCCTCCTCCGCGTAGGCAGCCCGGCGCTCCCGGGCCACCTGCTCCCGCCAGGCGACCAGGCGCGGGCAGAGCCGGCAGGCCACGATCTCGGCCGACAGCGCGGCGAGCCGGCGCCCGCTGTCGCCGACCTCCGGGGCGGGAGGAGGCGACGGGGGGTGCACGGCCGACAGCGTACGATGACCCGGCGTGCCCGCTCGACGTCGTCCGGCCCCCGCCGTTGCCCTTCTCGTCCGTCACGGGCGGACGCCGACGACGGGGACGGTCCTTCCCGGACGCGCTCCCGGGCTCCACCTGTCGGACGTGGGCCGGGCGCAGGCGGAGGCGGCCGCCGGGCGGATCGCCGCACTGGGGAAGCCTCCCGTCGCCGTCTACGCGTCACCGCTCGAGCGGGCGGTGGAGACGGCCAGGCCCATCGCCTCGAAGCTCGGGTTGCGGGTGCGGATCGACAAGGGTCTGCTCGAGTGCGACTTCGGTGACTGGACGGGGAAGAGCCTGCGCCTCCTGGCCCGTCGGCGCGAATGGCGGACGGTGCAGCTCCTGCCGGCCTCGTTCCGCTTCCCGGGAGGGGAATCATTCGTGGAGATGCAGATGAGGATGGTGGACACGCTCGACCGGCTGGCCGAACGCCATCGCGGGGGGACCTTCGTGGCCGTCTCCCACGCCGATCCCATCAAGGCGGCGGTGGCGGCCACCGCCGGCGTCCCCCTCGACCTGTTCCAGCGGCTGGTCGTCTCCCCGTGCTCGGTGACCGCGCTCGTCCGCGACGAGAATGCCAACCACGTGCTGTGCGTCAACGCGACGTCGCTCGGGGAGCTGGCCCTGTCATGAGAGCCCTGTCATGAGAGCCCTGTCATGAGCCCCGCTCTCGACCTCGGTGACCTCGACCTGTTCACGGTGGGGACCGAGGGTCCGACCGGTCGCCGCGTCTTTCTCCTGCAGTGCCGGAGCGGGACCACCCTTCTCACCTTGAAGGTGGAGAAGCAGCAGGTGTCGGTGCTGGCCGAGTACCTGGGGCGGCTGCTCACCGACCTCGAGCGACCCGGCGCGCTCCCCGACCGGCTGGAGCTGGTGGAACCGTCGGAACCGCACTGGGTCGTCGGGACGCTCGGGGTGAGCTACGACGACGACACGGACCGGATCGTCCTCGTGGCCGAGGAGCTCGTGGCCGAGGACGAGGAGGGGGACGTGGCGCGCTTCACCGTCACACGCGAGCAGGCGGCGGCCTTCGCCATGCGGGCCACGCTGCTGGTCGAGGCCGGACGGCCACCCTGCCCGCTGTGCGGGCTGCCGCTCGACCCGACCGGACACCAGTGCCCGAGGACGAACGGCCACCGGCCACCGACGTCGTGAGCCTCCTCGCCGAGGGCGAGATCGAGGTCGTCGGTCGGATGCCGTGGAGCTCCAACCAGACCTTCCTCGTCACCTGCACATCGGGGGAGCGGGAGACCGGGGCCGTCTACAAGCCCGCGCGCGGCGAGCGCCATCTGTGGGACTTCCCCGGGGGGATCTACCAGCGCGAGATCGCCGCCTACGAGCTGTCGGCCACCCTCGGCTGGGACCTCGTCCCCGAGACGATCGCCCGGGCCGACGCCCCGTTCGGCCAGGGATCGCTCCAGCGGTTCGTGGAGGCCGATTTCTCCCAGCACCACTTCACGCTGGTGGAGGACGAACGCCATCACGACCGCCTGCGGGCCATCTGCGCCTTCGACGTCGTCGCCAACAACGCCGACCGCAAGAGCGGCCACTGCATCCTCGGCGACGACGGGACCGTCTGGGCCATCGACAACGGGCTGTGCTTCCACCGGGAGCCCAAGCTGCGCACCGTCATCTGGGAGTTCGCCGGCGAGGAGCTCCCCCCCGCCCTCCTCGACGATCTCGCCGCCCTCGATCACGCCCTGCCCGGCGCACTGGCCGACCTGCTGGCCCCGGCCGAGATCGAGGCCGTGCGCAAGCGGGCACGACGGCTGGTGCGCAGCGGGCGGTTCCCCTCCCCCGACCCGGACTCCTACTGCTACCCCTGGCCGCTCGTCTGACCGGAGGCGGCCGGGATCAGCGGGTGGGGACGAACAGCTCCTCGAGACGTCCGCATCCGGCGACGAGATCGGTCCAGACGGCGGCGTCGAGGGCCACGAGAGCCAGCGCCGCGGTGGGGAAACCGGCCTCGAGACGCCGCCGGCCGTCGGTGTCGTCGGTCGAGACGAGAAGCAGCGCCAGGTCGTGGAAGGTGGGGTTGTGGCCCACGATCATGACGGCCCCGACCTCATCGGGGAGGAGTCGGAGCCGGGTCACGATGTCGTCGGGGTCGGCCCCGTAGAGCGCGCCTTCGAACTCGAGAGGGACACCGGCGCCCAACGCACCGTGGGCGACCTCCGCCGTCCGGCGGGCGCGGACGGCGGACGAGGAGAGCACGAGGTCCGGTGTCGGTGCGCCCGCCGCCACCTCGTCGGACAGGTGGGCGGCCACGTCGGCGCTCTGCCGACGGCCGCGACCGGTCAGCGGTCGACTGTGGTCGTCGCCGTCGGGTCCCTCGGCCGCCGCCTTGGCGTGACGGAGGATCCAGAGGTGCTTCACGGCCGGCTGCCGGGAGAGCGGCGCGCCGTGAGGATCAGGCGCGCCCCTTCAGGGCTTCGATCAATTTCGGGACGACCTTGTGGACGTCCCCGACGATGCCGAGATCGGCCACCGAGAAGATGGGGGCGTCGCGGTCCTTGTTGATGGCGACGATGTTCTTCGATCCCTTCATCCCCACCAGGTGTTGGGTGGCACCGGAGATCCCGCAGGCGATGTAGAGGGTCGGCTTCACCGTCTTCCCCGTCTGGCCGACCTGGTGCGAGTAGGGGACCCAGCCGGCATCGACGATGGCGCGGCTGGCGCCGGCGGCGCCGTGGAGGAGCTTGGCCAGCTCCTCCACCATGGCGTAGTGCTCCGCCGACCCGAGACCGCGGCCGCCGGACACCACGACCTCGGCCTCGTCGAGCTTGGGTCCGGTGCGCTCTTCGACGTGGCGGGCCAGCACCCTGGCCGTGTTGGAGGCCCCGAGGTCGGGCACCGGTGCGGGGACCACCTGGGCGGCACCGCCGCCGGACGACTCGGCGGTGAAGGACTTGGCCCGGACCACGAAGATCCAGGGGCGCTCACCGGTGAACCGGGCCGTGGCCACCTGCGCCCCACCGAAGAGGCCGTGCTGGGAGAGGACCTCGTCGCCCTCCACGGTGAGCCCGACCACGTTGGTGATCACGGGGCTGTCGATCTTGGCCGACAGCCGGCCGGCGATGTCGCGTCCGTCGTAGCTGGCCGGGATCAGGATGACGTCGGGACGGTCGCCGGACGCCATGAGGGCGGCGATGGCGGCGGCGACCGGGGCGCCGGGGAGAGCGTCGGCGAGGTCCCCGGCGTCGTAGACGGTGGTGGCCCCGAAGTCACCGAGGACGCCGGCCACGGACGCGGCCCCGCCCCCCCATGTCACGGCGGCCACCGTGGAACCCATGGACCGCGCCTCGGTGAGCAGCTCGAGGGTGGTGCTGGTGGGCGATCCGTCGGCCACTTCGGCGAGAACCCAGATCTTGTCGATCGACATCGTGTGCTCCTGAGAGTCGTTGTGCCCCGGGTCGTGCTGTCCGGTGCGGTGCGGTGATGGGCGTGGGCCGGGCCCCGGGTCGGCCCCGGGATTGGCGGATCAGATGAGCTTGAGCTGCTCCAGGAAGCGGACGATGTTCTCGAACCCGTCGCCGTCGTCCTCGACGATCTCCCCCGCCTTTCGCTCGTCGGCGGCCGAGACCTGGGTGACCTCCTGGCGTGATCCGGCCGCCCCCACCTGGCCGGCTTCGAAGCCCAGGTCGGCCGCCGTGAGCTGCTCGAGCGGCTTCGACTTGGCCGCCATGATGCCCTTGAAGGACGGGTAGCGGGGCTCGACCACCCCGGCGGTCACCGTCACCACGGCCGGGAGCGGGCACTGCACCTCGTCGTAACCGGCTTCGGTCTGGCGGTCGACGGTGACCTTGCCGTCACCCACCGAGACCTTCTTGGCGAAAGTGATCGAGGGCAGTCCGAGAAGCTCGGCCAGCTGGACCGGGAACGTGCCCGTGTAGCCGTCGGTGGACTCCGTGGCGGCGATGATGAGATCGGGTTCCGCTCGCTCGATGGCCTTGGCCAGGACCTTCGCCGTCGACAGGGCATCGGAGCCCCGGAGGGCGTCGTCACTGACCAAGATGGCCCGGTCGGCGCCCATGGCCAGTGCCGTGCGCAGGCCCGAGGTCTCGGCGTTGGGGGCCATCGACACCAGGGTGACGACGTCACCGGCGGCCTGGTCGGCGAGTTGGAGCCCCATCTCGACGCCGTAGGCGTCGGAGTCGTCGAGAATCAGCTTGCCTTGGCGGACGAGGGTCCGGGTCTCGGGGTCCAGGGCCTGGGGTGCGGCCGGATCGGGGATCTGCTTGACACAGACGACGACGTTCATGGCCGCGATTGTCCCCGAGGATGGGCACGTCGGACCAATCCGGTCCCCATCCAGGCTCGACGGCACCCGGCGTCACCCCCGGCCCAGGGCCTCCAGGGCGTCGGTGACCCGGTCCGAGATCACGACGTCCACCCCGGCGGCGGCCACCGCGGCCACGTCGTGGCGCTCGTTCACCGTCCAGGTGGCGACGCCCAGGCCCAGGCCGTGGGCCAGGGCCACCAGAGCGGGGGTCACCTGGGCGTGGAAGGGGTGGAGGGCCACGCACCCGATGGACAGCGCCCGCTCGGCGGCCTCGGCGGCGTCGAGCGAGGGGTGGACNAGCAGGCCGGTGGCGACCTCGGGGCCGGCGCGGTGGACGGCGGCCAGGGTGGCGGGCCAGAACGAGGAGACGATGACGTGCGCCGGGCCCCGCCCCGGCGTCCGGGAGAGCGCCGCCAGGGTCGAGACCACCTCCGTGGCCACCGTCTCGGCGGGGTCGAATCCGGGCTCGACCGGGGCGTTCTTCACCTCGACGTTCACCGCCGCCGCGCCACAGGTCTCGAGGGCCTCGTCGAGCCCCGGCACCCAGGGGGGCAGCTCGTTGGCCCGCAGGGCGTGGACCTCTCCGGCGCCGTCGATCTCGGCGTCGTGGTGGACCACCAACCGCCCGTCGGCCGTCCGGCGCACGTCGAGCTCCACACCGTCGGCCCCCAGGCGCAGGGCGCCGGCGAACGCCTCCAGGGTGTTCTCACGCCACGGACCGGCCCCCCCACGGTGAGCCAGGACGGTGACGGGCCCCTGGACCCGCCGGCGGGGCCAGGGCTCTACCTCGTCGACCATGTCGCGCCCCTTTCCTGCCGTTCCACTGTTTTTCGGTCTCTATGACGTTTGCAGGGTTCCGGAGCTTGGGACTAGTTTCACTAACGGTCAATTCACAGGAACACCCCACCCCTGTGGCCCCTCATGTGAACTGAGTCACAAGTTCTGCACCCCCCCGCGGGCGCACGGCATCCGGAGGAAGAGCATGGCACTCATGTGGAACCGGTCGGTCGATTGGGACGCCGACGACTGGCGCAACCTGGCCTCGTGTCGGCACACCGAACCCGACCTCTTCTTCCCCGTCGGCACCACCGGTCCGGCGATCGAGCAGATCGAGGCGGCCAAGCGCGTGTGCCAGGCCTGTGAGGCGAACGAGCCGTGCCTCGAGTTCGCCCTGGCCACCAACCAGGAGTCCGGGATCTGGGGTGGGACCTCCGAGGAGGAGCGACGCAAGCTCCGCAAGGCGTGGTTGGCGGCGCGCCGGCGCGCCTCCTGACCCAGCTCGCCTCCTGACCCAGCTCGCCGGCTGACCCAGCTCGCCGGCACGGGTGGGTCGGCCCGTCCGCCACGCTCAAGGCCACAGCCCGGCCGACCGACACTGACAGGGTTGTGGGTGTGTCAACGCACCCCATCGTCTCGCTCCGAGCGAGATCAGGGGGAAGCCCGGTGAACCTCGATGAGGGCCTGCTGCGCGGAGCCGATGTTCTCGTCGTCGACGACGAGCCGGCGAACGTCGCCCTCGTCCAGTCCATCCTGGAGCGCAACGGCTTCACCAGGATCCGCAGCACGACGGACCCGCGGGAGTTCCGGACCCTGTTCGACGACACCCGGCCCGACATCGTCCTGCTCGATCTCCACATGCCGTACGTGGGCGGGCTCGAGCTGGTCCGTGAGGTCTGTGGCCTCCTGGAACCCGACGAATACCTTCCCGTCCTCGTCCTCTCGGCAGACGTCACGGCCAAGGCCCGCCGCGACGCCCTCAGTGCGGGGGCGACGGACTTCCTCACCAAGCCCTTCGACACGACCGAGGTCGGGCTCCGGGTTCTCAACCACCTGGAGACCCGACGGATCCACCTGCGCCTGGACGGCCAGCGGCGCGAGCTCGACGAACTGATCCTCCAGCGGACGGCCGAATTGGAGGTCTCGCACCTCGAATCCCTGAAGCGCCTCCACAACGAGTTCCGGGACGAGACCAGCGAGCACACCGAGCGGGTGGGGACGATGGCGGCCATGCTGGGCCGCGCCGCCGGAGTGGGCGACGACCTGGCCGATCTCATCGCCCGGGCGGCACCGCTGCACGATCTGGGCAAGGTCGGGGTCCCCGACGCCGTCCTGCTCAAACCGGGAAAGCTCAGTGCCGAGGAATTCGACCTGGTCCGCACGCACACGACCATCGGAGCGCGGATCATCGGGGAGACGACGTCGGAGGTGCTCAGCCTGGCCCGGGTCATCGCCGAGACCCATCACGAGCGCTGGAACGGCGAGGGGTATCCCGCCGGCCTGAGGGGCGACGCCATCCCGCTGCCCGGGCGGGTGGTCGCCGTGTGCGACGTCTTCGACGCCCTCACCCACGAGCGGCCCTACAAACGGCCTTGGACCGTCGAGGAGGCGGTCGGGGAGCTGGTGGCCGAGCGGGCCCGGTTCTTCGATCCCGACCTCGTCGACCTGTTCGTGGACAAGGTTCTGCCGACCCTCCCGGGCTGAACGGGATCAGCCCCCAACAGTGGCTCAAGCCTGGGGCGCTGGACGACGAAGGTGTAAGGGTGAGTGTTGTGACAATGACGGAGGACGAGCGCACCGTGCTCGTCGCCGAAGACGACCAGGCCAGCCGCACCGCCACCAGGCTTTTCCTCCAGCGCGTGGGCTACCACGTGGGCGAGGCCGTCGACGGGCCGTCCACCCTGCGTGAGGCCAGCATGGGGCAATACGACCTGGTCCTTCTGGACCTGGGCCTGCCCGGGATCGACGGGGACGAGGTCCTCTCCCGACTCCGCCGGGACGGCGCCCTGCCCGTGATCGTGCTCACGGGCCGGTCCGAGGAGTCCGAGCGGATCCGTGTCCTCGATCTCGGGGCCGACGACTACGTGGTCAAGCCGTGCTCGCTGCCCGAACTCGAAGCCCGCATCCGCGCCGTCCTGCGGCGGGGACATCCGGCCCACGCGGTGAACAAGGTGGAGCACGACGGCCTCGTCATCGACCGAGCCGCCCACCGGGTCGAGGTGGACGGACGGACGGTGGAGCTCACCCCGAAGGAATTCGACCTTCTCGCCTTTCTGGCCACGGCGTCGGAACAGGTCTTCTCCCGCGAGGACCTCCTCGAGCACGTGTGGGGCTCCACCCAGGAGTGGCAGGACCCGGCCACCGTCACCGAGCACATCCGGCGTCTGCGCCTCAAGCTCGAGCCCGACCCGGCCCAACCCCGTTGGCTGCACACGGTGCGGGGGATCGGCTACCGCTTCTCCGGCACCGACGAAGCCTGACCGCCGGCCCGGGCCGAGTAGCGGCACCCGGTCAGCGCCACGGCTGATCCTCGTCGACGGCGGGGGCGGGGATGTCGAGCGTCACCAGGGTGCCGGCCCGGCTCTCCATCACGATCGTCCCGCCGAGCTGCGTGGTCACGAGGTCCCGCACGATCGACAGGCCCAGGCTCGACGTGGCCTCGATGTCGAAACCGGGGGGGAGCCCGACGCCGTCGTCGCGCACCTGCAGGGTGAGACGCCGTCCGTCGTTGGCCAGGACGAGGTCGACGCGTCCCGAGGGTTCGGCCACGGCGGTATCGGTCGACCCGTCGACGCCGTTGGAGGGAAAGGCGTGCTCGACGGCGTTCTGGAGCAATTCGGCCAGGACGACGGCGAGAGGAGTGGCGACGTCGGCCCCCACCTCTCCGATGTCACCCGTGACCTGGATGTCGACGCTGTGGCCCGAGACGGCGGAGTCCTCCGCCATCCGGACCAACGACGCCACGATCTCGTCGAAGGGGACCTCGTCTCCGGGCTCGCGCGACAGGATCTCGTGGACGACGGCGATCGAGCGCACGCGCCGTTCCGCTTCGCGCAATGCCTCTTGACCCTGTCCCGGTGCCAGACGTCGGGCCTGCAACCGCAGGAGCGACGAGATCGTCTGGAGGTTGTTCTTCACCCGGTGGTGGACCTCGCGGATGGCGGCGTCCTTCGACAGGAGGAGGCGGTCGAGGCGCCGCAAATCCGTCACGTCGCGCAGCAGCACCATCGCCCCCGTGACGGTCCCGGCCACGAGCAGCGGCGTGCAGTGGACGAGCACGATGACGTCGGGGCGTCGCTCCACCTCCTCGATGACCGGGCAGCCCGCCGCCAGGGCCCGGTCGACGGCCGTCTCCTCGACACCCAGATCGGGTAACCGTCGGCTCTCCACGGCTTCGGTCACCCCCATGCGGTGCAATGCGCTCATGGCGTTGGGCGACGAGTAGACGATCCGTCCTTCGGTGTCGACGAGGATCAGGCCGTCACCCACCCGCGGTGCGTCCTCGGTGGTGACGTCCTCGCCGGCGAAGGGATAGTCACCGGCCGCCACCATGGCCGCCAGGCGCTGGTACAGATCGCGGTAGACGCGCTCGAGGCGGTAGGACCGGCGCCGGTCCTCCAGAGGTCCGATTCGCACCATGACGGCGGGCGCGCCGCCGCCGAGAGGGACGGGGACGCATTCGAACTGTGCCGTGTCGGGGACGGCGGGGACCTCGCCGGTGTCGGACGAGTCGCCGTGGACGGGCCATGACAGCAGGGGCTCGGGCAGCGGGGTGGGGGCCGGGACGTTGGCCACTCCCGAGACGACCTTCCCGGTACGGACCGCTTCGGCCGCCACCTGCCAGTCGTCGGCCGCCACCACCTGCCCGACGAGGTCGACGCGCAGCAACGTCACGCTGGTGGTCGGCCGGATCTGACCGAGCACCAGGAGGCTCTCGCCGTCGTAGCCCTTGGCCGGGACGAGCAGGAGGAGGTCCGAGAACGACAGGTCGGAGAGCACCCCCCACGACCCGAGCAACCGCTGCAGATGGTCGAAGGCGGCCTCGTCGAGATCGGTGAACGAGGCGGCCAGCTCGGCCGGCGTCATCACGGGAGCTGGACCCCTGCCTGGGAGGGCACGTCGACCGGTCGGCGGCCACGAAAGGCCCGGAGGGTGTCGACGTCCAGTGCCGCCAGGAGAGAGGCCAGGTCGGCCGACCGGTCGGCCACGTCCGCCAGCCGGTGGGCGTCGGAGGCGGTGGTGAGCGGGACCCCGTGACGGACGAACCGCTCCAGCAGGGGTGGCGACGGATACGCCTCGGCGGCCGGCTTGCGCCAGCCGGCGGACGACAACTCGGCCGCCATCCCCGACGACACGGCGGCCTCGACGAGACGGTCCCAGCACTCCCCGGGTGCGTCCGGTCGGTGGCCGGCCACCTTCACCAGATCGGGATGGGCGAGGACGTCGCACGTCCCCGACGCGGCGAGCTCCTCGATGGCGGTCACGTAGTCGGACCACGCGTCGTCGACGGCGCGGGCGGGCCACTCACCCATGGAGACGGGGTCGGCCAGGTCGTCGAATCGCCATGTGCCGATCCAGTGGACCGAGCCGAGCAGGACGTCGAAGGGATAACCGGCAAGCAGGGTGGCGACGTCCTCCATCCGCCCACGGTAGTAGTCGACCTCGAGGCCGAGGACGACGGGGAGACCGGCGGCCTTGGCCGCTTGCACACACCCGACGTAGGCATCGAGGTCGGCGTGGGCGTGTTCGTCCCAGTAATGGCCCATGGACACGCGCAGGGCGGCGTCCGGCTCGTCCTCCCAAAACCCGCGCAGCAGGCGGTCGGCCTGCGCGAAACGGAAGAGGTGCTCGGTCAGGGCGATCTCGGTGACGCCCCGGGCCTGCGCCCGCTCGCAGTAGGCGGCCACCTGGTCGAGGGTGGGCGCGATGTCGCGCTGCCCGTGCGGCCAGAGATGGAGGTGGTAGTCCAACACGACCGCGCTCGAGATCCTGATCGGTCCGCGCTACTCGCCGGACGCGGCCGTGCCGGCGCCGGTGTCCGCCGCCCGGCGGATCAGAGTGACACCGTCGCGCACCGTGAGCTGGACGCACACCACCCGCCCGTCGGCGGCGACGGCGTCGTTGAAGGCACGGATGGCCTGCGTGTCGGGTGACCGGTCGCCGTCGTTCACGACGTTCCCGCTCCACAAGGTGTTGTCGGCGGCGATGAGCCCGCCCGAAGCCAGCTTGGGCAGGACGGCCTCGTAGTACGCGAGGTAGCTGCCCTTGTCGGCGTCGATGAAGACGAAGTCGAAAGGGCCGGGAAGCGACCGCACGGTGTCGATGGCCGGTCCCTCGATGACCTCGATGCGGTCGGCGTAGGGGCTGGCGGCGATGTGGCGGCGGGCGGCTTCGGCGTGAACGGGGCTGAGCTCACAGGTGGTGATGAGCCCACCGGGTGCGAGGGCGGCCGCCATGGCCAGGGAGGAGTACCCGCTGAAGGTCCCGATCTCGAGGACCCGACGGGGGCGCAGGGCGAACACCAGCATCTCGAGGAACCGACCTTCGAGGGTCCCCACCATCATCCCGGGGAAATCGAGCTCCTGGCGGGTCTCGCGGTCCACCGCCACCAGGTGGGGGGGCGGGGGCGTCGTATGGTCCTCGGCGTACTTCTCCAGGACGGGATCGACTATGTCGGTCATCGGGCTCACACCTCCGACCGCATCGTAGGCGGAGGGGACCCGCCTCTCACGGCGGTGGCGGCGGCGGCCCCGACCCCGTGGATGGGGGCCGTGACCCGGCCGCGCCCGACGATGTGCCTCTAGACCGGGCCGCCCATCATGAGGCCACGGCGGGGCGCGTCATCTTCAGGACCTCGTTGAGCGAGTCCATGTACTCGTGGTGCGACACCTCGCTCCCGTCACGGGCGGCGACGGCGTAGGCGGCGTGCAGGCGATGACGGGCGGCGGCGACCTGATCGGTGGGCATCCCGCTCTCGGCGCAGTCGATGTCGCTCAGGAGCAGTTCGAGTCCCTGGGCGTCGAGGTGGGCGAAATGCTTCACCAGTCGTTCGAGGTGCCCAGCCACCTCGTCGCCGGCCGACCTCGTGGCGGCGTCACCGGACAGGACGGCCAGGTGACGCTGCCACCGGTCCTCGTGAGCCACCACCAGAAGGGCACCGACCAGGCCGAAGCGCTGGACGACGGCGTCGCGCGCCTCGGGAGCGGTATCGGGCGATCCGAGGAGGGCCAGGGCGACGGCCGGGTCGGCCAGGAGCCGGTCGGCGCAGACGCCGTCGGCCTCGGCATCCTCGTGGGACAAGGCCCGGGCGAGGAGCAAAGAGGCGCGGCGGCGGCGGTCGGGCACCGGTGCGGCTGTGCCGGTGCCCGGCGCGAAGACATGTCCGTGATGCGCCGCCCACCTCCCGATGTGGGCGCGACGCGTCGTCGTCGTGGTGCACGGATGGCCGGCCCGGCAGTAGAGATCGTCGTCCGTGACGTGATTGGCGCAGGGCCGCCCGGTGGTGGTGAAAGCGAACCCACAGGTCCTGATGGTCACTTCTTTGTGGTTCCTGATCGTCGACTGCTGTCTCACGATTTTCTGTCGGCAGTGGAGACCGATTTCTTCAACCAAGCGAGCACAACCCCAGACGACCACGCATCGTGACGCGTCGCCACGATGCTGAGCGACCGGCGCCCGCCAGGCGGGCCCGGCGTGACGCGGCACACGGATGGCACAACCGTGAGCGTGGCGCCCGAGGTCGACGGGCCGAGGGACGACAGGGGATCTGCCGTCCACCCGCTGCCGAGCTCGTCCGACCCCCGCAACGGAAGCACAAATCCGGCGCCCGCTACCCCTGCGGCACGGCCCTCCGGTCAACCCGCGGCACCCGGGCGCCGATGGAGACTGCGTGATCACGGGGGCACAGGCGTAGATGGACCGGGAAGGTCTGGCCGACGTCACGCAGTCGTTGCCCGACGCCGTGGTCGTCATCGATCAGATGGGGGGCGTCCTGTGGCACAACGACGCCGCCGAGCGCCTGTTCGGACGCACGACGGCGTCGATGGTCGGGACGAATGCTCTCGACGTCGTCCACGGCGAGGACAAGGAACTGGCCCGGGTGGCCTTGACGAGCATCCAGGGCAAGGCCGTCGGGACCCCGCTCGAATTGCGGGTGCGGGCCGGAGAGAAGTGGAAGCTCGTCGAGGTGATCGGCTCCAATCTCCTGGGCCACACGTCGGTGGGCGGACTGGTGCTGTGCATCCGTGACCTCACCGAGCGACGACGGTGGGAGGTGGCCAACAACGAGGTGGGGCGCTTCCGCTCCCTCGTTCACAACGCGGCGAGCATCATCATGCTCCTGGAGCCGACGGGTCGGATCGAGTCAGTCTCGGCGGCCATCACTCGACTGCTCGGCCACGACCAGGAGCTCGTCGAGGGCCGGCCCCTCACCGACTTCGTGGTGGCACGCGACCGCAGGGTCCTGTCGTCGGCACTGGCCCGCGCCCTCGACGCTCCGCAGTGGAGCACCGGGCCCACCACGGTGGAGGTGGAGATGATCAGGCGCGACGGGGCCCCTGTGCCCTTCGAGCTCAGCTTCGTGAACCTGGTGGACGACCCGACGATCGGCGGGTTCGTCGTGTCGGGCCACGACATCAGCCAGTTGCGCGCCACCCAGGCGGCGCTCGACGGCCTCGGCTCACGTGACGCCCTCACCGATCTGCCCAACCGGGACGCGTTGTGTCATCGCCTCGAACGCTGTCTCGACGACCCCAAGACGGCGGTGATCTTCCTCGATCTCGACGGCTTCAAACAGGTCAACGAGGAGTTCGGGCAGGACGTGGGCGACGAACTGCTGCGCTTGCTCGGCGACCGCCTGCGGCAGTCCGTGCGACGCGCCGACTTCGTCGCCCGTTACGGGGGCGACGAATTCGTGGTCGTGGCCCGCACGGAGAACGACCGGGATCTGGAGAAGCTCTCCCAGCGGCTGGTCCGGGCCATCGAGCACCCCACCGAGCTGTCTGTCGGTTCCATCTCGCTCAGCGCCAGTGTGGGCCTCGCCCATCCCTACCCGCAGGACACTCCCGAGACGATCCTGCTACGGGCGGACACGGCCATGTTCACGGCCAAGGTGCACGGCGACGGCCTCCCCCACGCGCTGACCTCCTGACCCTGCACCTTCACTCGCCCCACAGGCCGGCGCCCAGCCGCATGAGGCCGGCGAAGTCGTGCACATCGGTCTCGAAGTAGGGGACGCTCACCAGGGTCTCCGCCGCCGTGGACAGCTCCGCCCGCTTCTCCGTCTCGCTCTGCGCCACGAGCCGGTAGTTCATGTAGTTCTGGCCGACCTCGATCAGGACCCGGCGGATCTGGGCCGTGTCGGCCACCCCGAGCGTGGGCCCGAGGGCGGCGGCGATGTCCTCCGCCCGGTCGCGCAGACGTTCGGCCACCACGGCGCCCTCGGGATCGCGCAGATAGTCGGGGAGGACCTTGTTGAGGACGATCGCCCCCAGGTGCAGCTTGCGTTCGGTGATCGCCTGGGCGAAGAACTCCGCCTCCCGCAGGGGCACCGTCTCCAGGGTGGACACCACGATGAACGACGTCCGACGGTCGGCGAGGAGCCGCTCGACGGCCCGGGCCCGCTCGATGAAGCCGTCGTACATGGTCTGGAACAAGATGAAGAATTCGGCGATGTCGGCCAGGAACTGCGTGCCCAGGATGCGGTCGGCCACCTGGTAGAAGGGCCTCGAGGCCAGGTTGACCAGGCGCGAGCGGTAGGGAACGATCAACCACCGCAGCAGGCGACTCGAGAAGAACTCCGCCATGCGCTCGGGGGCATCGAGGAAGTCGAGGGCGTTGCGGGTGGGGGGCGTGTCCACCACGATCAGGTCGTAGACGCCTTCGGAATGGATCTCGAACAGGCGCTCCATGGCGATGTAGTCGTGGCTCTGGACGAAACGGCCCGAGATGTTGCGATAGAGGGGGTTGGCCAGGATCTCGTCGCGGGTGCGGGCGTCGGGGGCGTGGTGACGGATCAGCGCGTCCCACGACTCCTTGGTGTCGAGCATGGCGGCGTAGAGCTCGCCCCGGGGTTTGATGCCGGCCGAGGCGAAAGCCTCGTCCGGGACCCGTCGCTCGGTGTTGCCGATCCCCTCCAGCCCGAGAGCGTCGGCCAGGCGGCGGGCCGGGTCGATGGTGAGGACCAGGACCTTGCCGCCCCCCCGGGCGGCGGCCATCGCCGCCGCCGCCGCCGCTGTCGTGGTCTTGCCCACGCCACCCGGACCGCACGCCACGATGATCTCGCGCGACGCCAGCAGGCCGTCGAGCGACCCGTGCTCGGGCGATGGTGCCGGAGCGCGCCGGGGAGTCATCAGAATCCCAATTCCTCTCCCAGGGCATGCGCCACCTGCCGGACGCTGCGCAATCCGTGGAACCGCGCGAAGAGGAAGGGGAGGTACAGCATGGGGACGGCCGGGTCGACAGCCGAGCGCAGGCGTTCGAGGTGCCCGGCGTTGGTCCGACGCAGGGTGACGGCCAGGCGTGCCGCGGTGAGGACGGGGGTGGGATCATCGCCGGCCAGGCGCGTCAGCTCCTCGGTGGTGGCGTCGAGGCACAGGCGGTCGAAGACCTCTTCCTCGCTTCGTCCGAACAACTCGGGCAGGACCCGGTTCACGATCACCGACGCCAGCTCGACCGTGGTCTCATCCCGGATGCGGTCGGCCAGCTCCATCGTCTCGTTGACCGGCATCTCCTCGGGGGTGGTCACGATGGCCACCGCCGTCTGCTCGGGATCGGACAGGATCTCGAGCATCCAGTCCGTCTGGGACCGGATGAGCCCCACCTTGACCAACTCGTTGATGGCCTGGGGGGCGGCCAGCTGCCCGATGATGTGTCCGGTGGCGGGAGCATCGACCACGACCAGGTCGTAGTGGTGTTCGCGGACCTCGAAGCAGAGCTTGCCGACGGTGAGGATCTCGCGCACCCCGGGCGCCGCGGTGGCGACGAAGTCGAAGGCCTTGGCCAGGGGACCGATGCGACCGACGACCGGGATCCGCAGGTTGAGCCGGAGATACTCACGCAACGAGGCCTCGGTGTCCATCGACATCGCCCACAGACCGGGAAGGACCTCGCCGGCGGTGAAGGCGGTGGGACCCGCCTCCAGGAACGAGGCCACGTCCCCCTTGGCGTCGACCTCGCACAACAACGTGCGGCGGCCGTGCTCGGAGGCGAACAGGGCCAGGGCGGCGGCCACCGTGGTCTTCCCGACGCCACCTTTGCCCGTCACGAAGACGAGGCGCCGGTCGAGGAGTCCGACCATCGTGCACGTCCTCCCTGGCTCGCTCGACGGAGAAACCATCCCGACGCGGCCCGGTCGTCGTGGCTCCGGCTCTGCCGTCACGACGACGGCCGACCGGGGCGACGAATGCTAGGGCGCGCCGAAACCGACCCGGCGCTCCGACACCGGCGCTCCCACCTCGACATAGGCCACCCTGGCCACCGGCACGGCCACGCGCCGTCCCCTGCGGTCGGTGAACCACAGGACGCCCTCCGTCTTGCCGAGGGAGGCTTCGATCTCGGCGATGACCGAGTCCCGGTCGACGTCGTCGGCCAGCTCGACCTCGACTTCTTTGGCGCTCTGCACGATCCCGATGCGCACGTCCACCTGCTTCGTTCCTCCGATCACCGCCGGCCCGGGGACGGGCCGGCCCCTGACGATACAGCGGTGGAGCACACTGGGAGCCATGAAGGGGGAGATCCCGGGCCTCGTCGAGAGTGATCGCAGCCGACGGTGGGCCGCCACCATGGCGGGACACCGTGGGCCGGGCGTGCGCAGCGCCCACGCCGACTCGACCGCCGTCATCGGCTCCCCGCCGCCTCTCGCCTTCGGTCGCGAGGATCGCGAACGCGCCCAGGACGACCTGGCCGACGGCGCCACCCGGGCCGTCGGCGCCGGGCGGCGGGCGGTGGCCGAGGAGCCCGACGCCTACCGGACCTGCTTCGAGCGTGACCGGGACCGTATCCTGCACTCCTCGTCGTTCCGCCGGCTGGCGGGGAAGACCCAGGTGTTCATCTTCCCGGCCGACCACCAACGGACCAGACTCACCCATGCGCTCGAGGTGGCCCAGGTCGCCACCGGCATCGCCCGTGTCTGTCGCCTCAACGTGGCGCTCACCGAGGCGATCGCCCTCGGGCACGACTGCGGCCACGGACCGGGCGGGCACGCCAGCGAGGATGCTCTCGGCATCTTCCTGACCGACGGCTTCGACCATGCCGTGTGGGGAGCCGACGTCTCGCTGGCCGGGCTCAACCTGTGCGTCGAGACGCTCGACGGGATCCGGAACCACTCGTGGTCGCGCCCGGCTCCGTCGAGCCCGGAAGGCGAGGTGGTGAGCTGGGCCGACCGGATCGCCTACGTCTGTCACGACTGGGAGGACGCCGTCTCCGCCGGCATCGTGACACCGACCATGCTCCCCGACGTCGTCCGTCGGCGGTGCGGGGAGACCCGGTCGCAGCAGCTCAGCGCCTTCATCCTGGGCGTGACGAGCGCCACGTTGTCGTCGGGCCGGGTGGGGATGGACGAGGAGCTCGCCGATGCCCTGGCGTCGTTCCGCCAGGGCAACTACGAGCGGATCTACTTCCGTCCGGCGTCGGTGTCGCAGGGCACGGCCGTCGTCGCCATGCTCCGCGGTCTCGTCGAGCACTTCGCCGACCAGCCGAACCACATTCCGGGGGTGGACGATCGGGGGGGGCTCGCCGCCGGGAGCGCCGAGGCAGTCCAGGCGGCGGTGGCCTATGTGGCCGGGATGACCGACCGGTTCGCCATGGCCGGCGCCGTCACCGATCTCGGGTGGGACCCCCGGAACCTTCCCCGTGGCATCGAAGAGATCCGTCACGGTTGACGTCCCTCACCGGTGATCTCCGCTCGCGACGGCGGGGGCGAGGACGGTGTCAGCGAAGGGTGAGCTCGCGCCGGTAGATGCGAGCGGGCCCGATCGCCTCCACGCGGTCGGCCAGTGCCTCGAAGGCACCGGCCGCCTCGCCGCCGGGGTCCGAGATCCGTATCGGGACGCCGTCGTCGGCGCCCCGGCGCACGGCGGGGACGAGGGGGATCCGTCCGAGCAGCGGTACGTCGAGGGCGGCGGCCAGGGCATCGCCGCCGCCGGCGCCGAACAGCTCGTAGCGCACCCCGTCGTCGCCGGTGAACCACGACATGTTCTCGATGACCCCCCGCACCGGCAGCGACAGCTGCTTCGCCGCGTAGGCCGACCGTTGCGCCACCCGTTGGGCGGCCGGCTGGGGGGTGGTCACCACGAGGACCTCGGTCCGCGGGAGGTACTGCCCGAGCGACAGCGCCACGTCGCCGGTCCCCGGGGGCATGTCGATGAGGAGGTAGTCCGGCTCCCCCCAGTAGGCGTCGACCAGGAACTGCTCGAGCGCCTTGTGCAGCATCGGGCCCCGCCAGATCACGGGCTGCTCGTCGGGGACGAAGAACCCCATCGACAGGCACCGGACGCCATGGACCACGGGCGGGACGAGCAACTCGTCGATGGCCACGGGACCCTGGGTGACGCCGAGCATCTTGGGGACCGAGAAGCCGTAGACGTCGGCGTCGAGAAGCCCGACCTCGTGGCCACGGGCGGCCAGCGCCACGGCCAGGTTCACCGTCACCGACGACTTCCCCACTCCCCCCTTGCCCGACGAGATCCCGATGACGCGCGTCCGCGTCCCGGGGGCCATGAAGCGGTTGGGCCCGCCCTCCTCGTGACCCAGGGGACCGGGTGCGGCACCCGGGGCACGGGGATGCGCGTGCGTGTGGCCGTGGTCGGCGGCCTTTGCCCCGGGCCCGGCGTCACCGGGGCCGGGGCCGGGCCCGGCCCCCGGTTCGGCCAGTCGGCGATGCAGCGCGGCGCGTTCGTCGTCGGTCATCACGACGACGTCCACACGCGCACCGCCCGCTGGCCCGAGGTCCTCGAGGACGCGGCCCACCGCTTCGGTCAGCGACGCCGTGGCCGGCCACCTCGCCACCGGCACGGCCAGGACGACGGTGATGGACCTGCGTTGGACCCGGACGGAGCGCACCATGCCCAGCTCCCCGATGGCTCGCCGCAGGTCGGGGTCCTCGACGGCCGCCACCGCGGCGCGCACCTCTGCTTCGCTCGGGGCCACCGAAACGTCCTTCCCGGTCAGATGCACCGGCGCACCAGGGGGTTTTTCGCGCCACCAGGTAGACTAGTGCTGTGCAAACGGCCACCGACCCCGGGGAGACAGCGCCGGCGGACCGGCGGTTCTCGGCTGCCGTGGCCGCCGTGACGTCCGCCTTCGGCGACCCGACACGACGCGAGATCTACCTCTACGTGCGCTCCCATCCCGGATCGACGGCGTCGGAGGTGGCGACCGCCTTCTCGTTGCACCCCAACGTGGCCCGCCATCACCTCGACCGGCTGTCGGCCGGTGGGTACGTCGAGGTGAGCTTGGAACGCTCCCCGACGGCCGGTGCGGGGCGTCCGTCGAAGCGCTACCGGGCGGCCGACGGAACCGACGGCGACCCCACCATCGATCTCGTGACCCACCTCGACGACCTCCTCGTGTCCCTCCTGGTCGAGGCCCTCAAGCTCGTCGGACCCGTCGAAGCCGAACGCATGGCCGAGCGGGTGGGCGAGGAGCATGGGCGCGTGCTGGCCGAACGGATGGAGCCGGGCGAAGGGCAACGGTCCCTGCGCGGCGCCATGCATGCCATCGCCGACGCCCTGACGGCCCACGGGTTCGCCGCCCACGCCGAGGACCGCGGCGAGTCCACGGCCGTCGTGGCCGAGAACTGTCCGTTCGGCGACGCCGCCGCCCAGCATCCTGTCATCTGCGCGGTCGACCGCGGCATGGTCCGTGGCCTCCTGGCAGGGCTCTGCGGGCAGGAGGCGGAGACACCGATCTCGGTGGTGCTGTCCTCGCGGGCGCGCGGCGACGATGCCTGCACCGCTCTCGTCTGAACCGCCACTCCCCGCCGCCCGCCGGTGACGCGCCACTACCTCGACCACGCCTCGACCTCTCCCCCGCGCCCCGAGGTCGTGGCCTCCATGGTGCGCTGGCTGGAATCGGCTGGGGGCACCGACACCGGAACCCCCTCTCCGGACGGGTCACCGGTGGTGGCCGCCGCCGACCCGGGGCGCGTCCATACCGAGGGCCGCGTCGCGAGGGCCATCGTGGAGGACGCCCGCGACAGCGTGGCGACGCTGTTCGGAACCCGGTCTCGCCAGGTCGTCTTCACGTCCGGTGGGACCGAGGCGGTGAGCGCCGCCATCTGGGGGATGACGCGGAGCCAACCGGGGCGACCGGTGCTCATGGCCGGCGTCGAGCATTCCAGCGTCCGTGACACATCGCAGCGCCTGGCCCCCGTTCTGCCCCTCGAGGTCGATCGTCACGGTCGCATCGATCCCAGCGCCGTGGCCGAGACCGTGGAGCGCTGCGCGGCCACGGCGGGGCCGGCGGCCCTGGTCCACTGCCAGGCGGCCAACCACGAGGTGGGGACGGTGCAACCGGTGAGCGAGGTCGTCGACGCCTGCCACCGGCGCGGTGCAGCCGTCCACGTGGACGGCTGCGCCTACGCCGGTCACCTCCCGCTGGCCTTCGACGAGCTGGGCGCCGACCTCCTGTCGGTCAGCGCCCACAAATTCGGCGGGCCGCCCGGCATCGGCGCCCTGATCGTCCGCCGCGGGCTCCGACTCGATCCCCTCCTCGTCGGCGGCGAACAGGAGCGGGCTCGACGCGCCGGTCTCGAGAACGTCCCCGCCATCATCGGCTTCGGCGCCGCCGCCGCCGCGCTCACCGGGCCGGGGGTGCTCGAGGCCGAAGCGGCGGCGGCCCGACGCAGGACCGGCCGCCTCCTCGAGGCCGCCACCGCCGTCGAAGGGGTCCACGCCGTGGGCGACCCCGACGTCCGCGTCCCGCACATCGTCTGCGTCACCATCGACGGGGTCGAGGCCGAACCGGTCCTCCTCGGTCTCGACCAGAGCGGCATCGCCGCCCATTCGGGTTCGTCGTGCTCCTCGGAATCGCTCGCCCCCTCCCCCGTCCTCGAGGCGATGGGGGTGGACGCCGAGCGCTCACTGCGGCTGTCGGTGGGTTGGTCGACCACCGACGACGACGTCGACGCCTTCGTCTCCGTCTTCGGCGCGGTGGTGGCCAGGCTCCGGGACCTGGCGTCCTGACCCGTCAGCTCGCCGGGAAACCCAGATAGCGATCCCGACCCGGCAGAGGGCTCTCGGCCATCTCGACGTCGAGGCCCGAGCCTCGGAAGGCCGCCTCGTAGTCGGAGGGCGAGAACAGGGTGAGCTCGTGATGGTCGACGAGGTACTCGATGCCGTCGGCCGTGCCGACGAGGTGGTGCATCTCCAGGAACGTCCGGACGCCCCGGCGTCGGGAGCGGCTCATGCGGACCACCTTGACGTCCTCGGCGGTGGCCACCGTCGTCTCCGTCCGCCCCCCGCTGATCCAGGCGTCGGGCCGTACCCATCCGTCGACGATCAGGACGCCCCTGGGGTTCAGGTGGCGCGACATGGCGCCGACGGCGGCCGCTAGCTCGTCTCCAGAGCGGAGGTACCCGATCGAGCTGAACAGACACAGGACGGCATCGAAGGTCCGGCCGAGCGCCAAGGTCCGCATGTCGGCCTCGACGAGGGTGACGTCCGGAAGATGCGACCGTGCCTGGGCGAGCATTCCCGGATCGACGTCCACGCCGGTGACGTCGTACCAACGCCGGAGGAACCGCAGATGACCGCCGGTCCCGCAGGCCACGTCGAGCAGACGACGAGCACCGCGGCAGCGCTGCTCGATGAGGTCGTGGATGTCCGACGATTCCTGGGCGTAATCCTTCCCCGTCGCCGCGTAGAGGAGGTCGTAGAGATGGGCGGTCCGCGCGAACACGCCTCTAGGAAAACACGAATCGGCCTCCGTCGATGACGGTCTCACCACGCTGGTTCTCGGTTCGGAAGGCCGCCTCACCGGCCCCGACCCACATCGAGACCGTCAGGGTGTCCCCGGGGAAGGTGGGCCGGGAGAAACGGGCGTGCATGGACCGGAAACGCGCCGGGTCAGAGCCGCACAGGGTGTGGAGAAGGGCCCGACCGGTGAATCCGTAGGTGCAGAGTCCGTGCAGGATGGGCCGGTCGAAACCGGCCCGCTTGGCGAAGACCGGGTCCGAATGCAGCGGATTGCGGTCGCCCGACAACCGGTACAGCAGGGCCTGGTCCGGGCGCGTGGTGTAGCTGACGACTTCGTCGGCCTCACCCTCGGTCTCCGCTGCCGGCGACGACGGACCCCGGTCACCTCCGAAGCCACCTTCGCCCCGGATGAAGAGAGCCGATCTCGACGAGAAGCGCGGCGCGCCGGTGGTGGCGTCGACCGAGTCTGACTCGAGCACCACGAGTGCTCCCGATCCCTTGTCGAAGATGCCGGCCACCGTGCCCGTGGTGGTCACGGCGCCGTCGGGGGGGATGACGCCGTGCATCTCGATCGACTGCTCCCCGTGGACCAGCATGGCCGGATCGAAGGTCCCGAGCGAGGAGCGCCCCGCCCCCCCGAGGCCCACGATGGTGGCGAACGTCGGCAGCACCCGCTGCTCCACCTCGGCGGAGTTCTCGGTGGTGTACTCGAGCTCGTAACCGGTGGGATCGAGCGCACCGGCGCCGACCCCCAGCGCGTAGAGGAGGCCGTCGGTCGACGTCCACGATCGCGTGACGGGTTCCGACGTCGACCCGACGGCGTCGAGGTTCATGGGCATGGTTCCTCCTCTGGGGTTCTTCCGCTGTGGTATTACTGTTACATTGATTTATGTTACAATCAAGTATGCCAACAAACCGGAGACGCGAGCTGGACGAAGCGCCCGCCGGGGACCGGGTCCGGCTGACCGTGGACCAGGTGGCCCGCCTGGCCGGCACCACCACCCGCAACGTCCGCGCCTTCCAGACCCTGGGCCTGCTCCCCCGTCCGACCCTCGACGGCCGCACCGGGCTCTACCGCCAGGAGCACCTCGACCGGCTCCGGGCGATCCTCCGACTCCAGCGCGCCGGCTTCTCCCTCGGTGCCATCGGTTCGCTCTTCACCGCCTGGGAACAGGGCCTGACCCTGGCCCAGGTGCTGGGGGTGCCGACCCCGTCGGCCCCCGCCGGCCCGGTGTCCGTCGAGGGACCCGACGCCATCGACGCCTTCGAGGACTGGCCCGCCCTGCGCTCCGTCGCCGCCCTGGCCGTCGTGCCGACGACGGTGCTCGATCAGAGGGCCTCGTAGATCGTCCCGAGCCCGGGCGGCCCCGAGCCCGGGCGGGCCGAGTCCGACCCGCCGGCGCCGGTCAGCCCGACGACCGGGTCTCGGGAAGGGGCGGCAGCGAGAGGTGGGCGGCGGTGAAGGCCCTGACGATGAAAGGCACGGCGGAGCTCACCTTGGCCCGAGGAGGATGATCGGCCAGGAATTGCCGGTACTGGTCGACGGCACCGGTGGCGTCGCCCTGCGCCAGCAGCATCGACCCCAGGTACAGGTGGGGGGCGAAGTCTCCGGGGTCCACCCGCTCGGCCCGCTGTTCCTCCCCCTCCCCGAGGGAGAGGAGGGTCGACTGCCTGCCCTCGGCCCCGGCCTCGTACTCGAGCCATCCGAGCTCGGCCAGTGCCTGCTCCTGGTCGGGTTCCCGACCAAGGACCGTCGTGTAGAGCTTGACGGCTTCGACGGCGTCGCCCTGGCTCTCGAACGTCTCCGCCTGGGCCAGTGTCTGTGCCGTCTGCTGCGACGGTGTCAGCGTCACCGACCCGGTGACCGATTCACCGGGCAGCCGGGGGCCGAGGTGGGCCACCACCGCCCACACCGCGAGACCGATCACCGCCACCACCCCCAGAACGGCCAGTCGCCGGCGTCGTGGCGAAGGCGTCGGTGCGACGCCGCCCGTCGGCGTCGTGCCGTCGCCGCGCCCGCCGGGGGACCGCCGGCCACCGTCCAGCGACCTGAGCACCTCGGCGGCGCGTGCGACATACCCGTCGCGCAGGATGGCGTGGTCCTCGTCGGAGAGATCGCCGGCATCGTGCTCGCGGTCGAGGTCCTCGAGCGAGCGCAACAGGAACGTGCGCTCGTCCTCGAGTTCGTGGCGCGTCACGGTCCCGGACCGGCCGCCACCGGGGCGGCCACCGGTCCGTTCTCGGCCATGGCCTGATCGACGAGGGCCCGGTCCTCGGGCGTCACCACCGTCGTGGGCGGGCGGCGACGGCGCCAGAAGAAGAGCGCGAGACCCCCGAGGCCGCCGGCGGCGGCCACCAGTGGCACCACCCACACCACGGCCGTTATCCCCGTGGTGGGGGGCCGCAGGAGGATGCTCGGCCCGTACCGGCCGACCAGGTATTGCTCGATCTGCTGGTCGCTCTGCCCCTCCCGGACCCGGATCAGCACGACCTGACGGACGGCGGCCGCCGTCGAGGCGGAGGAGTCGGCCACCGATATCCCGTCGCAGCTCGGGCACTTGAGAACGGCATCGAGAGCGGCGGCCCGCTGGGCCACTGTGGGGGTGCCGCTCCACCGGGACGCAGCGAGCGCCAGGGCCAGGGCGAGGACCACCGCCAGCACCACCCAGACGGGACCGGAGCCGGCCTTCCGGCCGCCACGGGGGCTCACAGCCCGGCCGCCCGCGCCGCGGCGATCTGCTGATCGAGGTCGGCGGCGGTCACGGCCGAATCGAGGTGGGCCACCACCGTGCCCGACGGTGAGATCAGGAACGTCTCGGGGGGGCCCCGGACGCCGTAGCGCAGGGCGATCTGTCCGCCGGGGTCGATCACGGTCGGCCACGTGGCACCGGAGGACCTCTCGAAAGCGCGCGCCGCGGCCGTCGTATCGTCGTAGACCACTCCGATCAGGGCGGCGTCGCCCGGGGCCCTGTGCTGGTAGGCGAACGTCACCAGATCGGGCTCCTCGTCCTGGCACGGCGGGCACCAGCTGGCGAAGAAGTTCAGGACCACCCATCGGCCCCGGTAGGCGGCGAGGTGGAAACGTCCACCGGACAGTGTCGTGGCGGTGACGGGCGGAGCCTGTTGGCCGAGCAGGGGTGTGTACACCTCGGTGGCCGCCGCCGGCGGACGGGTGGCCAGAAGGGCGATCAGCGCGGCCATCACCACCAAGGAGGCGACGGCCGTCCACCGGGCCGTGTGACGTCCCCGGCGCGGCCCCACCGCCGGGGCGGCATCGGGGGCCGGACCGGTGCTCATGATGACCCGGCCGGAACACGTTCGTCGGCGCTGCCTTCCGGCGCGCCGTCGACGGCGACCGGTACCGGCGGTGGCTCCGGTGGCGGGCCCACGGCCGGGCCCACGGCCGGGCCCACGCGATCGTGGCGCCGACGCCCTCGACCGTTGCCGTCGGCCAGGGCCGGAAGAGGTGCCGACACGGGATCGGTGGGACGACGACGCCGGCCCGGGACGGCGGCCAGGAGCGAACCGAGCACCAGGATGCCGCCGCCCACCCACAGCCACGACACCAGGGGTTGGACGGTGACGCCGATCCCCACCGGTCCGCCGCTCGACGCCGGGAGGGAGTCGACGGTGAGGTAGACGTCGTGCCAGACGTTCGAGTCGATGGCCGGGGTCCCGACCGGCTCCGTGTTGGCCCCGTACTGGCTCACCGCCGGTCGGTACGGACCGTGACCGTTCACCAGGACGAGAGCCTCGGTGGCCGTCCGCACCGGCGAGCTCACCGTGGTCAGTTTCTGGAAGGTGATCTGCTGGCCCTCGATCATCGTCGTCGTACCGGGACGCAGTGTCACCTCGCCGCGGTGCCCGAGAGAGGTGGCGGCGGCCAGGGCGACGGCGATCACGACGACGCCGATATGGACGACCATCCCCCCGTTGGCCCGACCGACCAATCCCCGCCAGGCGCCGATGCCGTGCCGGTGGGCACCCCGGGCGGCCAGGACGAGCTGCCGGACGTTGGACGCCGCCGCGAAACCTCCCAGGCAGAAGGCCAGGACGGCGCCGAGCCCCCGGACCCCGGCGATCACGCTAACCACGGCCACGAGCACCCCGACACCGGCCGGCACCAGCAGACGGTCGGCGAGCGTCCCCGTCGTCGCCTTGCGCCACGGCAGGGCGGGTCCGATGGCCATGAGCACCAGCAGGGTGAGGCCGATGGGAAGGGTGAGGGCGTCGAAGTACGGGGCGCCCACGGTGACCTGCTGGTGTTCGAGGGCCTCGTAGAGCAACGGGAACACGGTCCCCAGCAGGACGATCACGGCCAGGAGGACGAAGAGGAGATTGTTGAGAAGAAAGGCCCCCTCGCGGCTGAGAGGCGAATCGATCCCGCCCGGTGAGCGCAGGCGGTCACCACGCCAGGCGATCAGCCCGACGCCGGTCACCACCACGACTCCGAAGAACCCGAGGAGCAGGCCGCCGATGTCGGAATCGGAGAAGGCATGGACCGACGTGATGACCCCGGACCGTGTCAGGAACGTCCCCAGGATGGTCAGGCTGAATGTCGAGATGACGAGAGAGAGGTTCCAGACGCGCAGCAACCCGCGGCGCTCTTGGACCATGACCGAGTGCAGATAGGCCGTGGCGCACAGCCACGGCAGGACCGACGCGTTCTCCACCGGGTCCCAACCCCAGAAGCCTCCCCAGCCGAGCACCTGGTACGACCACCAGGCGCCGAGGAGGACCCCGACGGTGAGGAAGCCCCACGCCAGCAGGGTCCAGCGCCTGGTGGCCACCTGCCACCCCTCGCCGATCCGACCCGTCACGAGAGAGGCGATGGCGAAGGCGAAGGGAACGGTGAAACCGACGAGGCCGAGGTAGAGAAGCGGAGGGTGGAAGGCCACGAGGGGGTTGTCCTGCAGGAGCACGTTCGGTCCGAGCCCGTTGGCCGGCACGTGGCCCGAGACCGTCTGGAAGGGATCGGCAGGACCGGCCATGAGGGCGAAGAAGAACGCCGACACGGCGTAGGTCACGAGCGTGGCCCAACCGACGAGCGGGTCGCCCGCCTGCCGGCGGAACCGCCACACCATGGCCGTGATGTACCCCGACAGCACCAGCCCCCACAGCAGGATGGAGCCGGACAGCGCCGACCACATCCCGGTGATCGTGTAGAGAAGGGGCGTGGACCGGCTGTTGTTCTCGGCCACGAAGGCGATCGAGAAGTCGTGGGTGATGAGCGCCCGTTGCATGGCCACGGTGGCCACCACGGCACCGAGAAGGATCAGGGCGGCATAGACCTGCCCGGCCCGCACCGTCGCCGGTCGTTTGCGGACGAGTCCGGTGGCGATGACGGCGGCGCCGACGATCGAGGCGACCAGACCGAGGAGGACGCCGGTGTGACCGAGGGTGGCGTTCACCGCCTCGACCCGTTGGGGGCCCTGACTCGGTTGGGGTACTTCGCCACGTACTGGGCGGTGTGGTCGACGATGATCTGGTTCGACACGAACGTCTCCCCCACGAAGTGCCCGACCACGACCACCGGGATGTCGGGCTGGAAGAGCTGGGGAGGGTTCCCCGTGTTCACGACGTCGATGCGACCGTCGGATCCCGAGGCGACGAAATCGACGCTCCCGTCGTGACGGTGGACCGACCCCGGCGCCACGAGGCCTTCCAGTCGGAAGGTCTTCGTTCCCAGGACGGCCTTGCTCTGAATGGCCTGGTCCACCGTCTCGAAGTAGTCGAGGGAGCTGCCGAGACCCTTCACCAGGAGAAAGACGAAGGCACCGGCCAGGACGACGCCGACGACGACGAGGCGTCGTCGCTGCTGTCGGCCGGACCGCGACGGCGACGGTGGTGCGGCGCGAACACTTCCACCGGTCGTGCTCACCTCGACACCTCGACGTCGGGGAGGCCGGCGACGTCGGCGACGTCGGCGACCTCTGCGATCTCGGCCAGGTCGGCGATATCGGCGCGAGCGGCGAGTTGTTCGAGGCGTCGGCGGCGCCACCACAGCTGGACGGCGTAGCCGCTCAGGACGGCGAGGGCGATGCCGTACCCGGCGTCGATGTAGCTCACTCGTCCCCCTCGGACCAACGCTCACGCAGGGCGATGTCGAGGTCGACACCGTCGAGACGGTCCGACAGGACCTGGATACGGTACCGGACCGTCAGCATCCAGGCGAAGGCCAAGGTGAAGGAGACGAACCCGAGAAGCAGGGTCCAGGCCATGATGCCGTGGATGGTGGGGGACAGGTTGGCGTTGAGGACGGTGGCGCCCTGGTGGAGGGTGCGCCACCAATTGACGGAGAAGTGGACGATGGGAACGTCCACGGCGGCGATGAGCGCACCGATGGCGCACCGGCGGGCCCGTGCCTCGGGATCCCCGGGGATCCGACGCAACGCCAGATACCCGAGCTGGAGGACGAGGAGCAGCGCCGTCGAGGTGAGGCGCGCGTCCCACGCCCACCACACACCCCAGGTCGGCCGCCCCCAGATGGCCCCGGTGACGAGGGTGAGCGCGGTGAAGACGGTCCCCACCTCCATGGAGGCGGCGGCCAATCTGTCCCAGAAGACACTGCGCGTCCGGGACCACAACCACAACAGGCTGGAGACGGCGGCGATCCCGAAGGCGAGGTAGAGCGCCACCCAGGCGATCGGCGGGTGGACGTAGACGAGACGGACGAGGTTGCGCTGGACCTTGTCCGGTGGCGTCACCCACAACCCCAACCACACGGTGGTCGCCACCGACAGCAGCGAGACGACGGCCAGCGTGCGTACCGTCCAGACGACTCTCCGGCTCCAGGGGACCGTCACGACGCCTCCTGGAGGGGCCCGAAGATGATGACGCCGAGCGCGAGATAGACGGCGGCGAAGACCAGCATGAGCCGGAGCCAGGGATCGGCTGTGTCGCCTCCGGGGCCGGTCCCCAGTGCCACCTGCCACGCCCTCGTTCCGGCCAGCAGCACCGGCGCCACCACGGGCAGGAGCAGGAAAGGAAGAAGGGTCTCGCGCACGCGCACGCCCGCGGCGAGGGCACCGTAGAGAGTCCCCACGGCGGCCAGTCCCGCCGTCCCCGCCGCGCAGGCGACGAGGACGGCGCCGTACGAACGCACGTGGGCGCCGTAGAAGAGCACCACTCCGGCGGCGAGGAGAACCTCGAGGACCACCAGTTGGACGGCGATGGCGGCCGCCTTGCCCAGAAAGATCCCGGCCGGGTCGAGCCCCGACAGCCGCAGCCCGTCCCGGGTGCCGTCGTTGGCCTCCAGGGCGAAGCTCCGCTGGACGGCCAGGACCACGGCGAACAGCACGGCGACCCAGAACAGGCCGGCCGCCGCCTGCACCATCGGGGCGCGGTCCGGCCCGAGGGCGAAGGCGAAGAGGGCGAGAACGACGATGGCGAAGGGCGCCACCTGATTGAGCACCACCCGGGACCTCAGTTCGATCCGGAGGTCCTTCCCCGCCACCAGGAGCGCATCACGCCACATGGATGTCTCCGATGGCGCCGGCACGGCGGCGTGTCAGAGAACGCTCGTGAACGACCCGACCCCCGGCGAGGGCCACGGCCCGGTCGGCCAGGGGCAGCGACGCCTCGGGCTCGTGGGAGGCCAGCACCACGGTGGCTCCGCCGGCGACCGCCTCCTTCACGAGGTCACCGAGCAGGGTGCGGGCGGCGGCGTCGAGGGCGGCATGGGGCTCGTCGAGCAGCCACAGACCGGGGCGGCGGGCCACGAGGACGGCCAGCGCCACCCGTCGCCGCTGACCGGCCGAGAGACGCCCCACGGTGGTGCGCCGAAGACGGCCGACAAGTCCCAGGCGGTCCAGGGCGGCGTCGATCCCGTCGACGCCGGCCCCCGCCGCCCGGACGGCGAAGCGCACGTTCTCGACGACGTTCAACTCGTCGTAGAGGGCGGCCGCGTGGCCGAGCATCCCCACCTGACGACGGACGGCGGCGGCGTTGCGCCGCAGGTCGTGTCCGAGGACGACCGCCTCCCCGGAGGTGACGGGCAACAAACCGGCGCACGCCCGCAGGACACTCGTCTTGCCGGCCCCGTTGGGTCCCTCGAGAACGACGATCTCGCCCGGGGCCACGGTGAGGTCGATGCCGGCCAAGACGGGAAAACGCCCGGTCAGAGCGACTGCGGCACGGAGGAAGACGGCGGAAGCCATGGGCTGTGCCCATGCTACGGGTGGCCGGCCCCCCGAATCCAAGCGGGACCCGACCGCCCGGGCCCGCCGGGCCCGTCGGTCCGAGGCACCGGCGAGGCGGGGCCCCGCCCTCAGCTCACGGTCAGACGCCCGAGCCCCACGGCCGACAGGGCGTGGCTCACGGCCGAGGTCACCCAGTGCAGATTGCCGGTGAGCAGAAGGACACCGAACACCACCAACGAGACCCCGGCGACGGCGTTGACCACGCCCAGCCGTCGGCGGACCCGAGCCATCACCTCGGTGAGGTGCCCGAAGGCCAGCCCGGTGGCGAGAAACGGAACCCCGAGCCCCAGTGAATAGGCCACCAGGAGAACCAGGCCCGAGGTCAGCGTGGCACGCGTGGCGGCCAGCCCGAGGACACCGCCGAGAACCGGGCCGATGCACGGTGTCCAGCCGAAGGCGAAGGCCATCCCCATGACCGGCGGCGCCCACACCCCGAGACGCGAAGGGCGGGGATGAAACCTGCGTTCCTGCATGAGCAGGCGCGGCGTCCCGACCCCGGTCAGCCACACCCCGAGCACCACGATGACGACGCCGGCGGCGATGACGAGACCGCGTTGGTGGTCGAGCAGGAGGTGTCCCAGTCCCGACGCGGCAGCCCCGAGAGCGGTGAACACGATCGTGAACCCGGCGATGAATCCGAGCACGCCGCGCAGCAGCGGCACGAGGTTGCGTCTCTCGCCCGCCTCGATCTCGGCGGCCGACAGTCCCGAGACCATCGAGACGTAGGCCGGCACGAGCGGAAGG
>JGI12269J14319_10000608_pt1 | contig 34415 bp, 28 predicted proteins | sample PeaSoiSIISIP2007_FD_14319 | JGI IMG/M metagenome (IMG submission 14319)
GCAAGCACCAAAACCCACAGGCTGGAAGCCTGCGCCACTAATTCAGAAAGCAAAAGAGAAAATCCGAGAGTAAGGGTTAACCGAACGAATCCATCAGCTTGTTGATCGTCCTATTCAAATCCTTGTCGCTACGGCGCAGCGCGTCGATCTTGTTGATCGAGTGGAGGACTGTGGTGTGGTGCTTGCCGCCGAATTGGCGGCCGATCTCCGGAAGCGACGCGGAGGTGAGCTGCTTCACCAGGTACATCGCGACCTGCCGCGGGAACGCAATCGCTTTGGTGTTCGAGCGGACCTTCAAATCCTGCTCGCGCAGGCCAAACTGCTCGCCAACTTTTTTCTGGATCAGGTCGATGGTGATGCGCTTTTCCTGCGTGGCGATAATGTTGCGCAAAACCTGTTGCGCCGTAATCAGATTCAAGATGGAGCCGGTCAGCGAGGCGTATGCAATCAGGCGCGTCAAGGCCCCTTCCAGCTCCCGCACGTTGGACTTGATCGCGCGGGCGATGTATTCGGCGACGTCATCGGGAATCATGACGCGCTCGTTTTCCGCTTTTTTCTGGAGGATGGCGATTTTGGTTTCCAGGTCGGGCGGCTGGATGTCCGCGATCAGGCCCCACTCGAACCGCGAGCGCAGACGCTCTTCGATGGCGGAAATTTCCTTCGGCGGGCAATCGGAGCTGATCACGATCTGCCGCTGGAGGTCGTACAGCGCATTGAACGTGTGAAAGAACTCTTCCTGCGTGCGCTCCTTGCCCGCGATGAACTGAATATCGTCCACGAGGAGAACATCAACCGAGCGGAAGCGGTCGCGAAAGCCGATCATGCGGTCGAAGCGCAGCGAATTGATGACTTCATTGGTGAATTTTTCCGCGCTGATATAGGTGAGCCGCGCCGCCGGATTGCGCTTCTTGATCAGGTGCCCGACCGCCTGCATCAAGTGCGTCTTGCCCATCCCCACGCCGCCATATAGGAACAGAGGGTTGTAAGCCTTGGAAGGCTGTTCGGCGACCGCCTGGGCCGCCGCGTGCGCGAATTGATTCGACGCGCCTACAACAAACGACTCAAACTGATAGCGGGGATTCAGTTGATGATCCACGGAATCGAAATCCAGGCGCGTTTGCTTCAAGGGGCTTCCCGCCGCCACGGGTTCGTTTTCCGTGCACATGAATTCAAGGTGCGTATCCCTCATGCCCACTTCGACCAGTACGGCCTGCAACAACTCGCCGTACGTTTCCGTCAGCCGCTTCCGGAAGAGCCGGGTAGGGACGCGAACCAAGAGCCTGCCGTTTTCAGTTCCTTCCTGACGCGTGGGCCGAAACCACGTGGCGAAACTGTGCGGGTTGACCCGCCGTTCCATGTGCTGCAAAATTTTTTCCCAGGAATTCATTCCTTCAATGTCCTCATTGTAGGCAGGCTGCAAGTACGGCCCGCACCCGAAGAAAGCGAAAAAAAAGCGCGCGCCAGCTATTTCCACAACTGTGGAAAAACTGTGGAAAAACACAACCACAAGAGCCTCTTGTGGCTGCAGTCAGTTTCTGGGTTGAACCCCGTGACCTTCTCCCCTTCGCCCGATCGGCCCAAAATGGGCCTGCTACTCGGTACTCCAACTTCTTGTTCGCGTCACGGCGTCCACAGGGGTGCCAGTTGCGAGACTGGTTTTCCTAAGACGAGCGTGGATTCTCGCTGAACGCGCGCTTCGCGGCAAGTGAAAATTTTGAAAGCGCATGCGGACCTCCCACAGAAGATTCACAGCTTTTCCACAACGATGTATCTCAAACAAACTAAACATCTTGCTTGGCACGCATACGCAAAACAGTGCATTTCGGTGAATTTGACACCAATCGTGCCCGGCTTCCACGCTCCTTGCTTAAGTTGAAAAAGTAAACCGCGGAAGAATCGAAGATTACGGACCAGTAAAATTCAGCGCGGAAGTTTTTCCGGTTTTGGAAATTCGTAGATTCCCTGAGGGTCGGCCCCGATCAGCAGCCGATCGGGCTCCACCAGGATTCGGGATGCTTCCAGGCGCGCTCCCGAGGGCATATACGTCCGGAAGCTCGACAATCGCTCACCGTCCTTATCGAAGCGCATCAGGAGGGTGCCGATGGCGATCCAAAGCTCCTGCGTTTGAGGGTCCACGCCAACGGCGCTGATAATGCGGTGCAGAGAAGGAATGCTTTTTTCCGAATCTTCCGAGCGTACGATGGCCTTGCGAGCGGCCTGTGCGGCGGGCTCAAATTCCAGCGTCTTTAGAGAAATCTCCAGCGCGAGATAGCCGACGTGATCGAACTTGCGCACCGTGGGTTCGGGCAGGTATTCAAAATAAAAATAGTTATTACCCATATCATCCACAACGAGGTGGCCGTAATTTACCTGCGTGTTGACGTCGGCGCGATCGGCGATCTCCTCGCGGTCGCCGTATTCGCGGACCACTCTTCCTCCGAGGTCGTAAGCGGTGACCAAGTGCTCCGCAACCGGACTGGCTACGGCGAATTCATCCCCCGGAAGAAACACGACGGAAACCGGCACCGACATCGGGACCGAAGCGGCCAGAGTTCCGTCCGGCGAATAAATCTTGACGGCCTTCGCGCCGCGGTCGCACACAATGACGCGGCCGTCATGGTCCACGTCGAAGGATTCGCCGTAAACAAGCGCCGCGCCTTTCGCTGTGGACGCGGGTGCACTGGGAACTTGGCCGACGCTCTTCCCGGACTTATCGTAAATCAGCACAGCCGGAGCAGGCGCGGTGAGGACATAATAGTTTCCGTTCGGGCCGCGCCGAATCTCGCGAAAACCAGCGCCCACGTTTCGATAAAGCTGCCGCTTGGCCACCAGATCACTTTCATATTGGTATTGTTCCTGCGCGCGCCCAGGAAAAGAGAGAAACAAAGCCAGCCCCGTGGCCAACGCGGCCGCAGCGATCACTGGATGCAGATGGTTCACCGTGAATGTTCTCCGTGAACGGTACATGATCAGTTCGCCTCAGTCGGTCCGGAAGCGCAGGCGCTCGATTCCTCGAGCGCGGCCGGTGGTCTCGTCCACGTCAATCAAAACGGTATTCATCTGGATGTCGCCGGTGGCCACTTCAAACCGCGCCGGCTGGCCGTCCAGGAAGCGGCGCAAAATCGCAGCCTTGTCCATTCCGATGACGCCGTTGTGTGGACCGGTCATGCCCACGTCGGTCTGAAACGCGGTCCCGTTGGGCAGCACGTGCTCGTCGGCCGTGGCCACATGCGTATGCGTACCGATCACGGCTGACACGCGTCCGTCCAGATACCACCCCATGGCTTCCTTTTCGCTTGTCGTTTCTGCGTGAATGTCCACGAAGATCACGCGGACCTCCGGTGGGATGCGGGCAAGCTCCCGATCGGCTGCCCGGAAAGGACAATCATTTGAGGCCATGAAGACGCGGCCCTGGAGGTCCATCACGGCGTAAGGCACCCCATTCCGTGCCGTGCCCAGGTACAGGCCTGAGCCCGGATTGCCCTCCGGGAAGTTCGCCGGCCTCACCAGGCGGGGCTGCTGCGGGATGTATTCGAGAATCTCTTTTCGGTCCCAAATGTGATTTCCACCGGTCAAGACTTCGACGCCCGCCGCGAATAGTTGTTCGGCAATCCGGGGCGTAATGCCGAAGCCCGCGGCGGAGTTCTCGCCGTTGGCGATCACCAGGTCGATTTGGCGCGATTGCACAATGTCGGCCAGCCGGTCGGCCACAATTTCCCGGCCCGGCGAACCCACGATGTCGCCAATGAACAGAATTTTCATTTTCTCTCTTTGCCCGGCCCGGCGCCTGCCTGAGGACAGTGCCTAGCGAAAGATACGCTCCCGGGATACGTGCGGTTTCACAAAAAATGGAGCGGTCCACTTCGCCGTGTGGAGCTCGATCCTGAACCACCTGTAAAAAGTGGGCGCCCTGCGCCGGCCTTTAGGCTTTCCCGCAGCGAACCGAAATCCGCCGCGGGCCATGCACACGGGCCGTCTGACTCGGGCACCCGGAGGTTCAGTATTGGTTCAAAAGATCGTCGCGTCCAGCACCTGCGTTGCAGGCCAACTCCAAATTCATTCTAGCAAAGCCGGCTCAGCGGAGTGGAAGAACTGCCTGGATGAGTTGCGGGACCCGAACTCAGTGCCAGCAGACCACCCGTCAAGAAGGGCGAGGCACCAAGACCGCTTGACGACGACGCTGGGAGGGAATTAGCCGGGTTGAATTCAGAATGAAAGCAAGCTCCGAGGTGACGTGGATTAGAGCAGCCAGCAGGGGGTTAAGGAGGCCGAATCCCGCCAAGACGATCCCAATGCCATCCACGACCAACGTGCCGGTAAAGTTTTGCAGAATAATCCGGCGGCACTGGCGGGCGATCCGAATCGTGTCCACAAATTTTGACAGATCGTTTCCGATCAGCACCACATTCGCACTCTCACGCGCCACGTCGGTGCCGGACCCCATCGCCACTCCGACGCTGGCCTGCATGAGCGCCGGGGCGTCATTGATTCCATCGCCAACCATTACGACGGTGTGGCCCTCTTGGATCAATTTCATGACGCGGTCCACTTTTTGGGAGGGAAGCATTTCCGCGCCGAGTTCATCGACACCGAGGACCTTTGCAGCGGATTCCGCGACAGTTCGAACGTCGCCGGTCAGCAGAACAGTTCTCAGTCCCAGGGATTTGAGCGCGGAAATGGCGTCAATGGCTTCCGGGCGCAACGTATCTCCGATCCGGATCGCTCCCAGGAATTGGCCGCTGGCCGCCACGCCGATTTCAGATCCCGTGGGATCGGGTGTCCACGCCGATATGCCGATTCCCCGTTCCAACAAGAACTGCCGGCTCCCAACAACGATTTCGCTTCCATCGAGGTGCGCAATGACGCCTTTCCCCGGAGCGTATTCGAATTGGTCTGGGTCGCGCCACGCATAATTCAGTTCCCTGGCTTTATTCAGAAGTGCCTTTCCGACAGGATGCTCGGAACGAGATTCGGCAATTGCGGCTGCGACGAGTAATTTTTCTTCGCTCACCCCAAAGGCAGGCTGAATTTCGAGAACGTCCACGCTTCCGTAGCTCAATGTGCCGGTCTTGTCGAGGATCACCGTGTCCACTCGCGAAAGAACTTCCAAATACAGACCGCCCTTAATGATGGCGCCCTTCTGCGCCGCCTGGCCAATGGCTCCGAGGACCGCGAGCGGCGTGCCCGCAGCGATCCCGCAGGCGCCGGCCACGATCACGACGGAAATCGTGGAGCGGATATTGTGCGTGATTAGAAATGTCAGTGCGGCGGCGCCGAGGGCAAAATAGACTAGGTAACCTGCCAACCGGTCGGCGGTCTTCTGAATTGGAGCGCGCGATTTCTCCGCGCGTTCGACTTCCTCAATGATTTTTCCGAATGTCGTGTCGCGGCCCAATCGCTCGACGCGGATTTCGAGCGCGCCGGATTCATTGATCGTCCCGGCGTAGACTCCGGCGCCCGGCAGCTTTTCAACCGCCATCGATTCTCCAGTGATGGCTGCCTGGTCGACGAACGAGTTGCCCGACACGACGGTTCCGTCCACGGGAATGCGCCCGCCTGGACGCACCAGGACCGCTTCGCCCGCGCGAACCTGCTCGATGGCGCAATCCTTCCACTCGGTCCCGCGCCGCACCGTGGCCATGTTGGGCAGCAGATCGAGCAAGCGCTGGATCGCATTTCGTCCGCGCCCCACGGTGAGTCCCTCGAGGATTTCGGCGGCCAGAACGAACAGGGTAATCACCAGCGCGGTAAACGTCTCCCGAATGGCCAGCGCGGCTACGATGGCGATGGCCATGGACAGCTCCATCGTCATGCGGCGGTGAACGATGTTGTCGAAGGCCTCGCGGTAGATCGGATAGCCGCCCGCCAGCGCGCAAACCGCTCCAATGAGGCTTACGTAGGGAATCGAAGACCCGCGCAGAAACCAGATTGAGACGGCAGCCACGGCAACGAACAAGACGCGGCTGACTTCAAGCCAGTCTAGCCCGTGGGATTCCTCGTGCTCCTCGGCGTGATCTGGCTGCGGCTTCCCGGCAATGGCTTCGGGAGTCGCAAGCGACCGAGTTTCCGTTCGTGCGTCCTTGACGGCGGGTTGTGACATGGCGCCAACTCCTCTTGTGGCTTCTGACGTGGCCTTCGGCAATATCACCTGAGCGCTGTCCCTGCCGAACACAACGGCTGCGATACAGTCATGCGCGTGCGCTTCGATCGGGTTCCGCAGGTAGCCAGGTGTGTTTGTGCCACTTCCAGCCCAGCCGCGGCATCAACCGGTGCTTTACGTAATCGCGGGAGTAGCGCACGTGGAAGCGGCGCCAGATCAGGCCGGCGATGCGTTCGGTGGTCCAGACGGGCGTGTCGAATCCATGCGCGGACGGCCCCTGCGCTAGCAGGATGGGGAGCCGCGCCAATTTGTCACGAGCGAGCTTCGGGCGGGGGCCTCCCGTCTTTGGGCGGCGGCGTAACCCTTCCTCTCCGCGCAAACGATACCACGCAGCCCATCGTTGGACCGATTGTATGCACACGCCCAGGGAGCAGGCCACCGCTGCCGTAGATTCGCCGCGCTTCAATCGAGCCAGGGCTGCGAATCGGCGGGCCTCTAACTTTTTTGCGTCGCGGCGCTTGTATCCTAGTGGGCGTGGCATGTTCCAGCGCTCCTGGCGGAACCCGGTTCTTCGTGTACAAACGTCATTGGCGAACAGCTAATGATTTTCTTGTTTCGCACTCAATTTCAGCTCGACGATCATTTCCGCAGTTTTTTGAGAACCCGAGATAAGCACTTTCTCCGACAGCAGATCGTCTTGCTCCGCATAAACCTCGTAGTCCAATCGGGAGTCGAGCCCCACGAGGCTAAAATGACCGTCGCGGTCCACTGCCTTGATTCTTAAAAAATGTGCATGGCTATCTTTCACGTAGACCCGTCCCCAGTGAACTGGGCGCCCGTTCCCGTCAAGCACTCTTCCTACGACCTCGAACCACGATATGTGCACCTTCTGAGGCCGCGCCAAGCTAACGGGAGCACTCAAGGCCACCAGGATCGCTATGACCAGTGCATTTCTCACGTCCAGTACCTTCTCCGCGGGGCCTTAGTCACGCAGATCACTCGGAGTGTGAGAAAGAGCCTTCCTGTTAACATGGAAGGGAATTTGCCGTGTTGCGGGCCGTCTCTTCTGAAACCGCCCGCATCACGGCCAGATCACTTAGAAGTGGAATCCAAGTTCTCCCGTTACGGTTCGCGGCGTGATGTAGTGCGTCCCACTGAACGTGGAGAGGAAATTGTAGAGCGCTACTTTGTTCGCCACGTTGATCACAGTGACCCGAGCGCTCCACTTGTACCGGTCGCCATGGAAGAGGTTGTCCTCACCCACCGCGAGATCGAAGAGGTGACGCGGTGCGATCCGCTGCGGGTTATGGTCATCGTTTTCGGTGTTTGGAGCCGGCACTTTGAGGTAAATCGATCCGAACGCGTTTGCGGGGCAGGGACTGAGCGGATTCGCAGCCGCGGTTGCCAGTGGGTTCGGGGCGATCAGCGTTCCATTGCAAGTGAGTCCGGCTTGAAACACTTGATCGGCGGTCAATGGCAGGGCCGTGATGCCGTTGTTCAAGCCGACTAGCCCACCGGCAAGAGTCGTCGCCGCGCACGTTGCAGTTGACGCAAAGCACGGTAACGCGCCGCTCACCAGTCCGCTGTCGTATCTCCAGTTGAAGCCGAACCATGGCCCGGTCTTCCACGGCTGGTATTGCAGGTGCGTCGTTTCATTAAACTTCTCGTCGTGGTCAATCCGGAAGACGCTGGTCGCAGGGCCAATAACGGGCACCCCGGCGACTTGAGGCAGGAAGAAGCGGGCGGCGACGCTGGACATCACCACGACGGCAGTAAAGCCGTGCCAGTCGGGCACGTTCGCGCGAATCGTATATCCAGGGATTTTGGACCGTTGCCACATGATCGGGAAGGCGATGGGGGTCGCGGCAATGATGCCGAAGTCGTAGCCGTTGTGGGTGTACTTCCAGATGTACTCCGCGTCTATGACAAGGTGCTTTCCGAAAGCCTGCTGGATACCGGCGTGGAATTCATTGCGAAAGCCGGGGGTTATCGGCCCATCGTTTCCCTGCCCGCATACGGTACTAGGCAGCGGCACAAGTTCGGCAATGACGGGGTAATTGGCATTCGCGCCACTGAAACTGCATCCTGTGCTGGCTATGACCAGGTTCTCGTTGAACGGCGACTCCATGGTTCGCGCGTAAGAAACCTTGAGCACCGTATTGGTGGGTTTTATGTTGTAGGCGATGCCGACGCGTGGCTCGGCCTGGGTGCTATGGCTGATCCCTCTGTAAATATCCCCGCGTATGCCGAGGTTAAAGGACCAACTCCCTTTGGTGAGTGTGTCCTGGGCGAACAGACCGACCTCTTTGATGTCCGTGTGCCCGTGAAAATGGTAGAGATTGCCCGCAGGGTCCCCCGTCGCCGGGTCCGTATTCGTCAGGTCGAACTTGGAGGCGGCGCTGCACGTCGGGTCATTCACAGCGGCGCACGCGTTCCCGATCGTCGCAACATACCCCGGATCAACGACACCAAGATGATCGTCTTCGGTCAGGAATGTTTGTTCATATGTTACGCCGGCCTTGAAATTGTGGATGCCTTTCACGTAGGAGATGCTGGCGCGAGCGCCCGCATTGGTGAGTAAGCGGTCCTGGGCGATGGTCGCGCTCTGCAGGTCCGGACTAAAATCCGCAAAGGGATCCGCGCTCGGGTAGTAGTTATAGTGGTCCCGCCGCACGAAGCCGCCGATTGTCAATACCGCGGCTGAGCCGAATAGGTGCGTCCAAGTGGGCGCAATGTTGAAGGTTTTGATCTGTGAGCGCTGATCCGTCGCACCCAAAGGAGTGCCGGTCACAGGATTTACAATTACGCTGCCGGACGGATTGCAATCAGCCGCCCCCGTCGCAGTCACAGCTCCGACGGCGCAGGGATGGAATTGCTGGTCGTACGAATTGGGGTTTTGAAACCAGGACCGAGTGTAAAGAAAGTTCAGGTGGAGGGAATCCGCGCCGGAGATTTGAAAGTCCACGCGATCGAATACGTTTTCTTCGTTGCCCTTGTCGTGTATCACCACGAATTCCGGAGGATCGAGAAAGCGCCCGGTGTTCAAGCCATTGGCGGAGATGAAGTTTCCCCACTTCGGCCCCCCGTAAGCGAGGTTGAAACCCACGTTGGCCGTCCCGAACGAACCGTAGGAGGTCGTCACGCTTCCATGAGGTGTAGTAACGCCCTGGCCCGATCGTGTGGTTACGTCGATGACCAAGCTTGTTTTACCACCGTACTCGGCCGGCGGCGCGCCCTGAATGACTTCCATGGATTCGATGGCATCCACCGGAACCTGATTCGAGAAGACCTTGCTCTGCTGGTCGGTGATGGGCTGGCCGTCCACAGAAAAAGAATTCTCCGCGTGATCCCCCAGTCCATGGAAAAGTCCATTGGAATCCGCCGCGACTCCTGGTGTAGCGAGAGTCACCAGCGAGCTCAACGACGAAGACGCGCTTTCCAGAGGCAGCTTGTCAAACAGATCGCGGTCCACGTCGGTGTGCGCCGTGGATTCGGTTTCGATCAAATCACCCCCCGTCGCTTCCACGATCACTTCGCTGACCTGTCCCGCGAGGGTCAGATTAACCTTCACATTCGTCGTGACCGAGGAACGAACGTCGACGTCCTGAGAGTAGGGAGAGAATCCCGTCGCTTCGACGGACAAGTGATACGGATTGTAGGGGACATTCACAAAGCTGAAATTTCCCATGCTGTCCGTCGTCGTGGACCGATCAAGGCCGCTGACGACGTTATGAATCTCGACGGTCGCTTTCGGAACCACGGCGCCGGTCGGGTCGAGAACCGTGCCGGTGATCGATGCCGAATTCCCGACGCCCTGCGCGTGAATCAACGGTGTGGCCATCACGAAGAACGCAAACACTGCTACAAATCTAAGATTTCGTATGAATCGCATCCCGATCCTCCTCGAATCGCGCCTAGGCGCTAAAGAATGGCCAAAATGGAATGCTGCCGCCCGCAAAGGGGGCCGCGGCACGCGGAATCTGGATGATTTCGTGCTTGGTTATTGCTTAGGCGATAGGTGGTGCGCGAGGGGCAGTTCGGGAAAAAACGGGGCCCGTGGCCAGAACATTGTCATCCGGCAACGGCAAGGATGAGATCGGCTTGAGCAATGACATCGACGGCGCGACTTGTAACTGCACCGGCGTCTGATGGCCCAAGTGGCAGTACGGACACTGCGCGTCGTCGCTCGCGCCCCCGTGATGCCAATCGCTGACGACGCCCGTGGCGAAGACCAACAGGACGACGAGCGCCAGCGAAACCCCAAGTAGGCGAATTGTCTTCCAAACAGTCGTGCGGGAATTCATTTTCAAAACTCCTCTGTCCCCTAGGGGAACGCGTAGCCGTAAATGGCCAGAGGTTGCCGCCCAAATCGATGGGCGTGTGCGCCGGACCAATCCTTGTGTCAGCGCGGCAATTTACGAGTCAGAGAGAGAGCTTCTTGTCTACGCGGCGGGAGGTGCGCGTGGAGAGGTTTGCGAAAAGTCGGGGCCCGTGGCCGGAACAATGTCTTCCGGCAGCGGTAAGGAAGCAATCGGTTTCAGCAAAGAGACCGACGGCGCGACTTCTAACTGCACCGGCGTCTGGTGGCCCAAGTGGCAGTAGGGGCAATTCGCGTCGTCGCTGGGGCTATGGTGATTCCAATCGCTGACTACGCCAGTAGCGAAGATCAGCAGGACAACGAGCGCCAGCGAAACGCCAAGTAACCGAATTGTCTTCCGCAAGGTCATTCTGGTCGATCTGAGCTGGGACACCGAAACCCCGGCAATAGTAACCTGATGTTAAGTCCGGGTAAAGTGTTGTCTGGCGCTCAGCCCCGAAAAGTTACGGCTGGGCTGAGCCGTCTGTTCGCCCTCCTACACTTGCAGCACGTCTCCTGGTTTGGCAACCATTTGGTAAAGCACGGGACTCACAATCCGGCCCAGGAACAGGCGTGAAACAAGTCCCGCCACGATGACGATGGCGAACGGCTTCTGCGAATCCGACCCAATTCCAGTGGATAGCGCGGCAGGCAGCAGGCCTAGGCAGGCGACCAGCGCGGTCATCATGATGGGCCGCAGCCTCACCAGCGATCCATCCAGTGTTGCTTGTCTTATTCCTTGGCCCTCCAACCGCAATTTGTTGATATAAGAAACATCAATAATGGCCGTCTCCGCCGATACGCCTAACAGGACGAGAAGGCCGAGCACGGAGGAGACGCTAAACGGCGTGTGGGTCAACTTCAGAGCCAGTAGGGCGCCCACCGGTTCCGTCATCACGACGCCTATCATTACGGTCAGGGGAAACTTGAGGTTGCCATAGAGCGCGAACAGGATCATGAAAATGAGCAGAAGCGCGAGCGGGCCAATAATGGCGAATTGCTGGCGCGCCGCGACGTATTCGCCATATTCTCCGCCCCAAGTGAGCGTGTAGCCCTGCGGCAGCGCCACCGACTGGCTTACCGCTTTCCGCGCCTCGTCCACCGCGCGCGCCAGGTCGCGCCCTTCAATGCTGAACTGCACGCCGATGTACCTTGAATTATTCTCGCGATAAATGAACGAGGCGCCGTTTCCCTGGCGGACCGTGGCGAGCTCGGAAATCGGCACTTGCTGGCCGGAGGGGGTAGGCACGAGCAGGTTGCCGATCGCTCGCGTACTGGACCGGTATTGGGGCTTCATGCGGACGACCAAGTCAAACAGCCGCTCCCCCTGAATGACCTGCGTCGCCGCCTGGCCGCCTACTCCGGCTTGGATCACGCCCTCTACGTCTGCCACGTTAATGCCGTAGCGGGCGATTTTTTCGCGATCGACGTCGATCTGCACGCTGGGCTGGCCCAACTCACGGACCACCGTCAGCTCGGTGAAACCGGGAATCTGCGAAAGAATGCGCTTGATCTCGACGGCCTTGGCTTCCAGGACCTGTAAATCCTCCCCGTAGATTTTCACCGCGAGCGCACTCTTGAGGCCCGTGAGCGCCTCATCCACTGCATCCTCGGCCGGTTGCGTGTAGTTAAAAATTACGCCGGGATAGCCGGCGAGCTTTTTCTGGAGATCTTCGGTGAGCTCCGCTTTGTTGCGGATTGTACCTTGCTGCCACACCGGGTCCTTGTACTGTTTCAGCCCGACGTAGAATTCACAATTGAAAAATCCAGTGGGATCGGTGCCATCGTCCGGGCGCGCCAATTCCGATCCAACTTCCGTCACCTGCGGATAAGACATCAGGATATTGCGGATTTGCGGCGCGAATTTCGCCGCTTCCTCGAAAGAAATTGTGTAGGGCATCGTGGCGCGCACCCACAATGCGCCTTCGTCCAGGTGAGGCATGAACTCGCCGCCGATGTAGGGGATCAGAAGCAGCGAAACGCCGAAAATAATGGTGGCCAGCACCATCGTCAAAATCGGGTTGTCGAGACACCAGTTGAGTTCAGCCGCGTATTCGCTGCGGAACCACTCATAGGCCCGATTTGTTTTTTCTTTGACGCCATGCGTGAACCAATACGAAGCGAGGACAGGCACAAGCGTGAGCGTGAAGATGAGAGAGCCCAGCAGCGCGTAAGACATCGTCTCCGCCATGGGAAGGAACAATTTCCCGGAAGGGCCGGTGAGCGCGTAGATGGGAAGGTATCCGGCCAGGATAACCGCGACGGAATAAAAGATCGGCCGGTCAACATCCCGCGCCGCCGCGAGAATGACTTCGTGCAGTTTGTAATCCTGCCCGGCGCGTTCGGCCAATTCACGGTAGATGTTCTCCATCATCACGACCGTGCCGTCGATGATGATCCCGAAGTCGATCGCGCCTATCGAGAGCAGGTTGGCGGGCACGCCCCGCCCGTGCAGCAGAATAAAGGCGAAGAGCAAACTGAGCGGAATCGTCAGCGCGACAATGATGGCCGCGCGAAAGCTGACCAGGAAAAAGATCAGCACAATCAGAACGAGCGTCATGCCCACGAGCATGTTGTGCTCGACCGTGTCGATCGTGAGCCGCACGAGGTCGCTGCGGTCGTAGAACGGATGGATCTTCACGTCCGGCGGCAAGATGCCGTTGTTCAGCTCCTCCGTTTTTTTCTCGACGCCCGCGAGCACGTTTTGCGTCTGCTCGCCGCGCAGCATGAGGATCACCCCCTCGACCCTGTCGTCATCTTTCTGAAAGCCGAATTCCCCGAGGCGCGGCGCGTTTCCGATGGTCACTTCGCCAACGTCGCGAATACGCACGGGGACGCCGTTGTTGTTGCCGACGACGATGTTGCCGATGTCCTCGGTCTTTGTTACCAGTCCCAATCCGCGCACATAGAAAAACTGCGAGCCCTGCGAGTAAAAGCCGCCTCCCGCGTTCGCGTTATTCGCCGCCAGCGCGCTGATCACCTGGGGCACGGGAATGTGATAGTTGTAAATTTTTGCGGGGTCGAGCAGCACCTGGTACTGCATCACCGTGCCGCCGAAGCCGGAATCGTCCGCCACTCCCGGGACCGATTTATAGGCCCGCTCGACAACCCAGTCCTCAATCGTTTTCAGTTGCTGCGGACTGCGATCCGGGCTCTCAATCACGTAGCGATAGACAAGCCCCGACGGACTAAAAAGAGGCGACAGACTCGGCGCTACACCCGAGGGCAGTTGGACGTCGGACAACCGTTGAAACACGACATTCCGCGCGAAATAATCGTCGGTGCTTTCCTGAAACGTCATGATCACGTCGGAAAGCCCGTACAGCGAAATCGACCGCAGGTACTGCAAGTGCGGCACGCCATTCATTTCAACTTCGATCGGCAGCGTCACCAGCCGTTCGATTTCCTCTGCCGCGTGACCAGGCCACTGCGTGATGACTTCCACCATTGGAGGCGAAAGATCGGGATAGGCATCCACCGGCATGCGCTGGAAGGAAAGAGCGCCCGCCACGACGACGAGGAGAACCAGCATCAGCACGAGAAAGCGCTGGCGGAGAGCGAATTGAACGAAATGATGAATCATAGTTGTGTGCGCCCTTGGCTCAGCGCTGGAGCGAGTTCTGAAATTGCAAGAACAGGCTGCCATCGCCGACGATCTTGTCGCCCGCCCGCAGCCCGGTCAAAATTTGAGTTCTTCCGCTCTGGCTTTCGCCAATCGTCACCATACGGCGCGCGAACTGGTTGCTGCCGGTTTGCAAGTAAACGTACGGCATATTTTCGGTGTCGCGCAGCACAGCCGCGTCGGGAACCGACAGCGCATTCGGAATTACTCCAGCCTGCACTTCCGCGGTTACATACATATCTTTCTTCAGACGTTCGCCGGGATTGGAGGCTTCGATGCGCGCTTGCAGGGTCCGCGTGGTCGGATCGAGCGCCGGCGCCACATACTGAATCTTGCCGCGCACCACGCCGGGATACGTTTCGTTATCGATCGTTACTTCTTCGCCGACGTGCACGTTGGCAATGTCGTTCTGGTAGATGTTGACGAGCACCCAAACGCTGTTCATGTCCGAAAGCGTGAAGCATTGCGTTCCGCCCGCCTGGAGCAGTTGCCCCGGCGAGCAGAGCCGTTCCACCACTTCTCCCGCCAGCGGCGCCAAGAGCGGCAATTCCGCGGATGAGGGAGCAGTCAGGATGCTTTCCGGATTCGTGATTCCCAGAACGCGAATGGCCTGTTCGCTGGATTGCAGGTCCGCCTGCGCTTGCGTGCGGTTGGATTCGGCCTGCTCCAGATCGGCCTGCGAGATGGCCTGGTGCGCGAAGAGGTCCTGGGCGCGCTTGTAAAACCGGTCGGCGAGTTGGGAAGCATCGCGCGCCTTGATGTAAGTAGAGCGCAACAGCGAGTAGTCAGGGCTGGCCACGTACAGCAGCGGCTGTCCCGCTGTCACGTGCTCGCCGGGCGTGACCACGATGCGGCTCACGGGCCCGCCCACTTGCGTGATCACCGGCGTCGTCAAGTAGCCGTTGTAGGCCACCGCTCCCGAGAGGCGCAGGGTGCGCTCGAGCGGCGCCGTGGCGACGGTGTAAATCTGGATGTGCGACATCTGGTCGGCCGGCAAGGAAAATAATTCCGCTTTGCTCGCCGCGCTTTCGGTGGTGGAGAACGAAGTCATTTTGTTTGCCTGTTCGCCCGCGCCGCCGCAACCGGCAAGCGCAAACGCGGCAGCCAGCGCCGCAGAGAAAATGGCGGATCGCCGCGCACGCCACGGCCGGCTACGGTCTACATCCGTACATTTCGTCGTCATGGCAAACTCCTGGTTCCTACCGCCTGGCGCAATTGCTCGAGGGAGGTCATGTAACTTGCCAGGGCTTGCCGGTAGGCAAGCTCGGTAGCGCGATAGGTCCGCTCCGCGTCCAAATAATCGAGCAAGCTGGCGGAGCCATGCTGGTACGCGTACTGGCTGATGTCTCGCGAATCCTCGGCATTTTTCAGGTAGCCGGATTGATACAGCTGCACGACTTGGTCATCGGTGCGCAGCGCTTCATACGAGTTGGTGACATCGGTGAGCGCAATCGAGGCCTGTTCGCTCGAAAGCTCTTGCGACTGCGTGATGGCATAGCGCGTCCGGGCGATTTCACCCTGATTGCGGTCGAAAATCGGTAGCTGGATGCTGGCGAACAGCGAAGCGGTGCTCAGCGCGGCGACATGCGTGTAGTTGGCTTGCGCGTTCACGTCGCGTTTGCCGTTTGCCTGCGCCAGGGACAGCTGGCTTTGCGCCGCCGTTACTCCCAACTGAGCCGCGCGCACGTCCGGGCGCTGCCTGAGCGCCATCGCTTTCAGATCGTCCTCGCCAAGTTTCACCGGTTTGTATTCGAGGTCTCCCACGACTTCATAGGATTCAGGCACCGATTCGTAGCCGAGCAACTGGCGAAGGCTGGCCAGCGCCTGAATGCGGGCCAGCTTGGCCGCCGAGACATCCATCTGGAACTGCAAGAGTTGAATCTTGATTTTCAGCAGGTCGCCGCCGCTCATCGAGCCGGCATTGAAGGACGCCTGGCTGATGTCCACCGTCTGCTGGAAACTTGCCAGATCCTTCTCGGCCAAATCCAACTGTGACTGCGCGAGCACGGCCGAAATGAATTGCGTCGCGACGTTGAACGTCAGCGTCCGCGCGTTGTCGTCCACCGTCGCCGAAGTCACAGCCGTCTGGTCCCTGGCCGCCTGCAAGCGGTGCTGCCGCTTCTTGCCCCGCTCGAACAGGTAGCCGACACCCAGGTCGAATTGGGCGCTATTGTCCATGTACTCGCTCGTGAAATTGCTCGGATTGAAAAACGGCAGAAATTGGGCGTCCCCAAGCAGCACTGGATTAGGCCGCAGGTTGGCTGTAATCTCAAGCGCCTGATTTTGCAGGATCGTGGTGCGCGCCGCCTGCAACGAATGGTTGTGCTTGAGCGCCAGGTCGATCGCATCGTCGAGTGTGACGCGAACCGGCGGATTCTGCGCCGGCGCGGCTTGCGCACCGGCCTGTCCCGCGGCTCGCAGGGGTGCAAACAACCCCAAAACTCCAAGGACGATGAGTGGCCGCAACGTTCGGGCCCTGAACTTCATGTGCATTGTTTCTCTCCTGCGAGGAACAGTCGAAGCTCTCGATTCGGCATTCCGGCAAATTTGAGCGCCGAAAAATCTCAAGAGACCCGAGCAAGCTGAATTTCGATAGGGATAGCGCCCGGACAAAAAGCGCTAGGACGAGGAGACTAAGCAGAGGGAGGCGCGCGTGGCGAGGTCTGCGAATAAACAGGGCTCGCGGCTAGAACGGCATCTTGCGGCAGCGGCAAGGAAGCCACTGGCTTCAGCAGTGACACGGCCGGCGCGACGACTAACTGCCCCGGGGTCTGGTGACCCAGGTGGCAGTAGGGACAATGCGCGTCGTCGGTCGAGCCCTGGTGATTCCAATCGCTGACGACACCTGTGGCGAAGACCAGCAGCGCCAGCAGCGCCAGCGAAATTCCGACTATACGAAGGGTCTGCTTCACAGTGTGTTTGGCCGGTCTGAGCCCGCCCAGGAACCTGTTGAATACTAACCTGATGTGGGACGTACGTAAAGCGTTGCCCGTTACGCTGCCCCGAAAAGTAACGGATGGGGCGGAGGAATAGGACTAGGCTGTCTGCTTCAAGGCACGTTCCAGGATGGTCAGGCACTGCTGAGCGCGCTCGCGGAGCGCGTCGTCCCGGTGGCCGGTATCCTGCTGGCGCGAATGGAGTTCGTCGGCAATCGCCATGGCCGCCAGCACGGCGACGCGCACGGAATCCACCGTTTGAGTTGCTTCGGCGACGGCAATCATTTTTTCGTCAACGTAGCGCGCCAGTTTCTGGACGTAGGCTTCGTCCAGATCCCCGCCCAAGGTGTAGCTCTGCCCGTAAATCTCCACTTTCACGCGATTCGACATTCCGTCTGCTCCCCGCTGGACGCGCCTATTTTGTTCTGTTCCGCCCCGCAAGGCAAGCGCGTTCAAGCAAAAGCGGTTTCTACCGCTTGAGAATGCGGTCGCATTATTGCGCCGTTGGCGCGATAACAGAGCCCTGATTTCAAGCGGAGAAAAGTGTCACAAAGCGATTTGCGAAATAACCTGTAGAACCAAAAATGGATTGCGAATTATTCGACCATCAGTAATGAATCCAATAAATCAGGAGTGAGTCCGCGCGCTCTTGCTTTCCGTCCGACTTCATCCAGGATTTGTTCCAGGGGTGGGTTTTCGCCGAAAGTGAGCTCGCGGAGCCACAGGCCTAATAAAGCCTGTATCTTTCGTTTCTGATCTGGATCGGCCGAGTCGTAAGCCCTCGCCGTTTGGGGGATCGAGTGGAATCGTAATGGTGGGGTTAGCCATTTTCCTCACCGACCTTCGACTATTGCACGGTGTCCTATGGAAATCATGGAATAAAATCTTTCCCCGCAGGCTTGCGCGTTTTGCGTACAATGATTATCTTTTAAGGATTCGCCAGGACGTTGCGAAACCGCTGGGGCGTGGTCCAATTGGTAGGACACCTCACTGTTAATGAGGACGGTGTTGGTTCGAGTCCAACCGCCCCAGCCAAATTTTCCCCCGCCAGCAGGCCCGCATCCCTTCCGATTGCTCCAAACTATCAAAGGTGTTAAGCGAATTCGGCGGACCCCGGAAATCTCCGTGCCCTCTGTGTTAAAAAGTTTTTGTTATTTTGCAGGGGACGCGCGCGTACTTCCGCCGATAGGTATGGTCCATTGGGTGTGGTTTTGGGGTAGGCGGCGGAAGCAGGTCGGAGGGAAGATCGTGCCGGCCCAGCCCTCAATCCCCTAAAGGGATCCTCGGCTCGTCTTCCCTCCTACGGTTCTTACTGTTTGCACGCGGCAGGCCAAACACAAGACGCTGAAAACACAGTGTCTTGTTTTGCGTACCCCGGGTAAAAAAAGCCATGGCGCGGGAAAATTTTCCGGAGGGGAATTATTTGCATGCTCAAAACGCTTTAGAAGCGGCGCAGAGTGTCGGTGGCCTGGGAAAATTCTTTCCCATGCGTAGTGATTGTGGAAAACCACATTCGCTCATGCATCGCCGCAAATCCCGGAGGCGTAATTGACTCCATCTGCGCACCCTGCTACGTTGTAGGATTACGATGGGCGTATTTTACCCGCAGTGTGCTGAGCCGGCAGTGGGGGCGGTCTTCGCAATATGGGCCTGACCAAAATTGTCATCCGGGGCGCGCGCCAGCACAACCTCAAAAACATCAGCCTCGAAATTCCGCGCAACACGCTGACCGTGATCACCGGGCTTTCCGGCTCGGGCAAATCGTCGCTCGCGTTTGACACGATTTACGCCGAGGGCCAGCGCCGCTACGTCGAATCGCTTTCCGCGTACGCGCGGCAATTCCTCGATCAGATGGAGCGGCCCGAAGTGGATTCCATCGAAGGCCTCTCGCCTTCGATCGCCATCGAGCAGAAGACGACGACGCGTTCGCCGCGCTCCACGGTGGGCACGATCACCGAAATCTACGATTACCTGCGCGTGGTCTACAGCTCGATTGGCACGCCCCACTGCCCGAAATGCGGCAAGCCGATTTCGCGCCAATCCACCGACCAGATCGTGCGCTCGATCCTGCAAGGCGAGCTGGCGAAGAGCGGCGACCGCGTCATGATCCTCGCGCCCATTGTGCGCGGCAGAAAGGGCGAGTACCGCCAGGAGCTGGAAAAACTTGCGCGCGACGGCTTCGTGCGCGCGCGCATCGACGGCGACCTTTGCCCGCTCGACGATCCGCCGCGCCTCGACAAGCGCAAGAATCACACCATCGAAGTCCTGATCGACCGCCTGCTCGTGAAGCCCGGAATCGCGGGGCGGCTCGAGCAATCCATCGCCACGGCGCTCAAGCTGGCCAAGGGGCTCGTCACCGTGGTCGTGGTCGGCGGGACCGAGCAGGTTTTCTCCGAAAAAATGGCTTGCAGCGAATGCGGCATTTCGGTGCCGCAGCTCGAGCCGCGCTCGTTCAGCTTCAATTCGCCTTATGGAGCGTGCCCGGCGTGCAACGGTCTCGGCTCGAAATACGATTTCGATCCATCGAAAGTGATTGTCGATTGGACGCGGCCTCTCTTCGAAGGCGGACTCGGTCCCGGCTCGGGCTCCGTGTTTTTGCGGCGCAATCTCGAGCTGGGCGCGATGGCGCACGGGTTTGACCTCGCGACGCCGTTTGAAAAATTCCCGCGCGACGTGCAGAATCTGATCCTCTACGGCAATCCGCCCTCGAATGCCAAGAGCAATGGCGGCGGTCTGTCACGTTCAGCGGCTGCGAAGGCCGCGAAAACTCTACCGGGACTGCATTTTCAGGGCGTGGTCGGCTTTCTCGAATCGAACTTCGAGGAATCCGAGTCGGACACCTACCGCGAGTGGATCACGCAGTACATGTCGCCCGTGCCGTGCGCGGTTTGCGGCGAGCAGCGATTGCGGCCGGAAAGCCTTGCCGTGAAAGTGGGCGGCCGGTCCATCGCCGAGTTTACCGGCCTCGCGATTTCCGACGCGCGTCCCGCCGTGGATAAGATTCGCAAAGGCTTGACCGAGCGGCAGATGGACATCGCCGGGCGCGCCCTCGCCGAAATCGCCGCGCGCCTCGATTTCCTGCTCGCGGTCGGACTCGGCTACCTCAGCCTGGACCGCTCCGCCGCGACGCTTTCCGGCGGCGAGGCGCAGCGCATTCGCCTGGCGACGCAGATTGGTTCGCAGTTGCGCGGCGTGCTCTACGTGCTGGACGAGCCTTCCATCGGCTTGCACGCGCGCGACAACGACCGCCTGATCACGTCGCTCGAAAAATTGCGCGACCTCGGCAACACCGTCCTCGTCGTCGAGCACGACGAAGAAACCATCCGCCGCGCCAACTACGTGGTGGACCTCGGCCCCGGCGCGGGCAACGCTGGCGGGTACCTCGTCGCCAAAGGCCGCCCGGAAGAAATCGAGCGCAGCGCCGATTCGCTGACGGGGCGTTACCTTCGCGGCGAATTGAAAATTGCCGTGCCGCCGCAGCGCCGCGCGCCCGCCAGCGGCAAATCGATTCGCATCCTCGGCTGCGAAGCGAATAATTTGAAAGGCGTGGATCTCGAGCTGCCGCTCGGCTTACTCACCGTCGTGACGGGCGTTTCCGGCTCGGGGAAATCCACTTTGGTGAACGACATTCTGTATCGCGCGCTGGCGCAGTCGCTCTACCGCTCCATGGAGCGTCCTGGCGCGTTCCGCGGCATCGAAGGCGCGGAAAACATCGACAAAGTGATCGAGATCGACCAGGCGCCCATCGGCCGCACGCCGCGCTCGAATCCCGCGACGTACACCGGCGTCTTCGCGCCGATCCGCGAACTCTTCGCCATGCTGCCCGAATCGCGCGAGCGCGGCTACAAGCCCGGCCGCTTCAGCTTCAACGTGAAGGGCGGCCGCTGCGAAGCCTGCCAGGGCGACGGCCTGCGCCGCATCGAAATGAATTTCCTGCCCGACGTCTACGTCACCTGCGAAGTCTGCCGCGGCCGCCGCTACAACGCCGAGACGCTTTCCGTGCGCTACAAGGGCCACTCGATTTCCGACCTGCTGGACATGCAGATCGCCGACGCGCTGAAAATCCTGGAAAATATTCCGCAAATTCGCGTGAAGCTGGAAACTTTAGTGGACGTCGGCCTCGGCTACATCCAGCTGGGCCAATCCTCCACCACGCTTTCCGGCGGCGAAGCCCAGCGCATCAAACTCGCTAAAGAGCTTTCCAAACGCCAGACCGGCCGCACCCTCTACATCCTGGACGAGCCCACCACCGGCCTGCACTTCGACGACGTAAAAAAACTCCTCGACGTCCTGAACCGCTTCGCCGACCTCGGCAACACCGTCCTGGTCATCGAGCACCACCTCGACGTAATCAAGCAAGCCGACTGGATCATCGACCTAGGCCCCGAAGGCGGCGAAGGCGGCGGCCGCATCGTCGCGCAAGGCACGCCGGAGCAAGTTGCCAAGGTGAAAAAATCGTATACGGGGCAGGTGCTGGCGAGGGTGTTGAACGGGGCGAACGGGAATCACGCGTAGGTTATCCCACCACGTGATTGGTCTCGCCGTGATGATTCTATCCCCCAGCCGCGAGCGATAAATCGCCCTGGATGAGATATTTCGTTAGGTCAACTGTTTCGCCTGCTTGTATCCGGTCGAATATTTGGCGCATTTCTGCCTGTGTGTTCTGCTTGTCGAGAAATCGGAATGCTGAAGCAGCTACATATTCACGGGAAAGTTCGAAGGCGAACCATCTGCGCCGTTCGGCCTGCGCGACCTGCCCCGTTGTATTCGAGCCCGCAAAAATATCGAGGATTAGGTCACCCGGTTCGGTAAGCAAGTTGATAAAAAACTCGGGCAGCTTAGCTGGGAAACGGGCAGGGTGCTGCTTTTCCCCGATCACCTTGCAGCCGGCAAGGTATAGGCCATTCGATTCAGAATTGGAAATTTGCAGGAGATTGGGTGGTATCGCCCCACCGTTGTCTTTCCCGAAACCGCTTCCAATATCGTGGCCGGACGGGCGCACCTTCGGGGTGTAAAAGGCCGCAGGGTTCTCCAGAAGCTTCTTCATTCTATCGCTGTAGGGCGCTAGCACTTTTGTGATGTCAGCTTTGGGCCATTCAGTTTTGCTGAACCACCAAACGGTGTTAACTGCATCCTTGACCCGCATTTTTCGTTTGTTAACCCATTCAATCGGGCTGGGTAACTTCGAAGGGTTGAACCAGTAAAAATCTTCCGCGAGAAAAAAACCCAACTCATCGCAAAACCGAATCAACACCCGGAAGTTGTAGAGGCTGCGGGTTGGGACACCCTTTTCATAAGCGCCCCCGAGATCAAGGACAAAACTCCCGTCATTTTTTAGAACGCGGTGGACTTCCTTCGCAAATTGAATAAGCCAATCGATGTAGTCGGCCTGGTCTTTATTGCCGTAGGCTTTTTGGCGCTGCAAGGCAAACGGCGGAGATGTCATTACAAGGTTGACGCTTTGGTCTGGCAGCCGAGCTAGGAGTTCCAGAGAATCGCCACAATAGGCTGCCCCGAATGTTGTCGTGTAGGCGGCAGGAACGTCCAGTTTCGGGACTTTGTTTCGCATAAGAATGGCAAGATTCTAACGGAATCGCCGAAAGAAAGCTACTTTACGTCTGTAGACGCAAAGTCAGCGTCGGAGCGAACCTTCCTTCGTGCCTCGTCGCAGGAAAACCGTTCCTTCTCCTCGAAATACGTTAGCACGGAATATGCGCCGGTTGCGCGCGGAACGAAACATTTCGCAGGAAGCATTGGCTGACTTGGCCGGGCTTCACCGAACCTATATCGGCTCGGTTGAGCGCGGCGAACGGAACATCTCCATCGACAATATAGCCAAACTAGCCGTTGCGTTCGACACATCAATCAGCAAGCTGCTGGAGGATGAGCGAACATGAAGCCTCATCCAGATGCACGGGAATTAAAAAGGCTGTTCCCCGCGGTTCGCGAATATCAAAAGCTCGCCATTAAGCATGGCATCCCCGATATCTTTCAGGACAACGGCGGCAAGATTCTTCAGGTGTGCCTCGTCCTCGGGCTCACAGTGCTTAAATCTCGGGAAGGCAACGATGCCGTGGATGCTGAGGGGAATGAATATGAACTTAAAACGGTTAACCTGCTGCGAACCGATCAGTTCTCGACTCATCATCACCTGAACCCTGTCATTATCAAAAAATATAGAAAGGTTGACTGGATATTTTCCACTTACGAAGCTATTGAATTGAAGGAGACCTTTCTTCTGAAGCGAGCCACGATGGAATATTGGTACAAACGGTGGAGCGCAAAGTGGAAAGCGGATGGCGGTCGAGATATTAACAACCCGAAAGTGCCGCTATCGTTCGTTCGAAAGCACGGCAAGCAACTGTATTCCAGCGTGGGAGAAGATATTGAGGACACGATCCCGGCCAAAGGGAAAACTAAGTAGGGTTATGTATCTCCCTGGCAGGTAGCCCACCTTAAATCACTTTCTGGCTAATTCGCGCACAGCGTTGGATGATACCACCACAATACGTCAGCCTTGAGTTACGGGCTTGAGTTTTCGTGCCCGTTCCTTCGCGGGGTTCGAAGGGACGGGGTTTTGATTTGGGCTGACAAGCGGGAGAGGAAATTCATAAGCCCCACCCTTCCAAAAGACGGAAGGGTAGGCCACCCGAAATTCAAAATCAAAGCCTGGGCTACCCGCGCGAATTGACTGCAGGAATCCTCTGACAAATCGAAGCTACTTGTGGCGCGCTTCAGCCTGCGGATTTTGGGGCTTGCCAGGACAAGAGCCCACAGGCTGAAGTGACTGCGGAGAAACTCATGACGTGTCATTCCGAAGGGCTGAGTTTGCCCGAGGAATCTGCTTTTTCCTTGATTTAGCCGTGAAAAGCAGATCCCTCGCTTCGCTCGGGATGACAAAATAAACACTTTTCCGCAGCCATAAGTAAGAAAGCTTCCGGATTACGGTTAGCCCTTCTTGGTCAGTTCGGTGTAGATCACTTCGGTCAGGGTGGCGAAAGTCGGTCCGCCATTCGGATTGGGCGGCGGCGCGGCGGTGGGCTCGCCAAACGAGGTTTTGACGTCGTCGAGCGACTTGCCCTGCGCAACCATGGCCTTGATCTTGCTGTACTTGTCCTGAACGAGGTCGATCTTTTTCTGAATGTCGGCCTTGGTCATCATTTCGCCGTGGCCGGTCAGGTAGGTATCCGCGTCAAGACCAAGCATGCCCTTGGCATTTTCGATCCATCCAAGGGTGGACCCGTGCTTTTCGAGGTGAATCAAAACGTCGGGGCGGTTGGAGATCAGCATGTCGCCGCCGAAGACGATTTTTTCGCCGGGGAGATAGACGACCGTATCGCCGCTGGTGTGGCCCGGCGCCCAGTGGTGAAGAACGATATGGACGCCGTCGATGGTCAGCTTATCGGTCTTGTCGTAAGTTTTGGTAGGAAGGCGATTTTGCGGCGCGGGGTTTCTGCCGCCGGCGGACTCTTCCATTTCCTTTTTGCAGTTGGCCTGGGCAATGATGGTTAAGCCATCCGGAAATGCGGCGAGCCCGTTTACGTGGTCGCCGTCACTGTGAGTGATAATGACCGTATTCACGGCCTTGGGGGTGATTTTGGCGATTTCGGCCATCACGCCCTTTTCAGAATCCACCGTGGTCTTGGTATCCACGACAATCACGCCGGTCTTGCCCACAATGAAGCCGTCATTAGAGCCCGCCCCGCCCTGAACCCAGTACACATTGCCCTTGACGTTCGTCACTTTGAGGGGTGGAGGCTGCTGCTGCGCCCCGGCCACTTGGGCAAATAAGCATAGAGCCGCAACCGCCGCCAGCCCGAGAACTGGTCTTGCCACATTCTTCATGAATTCCTCCTCCAACATCTTTGCTCCGCGGTGGCGAACCCTCTGCCGCGTTCCGGATCCAGTCCGCCGCCTTGGTTCATGGACGCAAATCCGCGAATTTCCGTTTCACCTTCTGGAAAAGTGATCTCATTGAGTCTCGTGGCTCATTAGATGACGTTGTCGGCTCCTCCTTCCGAGTAAACTTGGTAGGTCGGGTGGCCCGGGCTTAGTGGGATTTTTAATTTGTGGGCGCCCCGTTCTTCGGTGTCGGAAGGGTGGGGCTTTTGTCGCTGATTTCCTGAATCGAGTGCGAGAAATCTTAAGGTTTGAGCAGGACGAGCTGTCTTGATTTGCTTGACAAGGCTTGATCGAAAGTCACAAGAGTTAATTGAGCGGCCATCGCAAACGCGGCGAGGTAAGAATCAGCCCAATCCTTCGGAGCGGCTTGACCCGACTGCGTTAGACCGCGAAACGCCGCTTCGATCTCCGGAGGCTCGTCCAGAAATCCGATTCGTTCATCCTGCAGCCAGCGGTCATATGTCTTCCAGGCCTCCGCCTGAGCCATCACTTCCTTCTGGCCCATCACCGCCTCGAGGGTCAGAAGCCGCAGCAACCCCAGTTGCGTGAATCTGCAAAAGAACAGGCGCCCCGACCCGCCAATCGATTCGAACCATTTCGTCGCACGGATGTGGTGGACGTGCCTCTCGATCGTGAGCGCAATCCAGACGTTGATGTCAGGGAAAAGAAATGAGGTCGTAGATTTTGGCATTGTCAAGATGGAGCGTGCCCGGCTCCTTCGATGGCACGAGCGGAAGTTTTACCCTCCGGCCGCGCCGCCGCCGAGGCGTTTTCAAGACCTGCTCCACACCCCGCAGGATCAATTCCTTCGCGGACCTGCCCTCGCTCGCGGCGCGAGACTTGAGGCGGCGGTAAACGGGATCCGGGATGTCCACGGTCGTTCGCATATTGTCATGCTACCATATTTATGGTCGATTTTTCAATAGAATGGCGAACAACGGCTTTCGGATGTTGGGTCAGACGATTGCCATTCGACGTTTGTCCTCCGCTAGCGCATAGGCAGGCAAAAAATCAATTCCCCGGATTCAATTCATCGCGGGCTTGTGAGGGCGCCGCCCGCACTTGCGCGCGGCGAAAACTGCCGCTACAGTGATTGTAGTGTCCTTGCGCGCCTGTACCCACCCCAGCGCCTTGTCACTTTGAAATGGCTTACAACGATCACAGTCCGTCCGGTGCAGCGCCCGTTAGGGCTCGTTCGAATGATCCTGTGGATAGCGCCTCGGAAGACGTTCCACCGTCCGCCATGGAGCCCCCCGCCATGGACCCTCATGAACGAGCGCCGCAGACCTTCGAGGACACTCCCGTTCCGCCGCACGCGCCGCAGTTCCGTGCTGGAATCTCCGACGATCTACGTGTGCCGTGGGGCTGGCTAGAGGTGGCGCTGTTCGCGATTCTCGGCGTGATTGCCAGCGTCGTGATCACTTGGGGAATGGCTCAGGTCGCGGTGCGGTTTTTGGGGGCGAATTCGAACGAGGTGTTTGGGGAGACGATAACCACGGCGAAGTCGGTCGTGGTGCTCATCAGCCAGGCCATACTCGACGGCTTGGCGATCCTGTACCTTTACCTGATGCTCGCTGCGCGAACGGATGCGCCGTTCTGGCCGTCGATCGGCTGGCGCGAGATGCGTCCCGGCGCGGGAAAAATTCGCGACAGGGCGCTGCAATTCCTGGCGGGCGGCGCGGTGCTGGCCATCGTGATTTCTTTCGCGGGCGGATTTTTCAATTCGAAAACTACGCTCCCAATCGAGGAGCTCTTGAAGGCGCGCGTCAGCATTTTGCTGTTCGGCGTATTGGGCGTGCTGGTTGCGCCGCTCGTGGAAGAAACGATTTTTCGCGGCTTTCTTTATCCGGTGATTGCGCGCCGGTTGGGCGTCGCCGCCGGGGTGGCGGTCACGGGGACGCTTTTTGGGTTGATGCACGCCGCGCAGTTGTGGGGCGGGTGGGGGCAGATTGCGCTCTTGATTCTGGTGGGCGTCGTGCTGACGTGGGTGCGCGCGCGGACCGGCACCGTGGCGGCCAGTTATTTTGTGCACCTCGGTTACAATGGCTTGCAGCTCGTCGGTTATCTGATTTATGTCGTCAGCGGAGTGCATCACTAAAGACGCTGGGCAGAAACCCAAATTTCAGCGGCTATTGTAGAGGCCGCCTTCGGGCGGGCACTGTTGTTCCAAACATGTGCTCGCCTGAAGGCGAGCGCTACATGGCCGGGTGCGGTCGAGCGGACTCTGGAAAATCCGGAGGCAATTTCTAAATTTTATGAATGTCGCACAGCCCATTGAATGGACCGGCAAGGGTGTGGTCATGCTCGACCAGCGCCGCTTGCCGGGAGAAGTGATCCGCCACACCTACACGGACTATCGCGACGTCGCGGCGGCGATCAAGGACATGGTGATACGCGGCGCGCCGGCGATTGGCGTGGCCGCGGCGATGGGCGTCGCCCTCGGCGTTGAGCGCTCGAGCGCGCGCACGCTCGAAGAACTTCGCGCGGAGTTTCCCGGCATCTGCCGGACGATCAAGCAAACGCGGCCGACGGCCGTGGACCTGTTCTGGGGCGTTGAACGCATGACGCGCCGGTTCGATCAACTCTTGGCGGCGAATTCGCCGCTCGATGCCGTGCGGCGCGCGATGGTGGAAGAGGCGCGCGCGATTCATGCCGAAAAGCGCGCCATCGATGAAGCGATGGGCCGCTTCGGCGCGGAGCTGATGCCTGCGGCGGGCCAGGTCATGACGCAGTGCAATGCGGGCGCGCTCGCCACCGCGGGGATCGGCTCGGCGCTAGGCGTGATTCGCGTCGCGATCGAGCAGGGCCACAAGTTGAGCGTGCTCGTGCCGGAAACGCGGCCCTACCTGCAAGGCGCGCGGCTCACCGCATGGGAATTGCACGAAGGCGGCGTGCCGCTCACGCTGATCACCGACAACATGGTGGGACATTTCATGAAGGCGGGAAAAGTGGACGCGGTCGTTGTGGGCGCGGACCGCATCGCCGCGAACGGCGACACGGCCAACAAAATCGGCACCTACCAGATTGCCGTCCTGGCGCACGAGCATGGCGTGCCGTTCTACGTCGCCGCGCCGGTTTCTACTTTCGATCTAGCGATTTCTTCTGGAGAACAGATTCCCATCGAAGAGCGTCCCGCCGAAGAGGTGACGCACTTCCGCGGAGTACGCGTCGCACCGGATGTGGCCGCCGCGAACCCGGCATTCGACGTCACGCCCGCGCGCCTCATCTCCGCGATCATCTGCGAGCGCGGCGTCGCCCGCGCGCCGTATACGGATTCTTTGCGCCGGCTGGCGGAGTCGGTTGCAATTGCAACGCCGGGATAGTCCGGATTTTTAGGTGCCTGCCAGAACCGCGTACTGCTCTTTCGTAAGCGGCACAACGGAGAGCCTTCCCATGCGCACAAGTGGAGAATCCTTGAAGATTTTGTTCGCCTTGATTTCTTCGAGCGAAATGGGCTTTGCAATCGCTCTTCCTGCCTTGATTCTTACTTTGGGATTCTTGGGATCGGAAGCGTCCACGGAAACGACCGTTGCGGTTCCGACTGCGCTCTTGCGACCGCCGGTTTCGTAGATGATCAGTCTCGCGCCGGGGCTCATTTCGCGCAGGTTCTTCACTGCGGCCGGGTTGGACACGCCTTCCCACTCGGTCGCCGCGTCCCGCTGCAGGTCGGCGAAGGAATATTCCGAAGGCTCGGTCTTGAGAAGATAGTCCTGGGACATGAAGTTCACCTCCATTTAGGCCGCCTATTGTAGCGCCAACCTTCAGGTTGGCACTTTGCAATCGCGAGCACATGCCCGTCCGCCGCGGCGGACGGGCGCTACATGAATCAAAACGCTTTTTAATTGGCGTTCCACGGACAAAACGATATATTCTCCGGAAGTTCGCATCACCGCAAAAACATTGGACAGACATTTGGGGCTCCACGCTGCACTATATGCGTTCAGCGCGAAAGAAGAGCCCACGACTAAAAGATCAGGGAGGTTCAGATGAAAAGGTTTGCGCTCGTTCTAGCGTCTTTCCTGTGTGCGCCGCTGGCGCTCGTCGCCCAGCAAGGGGCTCCGGAAATTCCATTCGATTCCGCGCCCAACGCGCTGAAGCTTCCGGCCGGCATGTATCTCGGCGAAGTTTCCGGCGTGGCCGTGAATTCCAAGGGACACATCTTTGTCTTCTCGCGCGGGAACACAACCGGCCCGGCCTACGCCGCCAGCGCCGCGCAGCTTCTGGAATTCGACAAGGACGGCAAATACATTCGCGAGATTGGCCACAATCTGTACGCCTGGTCGTTCGCGCACACGGTGCGGGTCGACAAGGATGACAACATTTGGGCCGCCGACAAAGGCTCCGACATGGTGATCAAATTCAATCCGGAAGGCCAGGTCATCATGGTGTTCGGGCGCAAGCAGGAAGCCTCCGACGAGAGCACCGAGCCTCTCAAGCATCCTAAGCCCCCGCTGCCTCCGGTCGACGGAATGTTCCGGCAAGTGACCGATATGGCCTGGGACGCGGCCGGCGATACGTTCATCAGCGACGGGTACATCAATTCGCGCGTCGCCAAGTACGACAAGGACGGGAAATGGATCAAGTCGTTTGGCGAACCCGGCAATGGGCCCGGACAGCTCAACACGCCCCACAGCATCGCCACCGATTCTCAGGGAAATGTGTACGTCGCCAACCGCGGCAATTCCCGGATCGAAGTGTTCGACGGCGACGGCAAATATCTCCGTCAGATCAAGATCAGCGAACCCTTTGATTATGCGAATACGGTCCCGATCATTGGTAACAAGCCGCCTGTCGATTTAGTGGGAACCATGGGCCCCGGGGCGCCCTGGACGGTCTGCATCACTCCGGGGCCGAATCAAGTGCTCTACGCTTCGGACGCGTTCCCCGGCCGAGTCTACAAGATCAGCCTGGACGGCAAAGTTCTGGGCAAGCTGGGCGGGACCGGCAGACAGCTCAAACAATTCGGCTGGATTCATGAAATCGCCTGCCCATCGGAAAATGAAATCTACGTCGGCGAATTGATCAACTGGCGCATGCAGAAGCTGAACCTGCATCCCATGAAGTAGGCGAAAAACAAACCCGTAACATTTTTCGATGCCCGCCCGTCGAACGTAACGGGCTTTATACAGATTTTCACTTCTATTGCGGACCGGATCCATTTGGATGGACTCATGGTGGTGTCTCTTGAGTCGGGAAAATTCCTATCGAAAGTCGGAGGTCCGCATGAAACGATTTGCGCTGATTGTTCTTGCCGTACTGCTGTTTGCGCCCGCTTGGCTGCGCGCCCAACAGGCAGCCGCTGAAATCAAATTTGATTCCACACCGAATCTCTTGAAGCTTCCGCCCGATTTATATCTCGGCGAGGCTTCGGGCGTAGCCACCAATTCCAAGGGACATATTTTTGTCTTTTCTCGCGGAAATTCCACTGGTCCGGCGTACGCGGCCACCGCGTCGCAGCTCCTGGAGTTCGACAAGGACGGCAAGTTTCTTCGCGAAATCGGGCACAATCTGTACGCTTGGTCGTATGCGCACACCGTTCGAGTCGACAAGGAAGACAATATCTGGGCCGCTGACAAAGGCTCGGACATGGTCGTTAAATTCTCGCCAGACGGGCGCGTGGCCATGGTCTTCGGCCGCAAGCAGGAAGCCTCGGACGAAGGAACCGAACCGCTGAAGCATCCTCACCCTCCGCTTCCGCCGGTGGACGGCATGTTCCGCCAGGTGACCGACGTGACCTGGGATGCCGAGGGCGACGCCTTCATCAGCGATGGCTATATCAATTCCCGCGTGGGGAAGGTGGACAAACATGGCCGCTGGCTCAAGTCCTTCGGTGAACCGGGCGACGGGCCCGGCCAACTGGACACGCCGCACGGCATTACTGCCGATGCACAGGGAAACGTTTACGTGGCCAACCGCGGCGATTCACGCATCGAGGTCTACGACAAGGAAGGTATGTACCTTCGCGAGATCAAGATCAATGTTCCGTTCGACTATAACAAAGAGGTCGCGGCCATTGGTCCCAAACCGGTTCTCGGTGGGACGGATATCTTCGCCCGGCAATTGGGACCGGGATCGCCCTGGTCCGTTTGCATCACGCCCGGGCCCAATCCGGTGCTGTACGCCTCGGATGCGTTCCCTGGCCGCGTCTACAAACTTAGCCTGGACGGGAAAGTTCTGGGCTGGCTCGGCGAGTCCGGCAAAGAACTGAAACAATTTGGCTGGATTCACGAAATCGACTGCCCATCGGAAAACGAGATCTACGTGGCTGAATTGCTGAACTGGCGAGTTCAGAAATTGACTTTGCATCCAGGGAAGTAATTTTTGGCACAGGCTTCACAGCCTGCGGAAAAAGTAATTTATTTTGTCATTCCGAACGAAGTGAGGAATCTCTCTTTGGTTTAAACGCAGGAAAAGAGAGATTCCTCCGCGCGCAGCGCGCCTCGGAATGACAAAAATTTGAGTTTTTCCGCAAGTTCTTCAGCCTGTGGGTTTAGGTCTTGCGAAGGTCCCGCCCCACAGGCTGGAGCAGCGACCCAAACAGATTATTCTTGCAAGGATGCTTTTACCGAGAAGCGCCGGCCTCGCGGACCACTCCCGCTTCGCCTCTTTCCCGCGCCATGTATTGATCGAAGATCCAGCGATACGTCTTTTCGAGTCCCACTCGAAGCGGCGTGTTCGGCTCCCAATGGAGATACTTCTGGATCAACGTGTTGTCGCTGTTGCGCCCGTTCACGCCCTTCGGCGCGCTCAAATCGTACTTGCGCTTGAGCTTGATTCCCGCGATGTCCTCGGCGATGTCCACGAGTTGGTTGATCGTTACGGCTTCGCTCGATCCCAGGTTGATCGGTTCCAGGATATCGGAGTTCGTGATCCTCTGAATGCCGTCGGTACAATCGTCGATGAACATGAAACTGCGCGTCTGGACTCCGCTGCCCCATATTTCAATTTCGTGCTTGCCGGAAACCTTGGCTTCGATCACTTTGCGGCAGATCGCCGCCGGCGCTTTTTCGCGCCCGCCGAACCACGTCCCCCACGGGCCATAGACATTATGAAAGCGCGCCACGCGCGTCGTGAGGCCGAAATCCTCCATGAAGTGCCGGCACATTCTTTCCGAAAATAATTTCTCCCATCCATAGCCGTCTTCCGCCAGCGCCGGGTAAGCATCTTCTTCTTTGAGGGACGGAGCCTCGAATGTCTTCTGCTTGTCCCCGTTGTAAACGCAAGCGGAGGAAGCGTAAAAGAAGCGCTTGGTGGTCCCGTGTTTCAGCGCCGCTTGCAGCATGTGCGTGTTAATTAGCACGGACAGCATGCACAGCGCCTTGTTGTGCTCGATGAAGCCCATGCCGCCCATGTTCGCGGCGAGGTTGTAAATCTCCACGGCGCCTGCGGCAGCCGTCTCGCAGTTTTCCTTAAGGTTCAAATCCAGCGACAGATTCTCCACATCCTCGAAGCGCTGATACCATTCGTCGAACGGTTTAACGTCCACCGCTCGAAGATCCCGGTGCCCTTGTTTGCGCAGCAGCGCAACCAGCGCGCCGCCAATAAATCCGCCCGCCCCAGCAATCAAAATTTTGTTGTTGATTCCCACAGGTTTCCCCCTACTCCAGCTTCATTCCATGAACGATTTCACCACGCGGAAGATTTATGAGCAACCAGTAATTCGCTTCGGGTAGGACAGGCTTCCAGCATATCGAGATTCGTCAGAGACTGATGACTGTCGCCACCACCAAAACCCATTGGCTGAAGACCGTACCGACTGGTCGGCAGTCGCCTTGCGAGTTGCATTGGTATATATCACTAGTATATACTAATCGCATGGCGAAACCTAAGATCGCAAAGCTTTTCAAGAACGGCCGCAGTCAGGCGGTCCGCCTTCCCAAGGAATTCCGTTTTGCGGGTAATGCCGTCCGCGTTCGGAAAGTCGCCGGCGGAGTCTTGCTCGAGCCCATCAGCTCCAACCCGGCAGAATGGCTCGCGGAATTGAAACGGTTTGGACCCGCGAACATTTTTCCGCACGGCCGAAAGCAGCGCAAACCTCCCATCCGCAGGATTTTTAAGTGAGATACCTTCTGGATACGAACGTTTGCATCGCTGTGCTCAACGAAAAGTCCCCGCAAATCGAGGCGCGGGTCGTGAAAGAGCTGAGAGAGAATTCCGAATTGTCAGTTTCCTCAGTGTCCGCATTTGAACTCTGGTATGGAGTGGCAAAGAGTTCCCGGCGTGAAGCGAACTCGAAGAAGCTCGCGTTGTTCCTCTCGAACTGGGTAAACCTTCTGGCATTCGACGACCAAGACGCGCGCTTCGCCGGCGAGGTTCGAGCCGAAATGGAGAATATCGGGAGGCCTCTTGGACAATACGATCTTCTGATTGCGGGCCAGGCGCTCCGGCACAAGCTGACCCTCGTAACAGCCAACGCGAGAGAGTTCGGCCAAATCAAAACTCTCCCTTGGGAGGATTGGTCAAGAGCCTGACAGGAGAAACAGATAGTTCCCGACGCCCTACTCCCTTTGAATCGCACACCAGCAATGCCGACCGACGCCGCCGCACAAACTGAACATAGTTCCTTGCCGGAATTCGGAGTTTGACCTAATATCCTCAGCAAGGAGGCCGTCTGAAATGTATAGCATCTGGGGTAAGCATCCATCAGAAAAATGCTGTCGGCGGCTAGGCAAGCTGCACCGAGACCGGACAGTTGCCGATTTGTATGCCAAACATTATCGCGACAAGGGTTATCTCGATGTGTTTGTGCGTGCTAGCACGAGGAATACACGGCACTAATGTCGAAAGGCTGGACTCCTGGTTGATAGTTTGAAGCCGACTTATCATTTGGCGTACTCACCCACAGATTTTCCACAGAACCGTAAACAAGCCGCCAGACTTATCCTTGACATTTAAGAAACCGATGCTATAGTTGCTGGGTTGTACGGTAGCCTGCCTGCTGGACAGGAGGCCTTAGCTCTTTGACAAACTGGGTAAGATGAGATGTGCCAGAACCCGTTCGATTGACCTTGGCATGCAAATGCCAAGGGATTGAGTGAATCGAGCGATAAAAAGTTCGCTTGGAAAACTTAGGTCCGACTCTCAGAAATGATAGTCGGGCTTTTTTGTTTTCGAAGCAGCCAGTTTCACATGAGAGTTTGATCCTGGCTCAGAGCGAACGCTGGCGGCGTGCTTAACACATGCAAGTCGAGTGCGCAGTTCTCTGTAGCAATACAGGGGATGGGCGCACGGCGCACGGGTGCGTAACACGTGGGCAATCTGCCCTCGGATGGGGGATAACTCGCCGAAAGGCGAGCTAATACCGCATGACATTCCGAAGACTCCGGTCTTTGGACTCAAAGGCCGCAAGGCCGTCTGAGGAGGAGCCCGCGCCCGATTAGCTAGTTGGTGAGGTAACGGCTCACCAAGGCTTTGATCGGTAGCCGGTCTGAGAGGATGGCCGGCCACACTGGAACTGAGACACGGTCCAGACTCCTACGGGAGGCAGCAGTGGGGAAT
>JGI12269J14319_10000610_pt1 | contig 34355 bp, 36 predicted proteins | sample PeaSoiSIISIP2007_FD_14319 | JGI IMG/M metagenome (IMG submission 14319)
GTGCGCGATCAGCGGATGATCGGCGACCAGCGTTTGCATGGTCGGTAGTCTGACAGGCCGGCCGCCGTGCTGGCACGGTGACCTGCCCGGCCGGTCCTGATCGGTTCTGGCCGGTTCAGGCCGGTTCGGTTCTGGCCGGTTCGGAGGTCACCAGTCCGCGGCCTGGGCGTCTGGGTCATCGCCTGACCGCGAGTCCTGGGCCTGCCCGGCAGGCGGCCAGCCGTGTGGAGGCCGGTACCAGGCCACAGTGCACCCCACAGTGCCGCAGCGGACGTACTGATGGCCCTTGCCCGGATGGCTCAGCGCGCCCGGGCAGTCACACGGTGACCACCCGACGATGACGCGACCAGGCCCCCATGGATGACCGGCTGTGCACACCTGCGGGTACGGCCACCAGCCAGGACGCGTTCCCTTGCTCATACCATCTAGTAGAACACGCATTCGATTCAACTGTTAGTCCAGGTCGAATTGTCCAGCCAGCGGGCAACGCGGCAAGCTCTCCTTAGTACCAGGAAGTCGAGCATGAAATATGGGGGTATAGTTAATAGAAATGTAGTCCCATAACTTGGCAGTGCATCGTGGAGAAACCGGCTGGCGTGTTCGACCGGGACCATGAGTGGGCTGCCCTGACCAGGTTCATCGAAGATCCTGCGCCGGGTGCAACTCTGGGCGTCGTGAGGGGTCGCCGTCGGCAGGGCAAGACCTTTCTGCTGGATGCCGCGTGCACTGCGACCGGAGGGTTCTACTTCGGCGCGACCGAGGCGACCAATGCTGAGTCGCTGCGGCGGATCAGTTCCGCGCTAACCGCCTATGACCGGCCGCCCAGCCCGTACCACTTCGCGGATTGGTCCGAGGTGACCGATGCGCTGCTGGCGCTCGGCCGAGCGCGGCCGCTTCCCGTGGTCATAGACGAGTTCCCGTACCTGGCGAAGGCGAACCCGGAACTGCCGTCGGTGATCCAGCAGGCTTACCGAACATCGCGGGAGGAGCGGGCCGATTCACGGACCCGCCTGCTGCTTTGCGGTTCTGCGATGTCGTTCATGGGCAGTCTGCTGTCCGGGAGCGCTCCGCTGCGCGGCCGCGCTGGCCTGGAACTGGTAGTGCGAGCCCTCGACCACCGCCTGGCCGCGCAGTTCTGGGACCTTACCGATCCCCACCTGGCCATGCAGGTCAACGCTATTGTCGGTGGCACTCCGGCTTACCGGAGAGAATTCGCTAGAGGAGACTCCCCGAGCGGTCCCGAAGACTTCGACGACTGGGTGATCCGTACCGTCCTGAGCCCGGAATCCCCGCTGTTCCGTGAACCGCGTTACCTGCTCGCCGAGGAACCGGATCTGAGGGACACGGCGCTGTACCACTCGATGCTCGCGGCTGTGGCGGACGGTAACGCTACCCGGAGCGGCATAGCGAGCTACCTGGAGCGTAAGGCTGCCGACATCGCCCACCCCATCACGGTGCTTGAAGACGCGGGCCTGCTGCACCGCGATCGAGACGTATTCAGGGACAACCGTCCGGCCTACCTGATCACAGAGCCTTTGATCAGCTTCTATCACGCCATCATGCGGCCGGTATGGGACCAGCTGGAGCGTCCCGGCATGGCAGCACGGGTTTGGCAGGCTAGTCGTCGGCGGTTCACCAGCAACGTCCTCGGGCCGCACTTCGAGCAGGTCTGCCGCGATTGGGTGCTGACTCCGCCAGAGCCGCCTGAGCTGCTGGGTGGTGGCCTGCCCGCGCGAGTCGGTCATGGCGTGGTCAACGACGCCGCACGCCGAACGGCCCACGAGGTTGACGTCGCGGTGGTGGGTATCGCCGACGGCGCGAAAGCTCCCTTGCTGGCGATCGGCGAGGCGAAGTGGAACGACGTCATGGGACTGGGACATCTCGACCGCCTGCGTCACATCCGAGACCTGATCACCGTTGCTGGCCGCTACGACACCAGGCATACCCAGCTGATCTGCTTCAGCGGAGCCGGGTTCACCAGCGAACTGAGTAGCATCGCCGCCGACGTCGATGACATCGGACTGGTCAGCCTCGCCCGGCTGTACTCCGACTAACGCTCTGCCAACGCAACGACAGGCCGTGCTAGCCGGGTGCGGCCGGCTGCGCACTGGCCGATCGGGCTCGTTCGGCGGAGAGCTCCCGCTCCCTGGCGTTGCGGGTCAGGCTGCTGGCGCGCTGGAACTCTGCCTGTGCCTCGGCCGGCCGGCCGAGCTTCATCAGCAGGTCGCCGCGCACGCTGGGCAGCAGGTGATAGTCCTGCAGCGACGGCTCGGCGGCGAGCTGGTCGACCAGGTCCAGGCCCGCCTGCGGTCCGAACGCCATCGAAATCGCGACTGCGCGGTTCAGTTCGACGATGGGTGAGGGCATCACGTCGGCGAGAACGGAGTACAGCGCGGTGATGCGCGGCCAGTCGGTCTCTTCCGGCCGGAACGCCCGTGCGTGGCAGGCGGCGATCGCGGCCTGCAGGCCATAGGGTCCCCTGGTCCCGCCAAGTTCCTCCGCCCGCGCCAGAGCCGCCAGTCCCCGGTTGATCAGCAGCTGGTCCCATCTGGCCCGGTCCTGATCGAGCAGCAGGATCGGTTCCCCGGATGGCCCGGTCCTGGCCTGGATCCTGGACGCCTGGATCTCCATCAGCGCCACCAGGCCGTGAACCTCGGGATCATCCGGCGCGAGCTGGGCCAGGACGCGGCCAAGTCGCACGGCTTCCTGGCACAGCGCCGGTCGCATCCAGTCGTCGCCGGCGGTAGCCGCGTAGCCCTCGTTGAAGATGAGGTAGATGACCTCAAGGACGGAGGAGAGCCTGGCCGGGCGTTCCTGACTGTCCGGTGTCTCGAACGGAACCCGGGCGCTGGCCAGCGTCTTCTTGGCCCGGACGATGCGCTGCGCGATGGTCGGCTCGGGTACCACGTAGGCGCGGGCGATCTCGGCCGTGGTCAGGCCGCCGACCATGCGCAGGGTCAGGGCCACCCGGGCCTGCACCGACAGGACCGGATGACAGGCGGTGAAGATCAGCCGCAGCAGGTCGTCATCGATGTCGTCGGCGACGGCGCGGTCGAACGCCGCCGTGCCGTCATCTTCCTCGGCCTCCAGCGCCCGGCCGATCTCGGCGTACTTGCGCTCCAGCTCCCGGTTGCGGCGGAACTGATCGACGGCCCGCCGCTTGGCAACGGTCATCAGCCAGGCACCGGGGTTCCTCGGCACCCCTTCCGCAGGCCACTGCTCCAGCGCGGCCACCACCGCATCCTGGGCCAACTCCTCGGCCAGGCCGATGTCGCCGGCGTAGCGGGCTAGCCCGGCGATGAGGCGGGCCGACTCCAGCCGGATGACCGCCTCGATCGCGGCATGCGTCTGGGAGCCCGTCACGAGAACCGATCACACCACCGGTCCGAGCACTCATGCAAGTTTCCGGCGGGGCCCTATGGACCCCGCCGGAAACGGTGATCACGGTCAGTAGACCTGCCGGATCGTCGACTCGCCCTCGCCGGCGATGGTCAGGAACCGCTTGGTCCACTCGATCGCCTCGGCCTTGTCACGGCACTCCATCAGGGCCCAGCCGCCGATGAGTTCCTTCGCCTCGGAGAATGGCCCGTCCAGGACGGTGAACTGCCCGTCGGTGTACCGCACTCTGGTGGCCTCTTCAGGTGGCGTGAGACCACCGGTGGCCAGCAGGATCCCGGCCTTGGTGGCCTCCTCGACGAAGGCGCCCATCTTGGCGAACATCTCCGGGTCCGGCGGCGGGATCGGGGTTGACGGGTCGGCCAGGGTGTATCCCAGGAATCGCATTGCTCTGCTCCCTTGCGTCTGCGGTGACCGGTTGATCTGCCGGCCCCGGTGGCATCGAGTGGCGGTCTCGGACCGCCGCTTTTTCTGTCTTGCACCCACGCGTCGAATGCCGAGGCGTCAGATCGACATGGGCCGCGAAGATTTTTTTCCCGCCCCTGCGGACTTCTGCGCGCGTCGCCGCCCGAATCTAACCGGCAGCACCATGGCCAGCTTGACCTGCCTGGATGAGCCGATCTTTAGGCGCGGGAGGTGGCGAACCTGGTCGGATCGGACTCGAACCGTTCGCAACAGCGGTCCGAGCAGAACCAGAACGCGCGGCCGTCGGCCGTCGCCCTCGCCGGGGCGGTTGCCTGCTCCACCTGCATCCCGCAGACCGGGTCGATCGCGTAGCCGGTCCCGCCGCCGAGTGATTCCCGGTGCCGGTACAGCCAGTACAGCAGCGCGAAGATCAGCAGGAAGACGATGTTCAGGATGGACGTGTAATTCAGGGTGAGCCGGTCAGGGACGATCTGGACCGGCCGGTGGGTCGGAATCAGGCCGAGTGCCGAGAAGATCAGCTGGGTCGCCAGCCCGGCGGCTGCCATCACCGCCCAGAAGACGGCGAGCATCCGGATCGCCAGCGCGCCGCCGTAGAACTTGCGGTAGATCAGCACCAGCGGCAGGGCGATCAGGTCGGCAAAGATGAAGCTGATCACTCCGCCGAAGCTGATCCCGCCTTTCCACAGGGCCGCGGCCAGCGGGACGTTTCCGATCGAGCAGACGAAGCTGATCAGGGCGATGAACGGGCCAACGAGCGCGTTCTCGATGCTGGTCCAGATGCCGTGGCCCTGGATGAAGAACGCGTGCCAGAACGCGGCGGGCACCAGGACCGCGAGGAACCCGGCGCCGACGAACCCGATGACCATCTCCTTGCGGAGCATGGTCAGGTCGGCGATGGTGTAGCCGGCCGCGTCGGCCCAGCCGGCTCTGGTGCGGATCCGGGCGCGCCAAGGTTGTGCCGCGGGATCTGAGCCGGCGTGGTCGATCTGCTGGTGATCTGTGTTCTGCTCGCGACTTGCTCCGTGCTCGTGGCCTGTTCCGTGTTCCTGACGTGCGCCGTGCTGGTGGCCTGCTCCGTGTTCCTGGCCCGCGCCCTGCTCGGGCCCGCCGCCGACCTGGCTTGCGGCGAGCCTCGTCCTGGCGGCCTCGACCCGCCGCCCGGCCAGGAACATGCCGCCGAGCAGGGCCAGCAGGATGATCATGATCGTGCCGCCGACATACTCAGCGACGGCGAACTGCCAGCCGATCAGGACGATCAGCACGATGCCGAGTTCGACCACCAGGTTCGTGGAAGCGAACATGAAGATCATCGACGTCACGAAGTCGGCGCCCTTGGCGAAGAGCGACTTCGCCATCGCCGAGGCGGCGTACGAGCAGGATGAGGAGAGCGTGCCGAACACCGACGCCCGCGCGACCGCCGCCGGCCGGTGATCACCGAGCTTCGCCCTGAGCGACTTGCGGGGAGCGAACGCCTGCACCGCCCCGGACAGGCTGAAGCCGAGGATCAGCGCCCACAGCGTGTCCCAGAACATGAAGAACGACTCGCGGAACGACTCGCCGAGATTGTGCAGCACCGTTCCCGCGGTCAGCACCGTTCCCGCGGTCAGCACCGTTCCCGCGGTCAGCACCGCAGCGGGCTGAGCGGCAAGAACGCCGGTGAGGCCGGTGACGCCGGACGCTCCGGCGGCGACAGCGGCGGCAATCACGACCGGACCAGCCGGGCGATCGCGTCGGCAGCCTCACGGACCTTGGCATCGGCTTCCGGGCCGCCGGCCCTGGCGGCCTCGACCACGCAGCCGGCCATGTGGTCCTCGATCAGGCCGAGTGATACCGACTGCAGCGCCCTGGTCACGGCCGAAACCTGAGTCAGGATGTCGATGCAGTACTTGTCGTCCTCGATCATCCGCTGCAGGCCCCGGACCTGGCCCTCGATCCGGCGCAGTCGGAGAAGATAGTCGGCCTTCGTAGCACTGTAACCGGCCATCGAGCACCTCCCGATGTACGCCCGCGACGCATGCCGCCGGGCGGACGAGGTAACTATACCCCCCATAGGTATAACGGATTCCGTGTGCCGGTCGTGCAGGGCAGGATGGGTGCGGCGGGAACAGCATGCAAGGCGGCGACATCGTTTTGCCATGAGACCTGGGCGCCGGGGCTCATTCGGTTCCTCTGGATCCCCGAAGGGCGGGCGCCGGGCATAACATGTGTTGCCAGCGCGTTCCAGCTAACGTACAATTTCCTGTACGTCAAGAGGAGGCGTGTGGTTGAAGACCATAACCTACAGCGAGTCTCGGGCGCGATACGCCGAGACGCTGAACTCAGTCGTCGAGGACCGCGAGGAGGTCATCGTGACCCGCGCCGGGCACGACCCGGTCGTGATCGTCGCGCTGGACGACTATCAGTCTCTGCGGGAGACCGCCTACCTGCTCAGGAGCCCGCCCAACGCCCGCAGGCTGCTGGCGTCGATCGACCGGCTGGAGAACGGGGGCGGGGCGGAGCACGAGCTGGCCGACCCGTGAAGCTCGTCTGGGACGAATCTGCCTAAAGCGCGGTCATGCGCTCAAGTATGCCCGCGCGGCCTGCGCCACTCTTCCGGGCACCGCCGCTCGCGGATCATCTTCGGCCACGTCTGATCCACCTCAACCGGAACCACCGGGAGATGGCCCTCGCCATTGCATCCCGTGCGCCAGCGCTCCCCGCTCGCGATCAGGTCACCTTCGGTTGTATCAAGCAGTTCAACATGACATGTGGCGGTTACCAGTTTCTCCCGCTGCCATTCGGGTCCGCCGGTCCAGCTAAAATGCCATCCGCCATCAGCGAGTACCGGATAGGAGTTCCTGCTGTCGCGCACGGCCGCCAGCGAGCCGCCGTGTCCGCGCAGGCAGGAGACCGTCGCGGCCACGCAAGTGGGCGGGATCAGGGACTGCGGGACTTCCCAGTCAACCGCGAACAAGGTCGTTCTCATTCTTGCCGAGATAGCGCCCGGGCCATTCCAGGAAAGCAATTCCGGCGACGGGATCTCATCGACATCACCGATGATCACAATATCGGTATCGTCAGCCCGCGCATCAATGACCGGCCACGCCTGGTCACGCTGGTAATGCTCGCGGCCCCACGGCGGCAGGTCCGGCAGGTCCGCGACCACATGGATGATCCGGTCAGCCCACGGCGCGAATCGGTCGGCGTTCTCCTGGTAGCACAGCGGCTTGGGCACCCCGCGATGGGTCTGCGTCGCTTCAGCGATCACGTGGTGAGCCGGCCAGCCCTGCGTCTCCTCCAGCCGCATCTGAAGCATCGGAAGCTCGTCCCGGAACATCACCGGCAGCCAGATCGTCACCGGCCGTCATCCCGTGGCAGCCGGGACTGGTCCGGGCCGCCCGGGCGGCCCGCGAGCAGGAACACCAGCCGCAGGTACAGCCAGTCTAGCAGGCGGTCCCGGATCGTCACCCGAACAGGCTAGCCCAGTCCAGCATCGCCGACCCGAGACGCCGCCAGTACCCGGGCGGGGCCGGGACCGCGCACGCGCCCACGACGCCGGCGAGTTCCCGGTAGCACTCCGCCACGGACTCGCCTTCCAGGCGGGCGGAGGCGATCAGGGGCCACAGCCTCTCGTGCGCGGCCATGCCCGGCGCCTCAAGTTCCGCGTTGCGCCGGGGGTCCGACGCCCGGGAGTGCCGCACCGACGGGGAGCCCGAGGTGACCGCGTAGCCGAGATGGTCGCAGATCCGCTTGGCGAGCAGGCCGGCCCAGATGTCGTCGAACCGGTCGAAGCCGAACCGGTCCCCGGCGTCGTCCTGGCCCATGAGCAGCATGTACATCGCCGGGGTCATCTCGCGGCGGAACGCCAGGTTCATCACGCACATCGGGAACATGGCCCCGGTGGGGACCGGTCCGCGTTCCCGCGCCGGCGGCAGCCGGAAGTCGGGGTTGGCCAGCTGGGTGACGCCGTCCAGGTCCGGGACCTGTGACCACAGCCCGTGGTGAATCATGACCGGGCGCTTCGCCTCGCGGACGCCGTAGGGGAAGCCGCGCGGGTGCAGCCCGCCGATCGTGCTCCACCACGCGTCCGAGGGCGCGGCCCAGGCTAGGTTGCCCTCGATCCGGGCAAGGTAGGTGCCGCGCCGGGCGTCCTCGGGGTAGCAGTCGTCGTCCAGGGTCCAGATGACGTCCGCGCCGCCGTGGTACGCCAGCCAGAAGCCGTAGGAGCGGACGGCTGAGGTGCGGCGCGGGATGATCCGTGCCAGGTCCCCGAGATCCCGCTCTATGTCATCCCAGGCGTAGTGCTCGCAGCCGGCCGGGAGGCTGAACGTGCGCTCCGGGTTGTCCTCCACGACGATGACCCTTGCGCCGTCCAGGTCGTCTTTCCACTCGTGCAGGAACCTGCGGGCGCAGTCCTCCCGGATCGTCGGGACAACGACGGCGGTGCTCACAGGTGCTTCCCGCTGGCCTCGAGCCGCAGCCACCGGCTGGACCGGTACGCCGGCAGCCCGTCCCCCAGCCCCGGCAGCAGCGCCGGCCGCAGCCCCGTCAGCCGCAGCACGTACGGCTGGGACACCTGGTCCTGCGTCGACCACAGGTCCGTCTCGGCCTGCCACCGCCGGCCCATGTCCCGGACCTGCGCGGTGTGGACCCGGGCGATCGCCGACGTGGACCACAGCCCCCAGCGCTCCGGGTGGCCCCTGGTCCGGTACCAGGCGGCCTGCTCGGCGATCGGCTCGCCGGCGTACTTCGGGATGCCCGGCGACACCGCCGCCTCATCGAACAGGCACGTCCGGTCGCTGTGCGGGAACTGCGCCAGCGGCCTCGCGCAAGCCATCACATCCGTGGCGAACGACGGGGACAGGACACGGTAGGACCCGTCGATCCAGATGCTCGCCGGGGCGTCCGTATACAGCCACGGGCGGAGCTTCGGCTTCTTCGCCGCCCGCATCGGGTCCATCCCCGGGTGCGGCTCGCGGATCACGTGCCAGCCCAGGTAGCCGTCCGGGACCTGCTCGTCGTCGGTGACCAGGATCCACTCGACATCGGCGCCGTCCTGCGGCAGCACCGGCTTGATCACGTCGTAGTTACCGTAGTTCGCGCTGATCACCGCGATGTCAGCCATTGGGCCGCGCGATCTCGCCGAGGCCGTACTGGCCGCCGTGCTCGGCCCACGTCCGGCCGGTCTCCGCGCAGAACGCGTCCAGCGCCTCCCGCACCTGCCACGGCCCTCCCGGCGGGTCGCCGAGGATCGTGTCGTGCAGCAGCACCGTGCCGCCCGCCGCGACCAGCGGCACGAACCTCCTGAGCTCGGCCAGGGTGTGGTCGTAGGCGTGGGACGTGTCGATGAACAGCACGCCGAACATCCGGTCCGGCAGCGGGATGGCCATGTCGTCGCCCTGGGTGAACGTCCACAGGCCGCAGGAGTACCAGTCATCCGGCACGTCCGGCTGGTTCACGTCAGCCGACCAGACGTGGCCGCCGGATACCTGCGCCCCGGCCAGCCACGCCGACGTGGAGTTCCCGCCCCGCACGCCGAGCTCCAGCACCGCAGCGCCGGGCCTTGAAGCGGCCTCGTCATGGAACCGCGGCATGCAGTACTGCACGTCCGACCACGCGGCGAGCCGCGCCAGGTAGTCATCGCGGAGCGTCATGCACTTTCCTGACGGTCTCGCTGTCGATGGCCCGCTGATGCTCCCGCCAGGCGAAGAACGCCCTCTGGTCGGCGTCCCACGAAGCGTAGGCGTCGGCGTACGTCGCGTCGTTGTCCCGGCCCGTCACCGAGGGGTGCAGGTGCTCGATGACCACGTCCGGCAGCAGGTACAGGCACCCGGCGTCCTTCCCCAGGTCCTCCCAGACGTTATCGGCATAAAAATGGCTTATGCCCGGAAGGCACATCCACCCGAGCGCCGTGACGATCTCGCTGGAGATCACCGGGGCGGTCACCATGATCTGCCCATGCTGATTGCGGGGGTTCAGGTCGTCGCCGTAGGCGATACCGGGTCCGTTCTCGTCCAGCGCTCCCAGAAGTTTCGCGTCCCAGCCCGGCGTGCGCGGCTGGTGATCGTCGCCGAGGGAGGCCAGCGCCCGGTACTCCCCGGCGAACATCATCGCCAGCCTGCTGGTCCACTCCGGCATGCCGAGTCGCGCGCCGGTCAGCCAGAACACGCGCTCGCGGCCCTCCAGCGCCCGGTAGCCCTCCAGCGACGGGTCGTCCTCGTCCAGGCCCACCACGACATCCGTCTGTGCCTCGGCCAGGCCCAGGGCCGCGTCCAGCATCGCCGCGAGCCGGTGCGGCCTGCCCCGCGACGGGACGATCACCAGCAGGTCACGCATGCAGTTCCGCCTTTACCTGATCGAAGGTCCAGGCGTAGGTCCGCTCCATGCCCTCGCGGAAGCTCACCTGCGGCTTCCATCCGACTTCGGCCGCGATGCGGCTGTCATCGGACGGCCTGCCGCCCACGCCCACCGGGCCGTCCGTGTACTTCCGCCCCACCCGGTAGCCCGCGATGTCCTCGATCACCGACACCAGCTCGTCGATCGACGAGGTCTTCGGGCAGCCGACGTTCAGCGGCTGGCCGTAGTCCCCCGCCGTGATCGCCAGCGTCGCCGCGACCGCGTCATCGACGTAGGTGAAGGTCCGGCGGGCGGTGCCGTCGCCCCACACCTCGATCTCGGCCGCGCCCGTGAGCTTCGCGACGGCGACCTTGCGGCACAGCGCGGTCGGCGCCTTCTCCCGGCCTCCCCTGTACCAGCCCGCCGGGCCGTAGACCGAGAAGTAGCGCCCGATGCGGACTTCCAGGCCGAAGTCCTCCGCGAACGCCAGGAACAGCTTCTCGGCGAACAGCTTCTCCCACCCGTAGCCCTGCTCCGGGTCGATGGCGTTGGCCGCCAGGTCGTCCTCCCGCAGCGGCGGGGTGTCCGGGCTCACCTGGATGTGCAGCGGATACGCGCAGGAACTGCTCGCGAAGTAGATCCTCGCCCCGGCGACGTACGCGGCCCTGGCCATCGTCGCGTCGGCCAGGATGTTCAGCATGCAGTCGGCGTGGTGATAGGAGATGTAGCCCATGCCGCCGGAATCGGCCGCGAGATGGTAGATCACATCGCAGCCGTCGGCGGCGCGCTGCGCGCTCCCGCGCTGCGACAGGTCGCAGCGATCCCGGTTGTCCGCATCCGGGTGGACCTGCTTCCACTCGCCCAGCGGCCGGATGTCCGCCGCACGGACCTCATCACCGTGATCCAGCAGGGCCCTGATCAGGTGGCCGCCGATGAAACCGCCGCCTCCGGTGATCAGGGCGCGCATCATGATCCTCCCGGTATCAGCTCTTTGAGCGCGACGGCCCAGTAATCCGCGTACACGCGGTCAGCATCGTAGCGCTGGGCGAAGGCGACGGCCTGCTCCCGCTTCCCGGCGGCCTTCTCGTATGCCTGCTCGTACGCCTGCGTGATGGATGAGATGAACGGAACGCGCCAGAAAGCGTCGTGGCCCCTGTTGAACGCCGGCTGGCCCTGCACCAGCCACCCGGCGCCGCACAGCTCCGTCATCGACGAGCAGTCCGTCACCGCCACCGGCGTGCCCACGGCGAGGGACTGCAGGATGGCCAGCCCGAACCCCTCCCCGTAGGAGCAGTTGGAGCACAGGTCCAGGAGGCCGTGCCAGTCCGCCATCTGGGACTCCGGGATCAGCCCGGCCGCGATCTGGTACTGGTCCCCGACCATCACCTGACGGCCGATGCCCAGCTCGCCGATCAGCTTCGCGAGGTTCACGCCCTGCCGGGTCTGCGCCCGGGAGTGGATCAGCATCAGCGCGTCGTCGTGGCGCTTAGCGAACTGCGCGAACGCGGCGAGCTGCTCCCCGAAGCCCTTGCGGAACGGGTCCTGGTTCGCGGCGTTGATCCCGATCACGAACCGGCCGTCCATGCCCAGCGCCTGCCGGGCGGCCTTCCGGTCCGCCAGCGGCTTCCACACGGACAGATCGAGCGCGTGCGGGGCATACAGGGCGTCGTAGCCCGCGTCCCGCAGCATCGCCTCCCCAAACCGGGACATGGCTACCGGCCTGCCGGGGCCGGCGTCGAGGATCCGCCGGTCCATCGACCCCAGCGGGGAGCAGTCCACCGGCATCCAGTGCGCCACGTTCATCCCGGCGAGCCGGGCCGGGTCCAGGATCCACGCGTCCATCAGCGTGATCAGCAGGTCGGCCCGGAAGTGCTGGTAGTGCAGCGGCAGGATGTCCTGGGAGTACGCGTCCTCGGACGAGCCGGGGTAGGTGACGACCCCGTCCGGCCCGGTGATCGGGATGCCCTGCAGCCCGTGGAACGCGGCGAAGGCCACCTCATGGCCGTTCTTGCGCAGCACGCGGGCGAGCAGGTCACCCTGCGTTCCGTAGCCAGCCCTCTAAAGAGGGGCACCAGGGCGCGTTCCCGTACACCAGTAGCCGACTCATATAAGCATCACCCCCCGGCGGGCGGCAGTTACCGCCCCAGGATGCCCGCAGTCCTGCGGGCTCACGGGCATGGACATCAGGGCCGGAGCGGGGCCGCCGGCTAGAACCCGGTCTGTCCCGTAGCGGTGCTGAGCAGCCACGCCACGGAGGCGGTCCCCGAGCCCGTGATCGCCGTCACCGAGCCGCCGAGCCCGCCCGGGTAGCCCTGCAGCACCATCGGGGGCACCAGGCCGGAGGGCAGCGGGAAGCCGTTCAGCGTGGTCAGCGACCCCGGCCCGGCGATCCCGATGTACACCGGCGACGCCGTGCCGGCGTTGGCGAGCTGGAGCTGGCAGTCACCGGGGGGCATCACGCACACCGGCGACGCCGACCCGGACACCGCCTGCCGCTGCCCCCCGGTGATCACCTGATGACCATGTAGGAGATCAGGTACGACGCCCCGGACGCGGGCGCGCCGCCCTGGACCACGAACCCCTTGCCCGTGACCGAGACCGCGCCGCATCCGAACGCCACCGTCCCGGCGGTGTACCCGGCATCCACGACCACCGCCGACGGGGCGGCGGCCAGCGGCTGGCCGAACGTCACCGAGCACAGCGACCCGCCGGCGATCGACGCCGTCCCCGCGTTCAGGACGAACGACCCGGCCTGGTCATACCCGATCTGCGCGGTGACCGACCCGACCGTCCCGGCGCCCGGCAGCAGCGCCACCGTGGGCACGTTCCCGGCCGCGGCGATCCCGTTGTAGGTCGTGATCTGGCCGCCGAACGCCGTCGGCAGCGGCTCGGAATGCTGGCCGATCAGCGCCTGGCCCGGGATGTACGGCTTCGACGGGGGCGCCATCTCAGATCACCGTGGCCGGGCTGAGCGTCGCCAGGCCCGCGACCGTCGAGGACACCGCGCCGGACCCGGCGGTCTGCGCCCAGATCTGCCCCGTCGTCGCCGTCCCGGCCGTCACGCTGTAGCCGTAGAAGATCAGCGAGCCGCCCGGCTGGATCTGCGCGCCGGTCGTGCCGTTCGCGGAAGCGGACCCCATCCCGGCGTAGACCGCCGACGCCCCGGTGTTGATCACCACGACGTCCTTCAGGACGGTCCCCGCCGGGAAGGAGCCGAGCGGGCCGAACGCGGTGCCGCTGGTGTTCGCGGGATTGAAGACGATGCTCGCGGTGCCGGTGACGGCACCATTCACTTGCTGGATGCTCGAGAAAAGCTGGGGCACACGGCTCCGATCTTGCTGTTCTGGCGGCACGGTGCCGCGCGCTGGATGGTGCGGGCGACGAGCGGAAGCCCTGCGAGCCTGAGCCGGGCCGGGAGCGCATTCGGGGGTGTCTCCCGGCCCGGCCCAGTCATGTCACTCGCCGTCACTGTCTGTTGTGTGACGACTACGGGGAGTTACGAGAACGGGGCGGAATCGCTGTTCTGGAGTCCGCCGAGGTGCGCGCTGTACATCGGGGCATGTGCGACAAGTGCCTCGAAGCATAGCAGACTATACCTCCAGGTGACATCGATCGCGGGCCACGCCAAACTGACGTAATCCTGACATGTCGAGACTTCCCACGCATTCGCGACATTCGTCCACGACTGGGGGAGCTGGTAGGACAGGAGGGTCGCGTTCCCCTGCGGGTAGAAGGGATGCACGACCATCTTCAGGATCGACCGGGTCAGCGGGTTCTGGAACTGGGAGACGGCCGCGCCGACGGTGACGTCGCCGACCTCGCCCTGCTTGATGAACAGCTCGTAGGCGGTGCCGGTGCCCTGGGAGATGACGTCCTGGGACAGGTTCGCCAGGTCCGACCCGCTGGAGATGGCCTGTAGATGGTGTTGTAGTTGAAGTGCAGGCCGACGCCGCCGTTGTAGTACCCGCCCTGCCAGCCGCTGGGATACACGCCAGCCTGCTGGGAAAGGCCGGACAGGACCGGGATGACGCCCTCGATGCGGGTGCCCTTGCCGGTGCCGCTGTCAGCGGTCGGCTGCGTGCTCGCCGCGGGAAGCGTCCCGCCCTGCAGGGTGTACTTCACCCCGCCGCAGGTGGCCAGCAGGTAGTAGGTGGAGGAGACCAGGCCCCAGATGCTGTACTGCATCGCGCCCGCGGACGGGGCGATCGTCACGTCCACGACCTGGCCCGCGCTGACAGTCACCGCGGTGCTCCCGGAGACGGCGGTGGTGCCGAAGTAGTTCGTGGCCGCGACCAGGACATGGTCGACGGTGGTGTTCAGCGCAGTCTCGTTGCTCTGCGCGTTCCGGACGGTGCAGGTCGGGGCAGCCGGCGTCGCCAGGTTCTGCGCAGAACCGGCGATGATGGCGTACTCCTCGGCGAGCATCCGATTTGTTACTCTCTGCCCCTTTTGGCAGAGGGACGGGTCATTTCTGCCCGTCTCTTACGCTTTCGTCGTAAGACCCGACTATATCTTCACCCGCGTGGGGTGCTCCGTGCATAGTCTGTGAACCATCGCGTCGGCCGCAAGGCCAGGCGCGCTCGGCTGCTGATTGCCCCTCAAGCGGCATGAAGCCGCCGCGATCTTCTCGGACCGTCGCGCCCGCCCTTTCGGGCCACGCTGTGGTGATCGCGGGTGACACGGGCGTTCCAGCAATTCTCGGAGTTTATTGCCCGCCTGTTGCCAGGCGGCGGAGACGATCGTCAGAAAATCTCCTGAAGCATAATCAGGTTGGCTCACTGTTGTTACTCACTGCCAGCGCCGAGATGATGCGGCGTCGGCAGCGGGCCAGGCCGTTTCTGTTCCGCCTAGCTCCGCGCCTTTGTCATTGAACGCGGGTCGGACCATGTCATGATCTGACTGACTACTGCGAGCCGGGAAGGCTGCCGCGAGGACGGGCGCCGCCCTGCGGGCGCATCGGAATGCCGCGCCGGCGCATCTCCAGCATGACGTACGAGCGGCTTACCCCGTAGGAGCCGGCCACCTGCTGCGCGTTCATCCCTGAGTTGTACCGGTCGGCGAGATCGGCCATCCCGGGCATGACGCGCTTGTTGTTGACCGTTTCGGGATGCTCGTGCATCCACTTCCCGTAGCACTCTGAACTGCAGAAACGCGCAGGCTTGCCGCCGTTCCGCTTATGGAACGTGACGGGTGCGCCGCACTGCTCGCACCCGATGGTCGCCGGGCCGCCGCCCCAGTTGGGGTTGAGCGCACCAACGTGGCCATCGCGGTTCAGCCGGATCAGCACGGTAGGCGCGGCCTCTGGCACGAGGCCGTTCTCCCTCATCACCCGCCGCACTGCGGCGTCGGGATCGGTGCGCGCCTGATGGTTGCTGAACCAGTAGACCCGGTAGCCCGCGGCTTGCAGCGCTGCCGTCTTGCGCTCACGGCGCAGTGCGGCCCGCGTCTCGCCGGGGCTGTTGGTCACCTCGATGACGACCGGTTTCTGCTTCAGTTCGATGTCCGCCTCGTACCTGTCCCCAGCCGGGTGAGACTGCGTCTCGAAGCTGAGGCGAGCGCGGATGAGTGCCTGATGGAACATTGCCTCACACGGCGTGTTGATCACACTGGTGCTCGCTGGCTGGCGGGCATCCGCGCAGTCCGCGGGAGGGTATTCCAGCTCGTCAGATCCCCTGCGTATGGCCTCTACGGCTCGCCCGCTGCGTAGCGGGATTGCCTCGGCGTTACCCATGGTCCTGATGATATCAAATCAGGGTGAAGGGCTTTCACCGATACAGCAGGGTTATTCACTCGCGCGTCACCGCGCGAGGCCCCAGGTCAGTTTAGGGCGCTGATGTCCTCGTAACCCTGGCCGGCGAACTGCGCCAGCCACGAGAGCTGCTCGGTGACGCCGTAGAAGCGGTAGGGAATGTCAAGCGTGACCACGGTCTGCGATCCAGCCGGGGGCAGGTTCAGCGGCCAGTTCCCGAAGGAGCCGCCCTGCTGCACCATCTCCGACAGGGACGCGTCCAGCACGCCCTGGCCCCCGGTCTGGGAGCCCGAGATGCCGGTGATCAGGCGCTCGAGGACCGACGCGCCCATGCCGGGCGGCCGGGGGAACTTGTTGCGGTAGCGATTTCTGTTGCCTCTCGCCATCAGGCGAGCGGGCTGGTCATTTCTGCCAGCCTCCTGCACTTTTCCATCGTGCAGGTCCGGACTGTCTCATGCTCTGCGGCCGGGCACCAGCAATGCCCCTGATGAATCGTCCTTTGCAGAGCCCGCACGTACAGTCTCTACGCCGCCACGGGCATCGTGGCGGACCGGGATTCCCCTTGGGATCGGCGGGGTTCCCCGGGCAGTGCGGTTGGCATCCGCAGATCACTCTGCGGAGCCGCCTAAACGACGGTATAGACCGGGTAGATGAGACGCGACGTCTCTTGTTACTTCGGCCCGGTCAGGCCGGGCTACCTCGTTTCCGGGTAGCTCCGGACATTACTGCCCGGATCGGACTGTGACACTATCTGGTTACTGCGGATCCGGAGAATTGCGCTCGCGATGACCGCGCCCGCTGATACCCATCCGGGCCATGGCCCTCTGGACGGTATGGAGCGAGACGCCGTAGTATGCCGCGAGTTCCCGCTGCGTCATGCCGCTGGCATAAAGCGCGGGGACTTCGCTCAGGTCGATCTTGAGCCGCCGGTTGCTGGCCCCGGGATGCTCCCTGAGCCAGTCTCCGTAGCACTTCGAGTTGCAGAACCGCTTCTTCATCTGCATCCGGTGGGCGTTCCGCTGCGTCTCTGCGCCGCACTGCTCGCAGCTGACGGTGACGGGGCCGCCGCCCCAGTTCGGGTTCTCCGGTCCCATCATGCCGGTGCGGATGTCGGCTACCGGGTCGGCGTCGGAAACGAGCCCGCACGCCTCGATGACCTCTGCCACGCACTGGTCGGCACCGCGGTTGATCCGCGATCCCGTGAACCGGAAGACCCGGTAGCCGGCCACGGCGAGATTCGCGTCGCGCTCTGCGTCCTGCTCTTTGCGCAGGCTGTGGAGCGCGCCGTCCGCCTCGATGATGACCCGGGCTTGCTGAAGAAGGATGTCCACGCAGTACCGGCCCAGCAGGACGCGCTGGGTTGAGAAGCTGAGGCCGGCTTTCATGAGTGCTGCCTGGAGCAGTTTCTCAAGGGGCGAGTTTGCTGATGGTCCCCGCATCGTCGGGAGACGCTTCAGCAGGTTCTCGCGGTTCTTGGCTCGCCACTCGGGACGGTCGACCGCCGCGCGATGTGCTGCGCGCCGCTCATCGGTCCACTCGTAGCCCTCTGGCAGCCCGGTCGGGCGGGGCGTCACGCCGAGACGCCTCATGGCGTTCTGCACGGCGTGGACGCTGCACCCGTAGCGAGCGGTCAGTTGTTCGTAGGTCATGCCGCTCGCGTACAAGGCGGGAAGCCCGGACCAGTCGATCAGGAGTGACCGGCCTTCCGGCTTCGGATTGATGCCCTGCCGCTTGGCTTCCTGCGCGACGTACCCCTTGGATACGCCGTATTCGGCTGCCACGGCTGAATATGAGCCAAGGCGCTCGTAGTCCGCCTTGAGATTGCTCCAGTCCACCAGATACCCCTGCGTTCAGTCTCTACCGCCGCCCGGCTACGTGCCGGGCCGCATCGGCGTCGTCCTCAGATCACTATACCGGTTACTTCAGTCCGGTGTCGTGCGTAGGAGTTCCGCCGAACGGCAGGGGTTATTCGACGTACCTCGCGGTACGAAGGCCCTCGCGTTCTAAGGCGCGAGCAGGTTGACGGGAACAAGGCCGTAGACGGAGCCTAGTCCCACGTTGCCTGCAGTGAAGGAGCGGACGAGGTCAGGCGCGGCCACCCCGAGATAGGGCGACAGGGCCTGCGCCATGGACTCGGCCATGGAGGGCTGGAGCAGCGCGGTCTTCAGCGCCCCGTACTGGGTGAGCCAGCCCTGGTTGAGCTCGGACACGACGGCGGACTTGGCGCGGAAGCCCTTCCAGGTCTCGGTGCGCAGGTCCACGGCCGCCTGGGCCGAGCGGGTCATGATGTCGGCGTGGTTGGTCAGGGGCTGGTTGGCGCCCTGGCCGCGCATGCCCGCGCCCTTGACCAGGGACGGCATGCGGGACTTGATCGCCTCGCCGATGTTCGCGCCGGAGGCGTAGCGGTTCGGGACGCCGGCGTCGCCGTAGCGCGCCTGGGTCAGCGGGTCCATGGCGAGGGGGGTGCCCATCGCCGCGATCCCCGTGCGGGGATCCTCTACCTGGATGTCTTCGATGAGAGCCGCCACACGGCTCCTCTCGCTCTGCCGCGCGCACTCGGCGGCGCGGCGCGTTTTACGTCTGGGGTAGTCGCTGCATGGGAGTGAGTCCGCTGCCGTAGCCGGTCATGGGCTGGGTTCCGAGCATCGCCTGAAGCTCCTGCCAGGCCGCTTCCTGGTACTCGGGGTTGTTGTTGGTGCGCCATTCGTGCCAGAGGCGCTGCATCTTGGCGGTCTGGGCCAGCTCCGCTGACTGGGCCGCCGTCACGGGCACCGCCGGTGCCGGTGAGGTCATGGTGGCCGACTTCGCCACGCCGGCTCCCCGGAAGGGGGCGGCGGAGGTGTCGGACTGGTTCGCGATCGCGTCGGCCGTCTTCGCGATCGCGTCGGCCGTCTTCGTGATCTGCCGCAGGCGCTTGTCCTGGGCGCGCTGCCCCCTGATCAGCGGCCTGGTGGCCGTCTTCACGGCCTGCGCGATCATCTCGGCGTCGGTGCCGGAATGCAGCGGCGCGGGCACCGGGACGATCGGCGCGGCGGCCGGATCCGGTGCGGCGACGGGCAGCGGCGTCACGGTCGCGCTCTTGGTCACCGCTGTCCTGCGCCGCTTCTGCGCGGCCTTCCGCTTCGCCTTGCGTGCCGCGGCCTTTCTCGCGCCGGGCTTCGCGGTCTTGCCCGCGGTGTGCGGGACCGGGCCGCCGACCGCGGCCGGGACCGGCGGGGCCGGCTTCTGGGTCTCGCCCAGGGGCGGGGACATGGCGCAGATGTCGGGGAACAGGTGCGCGATGTGGTCGTGCATCGCGTTCAGCGCCGCCCTCGCGTTGTCCCGGATCGTGTTCTGGTAGAACACGCGGGACGGCTGGCCCGCCTCGCGGGGGGCGGGCTGGGGCATGTGCCGGGGGGTGTCGTTGGCCGGGGAGTCGGCGGCGTGGCCGGCGGTGATGTAGTCCCGCTGGTACTGCACCGCGGCAGGCGTCCCTTCCGGAGCCGGGAACGCGTGCGGGCCGCCGTGCTGCGGCGATGGCGCGGCGTGGCCGGCGGAGATGTACGGCCGGCGGAACTGGCCGGGCGTCAGGTGCGCCGGGGTCGGGAAGCTGCCGGGGCCGGGGGCCGCGCCGGTCAGGGCCTTCAGCGCGTCCTCGTTGGCGGCGCGGAACGCGGCGTGGTGCTCGGTCCGCAGGTCCGCCAGCAGCTGCGGGTCGGCGGCCTTCAGCGTCAGGGCGTGCCGGGACAGGGCGGACATCTCGTTCCACCGTGCCATCGCCGTGGCCATGTCGCCGCCCGAGGCGGCCTCGAGGGCCCTGGACTGCCACACGCCGTCGTCGATGCCGGCGAAGCTGGCGGCGGGCAGCGTCTTGCTCACCGAGGCGGGGCTGAACGCGGGGCAGGCCAGGTCGTGCAGGACCGCCAGCTGCGGGTCGATGCCCAGGGACTTGTGCCGGATCGAGGCGGCCAGCTCGGCCCGCTCGTCGCCGTCGGTCAGGTGCGTGTCCTGCTCGAACATCTCCACCGGGGGGCCGTCCGGCTCGCGGTGCGGCGGCAGGGCATCAGTGTGCTGGGGCACCGCCCCGACGGCAGGAGACTTGCCCTTCCCCTTGCCCTTGCGTCGCTTGACCGCCTTCGCGGGCTCCGCCGGGATGGCAGGGCTGACGGCCTTCTGCGCTTCGGCGTCGTCGTTCTTGCCGTCGCCGTCCGGGCCGAACGCAGGGGCCTGATTGCCGCCGAACGGCTTGCTCTTCTTGCCCTTCTTGCCCTTGACCTTCGCCTTTGCCTTCTTGCCCTTGGCCGCCTTGGTGACCTCGCTGTCGGTGCTCACACGCTCCTTAGCGGCCTTGTTGGCCGGGATCTTGTGGTCCGCCTCGGGCAGGTAGCCGGGGTTCTCCCGCCCGCACTGCGGGCAGTGCGGCTCGCCCTTGTCCAGGTCCTTCCCGCAGCCCAGGCACGTGAAGTCGTGGTTCTTGGCCACCGGCATAGCGCCCGGCGAGAGGCTGTTCCCGCACTCGGGGCAGTGGACGTGCTTGCTGTTCTGCTTCGCGCCGCAGTGCCCGCACATCACCTTGGTCTTCTTGGTGACACCGGGCGGCGGGGTGCCGTCGAACCCGGCGGCGGCCTTCGCGACCAGCGCCTCCGCAGCCTTCGCCCCGGCCGCGCACGACGTGCAGGGCTTCCCGTCCGCCGTGCCGGAGTCCTTGCACACGTCGCAGACGGCGGCTGCGGCCTTGTCCGCCTTCGGCTTCTTCTTCAGCGGGTTCGGGATGCCCAGCGCCTTCGCCCGCCGGCCCAGCAGCTTCGCGGCGGCCTGCCACTTTCCGTGCTTGGACCGGATCAGGATGGCGGCGCGGCGCACCGCGTCGGCGTCCGGCATCGGGTACGAGCCATCCGCCAGGGCGGTGCCTTCGGATGCGTGCTCGCGGCGCTGCTCGGCGGTGAACGTCCGGCTGCCCTTGCCCAGCACCGCGTCCTCGGCCTCGCCGACGGCCTTGAGCGCCTCGGCCTGGGCGATGACGAGGGGGGCCACTTCCTCCAGCTTGTGGTACACGTCGGCGTAATCCGGCTCGCCGGCCGCCTTCGGTGCGCCCGGCTCCGCGACCTTAGTGACCGTGCCCGCCGCGACGGCGTTGCGCTGCGCCATCGTGTTCATCTTCGCCAGCTGCGCCGGGCTGACCTTGATCCGCATGCCGGCCGGCAGATCCACCGAGACCGTCTTGTACGTCCGGGGTGCCGACACCTTCGCGAGCACGGCATCGGGAGCGGTCAGCGTGCCGACCCATTCCGGGCTGCCGTCGGCAGCGGCTTTCAGCATGGCGAACTTGGTGCTGAAGTTCGAGCCCCGGTCGACCAGGGACACCTCGCCGATCTTGCTCAGCCCGTCATCGCGGCCGGTGATGACGCCGTTGACCGCCTTGCCCTGGGGGTCCAGGTGGGCGAACCGGGGGTCGCGGACGCGGACGTCGGGGTTCATGATCCCGACGCTGAAGTCCTGCAGCACCCCGGCCCTCACCAGCTTGACCGCGACCGGCTCGATGACCCGGGCGCGGATCTGGTGTCCCTGGAGCCAGGTGCCCTTGCCGGCCGGGTCGCGCTGCGCCTGGTGCTGGACCCTGACGTTGGCGCCCGTGTCGAACCACTCGCGCAAGGCCTTCTCGGACCAGGCCGGGTCGACTATCTGCAGGTCGGAGTCAAGGGACCCGTCGGTGGCCTTCCCGATAACCGTTATCTCCCCGTCCGGCCCGTCCTCCACTTTCTCGATGGGAAACGAGAAGAACGCCATCTCGCCGGCAGGAGTCAGCGTCGCAGCCTTCGCGGCATCAGGCTCGGTCAGGACTGCAGCCACACGGCTCCTTGCGGTGAATCGGGGAAGGGGGAAGTCAGGGAGCATCTAGGCTCGGGGCGTGAGACGGTTCCTGCACCAGGTCAGCTTCGGCATGGCCGCCGGCACGACGGTCGGCGTGCTCGGCGGTGTCACATTCGGCTACGCCGGGCCGTGGCTGCTCCTGGGGCTGCTGCTCACGATCCCGGCGGCGGTCGTGCTGCTGAGGACGTGGCCCGAGCCTGCCCGGCTGGTGGCCGCGCCGTCGCCGCCTGCCCGCGAGGCCCGGTGGCCCTCCGGCGCGGCGGAGGGCTGCTGCCCCGTCTGCGGCATGGACGACCCGGAGCGGTTCCGGCTCGGCGTCGGCGTGACGCGGTGGCGGGGATGGGCCGTCCACGACTCCTGCGCGGAATGGCTGGCGGGCGGCCCGGCGCGCGTGGGCGCTGGTGCCGCGCGGTGCAGCCCGCTGAGATGAGCGCTCAGTCCTCCCCGCCGTCATCGGGTGACAGCGGGTCGTAGGCCAGGGTCCGCGCCGTCCACCGGCCGCCTGCCAGCGGCAGCACGTAGCCGTCCTTGCCGATCGCTACGCCGTGAGCGAACCTGATCTTCATGTCTGAGTCGGCGCAGGAGTTCAGCACCGACGCGAGGGCCCGCAGCAGCGCGCCCGGGGAGCCGTCGGCGGGGGAGTGGCAGCGGGGGCAGGCCACCGGCCGGGACGGCCTGGGGCGCTTGCGGCGGCGGCCCTTGCGCTTGCTCACGCCAGCACCGCGGCCTGGGGCGGGTTCAGGATCACGCTCCCGGGCGGGACGGGCGTCACGGGCTGCGGCGGCGTCGCGATGACACCGGGCGCGCCCTGCGGCAGGACCGCGTACAGCGTGACGGGCCGCGGCGGGACGATCACGGCCTCCGGCGGGTTCAGCGGCACCGGCGAGGTCACCGTCACCACGCCGGGGGATGCCGGGGCGATGGTGATGACCGCGCCCGTGACCTGGAGCGCGGTCACCAGGGCCGGGAACGCCGGGGCGATGGTGACGATTCCGGGCGCGGCCGGGGTGATCAGGGTAACGGCCGGGGCGTACGGCGCGGCGGTGACGACGCCGGGGAGCAGGAGTCCCGGCAGCACGACTGCCCTGGCGGTCAGGTATCCCGTCCCGGCGAAGGCAGCACCGGCCCGCACGCCTGACGGGGCGGCCAGCGACCCGGTGCCCGTCAGGGCGGCAGGAACGGACAGGCCGGCCGGGGCAGTCAGCGATCCGGTGGCGGCCAGTGCGGCAGGAGCGCCGGCGCTTCCCGGCGCGGTCAGCGAGCCGGCTGCGGCGAGGACCGCGGTCGCGGCCTGCGCCGCGGGAGCGGCAAGCGAGCCCGCGGCGGCGAGCGCTGTGCCTGCCTGCTGCGTGACAGCCGCCGTGAGCGAGCCTGCGGCGGCCAGTGCGGCGGGTGACCCTGTGACGGCGGGGGCGGACAAGGAGCCCGCGCCCTGCAGCCCCGCGGTGCCGCCCGCCGAGGCGGACAGGACGCCTGCTGCTGCCAAGGACGCGCCGGCGCCCTGGACGGCAGGAGCGGACAGCGAGCCGGTGCCGCTGAGCGCGGCGGCGGGGGCGAGGATTGCCAGCCCGGCCAGCGACCCGGTCCCGGCCAGGGACGCGCCGGCCTGGAGAACGGAGAGGGGGGCCGCAAGCGAGCCGGTGCCGCTCAGGACGCCGGGTGCCCGGACGGTGACGCCGGCGGTCAGGCTCCCTGCGGCGGCCAGGACTGCGGTGGCCTGCTGCGCTGCGGCGGCCGTCAAGGATGCGGTGCCTGGGAGCGCTGCGGCCGGGACGAGGATGCTGGGAGCGCCGAGTGACCCGGTGCCGCCCAGGTTCGCGGAGGCTCCCTGGGCCACTGCCGCGGCGACGGCGGCTGTCCCGGTCAGCGCGGCGGCCGCGTCCTGCGCGGCGGCGGCGGTCAGCGAGCCTGCGGCGGCCAGGGACGCCGCAGCGTCCACGCCCGCGGCTCCGGTCAGCGAACCGGCAGCCGGCAAGGTAGCCGCCCCGGCTACGGTCGCGGGGGCTGATGCGGTCAGCAACCCGGCAGCGGGCAGCGTGGCAGCGGCGCCCAGCGCGGCGGGTGCGCTGAGGCTTCCCGCGCCGCCCAGGGACGCCGTCGCGCCCTGGGCGGCAGCGGCAGCCAGTGATCCGGCGCCCGCAAGCACCGCGGGTGCTGCCTCGGTGACAGCGGTCGCGAGCGAGGCTGCCCCCGCCAGGGATGCGGTAGCTCCGAGCGTGCCCGCCGCGGTCAGCGAGCCTGCGGCAGACAGAGTGGCCGCGCCGGGGACCGCGCCGGGCATGAAGACGACGACGACACCGGAGGTATCTGTCGAGGTAATCGTGTGCGTGGGAGCGTAGGACAAGGTGCTGCCGGACGTGGGTCCGGACAGGATGGCGAAGACGAAGTGGGCGAAGCCGCTGAGGCCGTCCGTGAACTCGTTGGTCCATGATCCGGACGTGCCCCAGGTGTTCGACCCGGTAGAACCCTTATTGGCTAGCTGCGCCGCGAGAGCGTACTCGCCGTCGGCCGCGACGGAGGCCAGGGTGGTGACGGTCAGCGTGCCCGACGTTCCCGAATTAAGGCCATGGGTGTCAACGCCGGGGGTGGAACCACCCGAATCGTGAAGCTGGTACAGCGTCGCGGTGACGATGGTGCGCGACGCTGTACCAGCTATCGAGCTGGTGAACTGCGGGGCCGCGTCCGAGCCCGCCGCCGTCTTCGTCCAGAAGGCCACGACGCACTTGGTCTCAGCGGCCTCCCAGATCTTGGTCCAGCCGCTGGTACCGGAAGCCTGCGCAGTAGCGGCGGCGGATGTGCTGCCGAACGCGGTGACCACCGCGACGAGCAGATCCCCGGCGGCCGTGGTCTGCGTCCCGCTCCACGCCGTGGTCGTAGTGACGGTGCCGGTGCCGGTGACGACCGCCGGGGTGGCCGGAGTGCCGACCTGGCTTATGGCCACGCGTTCCCCCCGGAACCTCCCTTAGCGCCGCGCCCAGGGGACCCCGGTCAGAAGCCGCCGGCGGAGATGGCGGCGATCGCGACCTGGAACGTGTTGCCGTTCGCGACCGCTATCGGCTGCCCGTTCCAGTTCCCGAAGAACCCCCGCAGCTGCACGTGGTCGGTGATCTCCAGCGACACGATCGACGCAGCGAACGTCATCGTCCATGACATCGCCGCAGTCGCGGGCATGGTCACGTTCGACCCCGCCGAGGACGCGGTGCACTGGTTGGAAAACGCCAGGCCGTTCGTCGTGTAGCCGCCGCCAGTGTTCGCCAGCTCGGTGCCCGACGACGCGCCCGTGGAGGCAGTCGAGGTGAGCTTGAGGTACATCGCCCCGGCGTTCATCGCGGCCAGCGCGGTGCCGGGCACTCCGGCGGACCCGACCGGCAGGTTCGCGTTCAGCATCGCCGAGGACCGGGCGGCGTCGACCGCCGTCTGCGCCATGTCAGGCTCCTGCCTGCTGCACGGCGGTCGAGCCGGGCAGCAGCGTGATCGTCACCGGGCGGCATACCGTGCAGTCCGGGTTCTCCTTGCCGCACAGATGACTGTCGTCGGGGATGCCCGGGCAGGAGTTCGCCGCCTGCCCGTGGTGATGGTCGACGGTGCAGCACCCGGTGGCCGCCGGGTCCGGGCACACCACCAGGGAGTCCAGGTCAGCGGCCCGGCACCCGTCCAGGTGCGCGCCTATCACCTTCTCGCAGCCGGGCGCGCACTCCGCGTACGCGGCCGTGCCGCACCCGTTGCACCGGACCTCGAGCATGGGGCCGTTCCTCCGTTACCTTGGTCAGATGAGCGAGAGCGGATTCGTGCAGAACGTGCTCGCGGCTGCCCTCGGGGAATCGCCGGCCCCGGTCAGCTACGGCCAGTTCGGCTTCCAGGTCCACAAGCCCGGCGAGCCCGGCACCGAATGGGCCGCAGTTGAGGACTGGGCGATCTGCCTGCCGCACCAGTGCGATAACTGGGAGATCGCCGGCCATCCCGATCTGGCCGTGTTCCTTGAGCGTGCGCAGCGGTTCCGTGCCGAGCTGAACAGCGCGGTGCGGCAGCTGGAGAAGGCGGCCGGCGTCCGTGAGTGCGGCAGCCGGTGCGGTGCCTGGGTGCGCCCCGTGCAGCCGGAAGACGGCGTGGACGGATACGGCCTCGTGCACCTGGACGGCAACCCGATCTGCGACGGGCCTGCAGTCGCCTGCTGAGCTACGGCTGGGGACTGGGGTCGATCAGCAGGGAACCTTCAAACCAGACAACCTGGCTACTAGTGGACGGATTGATCCAGAGCGCGTGCGCGTACGTCCCCGGGGCCAGCGGCGCGGTCGCGGCGGGCAGGATGTCCAGCAGGACCTGGGACAGGGACGCGGTCGCGGTGACGGTGATCTGGCCCGCGCTGGTCAGCGCCGTGGTGATGGAGATCAGCGGGACGCCGGTGTCCGCGGCATTCGCGCGGACCACGTACTCCCACGTTGCCCCGGAGATCGGGTAGGGAACGCCCGCGGGGCCGGGCTCGGTGAAGGTGAAGGTCCACTGCTGCAGGGTGCCCTGGGGCATCCGCAGGGTCCACGACGGGGTGGCGACGGACACGGCAGGCATGGCTCACCTGCCCGGCGTAGGCTGCGGACCATGAGCGGGCAGATCGCGTTCTGCGCACCCGGGCAGAAACTCGCCGCCGAGGCGCAGCTGGCCGCTGACGGCGTGACCGTGGCCGAGGTCCGCGAGCACCCGTACGTGACCGCGCCGCACATCTTCACCGCCGAGGCGGACAAGGCACGGTCATTCACCGATGAGGACGTGCGGGAGATCGAGGCGATATTCGTCGCCAGGGCGCGGGCGGACTAATCAGGTAGGTCGCGCTCAGCGCGCTTGCGCGCCTCACGAAGCAGCGCGGCCTGACGTAGCTTCTCCCGTGTCGCCGCCTTGGCCTCGGGCGAACGGCTAGCGTGCGCCTGCGCTATCTTCATGCGCGTCTCAGGCGAATGCTCGGTGCGGCGGTTCGCCAGATTGCCGACAAGTCCGTCGTACTTTGTGGTGGCACGACCGGCACAACGGCATGTAGTCATCCGGGCTCTCGCCGGACTGACCGTGGATGGTGGCCCAGTGAGATGCCTGCTCTCCGCAGTGTGCGCAGCGCTGCCGCCATGCCGGGCCTCGCGCCTTGCGCACCCGGACATGATTCACGTGGTACTCGCTTGTCGTGCCCGTCCTCGGCCCCTCGCCGCGCTGCTTCCTGAGCGGCGGCCCCGCCAGTGGATCACCATAGTCAACGCGGCGCTGATGATGAGGGACGCACAGGCCATCGGCTGCGCTTCTCGGCCGCCCGCAGTCACCGATGGCACACGATGCGACCCTGAGCCGCTCCGTGCGGTCTTCCATGTAGTGCTTCTTGCACAAGCCCCTGGCGTTGACGTTCTCATCGCAGCCAGCAACACCGCACGTTCCCCGCGCAGTGGCCGAGCGCCATTGCTGGTAATGCTTGCCGCAGAGATCACGGCCAGTGATGTCAGACCTATCGCAGCCGTCAGCGGCACACATACGCTTGTCCATGTCGTTCCTGTCAGAGTCAGGTTCGGCAAGCCCCGGCGGTGTCCAACCACTGCCGGGGCGCTATTCGTACAAGTATTCTACAGCTCCAGGTCGATCAGACCGGGTGACCGGGCCAGACTCCCAAGACTTCGTGGTGCCTCAGATTGCAGTAACCCTTGGAGCCTTCGGCCCCCAGGTACGGCGTTAGCTGCTCAACGCACCGGTACCAGTCGTGCGGCTCTCCCCAGCGGATCTTCTCTTCAAGGGCGTACTGCGTCGGTCCGGGGTGCCCGGTATGCGTCCAGTACTCGCGGAGAATCTCGGCGCTGCCCTTGGCCGACTTCTCTGCGTTCCCTGCCAGCGCCGCCTGCACCAGCGGAAGATCGGCGAGAAGCTCATGGCGGACGGCCGGATTACCGCCCAGCAGCCGCGGCTCCCACCAGGCGATCACCTCGATCGCATCGTGATCGGGATCATCGGGGTTGGTCACCTGGTCCCGGTCGCCGAACACCGGCAGGCCGGACTCCGACCCGATGGTCAGCACGAAGCCGTGATACCGGCCGTCCGATGACTGCCAGTGCCCGGTCATCTCGCCGGCGGGCAGGCGGACTCCTGCCTCTTCCTGCCATTCGCGCACCGCTGCGGCCATCGGCGTCTCGCCGGGCTCGAGGCAGCCGCCCGGGAACTCGAAGAGGCCTGCTGCCGGGTCGGCTGGATCATGCGCCCTCTGGAGCATCAAGATGCGCCCGGTGTCCGCCGCCCTCACCGCCAGCCCGGCGGCGACGGGGAGCGCGATTCCCCCGAAGCTGACCGGCACCAGGCCGTGCGCGGCACCGTCGCCCGTGGCGCCGGCCGTGAAGCTCTTGTTATGCGGCGAGTCACCGGAGTGGAACTGCTCGTGATAGGTCGAGTACGCGGCTTCCTGGTTCGCGTCGTCCAGCCAGCCCACGTAGGCCGTGACCGGCCGGCCGAGCTTGCGGGCCGCTTCCACCCGGTGCCTGCCGTCGATCATCCGCAGGTGGTCGTGGCCCTCGCGGAGCACGGCGATGACCGGGTTGACCGGCTCCCCGGCCTCCATCTGCCGGGCGATCGCACTGACATGATCCTGCTGGTGACGCGCTGCCCATTCGCCGGAGTTCGCGGTGTCGATGAGCGCGACCGGGATCTCGGCGGGCCCGGCCCAGCGGATGCGGGACACCCAGCCCAGGGCGCCCGCCGGGAAGTTCTGCCGCATGACCGCGCGGACGGCGGACGGCTTCGCCTTCGGCGCGCCCTTCAGGAACGCGGCAGCAGACGGGGCCTTCCGGCCCTTGCCCGCGGCGTTCGGCGGCCGTCCCGTCGCCGCGCCGGGAGACGACGAGCCGGGCTGCCCGGTGCCGTGACCCGCAGGGGAGGGGAACCAGCCGTCCATGTACGGGGCGGGCCAGTACGCCTGCGGCGGCGACCCGGTGCCCTCCGCGCTGCCATAGTCAGCGTCATCGTCAGTGTCCGGGGCGTGCTCCGCGACGGGATCGGGCTCGGAGCCGTCCCACCTCGGGGGCTCGCCGCCGCCCGCTTCCATAGTCCCGTCGGCGCGGTGCGGCTGGAAGACCCGGCCGCCGGAATAGTCCGGCTCAGGCTCGGTCTCGGTCCACGTCTCCTGGCCGTTCAGCCCGACCTCGCGGCGCAGCACCTTGCCCGTCAGCGGCTGCGGAGCGGGCGCGGCGGCAAGATGGCACCGGGCAGCGCGGATGGGCCAGGGGAGCCAGGTCGCCCGACTTGAACGGCTGATCCAGCGGCACCGGACCCTGCGCGGCGTTTGCCAGGCAGCGGGCGCACGTGCCCGGCAGCCCGGACGTGACCCAGATCTTGCAGGCGATCCCTGCGGCCTTCAGCGCGTCAAAGTACGCGGCGTTCCACGCCCGGCTCACCTCGGACGCCGCGATCATCTCGCTGCGCTGCTCCGCGTCGAGAATGGCCCACAGCCGGCCCGTGACCGACGCGGCGTCCCCGGCCCGCAGGGCCTGCGTGATCGCCGCCAGCAGCGCCGCTATCCCGGTACCCGAGATCAGGTCCGCCCAGTTCGCCCCGTGCGTCGCCAGGAACGCCTCCAGCGCCGCCTGCGACCCCGGTGCGGGCTTCCCGGTCTCCCGCTCAGCGGCCTTCGCCCCGGCCTGCCACGCCGCGCTCCACAGCGCCGTCAGCACCGCCAGGAGGGCCGCCTGGATCAGGTCCGCGATCATGCCCGCCAGCACCGCTGCGGTGACGCTGAGCGTCCCGGCGATCCACGCCGCGATCAGGCCCTGCGCCTGGGTAATGGCGGAGGAGAAGGCGGCCTGGACCTGCGCCTGGTACTGCGCGGCCAGCCGGGCCATCTGCTGCCGCTGCGCCTGCTGCGACGGCGGGGATGTCTTCGGCAGCGACCCGATCGCGGCCCTGATCACGTAGTCGGCGGACAGGCCCTTGCCCAGGTCCTCCGCGATGATCGCCATGACCTCGCCGGGAAGGTGGACCGGCACCCACTCCGCCGCCGGCATGCCCTTGCGCAGGTGCCGTCCCAGGGCCTCCAGCTCCGCCATCGCGGCCTTCGGCGCGGGCTTCCCGCCGGAATGCCCGGGTGCGCCCTCGGCCGTGGCGTGGGCCGGCGCCAGCGCGCCGCCGCGGCGTGCCTGCCGCTGCGTCACCGGGCCGTTCATCCGCCCCTGTCCCGACGTCCCGGCCGGCAGTGCCCTGCGTGGCGGGGTGTTTCCCGTGATTGCCTGCCGGGCCTGACCCCGGGCGGCCTCGTGTGCGCCGGTCAGTGCCTCCTGCTGCTGCGACACCGTGTCGGATGAGGCCTGGCCGAGCGGAACCGGGCCGAGCTGGGTAAACACCACCGGACCCGAGGTCTCCGGCAGCCCCCACGGCGGCAGGTGCAGATCCCCGCGCACTTCGTCGATCGACTTGATCGCGGACTGGGCCTGCTTGATGCCCATGTCAGTGATGGCAGCGGTGTCCTGCGTCTGCTCCATGCCGGAGAAGATGAACCGCATATCGGGCTGGCCGCAGATGACTTGGAGGATCATGTCCGGCAGGGCCGCCAGGTAGGCCAGGGTGGGCTTGGTCGCCGTGCGCTCGTGGATCGAGCGGGCCGCCTGCGCCATCTCCCGCGCCGCGAACGGCGACGCCGCCGCCGACACCTTCGGCAGCAGTCCCAGCTCAACCGGGGTCACGTCGCAGACCATCGCTACTTCCGTGGCGATCCAGTTGTCGGAGTCGTCGACAATCTGGATGTCTTTCTGCGGGATGATTTTAGAATTGGGGGGGACGACCATTACCTTAAACGCCCAGGCGATATCCCCCGCAATACTATTAATCGCGTCTTGCAATTCCCGGATCTGATTCGGCGTCATTGTTGAATCGCCCGGGGAAAGCCACACGCGGGGAACCGAGGATTCATTGAAGAAATCGAGCTGCATTGCCTGCTTGCGCAGCCCGGTCATGATCGGGATCAGCGCTTCCTCCACGAGGCTGAACCCGTAGGGACTGTCGGTGCGGCGGAAGTACGGACGGTAGGACAGCTGGTCGCCGCGCAGCATCGCCCGCAGCCCGGCCCGTACGTCAATCCTGGTCAGATTCGCCCGCAGCCGGCCTTCCGAGCCATCCAGATCCAGCCCAGCTTCGATAACGGTCAGATCAGCACGAGGTACCCCGAATTCGTACTGCTGATACGAAACTGCAGGCGGCCGGGGCCGTTCTCCGTGCAGGCCCGCCAGCGGCCGGATGCTGGACCCGTCGATCAGCCACACCTCGTCCAGGTCCGATCCGAGCAGCCCCCGGCCCAGGCCCTGGCCTTTCTTCGGGCACATGTAGACCGACACGGCGTCGTAGACGAATAGCTGCTCAGCGAGGGCATACAGCCAGGACCCGAAATCGTCGTAGTCCGTATCGGGGCGCTTGAAGAACTTCAGGGCCTCGGCCCGGCGCTCTCCGAAATCCCGCATGGCCTTGCGGTCACCCTGGTATGCCTTGGCGGCGTCCTCGGTGAGCACGATGTCCCAGTCCAGAGCACGGATCTCGTCCTTGCGGCGGTTCAGGCAGGACCGCAGCACAGAGTACGTTTCGGACAGAGTTTTCAAAGTGGCGAAACTCGCCAGCTTATAGCCCTCACTACCCGGAACACCTACAGGTAGATTATATCCGACATATGGTTGCCAGCGACGCGGCTGAGGGCGCGAGAATCCCTCGGGTGGCTGGTCAATCGGGACTGGCAGAATGGGCGAGAACGGGCCAAAGGCACCTTGCGTGAATGTTTCGGCAGGTCTCGGAAGGAATCCGCCGTAGATCCGGCTGTATGAGCCACCGGGCTCAGTCGCATACGACGGCAGCTGCCCGATCCACGGGGATCCGCTCTGCGGCGGATACGCTGGCTGAGCAGCGCCGGGCGCCGCCTGCGCGGCACGGAGGATAGCGGCCCTCGAGGCGATGGGACCTCACCGCCTCGCCGATGCCATGCCTGGCGGATGACCGAGCCCGATCCTGACGCCGTGACCCTGCCGCGAGCCGATCTGGACATCCTGCTCGCGGTCGGGACTCTTATGCGGACATTCTAGCGGGGGCCGCTGACGATAACCGCGCCGGGCGGGATGCGGGGCGGGATGCCCTTAGGCCGCCCGTACTTTGCTTTCGCCCCGGCGATGGCCGCGAACTCGGCGTCGCACCCCGCGAGCAGCGCCCGGGCCTGCCTGCGCCGCTGCCGGCTGAGCAACGGCCGCCACCACTGCCGGCGTGCCTCGCAGATCAGCGCCACGGCCTGGTCCTCCAGGACGCGGACATGCAGCATGCGCTCTTTCCTGGTGGTCACCGTGCCTCCTGCCGCTTCCACCCGTCGCAGAAGGAGCAGGTGCCGACGTGCAAGATGCAGTGCAGGTGGCGGATCAGCCAGAGCCTGACGGAGTAGCGGAAGGAACGCAAGCGCACCCCCCGGACGGAAACTATCTGCCCGCGTGACAGTCAGTTACCCGCTATCCCTCACCCCCGCTGGCGTCCCGGCCCACTCGAACCGCATGCCCTCGGGCAGCAGATCCGCGTACCGCCTGTTCACCTCGGCTGCGGCAGCCGCCATGCGGCCGGGCAGTTCCTCCCGGTACCGCTGCATCTTCGTCTGCCACGGGTCGGGCGTGGTGATCAGCCGCACGAAGACGGGGTCGGCGGGCAGGCCGAAGGCTTCCAGGATCTGGCGGGTGACGTCGGGCGCGTAGTCGCTCATCCGCCCAGCATGACGGCGGTGACCGCCCGGCGGCAACTGGGCCGCTCTCGCGGGCCTGCCTTCGCGATAGTGGACAGGCTGCGGCTGCCGGGCAGTCGGTGGGGCCGGTGCCCGGACTTCGAAGACCGGATACCATGCCGCTGTCACCGACCCCGTGGGTACCCGCGGCGTCGTAGCGGGGACGCGACTTGAACGCGCAATCTGCTGGTTATGAGCCAGCCGAGGTACCGAGTTCCTCCACCCCGCGTCGGGCACAACTCACGTACGGGCAAGCCTATCGGTCAGCATCGGGAGGTGGCAACAGGGACGCGCTGGTCACTCACCGAGGGCATCCAGGAGTCCCGCGAATCTCGGCGGCGGCGTCTCGCCCCTGATGTCCCAGCCGAGCATCCTGGAGAACTCGGCGCGGCAATTTCGAGCTCACGAGGGCAGATGATGCCCGCTGCGCGGATCTCCGCGCGGGCCGCATCGGCGTCGGCGTGGATGACGTCAGCTATTTCGCTCATCGCGGCGCACCGCAGTTCCGGCACGGGCAGTCCTCGCCGTCGCCGCACTCGAAAGTCACGCTGCCGTGCGCGCCGTAGCGGACCTCATCCCTGGGATGGTGGCGGCTGCAATGGGAGATGTAGATGCCGCCCGGTGGCGGCAGGTAGCCGCAGCCGTAAGGATTCCGGGCTAGCTTCGGCACCTCAGTCATCGCGACCGCCTTCAGTGCCGCGCCGATCGGGTCGTCAGATGCCACTGAGCAGCCCTCCCAGGTTCAGTGGCGGCAGCGGAGGGTGGGCGATCCAGCAGAACGGGTAGTGCGAGTCCGGGTCGAAGACGCCCTCGAACTGGGTGGTCAGGCAGCCGGGGCAGCGGTAGGACGTCAGCGGCCACGGAACCGGATCGGGCTCGTACAGCCAGCCGGTGTCCGGGAAGGTGTCAGGCACCCTGGCCAGCCACGTCTCGGTGCCGGTCAGGTACGGATGGCCCCGGATCTCCGCCACGCGCTCGCCGTGCAGTTCCAGCGTCAGCGCGGTGTCCAGCTCGCGGCCCTTCGCGCAGAACGCGACGGGCAGATCGCCCGGCGGGGACTCGCGGTCGGCTTCCCACTGCGCCATCCGCAGCGACGGGATGTCCCCGGATCCGATCAGGCCGAGGCGGTGCCTGACCTGCGCTATCCATACGGCCCGCTTCTCGCGTTCCCTCATGTCGTTGCAGAAGTAGCCGAGGGAGCGGTGCCACTCGCAGCAGCGGCGGACTCTCACGCCGGGCGCTCCAGGACGGCACCGCATCCCCGGCAGATGGTGCCGCCGGCACGGTAAGCGATGTTCCAGTAACCGGGCGGCAGTTCCGGCGGCTGGCAGGCGGGGCACAGCGCGCCCTGCCCGGGACTGACGATCCAGTCACCCAGGACGTGATAGGCCGCGTGATCCTTATCCGTGACAACGGTGAGTTCGGGATAGCGGCAGATACCGCAGTTCGCGCTGTCGGACGGGTGCGCTATGCGGATCACGACGGGTGCCATTCCGGCGGGTGCACCTGATCCGTTTCGTACTGGCGGCCGGACGTGGTCGTTCCGCCTTTCGCCCGCGAGCCGCAACCGCACGTCCCGTCCTCCTGCGGAGTGGCGCAAGAACCGCCGACATGATACTTCCAGCGGCGCGGGGACGGGCGGTCGCCGGCCGGCCCATCAACGGGGACCGGCAGAATGGGGCTGAAGGGAGCGAACGCGCCGAACGGGCGGCAGCCGTGGCCGTACTTGCAGTTCACGTCCTGGCAGGCGTGGTCATCGCCGGCCGGCCAGTAGATCATCTGCGTGCCGTGGACCGGGCAGGCGCATCTCTTATCGCACTCGTGCGGTCTGCGCTGTGCCACCGCGTGCCTCAGCCGCTCCATCTCCTCATCCGGCGC
>JGI12269J14319_10000617_pt1 | contig 34289 bp, 24 predicted proteins | sample PeaSoiSIISIP2007_FD_14319 | JGI IMG/M metagenome (IMG submission 14319)
AACGCATACGGGCTGGGCCAGCCCTCCCCTCCTATTTGGCCTTGCTCCACGCGGGGTTTTCCGTGCCCCGGATGTCGCCACCCGGGCGGTGGGCTCTTACCCCACCTTTTCACCCTTGCCAAATGCGCTCGACCGAAAGAGGCGGGCTCCCGGTTTTTCCGAAAGCCTGCCGCCGAGGTGCAAGCATCACCGGCGGTCTATTTTCTGTGGCACTTTCCGTAGCCGCGTCGCTGGATTCGCTTTCGCTTATCCCGCGGCGCAACCCCCTGGCGTTACCAGGCGCGTCGCCCTGCCGCAGCCGGCTCTTGCGAGCTCGCCACGGCTGGAGTCCGGACTTTCCTCCCGCTCCGACTTGTCGGAGCCGGCGATCACCCGGCTCATCCACCAACCACTATTATATCGCATGCCTCGCTCTGAAAGAACGAATCCCACAGACGACGGAGAAACAATTAAGGCGGGGCTATGACTTCGCAGACAGCAGTTTTTCAAATTGAGCTTCACTGAGGATTTCGACGCCCAGGGATTTCGCCTTATCGAATTTCGAGCCGGGATCGGCGCCGACGACAACGTAGTTGGTCTTCTTGCTGACGGACGAACCGGCCTTGCCGCCATGCGCGGCGACGAGCGCTTCGGCCTCCTCGCGCGAGCGATTAGCGAGCGTGCCGGTGAAGACGAACGTCATCCCCGCGAACTTCGAGCTCTTGGGCGCGGCACGCTCTTCTTTCATGTTCACGCCCGCGGCGCGCAGATGCTCGATCAGCTTGCGATTCGCAGACTCGGAGAAGAATTCGAGGATGCCTTCGGCCACCTTTGGGCCGACCTCCGTCACGCCGGTCAATTCCTCTTCGCTCGCGTCGGCGAGCTTGTCCATCGAGCCGAAATGCGCCGCGAGCAATTGCGCAGTGCGCTCTCCGACGAAACGAATACCGAGCGCGTAGATGAGGCGCGCGAGGCTGTTCTTCTTGCTCGCGGCGATTTCGTCCAGCAGATTCTGCGCGGATTTTTCCGCCATGCGCTCGAGTTCGGCTACCTTTTCGAGCTTCAGGCTGTACAGATCGGCGAAGTCCTTCACGATCCCCTTGTCCACCAGCTGGTCGACAATCTTGTCGCCGAGGCCGTCGATATTCATCGCGTGGCGGCTCGCAAAATGCAGCAGAGACTCCTTCCGTCGCGCGGGGCAGGACACGTTGACGCAGCGATACGCCACCTCCTCCTCGTCCTTGTGAATCCGCGTGCCGCATTCCGGACACTTTTCCGGCATGCGAAAGCGCTTCTCTTCTTTCCCATGCTTGACGACCTTGAGGACGTGCGGGATCACCTCGCCGGCCCGCTCAAGCAGCACGGTATCGCCTACGTGAAGGCCCAGCCGCTCGATTTCGTCCAGGTTGTGGAGCGTCGAGCTGCTCACCGTCACGCCACCAACTTGCACCGGCTCGAGCACGGCCACTGGAGTGAGGACGCCCGTTCGGCCCACCTGCACTTTGATATCCCGGACGACGGTCGTCTCCTGGTGCGCGGGATACTTGTACGCGACGGCCCACCGAGGGGCCTTCGCCGTGAAACCCAGTTCGTTCTGTAGCGAGACTTCATCGACCTTCACGACGATGCCGTCGATCTCGTACGCCAGCTTCTCTCGTTTCGATTCCCAGCTATTGATGTACCGCTCGACTTCCTCGAGCGAACGGCAGAGCTTCCAATCGTCGCTCGCCTTGAAGCGCAACACGGAAAGAGTCTCGAGCACCTCCGAGAGGCGCTTCTTCGCTTCGCGGCCGTCCACCAGCACATAGTACGCAAAGAAATCGAGCTTCCGCGCAGCCGTGATTTTCGGGTCGAGGACGCGAACGCCCCCCGCGGCCGCATTGCGGGGATTCGCGAAAATCTTCCCGCCCTGCTCGCTCTGCTGCTCGTTCAATTCCTGAAAAGCCTTGCGCGTCATGATCGCTTCGCCGCGCACTTCGAAATCGCCCCGCAGCCCCGCCTTCTTCAGCTGCGCCGGTTCGATGACAAGCGGGATGGAGCGGATCGTCCGGACGTTCGGCGTCACATCCTCGCCCGTGGTGCCGTCGCCGCGCGTCACTCCGCGGACCAGCGTTCCCTTCTCATACAGCAGCGACAAGCTCAACCCGTCGAATTTGTGCTCCGCAACGTAGTCGATCTTCTCGCGGCCCGTGAGTTCCCGGACGCGCCGGTCGAAATCGGCGAGCGCCTCGAACGAAAATGCGTTGTCGAGGCTCACCATCGGAATCTTGTGCCGGACTTCCTGAAAGCCTTCGCGCGGCGCCCCTCCCACCCGTTGCGAGGGCGAATCGGGCGTCGCGAGTTCCGGATGCTCGGCCTCGAGCTTCTGAAGCTCGACCATCAACCGGTCGAAAGCGGCGTCGGATATCTCGGGATCGTCGGCGACGTAATAGAGGTATTCGTGGCGGCGGATTTTCTCCCGCAGCGCTTCGATCTCTTTCGCGGCGTTGCGGCTCTTCGCCATTCCGGCGTGGGACATGGAAACCTCAGCGGGATGCAATCGGTCTAAAGTCGCCGGTATTATACAATGCCTGTTTGTTTGGGTACGCTGTCGCCGATGCCACACGAAATCAAGGACGCGCTCCTCATCTACAACCCGACCAGCGGGCGGAACCGCCACAGCCGTTTCTCGGAAATCGAGCAAGGGGTGCGCATACTGAAGGACGCGGGCATTTCGGCGGAGCTCGCGCCAACTACCGGGCCCGATTCAGCGACCCAGATCGCGCGGCAGGCCGTCGAACAACGCCGCGGCATGGTGATTGCCTGCGGCGGCGACGGCACGATCAATGAAATCGTCAACGGGCTGGCCGAAAGTCAGGTGCCCATGGCGGTGTTGCCGGCGGGCACCGCCAACATCCTCGCCAAAGAGCTCGAAATTCCGTGGGACATCCCTCACGCCGCACGGCTGATTCCCGGCGCGACGATTCGGCGGATCGCGCTCGGCCTCGCTTGCCCGGTGAATGGAAGCGGCTCTGGTGCGATCCCTCACAAGGGCCGCTATTTTGTTTCCGTCGCCGGCGCCGGGCCCGACGGCGCAATCGTCAACGGCGTGCATGCGGGCTTGAAGAAGAGCGCAGGGATTCTCGCCTACTGGGCCGAGGGCTTCCGGCAGGTTTTCCAGTACGGTTTCCCCGAAATAAGAGTAAGCTCCGCCGGGCAGGAACGAATGGTGACACTGCTCGTCGCGGGGCGGACCGCACACTACGGCGGCCCGTTCAAAATCACGACGGGCGCCAGTCTTTTCGAGAACTCGTTCGAGTTCCTGACGAATTCACAGCATAGCCGCCTTGCGTATCTCGCGTGCCTGCCCGCGCTCTGGCTCGGCAAGCTCCGCACGATGGACGGCATCGAGGCGTGGAAGGCGACGGAGACGATCTGCGAACCCGCCGGGCCTGATCCCGTGTTCGCTCAGGTGGATGGCGAGCCGGTCGGAATGCTGCCGATCGCGTTCCGGATCGTGCCGGATGCATTGTCGATTCTCACGCCGGCGACGCAGTAGATCGGATTCTCGCAACATCACAAGGCCGTGGAACCCTTCACCCACGCATTTACGTCGCTTGCCCTCGCGCGCGCCGGGCAAAAGCGTCTACCGCGCTTCGGCACGGCGATGCTGATCGTCTCCGGTATTGCACCCGATCTCGACTACGCGAGTTACCTCGGCGGCGCGCACGCCTTTATGCGGCTTCACCGCACGGCGCTGCACTCCGTCGCCGGCTCGGCTTTGATGGCCTGTGCGATCGCCGGAGCCTTCTGCGCGCTAGACAAGAAACTGCCACCGGAAAAATCGCCTCGGGCAAGAGCACTCGCGCCGCTCGCGTTTGGCCCCGCGTTGGCTGTATGCGCCGTCGGCGCGGCCTCCCATATTCTGCTCGACCTCGTGAGCGGCGCCGGCGTGCAACTGCTGTGGCCCTTTTGGACGCACTGGTCTGCGGCGAACCTCGCGAACGATTTCGACCTGTGGATTCTTCTCCTGCTTGTGGCGGGGCTCCTGCTGCCACTCCTGTTTCGTCTGGTCAGCGAAGAAGTCGGCGAACGCAAGAAGGGCCCGGGCGGCAGCCGCGCGGCTATCGTCACTTTGTTTCTGGTCGTCACCTACCTGGGCGCGCGCGGCTATCTGCACAGCCAGGCGATCGACCTGCTCCTCTCGCGCGAATATCATGGCCGCGTCCCGCTGACGGCTGGAGCGTTTCCGGTATCATCCGCGCCGTTTGAATGGCGCGGCCTCGTCGTGACGGACGATACAATCGAGGAAGTGGAGGTTCCGCTCGGCTCGGGCGACGAATTCAGCCCCGACCGCAGCCTCACGCACTACAAGCCGGAAGACTCACCGGCGCTCGACATCGGCGAGAAAACGGCGGCGGCCAGGCGCTTTCTCGCCTACGCGCAATTCCCGCTCGCAAGCGTGCAGCGGCTCGAAGCCGGCTATCGCGTCGAAGTGCGCGACCTGCGCTTCGCGTCCGGCGACACCGGGCCGGCGAACATCTTCGTGCGCGTCGATCTCGATAGCGCGCTTCAAGTCAGGCACGAAGACTATCTCTTCGCGTCGTCCCCAAATCCCTGAGCGCGCCACGCTACTTTTCCGGAGAACCGCCGACCAGCAGCCGGCTGACGAGATAGATCGACAAGAGAGTCGCGAGGATTGAAAGAGCAAACCCGATCTTGTGCGCGATCAGGAAAAGCAAGACAGCCTCTCCGTATCGCACCGCGAGAATTCCCTCCACCGAATAGTGCAGCCCGCGTCCCAGAAGCAGAGCGATCACGAACGTCCGCAGCGGAACCTGAAACACTCCCTCGGCAAGAACGAATACCTTGAACGGAAACGGCGGCGGCAGAATGCTCGGAACAAAAGCGCTCAGGAACGCATTTCTCTCAACCCATCGCTTCACTCGCTCCACGCCTCCACCCGCGTGGCGGCGCAAATACGCTTCGCCGCCCTTCTTCGCGAGCAGGTACAGCCAGATGCAGCCCGCCAGCGAGCCCAGCGCCGCCATCGCGGCGTAGTAGGGCATCCGCGCCGGCTTTTGAATCGAAAGATCGATCACGAGCGTGTCCGGGATGAACGGGAAACTGAGCACGGAGGAATCGAGAAACGTCACGATGAAAAGTCCGCCTCCGCCCATCACCGCGACGATGGCTTGCAGCCAGTGGGGCAACTTGACGTGGTCCATCTCGCGCGGAAGCTCCGATGAAATCGATCGATTGTAGCAGAGTTTCTCGCGCGGCCCCCGGCGCGCGCAGGCGGCGAAATTGCCCATTCGCGCGCGGTCAGCTAGAATTCGTACTTGAGCAATTCTCCCCAGATGACTTCACTCCTCGACGGCCTGAACGAACGCCAGCGCGAAGCCGTGCTCTCAACCGAAGGGCCGCTGCTCGTCCTGGCGGGCGCCGGGACGGGCAAGACGCGCGTGATCACCTATCGCGTCGCGCATCTCGTCGAGCAAGGCGTGCCGCCCGGCGCGATCCTCGCCGTCACGTTCACGAACAAAGCCGCGGGCGTGATGAAGGAGCGAATTCAGGATCTGCTGCGCGCTGCGGGACGCGATGCGTCGGACGTCTGGGTCTCCACGTTTCATTCCTTCTGCGCGCGCCTGCTGCGCCGCGAAGGGCAGCATCTCGGTCTTCCGCGCGATTTCGCAATCTACGATGACGACGACCAGACCGCGGCCGTGAAGCGCGCGCTGCAGGAACTTGGCCTTTCCACCGAGGACTATCCGCCGCGCAGCCTCCGCGCGCAGATCAGCCACGCGAAAAATCACGGCGTCTCCCCGGACGAGATGGAATCCCAGGCCAAGCAGATGCGCGATCGCGGCCGGGAGGACGCGTCGAACGTCTTTCGGGCTTACAACGAGATTCTCCGCAAGTCCGCAGCGCTCGATTTTGACGACCTGCTGCTGCGCGCGGTTGAGCTTCTCCGCGACCATCCGGACGTGCGCTCCGCGTGGAGCGCGCGCTTTCAGTATTTGATGGTCGATGAATTCCAGGACACGAATCGCGCGCAGGAAGAGCTGGTGCGGCTCCTCGCCGGAGCTCGCAAAAACGTCTGCGTCGTCGGCGACGAAGACCAGTCGATCTACGGCTGGCGGGGCGCGCGCGCCGGAAATCTGAAGCGCTTCACCGAGGATTTTCCGGGCGCGAAGATCATTCGCCTCGAGGAAAACTATCGCTCCACGCAAACGATTCTCGATGCGGCGGCGGCGGTCGTGAAGAACAATTCCGACCGGCTTGGCAAGAATTTGCAGGCGACTCTTGGCTCGGGCAGCCGCTTGCGATTCTTCGAGGCGCCGGATTCCGTCGCGGAGGCAGAATTCATCTGCGGCGAGCTTTCGTCGCTCGTGCGCGGCGATCCCAATGCCCGCGTTGCCGTCCTGTATCGCACGGGCGCTCAGTCGCGATCCTTTGAGGAGGTCCTGCGCCGGCTGGGGATCCGCTATCGCGTGGTGGGCGGATTCAGCTTTTACGAGCGTGCCGAGGTGCGGAACGCGCTCGCCTACGTTCGCCTGCTATTTCATCCCGAAGACAACGTGAGACTGTTGCGCGTTCTGAACGTCCCCCCTCGCGGGATCGGGGCCACAACGGTCGCCGCGCTTGAGGCGCGCGCGAAAGAGACGGGAAAATCTCTCTGGGACACGATTCGCGCGGGGAACATTTCGACCGGCAAGAAGATCGCAGGCGCTCTGAACGGTTTCCGCGAATTGATCGAAATGCTTCAGGAAGAATGCAGCGAGCTGCCGCCCGCGCAGATCATCGAGCGCGTCCTCGACAAGACCGGCTATCTCGATTGGATCGAGCAGCAGGACAATCTCGAGCACACGTCGCGCGCGGAAAACCTGCGGGAACTCTCCAACGCCATGGCTGAGGCAACCGAACAGGGCCAGACGCTCGAAGACCTGCTCGACCACGCGGCGCTGGTCAGCGACGCGGACGAATACGAAGAAGATGTTCCGGTTTCGCTGATGACGCTTCACAGCGCCAAGGGCCTCGAATTCGACGCCGTGTTCCTCGCCGGACTCGAGGAGGGTCTGCTGCCTCACGGGCGCTCGCTCGACACGGCCGCGGAGATCGAAGAGGAGCGGCGGCTTTTCTACGTAGGCATGACGCGCGCCAAGCAATCGCTCGCCATTTCGCGAGCGGTCTATCGGCGCAACTACGGCGAGGATCGCTTGCGCGCTTCCCTTCCCTCGCGCTTTCTGGCCGAAATTCCCGCCGACTTGATCGAGGCCGCCGCCGGTTCGCAATCGGAGCCCGGCGAAACGCGCCGCTACGAGTCCGACCCGGAATTCTCCGACGATCGCGCCTACCAGCGCCGCCGGACTCCATACGGACGCTCCGCCCCGGCAGCTCGCGCGTCGAAAGACCCACTCGTCGGCACGCGCGTGCGCCACTCGAAATTTGGGATCGGCACGATCATCGGCGTCGAAGGCGATGGCGAAGATCGCAGGCTCACCGTCAGCTTCCAGGATCACGGCCCGAAGAAACTGCTCGAACGCTACGCAAATCTCCAGCTCGCTTGAATGTTCTCAAGTCGCGCGTGTACTTACGGACAGGTTGCGCCGAAGGCGTGCGCAGGGTAGAGTTTTCCCAGCTGCACGGGGCAGGTGGCGATTGGACCCACAGCTTTTCCGCACCAAGAGCATCGACCAGCTCATTTCCGACGCCGACAGACCGGAAAAGCGGCTCAAGAAGTCGCTCGGCTGGCTGAGTCTGACCTCGCTCGGCATCGGCGCGGTGATCGGCTCCGGAATTTTCACGGTAATCGGCACCGCCATTGCCGGACAGAAGCTCAACGTGAAGTCGGTTTTGAACGCTCCCCTGCTCGAATATCTGATCTATCATTCCGCGTCGTTCGGCAGGCCGGGCGCGGGACCGGCCATCGCGCTTTCGTTCGCTCTCGTGGGCGTGGTGTGCTGTTTTGCAGCGCTGTGTTACGCGGAACTCGCGGCCATGATTCCCATCGCGGGCAGCGCCTACACCTATACCTACGCCACGATGGGCGAACTCATCGCATGGATCATCGGCTGGGACTTGATCCTCGAATATGCCGTATCCAACATGGCCGTGAGCGTCGGCTTCTCGGCGCACGTGGTCGATCTGTTTGACTGGTTCGGCTTTCATCCGAGCCTGCGCTGGATCACTCCGGCGTATCTGCCCGGCGGGCTCAGCGATTTCGCCGGCAACACGCTCTACGATCCCGGCTGGCATTTTGGTTTCAACTGGCCCGCGTTCGTGATCGTGATGCTGCTGACGGTGATTCTCGTCCGCGGAATCAAGGAATCGGCGAGCACCAACAACGTGATGGTTCTGCTGAAGATTCTCGCCATTCTCATTTTCATCGGATTCTCCGCTCGCTTCATTCATCCGGCCAACTGGCACCCGTTCGCCCCGAATGGTTGGCCGGGCATCCTCACCGGCGGATCGATCATCTTTTTCACGTATATCGGCTTCGACTCGGTTTCGACCGCCGCCGAGGAATGCCGGAATCCGCAGCGCGATCTGCCGATCGGGATCATCACCACGCTGGTGATCTGCTCGGTGCTGTATATCGGTGTCGTGGTGGTGCTGACGGGCCTCGTGCCCTGGCAATCGCTCGTGGACGATGCGGCGCCGGTGGTGAACACGATGAAGCGGCTGCACTTTGGCAACGTCCGCCTGGTCGTGCTGATCGGTGCGCTGATGGGCATGATCTCTTCCTTGCTGGTATTTCAACTCGGTCAGGCGCGCGTGTGGTTCGCGATGTCGCGCGACGGCCTCCTGCCCGCCATCTTCAGCAGGGTCCATCATCACTACCGCACGCCGGATTTCTCCACGTGGGTCGCGGGATTCGTGGTTGCCATCCCGGCCGGCCTGCTTGATATCGGCACTCTCGCCGACCTCTCAAACATCGGCACGCTTTTCGCCTTCGCGCTCGTCGCAGGCGGCGTGCTCATCCTCCGCTTCCGCGAGCCGGACCGCCCGCGGGCATTCCGCGCCCCCGGCGGGTTGCTTGCTCCCGTGGTGACGATCGTGACCTGCTTGCTGCTGATGGCCGGACTGCCTATCATGAACTGGATCCGGTTTTTCGTTTGGCTCGTGATAGGGCTTTTCGTGTATCAATTCTATAGTCGCAAGCACAGCGAACTCGCCACTGCGAAGTTGCAGGCCGCCGCCAAGGGAGGACTCCGCTGATGCGTCGCCGCGTTTTCGCCGGGCTTACTCTTCTGATGATTCTGCTCCTGGCGACTCCATCCTCCTTCGGATGGGGCGAAAACGGGGAGCGCATGATCGTGGACAAAGCGGTGGACACGCTGCCGGATGAAATGCGGCCGTTTTTCCAAGCCAATCGCCAGTTTCTCGTCCAGCACGTCACCGATCCCGTCGAGTCCGAGGCAAGAAATCCCGCGGAGCAGCGCAACAGTTTCATTCAGCTCGATCGCTACGGCCAGTTCCCGTTCGCGGCGCTTCCCCGCTCCTACACGGCGGCGGTTACGAAGTTTGGGAAGCGCACCCTCGAATCGCACGGCCTGCTTCCCTGGCAAGTTGGGCTCTACAGTCAGAAGCTGACTGATGCGCTTCGCGCGCACAACTGGGACGACGCCAAGCTGTCGGCTGCGATTCTCGCCCACTATGTCGCCGCGGCGCACGATCCCTTCAAATCCACGATGAACAGCGACGGCGCGCTTTCGAACCAGCCGGGTGTCGACGAGCGCTTCGGCTCCGGCCTCGTGGATCATTATCAACGCTTCTTTTTTCTGAAGCCGAACGAAGCCGCTTTCATCCGCGATCCGACCGACCATGCGTTCGATATGTCGCTCAGTGCGCACTCCTGGCTCGAAAACATTCTTCTCGCCGACCGCCGCGCCCACGAAGGCCTTTCGGGCTACAAAGACGATTATTACGATCGCTTCTACGCCCAGGCGGGAGCGGTTCTGATCCGCCAGCTCTCCGACGCCTCGACCGACGTTGGATCGTACTGGATGACCGCATGGATCAACGCGGGCCGGCCACAGTTGCCGGCGTATTGAACGAACGTGGCGACCCAAACGACGCGGCAACCGACCATCCTCGACGCTCTTCCGAAGGCGGAGCTGCACCTGCACCTGGAGGGATCGATCCGGCCGGAGACGGTTGTGGAATTGGCCGCGCGCCACGGCGTCGATCTCACGCCGGAACAGGTCGCCGCGCGCTATCGCTACACGGATTTCGCCGGATTCATCGAAGCGTTCAAGTGGGTCACGTCCCTCTTGCGCGATCCGGAAGACTACGCCCACATCACGCGAAAGCTGCTCGAGGAACTCGTCGGCCAGAACGTCGTGTACGCCGAGATCACTATTTCGGCCGGCGTAATGCTGCGGCGCATGCAGAACGTGGAAGCGAATTTTACGGCCATCCGCGAAGCCGCCGAGAGCGTGGTTTTCAGGCGGATTCGAACAACGTGGATCTTCGATGCGGTGCGGCAATTCGGGGCGGACGCGGTGATGGAAACGTCGCGATGGGCCTCCAAGCTGCACCACTCGGGCGTGACGGCTTTCGGCATGGGCGGCGATGAACTCGCGTTCCCGGCGGTGACTTTTCGCCCTGCGTTCGATCTGGCGCGCAGCGAGGGATTGCGCATCGTGTGCCACGCCGGGGAATTCGGCGGCCCCGAATCGGTGCGCGAAGCGGTTGAAATACTCGGCGCTGAACGGATCGGCCACGGCATTGCCCTGATCCACGACCCGCCATTGGCCCAATCGCTCGCCTTGCGGCGCGTCGTACTCGAAATTTGTCCCACGAGCAATCTGGCCACGGGCGCGCTCGCGAAGCAAACCGGGAAAGCGGAGGCGACACTCGCGGATCATCCGCTCAAGAAACTCATCGAGCTAGGCTCGCTCGTCACGCTGTCCACCGACGACCCGGGAATGTTCCATACGGACCTGCTGACGGAATACGCCCACGCCGCGGCGCTCGGCCTTTCCAAAGAACAGCTACTTCAGCTCGCGGAGCAGAGTTTCAATGCGGCATTTCTGCCGCCGATCGAGAAACGCCAGTTGCTCGAGGACTTTCGTGCGGCGGCGAAAACCGCAGGCCTGCTATAATCGGTCGCCTTCACAGGGAAAAATGATGAAAGCACATGTCTGGGTCATGCTGAAGTCCACCGTCCTCGATCCGCAGGGGCAGACCATCGAACGAGCGCTCGCCTCGCTCGGCTACGAGAAAGTGCAGAACGTGCGCCAGGGTAAATTCTTCGTCCTCGATCTCGACGGCCTGAGCCGCGCTGACGCGCAGAGCCAGGTCGAGCGCATCGCCAAAGACGTCCTCACGAATCCCGTCATCGAGGAATTCCGCTTCGAAATCCTCGACTGACCCTCGCAGTTGATCACGTACTGAGTTTTCGATGTAAGCCCTTCGCCGTGAGCCGGTTACAGTCCTTTTATGCCCGCGCCATGTCCTTAGCCTCCGGTTCAAGCCCTCATTCTGCAAGTGATTGTGCCGAAACACGGAGCAGCCTCGGCCATCGGCGGACCCGAGCGTTGTGCTAGCATATTAAGATTGCGCCCGGTAATCGCATCCTGGCGGCGCTGGAGAGCAAGCTCAAATGTGCGGAATCGTCGGCTATATCGGACCTAAGAGCGTCGTCCCTCTGATCCTCGACGGCCTGAGGCGCCTTGAATACCGCGGCTACGATTCCGCGGGGATCGCCGTCGTCGGCAAGAACGGCAAGCTCGAGATACGCCGGGCTCCGGGCAAGTTGCGCAACCTCGAGGAATCCATCCGCGTGACTCCGCTCGAGGGCATTTACGGCATCGGCCACACGCGCTGGGCCACGCACGGGCGCCCCACCGAGGAAAACGCCCATCCCCACCGCGATTGCACCGGCGAAATCGTCGTCGTGCACAACGGGATCATCGAAAACTATATCGAGCTCAAGAACCAACTCATCGCCGAGGGCCACAAGTTCATCACCGAGACCGACACGGAAATCATCGCTCACCTGATCGAGAAATTCTCGAAGAATGCGCCGCTCGAAGAAGCGGTCCGGAAAGCCGTCAAGGCGATGACGGGCTCCTATGCGCTCGTGGCACTATCGAGCAGGGATCCCCAAAAGATCGTCGCCGCGCGCCTGGGACCGCCGATTGTCGTCGGCATGGGCGAGAAGGAATTTTTCGTCGCGAGCGACATTCCCGCGATCCTCGCGCACACGCGCAGCGTATTCTTCCTCGGCGACGGCGAAATGGCCATTCTCACGCCGCAGGGAGTGCAGTTGTGCGATTTCGAAAGCCATCCGATCACCCGCCCGGCCCAGCACATCTCCTGGGATCCGATCATGGCCGAAAAGGGCGGCTTCAAGCATTTCATGCAGAAGGAAATCTTCGAGCAGCCGCGCGCGGTGCGCGACACGCTGCTCGGAAGAATCTCGCAGGAAACAGGCAAAGTCTTCCTCGACACAATGGACATCACCGAGGAGGAATTCCGCAATTTCCGCGACGTCAAGATCGTCGCCTGCGGCACGAGCTGGCACGCGGGGCTGGCCGGCAAATTCATGATCGAGCGGCTCGCGCACATTCCCGTCGAAGTGGACTACGGCAGCGAGTTTCGCTATCGCGATCCGATTCTCGACAAGCACAGCCTGATCATCGCCATCAGCCAGTCGGGCGAAACGGCGGACACGCTTGCGGCCGAACGCGAAGGCCGGCAGAAAGGCGCGAAGGTCGTCTCCATCTGCAACGTCGTCGGCTCGATGCTGACGCGCGAATCGAGCGGCACGATCTACACGCACGCCGGTCCGGAAATTGGCGTCGCCTCGACGAAAGCGTTTACGGGCCAGCTTACCGCGCTGCTGCTCATGGCTCTGTATCTCGGCCAGGTCCGCGGCAAGCTCTCGAATTCCACGTCACAACACCTGATGCAGGAATTGACCCGCGCTCCGCACAAGATCGGCTCGATTCTCGAGCGTGACGCGCAGATCGAGGATCTCGCGCGGCAGTTTTTCCGCCACACCGATTTTCTCTTCCTCGGCCGCGGCATTCACTATCCCATCGCTCTCGAAGGCGCGCTCAAGCTGAAGGAAATTTCCTACATCCACGCCGAGGGCTATCCCGCCGGCGAAATGAAGCACGGCCCGAACGCTTTAATCGACGAAAATCTGCCTGTGGTGATGATCGCGACCCGCGACGAATCCGATCACGAGTCGATGACGCGCTACGAGAAAACGATTTCAAACTTGCAGGAAGTGAAGGCCCGCGACGGCATCGTGATCGCCGTCGTCACCGAAGGCGACCGACTCGCGCGAGGGACCGCCGATCACGTGATCGAAGTTCCTTCGGTGCCGGAGCTGATCGCGCCGATTCTCGAAATCGTCCCGCTGCAGCTGCTCGCCTACCACATCGCCGTGCGGCGCGGCTGCGACGTGGACCAGCCCCGCAACCTCGCGAAATCCGTCACGGTCGAATAGCCTACTCAATCCGTCCCGGCGCGTATAAAATGCACGCCATGCGGGTTCGCCCCTTCATTCGGCGCACTCTCGTTGCGCTCGCGGCTGTCTCGCTCGCCGTCGCTCTGCCCGCGAGGGCTCGCGCGCAGGCACCTGATGTTTCTGCCACAGGGAAACTCGCTTCCGTCAAGGTCACCGGCTCGACCCGATTCCACTCCGACCAAATCGTCCCTTCGACAGGTCTTTCTCCCGGCGCCACCATCACGAAGGACGACTTGCAGCGAGGAGCCGACCGCCTGGCGCAGCTCGGCACCTTTGCGACTGTGCAATATCGTTATGCGACCGCGGACGCAGGCGTGGAAGCCGAATATCAAGTCACGGATGCGCCGGCCATAGCCGTATGGTTCGACAATTTTCCATGGTTCACGGACGATGAACTGACTGCCGAGCTGAAGAAAACCATCCCGCTGTTCGATGGTACGGCGCCCGAGCACGGCACCCTGCTCGATGACATCTCGAATGCGCTGGGAAAATTGCTCGAATCCCGCAGCGTCCATTCGAGCGTTTCCCACGCGATCGCGATAGCGCCTACCACCGACCTACGCGTCCAGCAGTTTCGCGCCGACGCGGCGGCGCTGAATATCGCCGCCGTCGAATTTAGCGACGCGCTGGCGCAGAGCGACCGCGCGATTCACCTCCGCCTTCCCGATATCGTCGGCCAACCCTACTCTCGCAGCCTCATCGAGCTTTTCGAGTTCGAGCAGGTTCGCCCCATCTATCTCTCCCATGGCTATCTCCGTGTAAAGTTCGGCCCGCCCACCGCTCGGATCCCGGCCGGCACCAGTAATTCCGGGATTACGATCGCCGCGCCCATCGAGCCCGGCCCTTTCTACGCATGGAACAGAGCGACCTGGACGGGGAACTCCGCGTTCGGCGTGTTGGAATTGGACACGATGTTCCCTCTGCACGAGGGCAATGCGGCTGACGGAGTGAAGATCGAAGCCGGCTGGCAGGCCGTGCGCGATGCCTACGCGCACCGCGGATATCTGGATGTAAATCTCACTCCAGTGCCGCACTTCGACGAAACCGCAAAGCAAGTCTCGTATGCTGTGTCCATCGCGGAAGGCCCGCAGTACCGCATGGGCAAGCTCGTCCTCACGGGACTTTCAATCGAGGGCGAGCGCCGCATCCGCGCAGGATGGAACATCGCCCCCGGCGCCGTGTTCGACAAGGGCGTTTACGACGAGTTCTATTCGAGCGGAATCAAGCAAGCGTTCACCGGCCTTCCTTTCAATTACGAAAAAATCGGCCGCTTCCTGCAAGAAGATCCTAAGAACGCGACGGTGGACGTTCTCCTCGATTTCCAGTAAGAGCTAGAGCGCTCGCTCGACGGCGGCATTCCCGGCTCCACCGAAGAGCAAGGCGAGAAGCACGGGGTCCGTGCGCGGATTGGCGACGGCAAGGCCCGCGTGGAAGTGCGAACATCCTCGGGAGACATTTCCCTGCACTCGTGCCGTTCCAAATTGTTTCGAAAAGTTTGGTTGCCAGCCCGGTGGCCTCTTTGCGTGCCGGCCAGATCGAACTCCTTTGGTCAGAAAAGTTGGAACGGCACTAGGGCGTGGACGCCGAAGGAATTCGGGCAGCATCGCGAGCGGCAACGATCGTGCCCACGTGGATGCTGATCGTATCGGCCACGCGCCGCGCGTAGCCCCCCGCAAGAGTGATCGCCACCGGCGTCCCGTGTCGCCGCGCGTAGTCGAAAACGAGCGCGTCACGCCGCGCGAGACCCTCCATCGTGAGCGCCAGCCCGCCGAGTTGATCCTCGCGATACGGATCGGCCCCAGCCAAGTAGAACAGAATCTGCGGCGCGAAGTCGTGGAAGGCTTGATGCAGGTGTTTTTCCAGAATGGCGAGATAGTCCGCGTCGCCGATCCCATCCGGCAAATCGATATCGATTGTCGAGGGCGGCTTGGGGTGCGGATAGTTGTGCACCTGATGAATCGAAAGCGTGAACACCGTTTCGTCGCCGCCGAAAATTGCCGCCGTTCCGTTCCCCTGATGAACGTCCGTGTCCACCACCATCGCCCGGCCGATCGCGCCGTCGAACTGGAGCTTCCGGATGGCGATGGCGACGTCGTGAATCACGCAAAACCCCTCGCCGTGATCGGGACAGGCGTGATGGAATCCGCCGCCGATGTTTGCCGCCCAGCCGTCTTGCAGAGCGCGGCGTCCCGCCAGAATCGATCCACCCGCGGCCAACCAACACGCTTCAATCAGCTTGGCCGAATAGGGCACTTCGAGTTGCAAGATTTCCGATTGGCTGAGCGAGCCGGTCTTAAGCTTGTGGACGTACTCTCGCGAATGAACCCGCAGCACATCTTCATCAGCCGCCGGCTCCGGCGCAAGGAAATCCTCGGGCCCGGCAATCCCGTCCGCCAGCAGTCGTTCGCGGATCAATCGGTATTTCTGCGACGGGAAGACGTGAGCGCCGAGGTTTAGATCGTAGCCTTCGTGGTAGATCAACTTGAATGGCAGCACGGTCTGCCGAGACTATCGCGAAGTTTTCGTAAACGCAAATGTGCCCGTCATGACACATTCCGCCCAGCCGGCGAACGTGAAATGGACTTCGAGGAAGTCCGCGTGCTAGCCTCGCATCAATGCGACGCCTACGAGCCATCGTCGTCATTCTCGCGCTGCTCGCGACGCCATTGGCGCTGCTAGCCCGGGGCATGGCGTGCGAAGCAGCCGCGTGCACGATGTGCTGCCCCATGCACGCATCCCATTCGCATTCGGGCCAGCCGATGGCCTGCCAATGCTCGACGAAGTCGAGAAACAGCGCGCCCGATTTTGGATTGATCGCTCCGATCACTCCGACGAGACCGGCACCGCGAGTTACCGTCTTCGGGCCGGAAGTGAATCGCCAGCTTCTGTCGTCCTATGCGCAATCGGCTGTTTCGGGTTTCCTCTCCGCACCGCTTCAACCTCCGCGCGCCTAGCCTCCTTCCAACGCAGTCCAGTAACTCAAGTCAGAAGGAGAGGAGTACATGCGGAGAGCATTGGTATTTCTGCTCGCGGCGGCACTGCTTATGTTCGGGCAGTCCGCGGGAGCCACAATCTTCGGCACGGTGCGCGGAATCGTGCACGACCCGCAGCACCGGCCTGTTGACGGCGCGAAGGTGCAATTGAAATCAGCTACCTCCGATTGGTCTCAAATCACACAGACCAACCAGGACGGCGAATTCACGTTTACGGCTGTGCCGCTCGGCGACTACGCAGTCACCATCACCATATCCGGCTTTGAGAAATCGCAAGAAAGTATGACCGTCGCTTCCAATTCATCGCCGGTACTTCATTTCATGCTCTCGCTTGCCGCCGTGAATCAGACGGCCACCGTTTCGGCGCAAGCACAGGTGGCGAATCCCGACTCCGTGACGCCAACGACGCTTCTGGACCGCGAAGACATCGTCCAGACCCCCGGAGCCGATCGCACCAATGGTCTGCAAATGATTACCGACTACGTTCCCGGCTCCTATTTCACACACGACCAGCTGCACATTCGCGGCGGCCACCAGGTGAGCTGGCTGATCGACGGCGTGCCAATTCCTAATACGAATATCGCCAGCAATCTCGGCCCGCAGATCGATCCCAAAGACATCGATTATCTTGAGGTCCAGCGTGGAAGCTACGATGCCGGATATGGCGACCGCACCTACGGCGTTTTCAACATCGTCCCGCGAAGCGGCTTCGAGCGAAACAACGAAGCTGAGCTCGTCACCAGTTTCGGAAACTGGTATCAAACAAACGATCAATTAAATTTTGGCAGCCACACGGAGCGATTTGCGTACTTTGCGAGCGTGAACGGCAATCGCAGTAATCTCGGGCTACAGACGCCGATCGGTCAGGTTTTTCACGACACAGAAAACGGTTTCGGCGGCTTCGGATCTCTCATGTTCAACCTCGACTCGAAGGACCAATTCCGTCTCGTTACGTCATTGCGCAGGGACTACTATCAGATTCCGTACGATCCCAATCCCAACGATCCGGATAATCAATCGGTTCCCAGCAATGGCCTTCGTGACGGAGAGCATGAAGCCGACGCCGTCGTGGCCTTCTCCTGGGTCCGGACGATCAATACAAACACGCTGCTAACGGTGTCGCCCTTCTATCACTACAACAGCGCCAACTATGATGGTGCGCCGAACGACACGCCGGTCAGCACAACAGATCATCGCGCTTCGAGCTATGCCGGCCTCCAGGCGACATTGGGTGCGCATGTGGCGAAAAACGACATCGAGGCCGGTCTTTACGGATTCGGGCAACACGACAGCCAGCTTTTCGGCGCCATTTTCAACCCGCCAAACCAGTGCCCTCCGCCAACCGAAAGTGATCCGCAAGGCGGAGTCTGCGTGCCGATCCATGAGCTCGAGCCGGTATCCGGCGGACTCGTTGCCGGATTCGTGCAGGACAAATTCAAGGTCACATCCTGGCTCACGCTCATCGCGGGAATCCGTCCAACTCACTTCTCAGGTCCGGTTTCGGAGGACACCGTGAGCCCGAGGTTCGGCGTCACGTTACAGATCCCGCGTCTGAACTGGGTCTTCCGAGCGTTCTACGGCCACTATTACCAGGCGCCTCCGCTGGTTTCCATATCCGGCCCGCTTGTGGATTTTGAAGGGGCGTTCTCGGGTGTGCCCACCCAGTTCGTGGCCCTGCATGGTGAGCGCGACGAAGAGCATCAGTTCGGAGTCACGATTCCCTTTCGCGGCTGGGCGCTCGATGCCGATAATTTCGAAACGCGCGCCAATAACTTCTTCGACCACAACAACGTCGGAGAATCCAATATCTTCATTCCCGTCACCATTCAAGGAGCCCTGATTCAAGGCTGGGAATTGACGCTTCGTTCGCCGCGCATGTGGAATCGAGGCCGCGTGCACCTCGCCTACTCGAATCAGCTGGCACAGGCTCGCGGTCCGCTTACCGGGGGATTGATCTGCTTCCCCCCGACGAGCCCGCTCTGCGAGCCGCCTCCGGGATACGGGCCACTTGATCACGATCAGAGGAATACGCTCAATGTGGGGTTTGACGCCAACCTTCCCTGGCAAACCTACGCCTCAACGAATGTGTATTACGGCTCGGGCTTTACGAACGGCTCCCCGGACGCGCAATTTCCGGGCAATTATCTGCCGCAACACACCACGTTCGACATTTCATTCGGAAAATCCTTCGGCGAGAAGTACACGGTGGCCCTCGCGGCCCTCAATGTCGCGAATCGCCACCTGCTGATCGACAACAGCCTGACCTTCGGAGGATTCCACTACAACGATCCGCGTGAGATCTATGTCGAGTTCCGCTACCGATTTCATTACTGATGTACTGCGCTTCGGCGCTGCCGTACAATAAGAAAACATGAAGGGAGTTAGAGTGCCGCCACTGGGACGTAAAAACATTCGTGAGCATCACCGGTCCGAGATCGCATGCTTAGTTCTTCTCGCGGCCTTCGCCTTCATTCCCACCGCGTGCAGCAACAAAGCGTCACCGCCCGCGGCTCAGGAGCAGGCAAAACGCTATCATCTTGTCGGCACAGTCGTCTCGATCGACCTTCAGCAGAACTCCCTCAACGTCGACGGCCAGGAGATTCCCGGCTTCATGGCGGCCATGACGATGCCGTATCCCGTTCGTGACGCGAAGGCGCTCGCATCGCTCGGCCCCGGAGACGAGATCACCGCCGACGTGGTCGTGACGGACAGCGGCGCCTATCTCGAAAACATCGTCGTCACCAAGAAAGGCAGTGGCGGCGCCAAGCCGACCGGCAGCTCGCACACGCCGCAGCCCGGCGAGAACGTGCCCGACTTCGCATTCATCGACCAAGACGGCAAGCGAATCCATCTCCGTTCGTATCGGGGAGACGTTCTGCTCGTCACGTTCATCTACACGCGATGCCCGTTTCCCGATTTTTGCCCGCTCGTCTCGAAGAATTTTGCGCAGATCTACGCCGCGCTGAAAAAGGACCCGGCGCTCGATTCCAAAATCCGGCTGCTGAGCGTCAGCTTCGATCCCGCGAACGACACGCCCGCGGTCCTGAAGCGCTACGCCGAGACCTTCCGCAAAACGACCGGCGGCGATCCATTCGACCGCTGGGAATTTGCCGTCGTGCCCGCAAAGGATTTGTCAAAGGTCACGGACTTTTTCGGATTTTCCTACACGCTGGAGGAGGGCCAGATCGTCCATTCCATGAGCACGACCGTCATCTCGCCCGCAGGTACGGTCTACAAGTGGTATGAGGACTCCGCCTGGAGCCCCGCCGATCTCTTGCAAGACGCCGCGCAGGTGTTGCAGCGGGGGAACGAACGCAGCGCCGGCCCGCACACGTCCGCCAGCATCCCTACTGCCTGAAGTTTTCAAAACGAGAAAATCAGTTTTTGCGTTCGAGGATGAAATCCGGCACGGCGAGTAGCGCTCGCCGGTATTCGGTGTCGGGAAGCTCTTCGAGGCACGCCTTCGCGCGGCTGACGTAGTCTTTCGCGAGATTGGACGCACGGGCGAGTGCGCCCGTCTCTCCCACAAGCTTGGTAATCTGGTCCGGCCGCACGCTCAGGAATCCGCGCTCTTCGAGAACTTTCGCGACCAGGCGGCGCCCCTCCGGCAGCGAATGCCCGTTGGAATTTCCGTCCGCCGTCTGCGGTGCGGCTCCGTTTTGCAGCGCAAAGATCAGCGGCAGCGTGACCTTCCCTTCCTTCAGATCGCTCAGCACCGGCTTGCCGAGCTGCTCGGGCGACGCCGTGAAATCGAGCAGATCATCCACGAGCTGAAACGCGAGCCCGGCATTGCGGCCATACTCGGCGAGCGCTTCCTCCACATGCTTCGGCTGTCGTCCGAGCACGGCTCCCAGCCGCGCGCATCCGCTGAAGAGGCACGCCGTCTTGCGATACGCAAGCTCGGTCGCATCCGCTTCCGTCAAATCGATTCTCCCCAGCCGCGTGAGTTGCAGCAATTCCCCCTCGACCATGTTTTGCGTCAGGTTGATCAGGATGTCGAGGATCGCGAAATTCCGCTCGCGCAGAGCCATCTCGAACGACTGCATGTAGAGCCAGTCGCCCGCGAGCACGCTCATGTGATTTCCCCAGCGCGCGTTCGTGCTCGGGCGCCCACGCCGCGTCTGCGCCCCGTCGATCACATCGTCGTGGACCAGCGTCGCGCTGTGGATCATTTCCATCACGGCGCCCAGCCGGATCGCGCCCGGCCCGCGATATCCCGCCGCCCCCGCCGCCAGCAAAAGCAGCGCCGGGCGCAGCCGTTTGCCGCCGCCCTCGCGCAGATAGCCCGCAATCTCGGCGACCGGCTCGATCGCCGCGCCGCTCTGCGCGGCAATCTCCTGTTCGACGAGCGCCAGATCGTCGCGAACGAGTTCGAAAATTCCTTTTGCGATTTGGACAGCGAAGGCCATGCGCTCTGCGTGCCCCGCCCTTTATCGAGTTTCGCCCGGAGCGTGCCGGGCGTCGAGCCGGAAAAGTTGCCTGAAGTTTGCGGCCGTCATCGCCGCGACCTCTTCGGTGGCTAAGTCTCTCACATTTCCCAAGGCTTTCGCTACCTCAACCACAAATGCAGGCTCGTTCCGCTTGCCCCTCCGCCCCTGCGGAGCCAAGAACGGCGAATCCGTTTCCGTGAGCATTCGATTCATGGGAAGCTCCCGCGCCACGTCGCGCAGCGGCTGGTTTTTCGGATACGTCACGTTCCCTGCGAACGAGATCAGGAAGCCCATGTCCAACCCTCGCCGCGCCTCTTCAAGCGTCCCGGTGAAGCAATGAAAAATCCCGCCCAGGCCCGTTGGCCCCCAGTCCTGTTCGAGAATCGCGAGGCAATCGTCCCAGGCATCGCGGCAGTGGATGATCACCGGCAATTTCGCAGCGCCTGCCTGCCCGAGCTGCCGCCGAAACACCTGCTGTTGCACGTCGCGCGGAGAATGATCGTAAAAGTAGTCGAGGCCCATTTCGCCCCAGCCGATCACGCGCGGATGCCGCGCGAATTCGTCCAGCCGCGCGAAATGCTCTTCGGTCGCCACCGCGGCATCGTGCGGATGGATTCCGACCGTCGCGTAGATCCAGTCGTGCTGCTCGGCAAATGGAATCGCCGCGTCAAGACGCTCCGACGGGCTGGTGCCGCTGCCGATCGCGAGCAGCGTTTGCACTCCGGCAGCGCGGGCGCGTTCGAGCATCGCCGCGCGGTCCTCGTCAAACTGTGCGAATTCCAGATGCGCGTGTGAGTCGATGATTTGCAAGTGTGGCCTTTACGACGTTTTGTGGGTCGCGGCTGGAAGGGCGGGGTTTTAACCCCGCCGCAAACAACGCCGCGCGCAGCGCCTTCCTTTGCGCTGCCCTTCTCGCAGCAAGTGTTGGCCTCGCATTTCAGCTACGCGCCGCTGCTCGAGAAATCCCGACCGGATCGTTATTTCACTTTTGCGCCCGCGGGGATATCCTCCGCAAACGTGCAAAGCACCGGCTTGCCGTCCGCTCCCGCCGACGCTGCCAGCAGCATCCCGTTCGATTCGAGCCCGCGCATCTTGCGCGGCGCGAGGTTTGTGACGATGACCACCTTGCGTCCGACTAAAGTCTCCGGCTCGTACGCCAGCGCGATTCCCGCCAGCACCTGCCGGACCTCATCGCCGATGTCCACCATCAGCTTCAACAGCTTGTCCGCGCCCTGAATGCGCTCTGCGGACTTGACCACGCCGACGCGCAACTCGACCTTCGCAAAATCCTCGATGCCGATCTTTGCGCTCGCAGGCGCAGCGGCTCCTTCGGCCGCAGGCGTAGCCGCAGCAGGTTGCGTGGCCCCCGGATTCCGTATCTCCTGTTCCATCGTTTCAATCCTTTCGTACGTTGGCTTGTACTCCATGCGCGGAAATATTGACTCCGGCTTTGAAATGCGCGTCCCGGGCTTCAATCCACCCCAAACCAATTCATTGAGCTGATAGTCTTCCAACCTCCCAGGCTGCCCAAGGTGGCGCCATATCTCCTGTGTTGCCTCGGGCAGCACCGGATGCGCCAGCGCCGTGATAATTCGCAATGCCTCCGCGGCGGTATAGAGCACCTCGCGAAGCTGGCCCCGATGAATCGGGTCGCTCGCAATTTTCCACGGCTTCTCCTGAACCAGATACGCATCCACCTGCGAGATGAACCGCCAGATGTCCTGCACCGCGGACGAAAATCGAAAGGCGTCGTAGTGCTCTCGCGCGATCGATTCGATCGGGCCGGAAATGAACTTCGTGATGGCGTTGTCCGAAGTCGGCTCCGGGACGTGGCTCTCGAAGTAGCTTTCGATCATCGCGAGCACTCGGCTCGCCAAATTCCCGAGCCCGTTGACGAGGTCCGCTTCGTATCGCGTGAGCAGCGCCTCGCGCGAAAAATTGCCGTCCTGCCCGAAAACCACCCCGCGCAACAGGTAGTACCGCAGCGCGTCGTTGCCCAGCACCTTCACGATCGGCTCGGGATACGCCACGTTCCCCTTCGACTTGCTCATCTTTTCCTGCTCGAAGAGCAGCCAGCCGTGCGCGAAAATCTGCTTCGGCAGCGGCAGTTCCGCCGCCATCAGGAACGCGGGCCAATAGACCGCATGGAATCGAATGATCTCTTTCCCGATCATGTGCAGGTCGGCCGGCCAGTATTTCTGGAATTCGGCGCTCCCGTTTTCGCCCTCGCCGTAGCCGATCCCGCTCATGTAGCTCGTCAGCGCGTCGTACCAGACGTAGAAAACGTGCTCGGGATCGTCCGGCCACGGAATGCCCCACTTGATCGACTTGCGGCTGATGGACACATCTTTCAGCCCGCCTTCGACGAAGCTCCTCACCTCATTCAGCCGGAAATCCGGCTGCACGAATTGCGGCTGCGCTTTATATAGCTCCAGCAGCTTTTCCTGATACGCCGAAAGCCGGAAAAAGTAGTTCTCCTCGGAGACAAGCTCCGCGGGGCGCCCGCACGTCGGGCAGTTCGCCGGCTCCGGCGTGTCGCTCACGTAAAGATTGTCGTAGATGCAGTATCGCCCTTCGTATTTCGCCTTGTAGATCGCATGCGGCGAGCGCTTCATCGTCCGGCGGACGAGATGCTGCACGGCCCGCGCATGTTCGGTCGAAGTCGTGCGAATGAAATCCGTGTGCGTGATTCCGAGCAGCTTCCACAGGTCGCGAAATATCTTTTCGTTCCGGTTGACCAGCTCCGCAGGCGTGATCCCCTGCTTCTCGGCGGCGCGCTCGATGTTCACGCCGTGCTCGTCCGTCCCCGTCAGGTAGGCGACGTCGTACCCGCACATCCGCTTGTACCGCGCGATCACGTCGCACACGATCGTCGTGTACGCCGACCCGACGTGCGGCCGCGAATTCGCATAGTAAATCGGCGTGGTCAGGTAGAACTTCGGCTTGTCTTTCGGCGCGATCGGCTGGTCCATGAATTGTCTGTGTTTCTGCTGCGGACTTACAAGAAAACGATACTAGTCTGGCATGCCGGGGCTGTCAATTGACCTGAAATCGCGAAGGAGGATTGCGCTGCAAGCTGCACCCGCCAAGCCGCCGTTCACCACAGCGGAGCAACTGCTTCTTCATTGAATGTCGGCGCTGGACCGCCCTTGCTCGAGAAATGGAGGGCGCCCAAATCGAGTTTGGTCGCCGGATCGTACGTCACGGTGATGCGCCCGCCCTTCCCCGGCGGGCCATCGAACCCGTTTCGCCCGTCGCTGCCATTGCTACCGCTCATCCCGTCAGGAGTCCCCGAACCACCCGAGCCTCCTCGCCCGCCGCGGCCGCCTCTTCCACCCGATCCACCCGGTCCCCCGTCGGCCTTCACCGTGAGCGATCCTCCCTGCGGGTCCACGAGGTAGAGCTTCCGATTTCCGGCGGCGGTTACGCTCACTTGCAGGAGAGGACGATCCTCAAACTTGGGCGCGACGCGCACGTCCACGGACGGCGCGTCTCCTCCCCGTTCTCCATCTTTCCCGTCCGAACCGTCGGTTCCGTTCGAGCCATTTCCCCCCGGAGAGGGATTGTTCGGATCGTTCGAGCCCATCGTTCCGCTCGCGCCGTCGCTTCCATCGAGTCCGTTCAGGCCGCTCGCTCCGGGTTTGCCGGAAAAATTCGCGACAAATTTGTAATCGTAACGGAGGGGAACGTCCAGTTCTGCGCGAAGCCCCGGACTGCTGGGCACCGTAATCGTCACATGCGGCACTTTTCCATCGCTGACTCTTGGATCCTTCGAGAGGGACAGGACGCCTTTCTGGTTGACGGTCACGACGGTCGTCACGACGGTTAGGTCCGTCCACATGACCTTTCCCTTGCCCTGCCCTTCCGTCACCAGCACTTTGCCGTTCGGCTCGGTGAATGTCACGACCAGTGGCAGCTTCTCTCCGGGCGCGATTCCAGGCCCCTGAGGCAGGCTGGCCTTCATCGACGCGATGGGCGTCTTGGCCAGGTTAACCCTCATTCCCAAACCGACTTTCATGGAGCTGCAGGCGCTCAGCGCCAGCACGGCAACCGCCGCCAGACCGGCCGCCCAAACCGTGTCCAGCAGGTGAGGAATGGAGATTTTGGCGGCGACCCGGCTCCGCCGGCGCAGACGCCGGGCCAGGCTGTCATGCGTGTCCGGACTCGGCTCGGCCGGGCGGCGCACTCCGGCGAAAGGCTTCTGTCGGCTGCATTCGTTCACGTTGGCACACTCGCCTTCTTTTCACTCGTCCAGTTAATTGACGAGTATGGAAGCAAAGTGGTTGCCCCTCGGCGCGGGGTTCGTGCATAAGCCGCACCAGCGTCTCTCATGGGAACCCTCCTGTGCAGAAAAGTCCGCACGCCTTCCTCCTTGCAACGCACTTGCATCCTGTTAACCTGACCGAGCGATGACTGATTTGACTGAGCCCTTCGAAGAAACAGCCGTTGATCGGCGACAAATGATGCTGGAGACCAAATGGGACTTGTGAACTACATTGGCGGCGTTGCGGCAGTCTGCACCACGATCGCGTTTGTTCCGCAAATTCTGAAAATCAGGAGGCAAGGGGGACAGGACCTCTCTTACCCCATGCTGATCCTCTACCTCACCGGAATTCTTCTCTGGCTCGTCTATGGCCTGCTGCTGCACGCCGCCGCTGTCATCTGGGCCAATGCGGCCACCGCATTGCTTGTCGGTGTAGCTCTCGTGCTCAAGGCAACGCATCCCGCCGGCAAGCGCGAGATCGTTTAAGCACCCTATCGATCGGAGTAGTAGCCGTCCCGCGCCTGTACGATCAGGTCGGTCTGTTTCGTCTTGAGATGGATTTTGTGATAGCCCCCTCCCGTGTTCGGAGGATTCGGTGTGTAGCCCAGGCTGTACTGATTCCTCAGCTCCTCTTCAATCTGCGCGTAAATCTGATCGATCGTCAGTTTCTTCGAAGCCTGGAGCATTCGTCCGCCTGTCTCGGTGGAGATTCGATCGAGCACTTTCTTGCCGTCGGTCCGCTCTTCCCTGGGATAGTGGCCACCGCCGCCTGGACCTCCTCCTCCGGGACCACCGCCTCCCGGCCCACCTCCGCCGGGCCAACCCATTGGACCGCCATGCCCCATCCCCCAGCCGCCATGTCCGCCGCCGTGCTCATTCGGTTCGTCATCGGTAAAGTAAATCGAATAGACGGCCGCATCCGCGCGCTGCGCGGACTCAACGGCATCCCCGAGCGTCTCCCTGCTGCCTCTATCGACGCCGTCTGACAAGACGAAGAGCGCTTTGCGGCCTTGCTGTTTTTTCATCAGCTCATTCGAGGCCAGATAGATCGCGTCGTAGAGCAGCGTGCCTGCTCCACCGCGCCCCCGGCCCTCTTCGTCGTCGCGATCGAGCTCCGGCGTTTGCAAAAGCTGAAGCCCGGACTGGAGCTTGGGTCGGGAAGAGGTCAAATCCTGTAGCAGCTCCACCTCCCGGTCGAAATGGATCAGGAAAGCCTTGTCCTTGTCTTCCCGCAGCATGTGATCGAGAAACGTGTAACTCGCGCTGCGCTCCGATTCGAGCACGCGTCGCTGGCTCAGGCTCGTGTCCACGAGCAACCCGAGCGTCAGCGGGAGATCGCTCTCGCGCACGAAATTGCTGATCGACTGCGCGCGCCCGTCTTCATCCAGCACGAAATCTTCTTTGTTCAGGTTCGGCATGATTTTCCCGTGCTTGTCGCGCACCGTGGCGTACACGGTCACCAGTTTCACCTGGGAGGTGATCTTTGAATCCTGCTGGCCTCGCAGTGCGCCGCCCGGAAGCAGCAGCGGAACGGCTAGCGCTACCGCCAGGAATAGCCGGTGCCGCGTCAGCAAGCGGCGGCCAATCTTCAAAGGGAGGATGTCCTGCTTCGGCATGGGCTATCAGTCCAGATTCTGACACCCTTCACGAGGTTGCCCGGAGGAATCCACGGCCCACCCGTTGAGAACTCGCGCTAAGAAGTCGTGTGCGGTCACTTCTCGTGCCGTTCCAACTCTCCTGACCAAAGGAGATCGACTTAACTAGCACGCAAAGGGGGCACCGGACTAGCAACCAAACTTGTCGAAATAAGTTGGAACGGCACTAGCTGTGGCGCATCAGGTGCGATCAAAAGTGGCCTGTTGAACGAGATTCGTCACTTCGTTCCTGCGGGCACGCGGCGCTTCAGCTCTTCAAACCAGTTCAGCACAACGTTGATTTGCGTCGGTGCGGCTCCCGCCTGCTCGACGGGCTTCAGCATCAGGAACCGCTGGCCGTCGGGAGACACGTCGTAGTTCGATACCGGATTCGCACTAGGGACGTACGGTCCCTCGAAAAGCACCCGAGGATTGCCTAACGCAAAGCTCGGCTGGGTCGCGATCTCCACCGCCATCATCTTGTCGCTGTTGCGGTAGAACAGCTCCCGCCCGTTCGGATTCCACACCGGCTCCGTGCCGCCTTCCGTCGAGATTTGCCACTTTCCGCCCGGGCCGAGATAGGGCTGAACGTAAATCTCAAAACGTCCCGATTCGTCGGACATGTATGCAATCCAGCGCCCGTCGGGGGAAAACCTAGGATCCGCTTGGGCGAAGGATGTTCGAAGAAAAGGCTGTGCCTTGCGGTCGCTGAGCCGCAGCACCCAGATGTCCTGGCGCGCCGTGGAACTGGCCTCATGGAAGGCCAGTAGTTGTGCATCCGGGGAAAAGGACACCGGAACATCGATGCTCTCGCTCGCGGTCAATCGCTCCAGTCCGCCACTTCCGTCTGCCAGTTGCCAGAAAATGTTTAGAGGCCCTTCCTTGTTCGAGTAGAACGCTATCCGCTTGCCGTCTGGTGTCCAAACCGGGCGACCGTTAGCATTCCCGTCGAACGTAAATCGGGTCAAGGTATCCCGGGAGAGATCGTAGAGCCAGACTTGAGTCTCCTGCTCCGCGATGGTCACGGCTACCCGCCGGCCGTCGGGCGAAACCCGCGGTGTCTGGTAGGCGTGCCCGGGAGCGGCCACGGGCTGCTCTGCGCCATTGCGACTGACCCACACCAGCTTGCTTTGTTCTCCCTGAACGCTCCCTGGAACATAGACCAGCGATCCTGTGCTGGAAAGGCTGTACTGCGCGGCTCCATTGGACGTGGATAGGACGCCCTCCAACACGGGGATCGCCGCGCCAGTCACTTCCAATCGCCGCGGATCGAACGGCACTGCCATCAGGCTTCCCCCTTGCGCATACACCAAGTGCCCAGAGGACGCGTAGCTGGGGTTTGTCCCCCCCTGGACCAGATTCCGCCGTTCGCTCGCCCCAATCGACTGAACTACAACCTGCAAGCTGGCAACACCGCTCATGCTATTGAAGAGCAATGCATTGCCGCCGGGCAAGAACTCCGGCCAGCGATGGGTAAGCTCCCCTTTATCGACACGAGTCAGCGGTTGCGGGGCGCCTCCCGCGTCCGACACCTGCTGGACAGCTGATGTTACTGAGGGTACGAAGGCGATCATCCCCTTACTGCCCCAACTGGCCCCGTGGGGTTGCGCAGCATTGCCGAGCGTCAGCGCCGTTCCTCCGCTTATCGAGATTTTCTTCAACCTTTGGCCCGTGAAAAACCCCAGCCATTGGCCATCGGGAGAGAAGAAAGGGTTGACGGCTCCTTCCGTGCCGGGAATGGGCCTGGCCTCCATACTATCCATCGCCCGCAGATAAATCTGTTGGGTGCCGCCTTGAGTGGCAACATACGCGAGATGAGTGCCATCGGGAGACAGGGCCACAGCAGGACCGGCATCCAGACCTGCTAATTGTTGGCCCGGCGGTAGCGTTATCACCGCGCGAGTGACGGGCTGTGGTACCGTGGGCTTCAGATTCCACGTCGCTAGGCCCGCGATCACCGCACCGAGCAGCAACGCGCCCAGACCGAGGATCAGCGTCCGCCGTCCAAGCGACGCGGAGATTCCTGCCGCTCGCGCGAGTGACGGGTCCGGCGCGCCAGCGAGAACTTCGTCGAGCGAAATGCGCGCGTCGCCGATGTCCCGTAGCCGCTGCTTGGGGTCTTTCTGCAAGCAGCGTTGCAAAAGCACACGAACCCGCACTGGCGTCGCGGCGGGAAGCTGCGACCAATCCGGCTCAGCGCGAATCACCGCCGCCAGCGTGTCCGTAACCGACTCGCCGCGAAACGCCATCTGGCCGGTCAGCATTTCGTACACGACGCAGCCGAACGCCCAAATGTCCGCGCGGCGGTCCACCGCCTTGCCCCTGGCCTGTTCCGGCGACATGTATGCCGCCGTGCCCAGCAGCACTCCCGCCAGCGTCGCCATCCGGCTGATCGTGGGAGAAGTGGCGATGTCCATCGATGCCGCGTCGCCTTCAATTGCTTTTGCCAGACCGAAGTCGAGCACCTTGACCGCGTCGTCGCTCGTCACTTTCACGTTTGCGGGTTTCAGATCACGGTGCACGATCCCCCGCTCGTGCGCGCATTCGAGCGCATCGCACATCTGCTTGGCGATGCGCAACGCTTCATCAATCGGAATTGCACCGGAGCGGATGCGATCGGCCAACGTTGGGCCCTCGACCAATTCCATTACCAGCGCATGAGTTTTGCCGGAATCCTCTAGACCGTAGATCGAAGCGATATTGGGATGATTGAGCGAAGCGAGGACCTTCGCTTCGCGCTGGAAGCGCGCCATGCGCTCTGCATCACGCGCAAACGCGTCGGGCAGGACTTTCAGCGCCACATCGCGCCCGAGCTTCGCATCCCGCGCACGGTAAACCTCGCCCATCCCGCCCGCCCCGAGCGCGGACAGGACTTCGTAGGGGCCCAGCCGAGAGCCGGTAGCGAGCGGCATAAATTGGGCGCTATTCTACACGAGACACTTGAAATCCCCGTTACCCAAAGTCCACACAAGCTCTCCCTTGTAATCTTGCCGCATGTTGCTAACCTGCTGGACGTATGAATGTGAAATGGAATCTTGCGGCCGATGGCGCAGCGGGACGATCCGCCTTCGCTAGGGCGTGGCTCGCGTCGGCTCCGGTCGCGTGCCGCCTCGCCACAGACGCCCGGTTGCCGCATTTTCTAATCGACACACCGGCGATTAGAATCGCCTGTAACTCATTGAAAGCAAACGATGACATGCATTTCTAATCGACACAGATCCGAGGGGCTGACGATCCCGAATTTCACCCCCGTCCAACCCAAGGAGCCACGTGTATAAGTCGGTCGAGGACCGGATTCGCAAGGCGCTGCGCCACCACATCCACGAGCGCTACAAGACGGACGTGCCCGTGGTCACCGAGCGCCCGCCGAAATCCTCCATGGGCGAAGTCGCTTCGCCGCTGTGCTTCGAGCTGGCCAAGCGGCTGAAGAAGCCGCCGCGCGCGCTCGCGCAGGAAATTGCGAATTCGCTGAAGCCGATAGAAGGCGTCGCGCGCGTGGAAGTCGCGGGCGGAGGCTACCTGAATCTGTTCTTCGACCGCTCGGCATTTTTTCGCGCCACCTGCGAGGAAGCGGGCCGCGGCGCTGCTGCCGAACCCGCGCCCAACGCGCCGAAGACGATGGTCGAGCACACCAGCGTCAATCCGAATAAGGCCGCGCACATCGGCCACCTGCGCAACGCCGTCCTTGGCGACACGTTCGCGCGCCTCCTTCGTTACTCCGGCCGGCGCGTGGAAGTGCAAAACTACATCGACAATACCGGAGTCCAGGTCGCGGACGTCGTCCTCGGATTTCTGCGCCTCGAGCCGAAATCGCTCGACGAAGTCCGTGCACTCGCTCTCGCCCCGAAATTCGATTACGTTTGCTGGGACCTCTATACGCGCGTCACGCAGTGGCTCGCGGAGGACAAATCGCGTCTCGAACTTCGCTCGCAAACTTTGAAAGACATCGAAGAAGGCCACGGCGACGCCGCGAACACGGCGGAGATTGTCTCCACCGCCATCGTGCACTGCCACCTGCGGACGCTCGACCGCCTCGGGATCGACTACGACCTGCTCTCGCGCGAGAGCGAAATCCTGCGCCTGAAATTCTGGGACGCAGCGTTCGAACTCCTGAAGCAGCGCGGCGCGATTCAGCTTGCAAGCTCGGGCAAGAACGCCGGCTGCTGGGTGATGCAGCTTCCATCGGAAAAGGAAGTCCCAGAGGGAGAAGAAGAACCCACCGAAATGGCCGAAGCCAAGATCATCGTGCGCTCGAATGGCACGGTCACCTACGTGGGAAAAGACATCGCCTACCATCTCTGGAAATTCGGCCTGCTCGACCGCGACTTTCACTACCGCCGCTTCCACAAGCATCCCGACGGACACGAGGCTTGGAGCACGAACTCTGAATCGGACGACGCGGGCGCACCGCGATTCGGCCATGCCAGCGAAGTCTTCAATGTGATCGATTCGCGGCAAGCGTATCCGCAGCAGGTGGTCGTCGCGGGGCTTCGCGCTCTTGGCCACGCGGGAGAGGCCGACAGCCTGAAGCACTTTTCCTACAACGTGGTCGCGCTTACGCCGCGCTGCGCTCGCGAGCTTGGCTACGAAATCCCGCCCGAGGACGCGAAAAAACCCTACATCGAAGTGAGCGGCCGCAAGGGACAGGGCGTGAAGGCGGATGATCTGATCGACCAGCTCGAAGCCTCCGCGCGAGCGGAAACTGAGAAGCGCCATCCCGAGCTGGCCGGCACGGCCGGGTTTCATGAAACGGTGAACGCCGTCGCCATCGGAGCCCTGCGATATTTTCTGCTGCGCTTCACGCGCTCGACTGTCATCGCGTTCGATTTCGAGGACGCGCTCAGCTTCGAGGGCGAGACGGGCCCCTACGTCCAATACGCCGTGGTGCGGGTCAACGGGATCGTGCGCAAGGGCGAGGGCCGGTTGAATGATGCGGATGCGGCGAACGTTTTGCGGGTCGAGAGCGGCGAAATCGACGTGATGAAATACCTGGCCGCACCGGCGGGCGATGATCTATGGGAGCTTATTGTGCTGTCTGGTTCGCTCGACGCGCGCGTGGAAGCAGCGCTCGCCGGTCAGGAGCCTGCGTTCCTCGCGCGCTATGCGTTCGAGCTCGCGCAGGCGTTCAACGTCTTCTACCACAAGCACCACATTCTTTCGGAAGAAGACGCCGAAAAGCGCGCGTTCCTGCTGCGGCTTACTTCGCTCGTGCGCGAACAGCTCGTCACCGCGCTCGGCCTGCTTGGCATCACCGCGCCGGAGAAGATGTGATGCGCGCCGCCTACATCTTCAGCGCGAAATCAACGATCGAGCGAAGCGCGATCCCGGTCGGTCCCTTGGCTTGCCACGGGCGCCCTTCGTCCACCCAGCACGTCGAAGCGATGTCGAGATGGATCCACGGCGTGTCTTCGGCAAATTCCTTGATGAACCACGCGCCGGTGCTCGCGCCGCCTCCCTTGCCGCTGCCCGTGTTGCGGATGTCCGCGATGTCGCTCTTGATCATTGCCTCGTATTCCTCGTCCATCGGCATGGGCCACATTTTTTCTCCCGCGGCCTTCGCGCTCTCGAGGAATTTGTCGAGATATTCGCGCGGCGTCCCAAACGCGCCGACGTGGACGTTCGCCAGCGCCACTTCAATCGCGCCGGTAAGCGTGGCCGCGTCGATCAAATGCGTGCAGCCGAGCTTGCGCGCGTAGAAAACTCCGTCCGCCAGAACCATGCGGCCCTCGGCGTCCGTGTTGATCACTTCGATCGTCTTCCCGGACATCGCCACCTGCACGTCGCCCGGCTTCTGCGCGCGGCCGCCCGGCATGTTTTCGGTCGCGGGGATCACGGCGATCACCGGAACGGACGGCTTCAGGAATGCGAGTGCGCGCATGGCGCCGAGCATCGTCGCGCCGCCGCCCATGTCGTACTTCATCTTCTCCATATTCGCCGCCGGCTTGATCGAGATGCCACCCGTGTCGAACGTGACCGCCTTGCCGACCAGACCCAGCACTGGCCCACCCACCGGGGCGTTCTTGGGCGTATAGCGCAAGACGATTACCCGCGGCGGCTCGACGCTTCCCTGCGCCACGCCGATCAGCGCGCCCATTTTCAATTCGGTGATTTTCCGCTCGTCGAGAATCTCGATTCCCAGGCCAACTTCTTTCGCCATCGCCTCCGCCTTGGCGGCCAGCATGCGCGGGGTCAGGCGATTCGAAGGCTCGTTGATCAAGTCGCGCGCGAAATTCTGCGACTCTCCGAGAATGCGGCCCTGATCGATCGCGGCGGTCAGGTTCGCTCCGAGGCCGGCATCGAATCCGGCGAGCGCGACGGACTGAATTTCGCGGTCCTTCTTGTCCGTGCGGTATTTGTCCGATTCAAAATCCGCGGCGATCAGTCCCTCGACGACGGCTTGCGCCGCCGCCGGATCGCGCTCCCCTTCGCGCGTGAGAAAGATCAATTTCTTTGCGCCGCGGGATTTCAGGTGGCGCAGCGCGGTGCCCGCGATCTTGCGCAGATCCGACACGGCGAACTTCTCCGGCTTCCCTGCTCCGACGAGAAGCAGCCTTTGCGCCGCAAGCCCCTCGGGGAAATGGATGAGGACGAGTTCAAGCGCCTTGCCGGTCAATTCGCCGCTCGCGGCGAGAGAGCCGAGGCGGCCCTTCATTGCACGATCGATATCGCCGAGCACTCCATCGAACTTGTTTTCCTTATCGAAGACGTAGGTAACGAGCGCGTCGCCCGGGATGGAAGCGTACGGCTGTGAATCGAGTTGGATCTGCATGTCTTCCTTTCACTCTCATCGCCGGCGGAAGCGGTACATCGCTTCATCGGCTTCGCGTTTGGCTTCTTTTCGCCGTTCGGCTTCGCGGCGGTCGTGGAACTTCTTGCCTCTCGCCACGGCAAGTTCGCACTTGGCCATTCCGTCCCGAAAGTAGATCTTCAACGGGACGATGGTCATGCCCTTCTGCTGCGTCGCGACCGCGAGCTTGTCAATTTCCCGGCGGTTGAGCAGCAGCTTGCGCTTCCGCAATGGGTCGTGGTTGCGCGACCCCCCGGGCTGGTACTCAGGGATGTGGCAGTTTACCAGCCATGGCTCGTCAGCGCGAATCTCCGCGTAGGCCTCGCGCAGGCTCCCCTTGCCGTCCCGGAGGGACTTGACCTCTGTGCCGACGAGCACTATTCCGGCCTCGAACTTGTCCAGCAGGTCGTAGTTGTAGGAGGCCGCGCGGTTCTGCGCGACGATCTTGTTGCGTTCAAGCTCCGCCTTTTTCGCCGCTGAAGTCACCGTGAAGCTATGATAGCCGCCGCGTGCGATAGGCCGCAAGTGACGGAATTTCCCGGAGTTCCGGCTTGGATTGCGATAACTTTCACGTTCGTGTAACACAGGTGCCTAAAAGGCTATGGTAATCAAATACCGGCGGCAACGGGGGCGGTTCCTGTTCTCGTTCAGAATGATTAGTGACACTCGGTAGAGTGTCGCTATGCAAATACGAAGGGGAAGGATACCCAAAGCGCGAGAGCTCTCGCGCTTTG
>JGI12269J14319_10000622_pt1 | contig 34116 bp, 29 predicted proteins | sample PeaSoiSIISIP2007_FD_14319 | JGI IMG/M metagenome (IMG submission 14319)
GGCCCGGCTCGGCTGGCTCGATCGCGCCGCCGTGACACGCGTCCGCGAGCTCTTGGGACGTGCGGGCCTGCCGGTCAGCGCGCCGCGCATCGGTGTGGAGCGGGCCCGCGAGCTGATGGCCTTCGACAAGAAGGTGCTGGGCGGAAAAGTCCGGCTGGTGCTGCTCAAGTCGCTCGGCGAAGCCATCCTGACCGGCGATTACGATCCGCGCGCGCTCGAAGCCGTGCTCGAGGCGGAGGTCGCCTGATGGCACCTGCGCCGGACAGGGCCGCCGACGCCGGGCTCGCCCCCTACGCGTGCCACGAAGCGGACTCCCGCGGCCGGGTACATGCCGAGCCTGCGCCGGCCCGATACCGCACCGAGTACCAGCGCGACCGCGACCGGATCGTGCATTCGACGGCGTTTCGCCGCCTCGTCTACAAGACGCAGGTATTCGTGAACCATGAGGGCGATCTGTACCGGACGCGCCTCACGCACTCGCTCGAGGTTGCGCAGATCGCACGCTCGGTGAGCCGTGCACTCCGCCTCAACGAGACATTGTGCGAGGCGATCTGCCTCGCCCACGATCTCGGCCACACGCCGTTCGGGCATGCCGGCCAGGATGCGCTCAACGAGTGCATGCGAGACCACGGCGGCTTCGAGCACAACCTGCAGTCGCTCAGGGTCGTCGACGAACTCGAGGAACGCTATGCGGAGTTCGCGGGCCTCAATCTGACCTATGAATGCCGCGAGGGGATCCTCAAGCACTGCTCGGCCAAGAATGCCGCGACGCTCGGCGAGCTCGGTCGTCGCTTTCTCGAGCGTCAGCAGCCCCCGCTCGAGGCCCAGCTCGCCAACGTCGCCGACGAAATCGCCTACAACAACCATGACGTCGATGACGGCCTGCGGGCGGGCCTTGTCACCTGCAGCGAGCTCGGCGGCGTGAAGCTCTTTGCGCGGCATTACGAGGAGGTCGAGCGCCGCTATCCAGGCATCGCGGAGCGCCGCCTGATCCACGAAGTCGTGCGCCGCATGATCAACGAGGTCGTCACCGACCTCATCGATGCCACTCAGGTCCGCATCGAGGCCGCGCACCCGGCCGATGTGGCTGCAGTGCGTGCCCTCCCCCAGCCGCTCGTGGGCTTCAGCGAACGGGTCGCCGCGGAGCACCGAGAGCTCAAGCGCTTTCTGCAGGAGCGCGTCTACCGGCACTTCCGCGTCGTGCGCATGACGACCAAGGCGCAGCGGGTCGTCAGAGAACTGTTTCGCGCCTACTTCGACGACCTGCGGCTGCTGCCGGATGAGCATCGCGACTCGGCGCGGCGGCTCGAGACCCGACACGGTACCGACGGTCGGGCGCGCGCCGTGGCCGACTACATCGCCGGAATGACCGACCGCTACGCGATCCTTGAGCACTCGCGGCTCTACGATCCAAATGTCCCGCAGGGCTGAGCACGCGCGTGACGGTCGCGCACCGGGGGCTGGCCACGGCATAATGACGGCATGAAATCCATCCCGCCCGGGGAACGGCTGATCTTCGCGCTCGACGTCCCGGACGCCGGTGCCGCGCGCCGCTTGGTCGACAGGCTCGGCGACTCGGTGCTGTTCTACAAGCTCGGTCTTGAGCTGCTGATGGCCGGCGGCTACCACGAACTGATGGACTGGCTGGTCGGCAAGGGCAAGCGGGTATTCGCCGACATCAAGTTCTTCGACATTCCTGCGACCGTGGCGGCGGCCGTGCAGCGCCTCAACAACCGCGGCGTGACTTTCACGAGCGTGCACGGCAACCAGCGCATCATGGAAGCGGCGGTGACCGCGGCCAGCGACGTCAAGATCCTCGCGGTGACCGTGCTGACGAGCCTCGACCGCGGCGATCTCGACGATCTCGGTTTCGCCTGCGATGTCGAGAAACTCGTGATCTCGCGGGCGCGGCGGGCGCTTGCCGCCGGGTGTGCCGGGATCGTCTCATCGGGGATGGAGGCCGAGGCCATCCGCCGCGAGCTCGGCGACAGGTTGCTCATCGTCGCGCCCGGTATCCGTCCCGTCGAGAACCGGCCCGAGGACGACCAGAAGCGGGTGCTGACGATCGAGCGCGCGTTCGCGGCGGGCGCCGACTATATCGTCGTCGGTCGTCCGATCCGCGATGCGACCGACCCGCGCGCCGCGGCCGAGTCGATCCAGGCGTCGATTGCCGCGTGCTGCGCGCGCGCCTGAGGCGCGATGAACGCGCCTCTGTCAAACGACCTGTTGCTGCGGGCGCTGCTTCGCCTGCCGACGCCGCGGACGCCGCTGTGGATGATGCGGCAGGCCGGGCGCTACCTTCCCGAGTACCGCGCGACCCGCGCCCGGGCCGGCAGCTTCCTCGCGCTGTGCATGAACGCCGATTACGCCTGCGAGGTCACGCTGCAACCGTTGGCGCGGTTTGCGCTCGATGCGGCCATCCTGTTCTCGGACATCCTGACCATACCGCACGCGCTCGGGCTCGGGGTCGAGTTCGAGGCCGGCGACGGCCCGACGATCGCGCGGCCGGTGCGCTCGGCCGCCGACATCGACCGGCTGCCGACACTGGACCCCGAGCGCGAGCTCCGCTACGTGATGGACGCGGTGCGGCTCATCCGCCGCGAACTCGGCGGGCGGGTGCCACTGATCGGATTCGCGGGCAGCCCCTTCACGGTCGGCACCTACGTCGTCGAAGGCGGCAGCAGCCGGAACTTCGCCCGCACCAAGGCGATGCTCTACGGCGAACCGGGGCAGCTGCACCGGCTGCTCGACAAGCTCGCGAGTGCCACCACCGAGTACCTGAACGCGCAGATCCGCGCCGGCGCCCAGGCCGTCATGGTGTTCGACACCTGGGGCGGGGTCCTGACGCCTGCGGCCTACCGGGAGTTCTCGCTCGCCTACCTGACGCGCATCGTCGAGGGGCTACTCAAGGAGCACGACGGCCGCCGGGTTCCGTCGATCCTGTTCACGAAGGGTGGCGGCCAGTGGCTTGCGGACATGGTGGGCGCGGGCGCCGATGCGCTGGGCGTTGACTGGTGCACTGATCTTGCGACCGCGCGCAACGCCGTGCGAGGCCAGGTTGCGCTGCAGGGCAACCTCGATCCGTCGGTGCTGTACGTGGCGCCGGATGCAATCCGCTCGGAGGTCGGACGCGTGCTCGCGAGCTACGGCCGGGGCGACGGGCACGTCTTCAACCTCGGCCACGGCATCCATCCGGACGTGAACCCGGAGCACGCGGCGGCGATGGTAGCGGCCGTGCACGAGCTGTCGCCTGCGTACCACGTCTGACCGGTTGCCAGAGCTTTTCCACGGCACGTTCGCGGCGCCGCCGGTCGCCCGCTTCGGGTATCGTGGCGGGTGTATGACCGTAGCGTGGAATGAGTCGGGCGGATCAGCCAGCAGGGGTACCCGGTGACCATTGATGCAGGACCCGGCGAGCTGTTCACGACGGTCGCGCGCGAGGCCGATGTGACAGCTGTCGTCGAGCTGGTGAACTCCGCCTACCGCGGCGCGTCGAGCCGCCGCGGCTGGACGACGGAAGCCGATCTTCTGGACGGCCAGCGTACCGATGCCGAGGCGATCGTGTCGCTCATCACGGCGCCCGACAGCGCGATCCTCGTCGTCCGCGGGCAGTCCGCTCTCAAGGCATGTGTCCACGTGCGCAAAGAACGCGAGGGCGTCGCCCATCTGGGCATGCTCACCGTACGGCCGGCGCTGCAAGCCAGCCTCATGGGCCGGCAGTTGCTCGCGGCTGCAGAAAGCTACTCTCGCCGGCAGTTCGGGGCGCATGTTGTCGAGATGACGGTCATCGACGTGCGCGAGGAGCTGATCGCCTGGTACGAGCGGCGCGGCTACCGGCGGACGGCGGAGCTGCGGCCGTTCCCGTATGGCGATGAGCGCTTCGGGATTCCGCTGCGCACTGACCTCAGGTTCGTGGTATTGAGGCGCGAGCTCGCCCCGTAACCGAACGCGCCTCAGGGCTTCTTCAGGAGCTCATCGCGCAGCGCGCGCCGCAGGATCTTGCCGACGTTAGTCTTCGGCAACTCGTCGCGGAAGTAGACGTGTTTCGGCACCTTGTAGCCGGTGAGATCGACGCGCGCGAATTCGATCACCTGCTCGGCGGTCAAGGACGCATCCTTGCGCACGATGAACACGGCGACGACTTCGCCGGAACGCTCATCCGGCTGGGACACGGCGGCGACCTCGAGCACGCCCGGGTGGCGCGCGAGCACGCCTTCGACCTCGTTCGGGTAGACGTTGAATCCGGACACCAGGATCATGTCCTTCTTGCGGTCCTCGATGTACACGAAGCCGGCCGCATCGATCCGGCCGATATCGCCGGTGCGCAGCCATCCGTCCTCCAGCATCACCTTGGCCGTCTCGTCGGGCCGGTTCCAGTAGCCGCGCATGACCTGTGGCCCGCGCACGCAGATCTCGCCGACCTCGCCGATGGCGAGCTCGTGCCCGAAGTCGTCCCGGATCGACATCTCGGTGGACGGCACGGGCAGGCCGATCGAATTGTTGAAGTCGACGTTGCGGGGCGTGATCGTCGCGACCGGCGAGGTCTCGGTCAGTCCCCAGCCCTGCGACAGGATGCAGCCGGTGCGCGCCTTCCAGCGCTCGGCGACGGCGCCCTGCAGCGCCATGCCGCCGGCGATGGACGAGATGACCCCGGAGAAGTCGATCCGGTCGAAGCCCGGCGCATTGAGCAGGGCGTTGAACAGCGTGTTGACGCCGTAGTAGACGGTGCAGTGGTACTTCTCGAGATCCTTGACGAACGACTGCATGTCGCGCGGGTTGGTGATCAGGATGGTGTGGCCGCCCTCGCGCAGCCAGAGCAGCGCGACCGCGCTCAGCGCAAAGATGTGATAGAGGGGCAGCGCTCCGAGTACCGTTTGCGGCGCCCCGGGTTTCTCGAAGAACTGCCCCAGCCAGGCGCCCGCCTGCAGCGTGTTGGCAACCATGTTCCGGTGCGTGAGCACGGCGCCTTTGGCGACGCCGGTCGTGCCGCCGGTGTATTGCAGGAACGCCACGTCCTCGGGAGTCAGCGCCACGTTCTCGAGGTCGACCCACTTGCCCTGCTCGAGCACGCTCGTGAAGGAACGCGCATCGGCCAGCTCATAGGGCTTGACCTGCTTTCTGACCACACGCATCAAGAAATTGACGAATGGCCCCTTCGGGAATCCGAGCAGGTCGCCGACGCCGGTCACGATGATCTGCTCGATGTCGGTCTCCGGGAGGCACTGTTGCAACAGGTGCGCCGCGCTCTCGAACACCACGATCGCCTTCGCGCCGGAGTCCTTGAGCTGGTGCTCGAGCTCGCGCTGGGTGTAGAGCGGGTTCGTGTTGACGATCGTCAGCCCGGCGCGCAGCGCGCCGTACAGCGCGACCGGGTACTGCACGATGTTCGGCATCATCAGCGCGATGCGGTCGCCGCGCCTGAGGCGCGCTTCCTTCTGCAGCCAGGCGCCGAAGGCGCGGCTCATCGCATCGAGCTCACGGTAGGTGATCGTGTGCCCGAAGTTCGAGTAAGCCGGCCGCGCGGCGTACTTGCTGCAGGCTTCCTCGATCAGGTCCTTGAGCGAGGCGTATTGCTCGGGGTTGATCTCGGCGGGCACGCCGGGTGGATACGACTTCAGCCAGACTTTTTCCACGAGAACCCCGGCGCTCTTTGTTGCGACGCAAGAACCGGTCCGTCGCCGGCCTTCGCCACGCTATCCAGCGCAGCCCCAACGCGCAAGGGAGACCGGCACTTCCGCGCGGCGTGACGTGACGGCCATCGCATCGGTCGCCGGCGCCGATCCGCGCGGCAGGTCCCGTCAGGCTATCGGGCCTCGCAGCCCGACGACCCGCGCGCGCAGCGACTCGGGCGTCACGCCCTTGGGCTCGACCGGTATGCCGATGCGGACCTTGACCCGCGGCCACAGCCGGCGCGGCAGGTAGCGGGCGGGGCCCTGGTAGCGGCGCGAGAACGGCGATCCCCACAGGCCCGAGATCGCGAGCGGTACGACCGGCACGGGCCGCTCCTGCATGACCCGCATCATTCCGGGCCGGAACTCCCCGACCGTCCCGTCGGCCGTCAGCCGTCCCTCTGGAAAGACGCACACGAGCTCGCCGGCCGCGAGTTCGGCGAAGATCTGCGCGAACGCCGCCTCCCGGACCGCAAGGTCCTCGGTGCTGGAGGCGATCGGGATCGCCTTCATCCCGCGAAACACCAGGTTGACGAGCGGTATCTTGAATATCGCCGCGTCCATCACGAAACGCATCGGTCGGTGGATTGCCGCGGACAGCACCAGTGCATCGACGAAGCTGACGTGATTGCAGACGACGAGCGCGGGTCCCTCGGCCGGAACATTGGCGAGTCCGGTGATCCGCAGGTGATACATCACGCGCGCGACCATCCAGGCGAGAAAGCGCAGCAGGAACTCGGGGACGAGCACGTAGATGAACGCGGTGACGGCGAAGTTGAGTATCGCGGCGACCAGCAGCAGTTGCGGGATCGACAGCCCGCGCTTCAAGAGCAGCGCGCCGAATCCGGCGGCAGCCACCATGAAGATCGCGTTCCAGATGCTGTTCGCACTGATGACCCGGGCCATCACCGCGCGGGGGGTGCGCCGCTGCATGAGCGCATAGAGCGGCACGATGTACAGGCCACCGAACACGCCGATCAGCGTCAGATCGACAATCACGTGCCAGCCCGCCGACTGGACCAGAAACCCGGCCCAGGACACCGGCGCGGGCGCCGGGGCGGACGGCGTGGCGACATAAAGGTCGATGCCGAACGCGGTGAGCCCGAGCGAGCCGAAAGGCACGAGGCCGATCTCGAGGCGGTGGCCGGAGAGGCGCTCGCACAGCAGCGATCCGGTGCCGACACCGAGCGAGAACCCGAGCAGCATCAGCGTCACGACGGTCTCGGTGCCGTTCAAGGTGAGCTTCGCGTACAGCGGAAGCTGCGCGAGGACGAGAGCCCCGTAGAACCAGAACCACGAGATCCCAAGGATCGCGAGGAACACGACCCGGTCGACGCGCGCGGCGCGCATGTTGGCGAGCGAGGAGCGCAACAGGTTCGCGTCGATGCGCAGGTCCGGGGCGACCGGCGGAGTGCGCGGGATGAACGCGCTGACGCCGAGGCCCGCGAGCGCAATCAGCAGCAGCACCCCGATCAACATCGGCATGTCGTGGTACGAGGCAAGCACTCCGGCCAGCAGCGTGCCGAGCAGGATGGCGAGAAACGTGCCCATCTCGAGCAGCGCGTTGCCGCCGACCAGCTCGTCCTCGACCAGCACCTGCGGCAGTAGCCCGTATTTCGCCGGCGCGAAGAACGTCGAATGCGCGCCCATCAGGAACAGCGCCGCGAGCAGCAGCGGCAGGCTGTGCGTCGCAAAGCCGAGTCCGGCGAGCGCCATGATGCCGACCTCGCAGGCCTTCACGCTGCGCATGACCACCGTCTTGTCGAAGCGGTCGGCGAGCTGGCCGCCGAGGCCAGAGAACAGCACGAACGGCAGGATAAACAGCCCGTTGCCGAGGTTCGTCAGCAGCCGCGGATCGAGCGAGCTGTAGGCCGCCGTATCATAGGTCGCGATGATGAGGAGGGCATTCTTGTAGACGTTGTCGTTGAACGCGCCGAATGCCTGGGTGCCGAAGAACGGCAGGAAGCGGCGTTCGAGCAGGAGCCGGAACTGGCTGTCTGCCATCAGGGTGTCATCGCGCTCGGCCGCACGGCCGCGCGCCGGGTGGCGCGGAGCAACGGCTGCAACGCCGGCCAGACCGTCTCGAGGAGCGTCGGCTGGGCGGCCGCGACCGGATGCAGCCGGTCGCTCTGGAAGTTCGTCTCGTCGAGCGCGACGCGCTCGAGCAGGAACGGCACCAACGCCACGTGCTCGGCCTTGGCGACGCTGCCGAAGGCGGCGAAGAACTTCGCCGTGTACTCGGGACCATAGTTCACCGGCATGCGCATCCCGACGAGCAGCACCCGCGCGCCCGCCATCCGCGATTGCGCGACGAGGTCGGTGAGGTTCCTCTCGATCTCCGCGACTGGCAACCCCCGCAGGCCATCATTGCTGCCGAGCTCGATGAGGACGACCTCCGGCCGGTGCACGGCCAGCACCCGCGGCAGCCGCGCGAGGCCGCCGCCGGTGGTCTCGCCGCTGACGCTGGCGTTGACCACTCGGTACCCGTACCCTTCCGCTTCGAGCCGCCGTGCCAGCAGCGCGACCCAGCCGTCCTCGGCGCGGATCCCGTAGCCCGCGCTCAACGAGTCACCAAGCACGACGAGGGCGGGTGCCGGAGCGCCGCCCGGCGGCGAGGACGGCTCGGCGGCCGCGGCGCCGGTCAAGACCGCGAGCGCGGCGGCGAGGGCCAGCATGCGCGCGCGCGCACGGCGGCACGGCGCGCCCGGCGAGGCGAGCCGGCTCTTCACATCAGACGTCCGAGGTTGGCATTGAAGGTTCTCGATTCGCGCCACATCACCAAGCAGGTTAGCAGCCCGGACGGAACGCTGACCATCGTTGACGACGTGAGCCTCACCGTCGAGCAGGGCGAGTCGGTCGCGATCGTCGGTGCCTCAGGCGCCGGCAAGTCGACGCTGCTCGCAATTCTGGCGGGCCTCGACACGCCGACGCGCGGCGAGGTGTTCCTGAACGGCGCCGACCTCACGGCGCTCGATGAGGACGGCCGGGCCGCGGCCCGGGCGCGGCATGTCGGCTTCGTGTTCCAGTCCTTCCACCTGGTGCCGTCGCTGACGGCTCTCGAGAATGTCATGCTGCCGCTCGAGCTGGCCGGCGAGCCCGATGCGGCCCGCACCGCACGCCGCGCGCTCGATGAGGTCGGGCTCGCGGCCCGTACCGCCCATTACCCGCGACAGCTGTCCGGTGGCGAGCAGCAGCGCGTCGCGATCGCGCGCGCCTTCGTCGGCCGCCCGGAGGTGCTGTTCGTCGACGAGCCGACCGGCAACCTCGACACCGTGACCGGCGCGCACGTGGCCGACCTCTTGTTCGACCTCAACCGCGCCGCCGGAACGACCCTGGTGCTGGTCACGCACGAGCCGCATCTCGCGCGGCGCTGCGACCGGGTGATCGAGCTCGACGCCGGACGGCTCGTGCGCCGGGCGGACTAGTCGCCGTGGGGGCGCTCAGGTTCGCACTCAAGGCGCTCGGGCGCGATGCGCGTGGCGGGGAGCTCGCGGTGCTGTTCTGGGGACTGTGCGTGGCCGTCACGGCGCTGACCGCCGTGGGGTTCTTCACGAGCCGGGTCGCCCAGGCGATCCAGCAGCAGGCGGGCGAGGTGCTGGCCGGGGACCTGCGGCTCGAGTCGGGCCGGCCGACCGATCCCGACGGCAGCTACGCGCGCGAAGCGACCAGCCGCGGACTCAGCATCGCGCGGACGCTGACGTTCCCGAGCGTCGTGTACGCGGGGGAGACGAGCAACCTCGCGCTGATCGATGGCGTGAGCCCAGAGTACCCGCTGCGCGGGCGGCTCAGGATTGCCGATGCGCCGTACGCCCCCGGCCGCACCACGACCGGGGTCCCGCGCCGCGGTGAGGCGTGGGTAGACTCGCGGCTGCTCGCACGGCTCGACGTACCGGTCGGCGGCACGCTCAAGGTCGGTGCGCTGACGGTGCGCGTCACCCACGTGCTCGACTATCGCCCCGACCAGGGTTCGGCGTTCGTGGCCTTTGCGCCGACGCTGATGGTGTCGTATGACGACATCGCCGCGACCCAGCTGCTGCAGCCGGGAAGCCGCGCGACCTTTAGTCTTCTGTTCGCCGGCCCGAGCGCGGCGGTCGAGGAGTTCGCGGGATGGCTGCGTGCGCGCAAGAATGCGGCCGAGCGTCTGGTCGACGTCGCCGAGTCGAGCGACCAGCTGAAGTCCGCGATGGAGCGCTCCGGGCGCTTTCTGAACCTCGCGGCCCTTGCGACGCTGCTGTTGGCTGCGGTCGCGGTCGCGATGGGGGCGCGGCGCTACGCCACTCGCCACCTCGATACCATTGCGCTCATGAAGTGCATGGGCGCGACGCAGCGCTTCGTGCTCACCGTCACCGGACTCGAGCTGCTGTCGGTCGCGCTTGCCGGAGCGCTCGCCGGCATCGCCGGCGGCTGGATCGCCCAGTCGGGCCTCGCCTGGCTGACCCGCGGACTGGTGCGCGGCGGGCTGCCCGCACCGGCGCTCGCGACGGCCTGGCTCGGCATCGGCACCGCGGTTGCGATCCTGATCGGCTTCGCCTCCCCGCCGCTGCTGCAGCTGAAGCAAGTGCCGCCGGCGCGCGTGCTCCGGCGCACGTTGGGCCCCCCGCCGCTACGTTACGGGTTCACGTACGTGATCGCCGCCGGCACGCTGCTGGCGCTGCTGTACGCCCTGGTTCGGGACGCCAAACTCGTCAGCTACGTGGCCGGCGGGCTGCTGGCGACGGGGGCTGCGCTGTCCACGGCCGGCTGGCTGTTGGTGCGCGCGACCCGCAGCGTTCGGGGCGCTGCCGGGGTGGCGTGGCGCTACGGGCTCGCCAACGTCGCGCGGCGCGGGCGCGACAGCATCGTGCAGATCGTGGCATTCGGCCTCGGCCTCACGGTGCTGCTGCTGCTCGCCGTCGTGCGCAACGACCTGCTCGACGAGTGGCGTCACAGCCTGCCGAAGGACGCGCCGAACCATTTTCTGATCAATATCCCGCCGGCCGAGGCGGAGAACCTCAAACGCTTCCTGGTCAGCACCGGCGTCGCCGCACCCGAGCTCGCGCCCTGGGTGCGTGCCCGCTTGACGGCCATCAACGGCAAGCCGGTGCGCGAGCGCATGCCGCAGTCCGATCGCGGCCGGGCGTTCGTCGAGCGCGAGCAGAACCTGAGCTGGTCCCGGGATCTGCCCGCTGATAACCGTGTCGTGCAGGGCAGCTGGTGGCACGACCCCGATCCGCACCGGCCGCTGGTGTCGGTGGCGACCGAGTACCAGGAGGAACTGGGCCTCAGACTCGGCGACCGGCTGACCTTCGATGTCGCGGGCGAGACCGTCATCGCCACCGTCGCGAACGTGCGCAAGGTGCGCTGGGACGGCTTTCGGCCGAACTTCTTCCTGGTCTTCGCGCCCGGCGTGCTCGACACCGCGACCGGCACGTTCATGACGAGCGTGCACCTCGATCCAACGCAGCGGCCGGCGCTCGCCGCGCTCGTGCGGCGGTTCCCGAGCGTGACCGTGATCGACGTCGAGACCGTGCTCGGCCAGGTTCGCGAGGTCATGGACAAGGCCGCGCTCGCCGTGCAGTACGTGTTCGCCTTCACGCTGCTCGCCGGCGTCGTCGTGCTGCTCGCGGCGATCCAGGCGACGCGCGACGAACGTCGCTACGAGAGCGCCATACTGCGCACGCTGGGCGCGAGCCGCCGCACGGTGTTGCGCGGCGTCGCCGCCGAGTTCGTGGCACTGGGGCTGCTGTCCGGTGTGCTGGCCGCGAGCGCAGCCTCGATCGCAGGCTGGCTGGTAGCGACGAGGCTTCTGAACCTCAGCTATCGCTTCGATCCGGGCGTGTGGCTGCTCGGTCTCGGCGCCGGGGCGTTGCTCGTGGGCCTGGCGGGGACGCTCGCCACCCGCTCGGTCGTCAACAGCCCGCCGACCACGACGCTGAGGCAAGCCTGAGCGCGGCGCGCAGCGCTCAGCCCCGGTCAATTCGCAGGCGCAACCAGCCCGCGGGCACGACATTGCCGTGCATGTCGACTGCGTCGATCTCGACGTCGTAGGTGCCGGCCGCGAACGCCGCGGAATTGAATGCGAGGCGCAGGTCGCCGTTGGAGTCGCGCAGCTGGTTGTCGAAACGTGCCCAGTAGGTGCCGTCGTCGCGCTTGACGATGACCTTGAAGAGGGTTGCGCGCACGTAGGAGACGTCGACCCTGAGGTCGGCGAAGGTCGGAGCGGTGCGCGTGCCGATCGGATAGCTCGGAGTGCGCTCGCCGGCCCTGGCGGGGTGGAGATCGAAGACCATAGACCGCGTCGGCGCGACCAGCAGGCCCCGCTCGGCCTCGCTCTTCAGTTGCACGTAGCTCGCGGCAATCTCGTGCTTGCCCACCCACAGCGCCGCGGCGGAGGCGATTGCGACCAGCGCCGCCGCCGCGAGGCTCGCAACCAGCCACGGCTGGCGCCAGAACCGGGGTTTCTGCTCACGCCACTCGGTCCCGGTTTCATCGAGTAGACGCATCGTTCGCTGCAGCGCCTCGGGCAGGCCCATGCGTTCGGCGAGCTCGGGAGAGTCGCGCACGACGCGCTCGAAGAACTTCGCCTCGGGCGGCGTCAGGCGACCGAGCAGGTAGCGCTCGACCAGTTGTTTTTGCTCGATGACCCTGATGTCCATGGCTGCCGGATTTGCTCGCTGTGGGCCGTTACTACATATTGCATGCACGGGCGCGCCGGCGGCGCGAGCGGCGTCACAGCCGAGGACGCGGCCCCGACCGGGGCTGAGAAGGGCGTCTCAGATTGGGGATCGGCCTGGCGGGGTGCCGCGGATGGATATCGAGGACAGTGAGTTTCTGGCCGCGCTCGAAGCTGGGAGGCTGCCTCCCGGCCGGTTCGACCACCGTGGCCACCTGAAGGCCGGTTTTCTGTACCTGAGGCAGCACGACTTTCCCGGGGCGTGCGTCGCGATGAAGCGCGCGGTGCTGACCTTCGCGGCGGCTGTCGGCAAGCGCACGCTCTATCACGAGACGCTGACGGTCGCGTNCCTGGCGCTGATCGCAGAGCGGCTGATCGAGGAGCCTCCCGACCTGCCGTTCGATGCGTTCCTCGCGCGCTATCCCGAGCTTGCGAGCCGCGAGTACTTCGAGCGGTACTACCCGCGGGGCGAGCTCGAGTCGCCGGAGGCCCGCGCGACCTTCCTGCTGCCGCGGCCGCGAGCGTGAGCGAGGCGCCTTCCGTCGGCCGGGTGCCGATCAAGGCGGCGGCCGCGGTTACTATGCCCGCCAGGATGGCTACATGGGCCTGACACCGGAACTCGCCCGCTGGCGCAAGGCTGAGCGGCAGACGCTGATCGCACGGCGCATGGCGGCACCGCCTGCCGAACACGTGCGCTGGAGTGCGGCGATCGAGTCTCAGCTTCGCGCCGCATTCCCGTTCGGTGGCGGCTGGGTGGTCGGCCTGTGCTGGCCGTTCCAGGCGGAATTCGACGCCCGGCCGTTCGCGACGCACCTGCGCTCGCTCGGCGCACGTCTGGCGCTGCCGATGGTGATCGCCAAAGGCTGCCCGCTCGAGTTCCGCGAGTGGTGGCCCGGGGTCCTCATGGCGAGCGGCGTCTATGATCTGCCGGTGCCGGACGGCACCGTCGCGCTCGTGCCGGATGCACTGCTCGTGCCGCCGGTCGGAATTGGTCAGCAGGGCGACCGGCTCGGCTACGGCGGGGGGTTCTTCGACCGGACGCTCGCGGCGCTCGATCCGCGCCCGCTGACCGTCGCGCACGCCTTCGAGCTGTCCAGAATTCCGACGACCCACCCGCAGCCGCACGATGTGCTGATGGATTTCGTGGTCACCGAGGCCGGAATCCAGGCGGCGGTCCCCGGCGGCCTGGAGGCAGTGACCGTCGAGAAGTGCCGCCGCCGGGCCGAGCGGCTGGCCGCTCGGCGCGGCCTGCCGCGGCACCCCTCGGCGCGCGTGTAGAATCCCGGCCGGCCGTCGCGGCGCTGCCGGCTGGCACGTCATGCGAGCAATCGTGATGCAAAGAGCCTTCACTGGAGGACCACGTGCTGTCAGACATCGAGATCGCGCAACGGGCGACGCTGAAACCGATCACTGAGATTGCAGCGGGGCTCGGCATCCCGCCCGATGTGCTCGACGCCTATGGCCGGTACAAGGCGAAGGTGTCGCTCGAGTATGTCGCGAGCCTCGCGGCGAGGCCGAACGGCAAGCTGATTCTGGTGTCCGCGATCAGCCCGACACCGGCCGGCGAGGGCAAGACCACGACCAGCGTCGGGCTGGGCGATGCGCTCAATCGGATCGGCAAGAAGGCTGTCATCTGCCTGCGTGAGCCGAGCCTCGGCCCGGTATTCGGCATGAAGGGCGGCGCTGCCGGTGGCGGCCATGCCCAGGTGGTGCCGATGGAGGACATCAACCTGCACTTCACCGGCGACTTCAATGCGATCGCGCTCGCCAACAACCTGCTCGCGGCGCTCATCGACAATCACGTCCACCATGGCAATGAGCTCGGCATCGACGTCCGGCGCATCAGCTGGAAGCGCGTGATGGACATGAACGACCGCGCGCTGCGCGAGATCACCTGCGCGCTCGGCGGACCCAACAACGGCTTTCCCCGCCAGGATGGCTTCGACATCGTCGTCGCCTCTGAGGTCATGGCGATTTTCTGCCTGGCCACCAGCCTCGCCGACCTCAAGCAGCGCCTCGGCAACATCGTCGTCGGTTACACGCGCGACCAGAAGCCGGTGCGCGCGCGCGACCTGAAAGCCCATGGCGCGATGACGGTGCTGCTGCGCGAGGCGCTGAAACCGAATCTCGTGCAGACGCTCGAGAACAACCCGGCCTTCATTCACGGTGGGCCATTCGCCAACATCGCGCACGGCTGCAACTCGGTGCTTGCCACGCACACCGCGCTCAAGCTCGGCGACTATGTCGTGACCGAGGCGGGGTTCGGGGCCGATCTCGGTGCCGAGAAATTCATCGACATCAAGTGCCGCAAGGCCGGCTTCCGGCCGGCGGTGCTGGTGCTGGTCGCGACGATCCGCGCGCTCAAGTACCACGGCGGTTGTGAGCTCAAGGAGATCAATCGCGAGAACCTCCCGGCGCTCGAGCGGGGCATCGCGAACATCGAGCGGCACGTCAACAACGTTCACCACCAGTACGGATTGCCGTGCGTCGTGGCGGTCAACCACTTCAGCTTCGACACCGCTGCCGAGTTCCAGCTGCTCGAGAAGCGGCTCGCGCACCTGCAGGTACCGGTGATCTCGGCGCGCCACTGGGCCGAGGGCGGAGCCGGGGCCGAGCAGGTCGCACACGCGGTCGTGAAGCTCGCCGCCACCGAAACCGAGGGCTTCCGCTTCGTGTACGAGGATGCACTGCCGCTGTGGGACAAGATGAAGGCGGTGGCCACGAAGATTTACGGCGCCAGCGACATCACGGCCGACACCAAGGTGCGCGCGCACATCAAGCGGCTGCAGGAGGAGGGCTACGGACACTACCCGGTGTGCGTCGCCAAGACGCAGTACTCGTTCTCGACCGATCCGCAGCTGCGCGGTGCGCCGTCCGGGCATGTGCTCAACGTGCGCGAGGTGCGGCTCGCGGCCGGCGCGGAGTTCATCGTGATGGTGTGCGGCGACATCATGACGATGCCGGGTCTGCCGAAGGTGCCGTCCGCGGCGCACATCGACATCGACGACCGCGGGCGCGTCGTCGGGTTGTTCTGAGCGACGCCACCGCTCGCCGCCCGGCCGTCGTGGCAGTATCCGCCGCAAACCGCCCGGAGCTCGTGCGCGGGCTGGGGCTTGCGGCGGCCATCGCGGTCAACGTCGCGAACATGATCGGCACCGGTGTCTTTCTGAAGAGCCGGGTGATGATCTGCAACGTCGGCGATGCGACGACCGTGCTGGCGGTGTGGATCGCGGCCGGGCTGCTGTCGCTGGCCGGCACGTTCTCCTACGCCGAAGTCGCCGCGATGATGCCGGAGGCGGGCGGGGACTATGTGTTCCTGCGCCGCGCGTACGGGCGCATCGTCGGATTTCTGTATGGCTGGACGGCGTTCACGGTCTCCAAAGCGGCTGCGCAGGCCGCGCTCGCGGTGGGCTTCGCGATCTTTCTCAACGTCGCGCTCGGCGGAGGTCTCGAGCGTGATCTGCTGCGCGGGGAGGCGTGGGGAGCGCCGTTGCATGTCAACGGGCTGATGCTGGTGGCGCTCGCCGCGATCTGGGCCGTGACGCTGATCAGCTGCCGCCCGGTCGCGACCGGCGGCCACGCGGCTGTCGTGCTGACGACCCTCAAGGTGCTGCTGCTCGCGGCGCTCGCGATCGGGGCGTTTGCGTTCGCGCACGGCAGTTTTGCCCACCTCGCGCAGCCGGCCGTCGGCGCCCGCTGCGAAGGTGTTGCCGCCACCGCCCGCGGTGGCGTCGCGGGTTTCGGCGCCGCAATGCTCGGGGCCCTGTGGGCCTACGACGGATGGAGCAACGTCACGCCGCTCGCCGGGGAGATCAAGGATCCGGCGCACAACCTGCCGCGGGCGTTCGTCGGTGGCCTGCTGCTCGTCGCGGCGCTGTACGCGGTCGTGAACCTGGCGTATTTCTACGTGCTGACGCCGACCGAGGTCGGAAGCGTCTCGACCACCTCGTCTGTGGCCACCGAGGTCATGCGGCGCTTCGCCGGTTCCGGCGCGGTCACCTTCGTCGCGGCGGCGCTGATGCTGTCGTCATTCGGGTCGCTGCAGGCCTCGGTGCTCGCCGGCTCCCGGATTCCGTTCGCGATGGCCCGCGAGGGCCTGTTCTTCCGCGCCCTCGCGCGCGTGTCGCCCGCGACGCACGTGCCGGTGCGCGCGATCGTGGCACAGGCGGCATGGGCCAGCGCACTCGCGGTGTCAGGGTCCTACGACACGCTGACCGACGCGGTGATCTTCATGGCGTGGCTGTTCTACGGGTTGAGCGCAGGATCGCTGTTCGTGTTCCGCCACCGGCTGCCGGACGCGGTCCGCCCGTACCGGGCGTTCGGCTACCCACTGGTGCCGGCGCTGTTCATCGCCGTGACGGTGTGGCTGATCATCAACACTTTCGTGGCGACGCCGCGGCTTGCCCTGATGGGTGCCTTGGTCACGCTCGCGGGGCTGCCGTTCTACCTGTGGTGGTCGCGGCGGTCGGCGCAGCTCACACCGACGTCGCGGCCCGGGGATCGGGCAGATGCGGCAGGGAGTTGAAGCTCACGAGGCTGCGGCGCCGGGCTGACCAGCTGATCTCGGACAGAGCAGTGTTCCGCAGCACCAGCGACAGGTCGATCACCCGCTCGGTGTCGAGACCGAGCAGCCAGCCGGCCGCCGACGAGACGAGCCCTCCCGAGGTGAACGCGACGCGCCGACCAGCGCCGGCGCCGGCGCACAGCAGATCGAGCGCGCGCAGCGACCGCGCGCGGAACTCGTCCCACGTCTCGATCCCGGGCACGTGCAGCGTGCCGCGCGCCCAGGCGCGCATGACCTCGTTGTAGTGACGGAAGAACTCACGCTGGGCGCGCTCGCGGTCGCCGCCCGGCGCCGCGGCCGGGTGTAGCGCCTCACTTGCCGCGTCGTCCCGGCCGAGGTGGTGCTTGATCACGCTGAGGCCGTGATGCTCGTCGAGCTCGGGCAGCTCGCGGGCTGCGGGGAACGGCAGCCCGCGCTCACGGTACACGGCAGCGACGATCTCGCAGGTCTGCTGGTGGCGGCGGCGCGGGCCCATATACACCGCCTCGAAGTCGACCGCGTGCCGCGCCCAGTGCTCGCCGAGCACGCGCGCCTGCTCCCGGCCGAGCGTCGACAGGTCGTCGTAGCTGGTACCGAAGAACGAGGCCTGTGCGTGTCGCACGAGGTACAGGTGGCCCATGGGTGCTCCGCGGGGCAGTCTATCTGCAGTGCCGGTCAGTGGGCGGCGTCCGCGACCGTCGCCGGGTTCTGTCCCTGGCCGGCGCCGCGCGAGAAGTAGCGCGCGTGGCGCAGCATCAGCACCAGCGGCAGGCACAGGAATGCCGCGCCGGCGAGCAGGTGGAAATCATTGCTGTAGGCAATTGCCAGCGCCTGTCGGTTGATCTCCGCGAGCAACGTGCCGGTTGCCACATTCGCGCCGGGGGCGGCGCCGACCATCTGCCAGCGCTCGACCGCATACGGCGTGAAACGCTCGGCGAGGTAGCTCTGGTTCACCTGCGCCGACCGTGCGAGCAGCGCCACGACCGCGGAGATTCCGGCCGACCCGCCGACGTTGCGCACCAGCGTCAGCAGCACGCCGGCCTCGGTGCGACTCGAGTCCGGCAGCGTCGCAAAGGCCACCAGCGTCAGCGGCATGAACACGAACGGTATCCCGAACCCCTGGACGACGCCGGCGATCAGGAAGTCCCGCGCCGGTGTATCGACGCTGAACGACGCCATCATCCACAGCGAGCCGGAAACGATCAGCAGGCCCGCCAGCATCGTCGGCCGGGCGTCGAGGCGGTTGGCGAGGCGGCCGGATATCAGCATCGCAACGATCGAGGCGCCGCCGCGCGCGGCCAACAATATACCCGCCTGGGCGGCTGTATAGCCCTGCAGCTGCTGCAGGAAACTCGGCAGCAGCAGGCTCGGCGAGAACACGAACATGCCGACGCTGAACTGCACGAGCAGCGAGACGGTGAAATTGCGGTCACGGAACAGGTGGATGTCGACGAACGGATGCCGCGAGGTCAGCGAGTGCACGATGAACATGTAGATCGCGACGACGCCGAAGAAGGCCTCGGCGACGATCTCGGTCGACTCGAACCAGTCGTTGGTCTCGCCGCGGTCGAGCATCAGCTGGAAAAGGCCGACGGCGACGGACAGCAGTATGAATCCCTGCAGATCGAACGGGCGATGGCGCTCGGCACGGCTCTTCGACATCGCGGCCGCGACGCCGAGCCATGCCAGGATTCCGACCGGGACGTTGATGTAGAACGCCCACCGCCAGGACAGCGTGTCGGTCAGCCAGCCGCCGAGCGTTGGCCCGATGACCGGGCCGACCATCACGCCCACGCCCCACAGCGCCATCACCCGTCCGTGGCTCGAGCGCGGGAACTCCTGCAGCAGCACCACCTGCGACAGCGGTACGAGCGCGGCGCCGAACGCGCCCTGCAGCATCCGGAACCCGACCATCTGCGCCAGCTCGTTGGCGATCCCGCACAGGACGGAACCGACCGTGAAGCCGACGATCGCGACCAGCAGGACCCGGCGCAGGCCATAGCGCGTGCCGAGCCAGCCGGCGAGCGGCGTCGCGATTGCGCTGACGACGATGTAGGCGGTCACGATCCAGGCCGCCTGATCCTGCGTGGCCTGCAGGCTGCCCTGCATATGGGGCAGGGCGACGTTCACGATCGTCGAGTCGATCGTGTAGAGCAGCGTCGCCATCACCGTGGCGGCGGCGAGAATCCAGCGGGTCCGGACCACTGCCGGGCTCACGGCCGTCCCGTCAACGACCGCGACCGAACCAGTGGTCGAAGCGCGTGTGCGGGCCGGTGTCGATCTCGACCGTCGCGCTCATGCCGTCGCGCAGCGGCGGGTCCCCCGGTTTGCGGTCGAGCACGATGCGCACCGGGATCCGTTGCACGACCTTGACCCAGTTGCCCGAGGCATTCTGCGCCGGCAGCAGCGAGAACTCGGCGCCGGTCGCCTGCGCGATGCTCTCGACGTGGCCCTGCCAGCGGCGGTGCCCGTAGGTATCGACGTCGACCTCCACCGGCTGGCCCGGCCGGACCCATTCGAGGTCGGTCTCCTTGAAGTTCGCCTCCACCCACAGGCTCCGGTCGGTCACGATCGCAAACGCGGCGCGGCCGACCTCGATGCGGTTACCCACTTTCGGCAGATGGCTGGCGATGCCAGTCTGCGGCGCGTTGATGACGGTATGGTCGAGGTCCAGCCGGACGTGATCGAGCTCGGCGAGCGCACTGCGCACCTCCGGATAGCTGTCGACGGGCAGGTCGGGATTGCCGCCGAGCCGCGCCGCGGTCTGCGCGAGCTGCAGCTCGAGCACGCCGACCGCGCCGGTTGCGAGGTCGGCCGAGCGGTCGGCGGCGTCGAGCTGCGAGACCGAATTGAGCTTGCGCTTGGCGAGCTCCTGCTGGCGCTGAAACTCCCGGGTCGCGAACTCCGCCGAGCGCCGCGCGACGCCGATCTCACCGGTTTTCTCGCGGTAGGCGGCCTTGAGCCCGGCGACGCCGGTGCGCGCCACCGAGAGGCGCGATTCGGCTTCAGCGACCGCGATCCGGAACAGCGAGTCGTCGAGGGCCAGAATCGGCTGGCCGGCGACGACGTGGGTGTTCTCGCCGACATACACCTCGCGCACGTTGCCGGACACCTGCGGGGCGACGTCGACGCGGTCCTGCTGCAGGTAGGCGTTGTCGGTCGAGACGTAGCGGCCGGCTGTGCCGTAGAAGTACACGGCGGTCAGCACGGCGATCAGCGGCAGTCCCCACAGCAGCAGGCGCCTCATCCATGACGGGCCTTCCGTCTCGATCTCCGCCGCGGCCTGGCTGGCGGCATCCATGTCAGGCGCTCCCGCCGCCGAGGTTCTCGCAGAGCCTTGCGAGCTGGCGCACGAGCTCGGCCTGCTCGCGCCCGGCAAAGCCGCGCATGGCGCTGGTCGTGATCTGCACTCCGACCTCCTCCATGCGGCCGACCAGCGGCTCGCCCGCTCGGTCCACGTAGACGCGAAACGCACGGCGATCGACCGTATCCGGCACCCGCCGCACGTAGCCGCGCGCCGCCAGCCGGTCGACCATCCGGCCGAGCGTGACCGGCGAGACCTCGAGGCGCGCGGCGAGCACGGTCTGGTGCGAGCCCGGTTCCCGGTGCACGTGGAACAGCAGCCGCGCCAGCGCCGGCGTCAGCTTCAACCCCTTCGAGCGCGCGCGGAACTCGCGGCGCATCAGCCGCACGGCATCGGCCAGCAGGTAGCCGAGCGACTGCTCCGGCCGCAGCTTGGGCGTGGCAGATCCGCGCAATTGCTTAGCTATGCTCATAATGTGCATAGGTTATCAACGCGGCGCCTCGCTGTCACCTCGAGTGGTTCACGAACTGGGCTGGTTCCGCCCCGAGCCGTGGCGGGCGGGGATGCGGTGCGGGCGGGAGCGCCGCGCTAGGCGACCTGCTGCGTCTCGCGCAGTGCGGGCGGCGGCGCGGGCGCGCGCCGGCCGATCTCGCGGGGGTCGAAGTCGTCGACGTGCACGAGCTCCATGACCTTGCGGTCGTAGTCCCGCAGCTGGGCCGCCTCGGTCTCGGTGATGATGCCGGCGGCCAGCGCCTGCTGCACCTGGCCCGGGAGCTCGAGCGCCGTCACCCGGCCGGTCTTCGTGCCCTCGACGCGGATTCGCTTCTCGAGCGGCTCCGCGATCAGCGACAGCATCAGCGCCTCCTGCAGCAGCCCGAGCGGGTTGCCGGGTTCGACGGTCCGGTAGATGCCGTGCGTCAGCCTGTCGCGCGCCTCGGAGGGCGTCATCACGACGTCCACGATCTGCCGGCCGAGCCGGTCGCTGGCCGCCGAGTACGTCAGACCGCGCGGAAATATGCACAGCCGCATCAGCATTGCGAGCCAGCGCGTGGGGAAGTTCCGCAGGAACCCGTGCAGCTGCTCCTGGGCGTGGTACAGCAGCGTCCGGCACGCCCACTCGACGATCGGCTGGTCGGCTTCGGGCCGCCCCTGGTTGGCGTGGTGCTTCAGCACCATCGAGGCGAGGTACATGTTCGACAGCACATCGCCAAGCCGTGCCGACAGCGTTTCCTTCTTTTTCAGGTACCCGCCGAGCGACAGCATCGCGATATCCGCCGCGAACGCGAAGCTCGCGCTGAAGCGGTTGATGTGCTGGAAGAAGCGGGTACTCGCGCCGGCGTCCGGCACGTGCGTGAAGCGCGCGAGCGTCAGAGCCATCACCAGCGAGCGCGTCGCGTTCGAAAGCGTAAAGCCGATGTGCCCGAACAGCGCGCGGTCGAACTCAGCGAGGCCGCGCTCGCGGTCGGGGTCCTTGGCCGCGGTCATCTCGCGCAGCACGTACGGATGGCAACGCACCGCGCCCTGCCCGAAGATGATCAGGTTGCGGGTCAGGATGTTGGCGCCCTCGACGGTGATCGCAATCGGCACGGCCTCATAACCCCCGGCCAGGTAATTCTTCGGACCCAGGCAGATGCCCTTGCCGCCATGCACGTCCATCGCATCGTTCGCGACCATGCGCCCGAGCTCGGTGCAGTGGTACTTGAGCATCGCCGAGGGTACCGATGGCTTTTCACCGCCATCGATCGCGCCCGCCGTGACCGATCGGGCCGCGTCCATGATGTAGGTGTGCCCGGCCATTCGCGCGATCGCTTCGGCGACGCCTTCGAAGTTGCCCACCGGCGTATTGAACTGGCGCCGGATCCGCGCATACGCACCGGTCGCGAACACTCCGGCCTTGGCGCCGCCGGTGGTGTTGGACGGCAGCGAGATGCAGCGGCCCACCGACAGCTGCTCGACCAGCATGCGCCAGCCCTGGCCCGCCATCTTCGGCCCTCCGACCAGCGCCTCGAGCGGTACGAACACGTCCTTGCCGTGGACCGGTCCGTTCTGGAACGGCACGTTGAGCGGTAGGTGGCGGCGGCCGATCGTGACGCCCGGCGTCGCGCGCGGCACGAGCGCCACGGTGATGCCGACGTCGGTCACCTCGCCCATCAGCTTGTCCGGGTCCATCAGCCGGAACGCGACCGCGACGACGGTCGCGACCGGCGCGAGCGTGATGTAGCGCTTCGAGAAATTGAGGCGCACACCCAGCAGCTCGCGCCCCTGCCAGGTTCCCTTGCAGACGATGCCGACATCCGGCAGTGCGGCGGCGTCCGAGCCCGCGCGCGGGCCCGTCAGCGCAAAGCACGGCACTTCCTCGCCGCGTGCGAGGCGCGGCAGGTAGTGGTTCTTCTGCTCCTCGGTCCCGTAGTGCAGCAGCAGCTCGCCGGGACCGAGCGAGTTGGGCACCGCGACCGTCGAGGCGAGGGTTGCGCTGCGGCTCGAGAGCTTCACGAGCACGCACGAATGCGCGTAGGCCGAGAACTCGAGGCCGCCGTACCGCTTCGGGATGATCATCGCGAAGAAGCCGCGGGCCTTCATGAAATCCCACGCGGCCGGTGGCAGGTCGCCGAGCACGTGCGCGACTTCCCAGTTGTCCACCATCCGGCACAGGTCCTCGCAAGGGCCGTCGAGGAATGCCTGCTCCTCGGCCGTGAGTTCGGGGCGCTTGGCGGACATCAGCTTGTCCCAGTCCGGACCCCCGGTGAACAGCTCGCCATCCCACCACACCGTGCCCGCCTCGAGCGCCTCGCGCTCGGTCGAGGACATCGAGGGCAGCAGCCGCCGGTAGATCAGCAGGAACGGCTTGGTGATGAACGCGAGGCGCAGCGGCGCGAGATTTAAGAGCGCGAACGGGGCATACAGCACCCACAGCACGCTCTTCCACAGCCATCCGGAATCGCCCCACAGCGTATAGGTGAGCAGCAGAACCCCGACGACGGCCGTCGCCTTGGCGAGGCTCACGCGCCGGTAGGCGAGGTACAGCGGCGTGCCGAGGAACAGGATCAGCCAGGCGAGGCTTAGCATCGATCGCTCCGGGCCGAGGAGTCACTATGGCCGATCATACCGAAAGATTTCGGCCGGAGAATCGGGGGTTTAATCAATAGCACGACCGGTCGGTTTTCTACCTCGCGCTCGGTGTGCTGGGCTGACACACGAGATGGGCCATCGGCAGCCGGTCGGCACTTACCCGGCCGGGGCGCCCGCGCCGCGGCCGAGGGTCGACAACAGCTGCGAGGCGCCGTTCCAGAACACCTGGATGCCGATGCAAAACAGCAGGAACGCCGACAGGCGCACGACGATGGTCGTCCCGGTGGCGCCGATGGCCCGCGCGAGTCTGGCCGAGTGCCGGTACAGCACATACACGCACAGGCACAGCCCCATCACCGCGAGGAGCGTGCCGAACACGAACGCGAGCCACGGCTCCCCGAAACCGTTCGGTCGTGCAGCGCCCACCGAGATCGCGACCGAGATCGTGCCGGGACCGGTCGTCAGCGGCATCGTCAGCGGATAGAACGCGATCCGGCTCGGGATGATGCTGGCGGGCAGCGCGCGTGTGGTTTCGCTACGACGCTGCTCGGTTGCATCCGGCCCGCTCAGCATCCGCCAGCCCGACATGGCGATCACGATACCGCCCGCCACCAGCAGCACCGGCAGCGTGATGCCGAAGAAGCTCAGCACGTACGCCCCGATGTAGAGGGAGGCGGTGACGATCGCGAACGCATAGATTGCGACCCAGCGCGACACCTGCGCGCGCACGCGCGGCGCGAGCCCCTGCGTCGCGCTGAAAAAGATGAACGCACCGGACAGCGGGTTGACGATCGAGAACAACGCGGTGAACGTCAGCAGGAATGCCGTCATGCCGCGCTCGCGGTGCGCTGAGGATCCGCCGTCCTCACCCGGCTCAGAGCAGGTCCTTGACGCCGTCGCGCTCCCCGCGAAGCTCCTTGTCAGTCGCCGTCATCCGGGCGCGACTGAAGTCATTGATCGAGAGGCCCTGCACGATGCTGTAGGTCCCGCCGGTGGTGGTGACCGGGTAGGAGTAGACGACCCCTTCGGGGATGCCGTAGCTGCCATCGGACGGCACGCCCATGCTGACCCAGTCGCCCAGAGCGCTGCCGAGGATCCAGCTGCGCACGTGGTCGATCGCCGCCGAGGCGGCCGAGGCGGCCGAGGAGGCGCCGCGCGTCTTGATGATCACCGCGCCGCGCTGCTGAACGGTCGGAATGAACGTGTCCGCATACCACGCGGCCTCCACCAGTGACAGGGCCGGCTGGCCCTTCACGGTACAGTGGTGCAGGTCCGGATACTGCGTGGCGGAGTGATTGCCCCAGATGATGACTTTCTTGATGTCGGTGGCGTGCGTTCCGGTCTTGTCGGCGAGGAGTGCGAGCGTGCGATTGTGATCGAGGCGCGTCATCGCCGTGAAGTTCCTGCGGTCGATGCCGCTGGCATTGCGACTCGCGATCAGCGCATTGGTATTGGCGGGATTGCCGACCACGAGCACCTTGATGTCGCGGCTCGCGACCTCGTTGATCGCCTTGCCCTGCGCCGAGAAAATCTGCGCGTTTGCGAGCAGCAGGTCCTTGCGCTCCATGCCCGGTCCCCGCGGCCGCGCGCCGACGAGTAGCCCGACGCCCGAGTCGCGGAACGCAACCCGCGCATCGTCGCTCGCGATCACCTTGTTCAGTGTCGGGAAGGCGCAGTCGCACAGTTCCATCACCACGCCCTGCAGCTGTGCCAGCGCCGGCGTGATCTCGAGCAGGTGCAGATTGATCGGCTGATCCGCACCCAGCATCGCGCCGGAGGCAACCCTGAAGGCGAGCGCGTAGCCGATCTGGCCCGCGGCGCCCGTGATCGTGACGTTGATCGGTTTTTTCATCGGTCGCTCCCGGACAAAATCAGCGCGGCATTCTAACCAACGACACTGCGAGCCGCGGGTCAATGCACGGGTCACGCGCGGTCCCTGGGTGCTGCGACGAGCCTCCCGCGCCTCGCGGCGACCCTGAAACACCCCGTAAGGGGCCGCACGGTCACGCGCAACAGGCCTGCTGCGCACCGAGCGTCGTGCGTATGTCATTGTTTTTCCTTGTAGTTGTGAAAATCGAAAAAATGAAAAAAAAGGCTTGCATCTGAATAGGTGATGTAGTTAACTACAACACCAGAAGGGCATAGCACTTCCCGGTCGGGGGGTGGGCCCAGGCGGAGGCAGAGGCCTCCACAACGCAGACAAGGAGAAGACCATGTTGAACCGCACGATTCGTCACTGGATGGTTGCCGTGGCCCTCGTCACGGTTGCCGGCGTCACGGTTGCCGGCGTCACGGCTGCGAGCGCCTCGGGCCTCGTCCACGCCTCCCGTCAAGCGTCCCCGGCGGCTGCTGAGCGCGCGGGTTTCCCGGTTGTCAGCGGCGATCTCGGCGAGGTCATCGTGTACGTATCCGGCAACCTCGGTGCGGGCGTCATCCACGCGCCACACGACCTCGGTGAGGTACTCGTTGAAGTCCCGCGCGAGCCGGCCGCGAAGACCTTCCTCGCGGAGATCGTGGTCAGCGTGCCGCGTGACACCGCCACGCAGTTCGGCAACGACGGCGCCGTGACTGTTGCCGCGGTGCGCTGAAGCGCTCTGCTAGAGTACTTCGGTACCGCGCCAGATCACCGTGCAGCGTGCCCGTTAGGCCGGTCGTGAACACCGCAATGGATGCCAACTGGAACGATAGCCAGCCGATCTACCGCCAGCTGCGGGATCGCGTCGTGGCGATGATCCTCGAAGGCAGCTTGAAAGAGGGCGACCCGCTGCCATCGGTGCGCAACGTCGCAGCCGACTTCCGCCTGAACCCGCTGACCGTCCTGAAGGGCTACCAGCAGCTGGTGGACGAGCAGCTCGTCGAGAAGCGTCGCGGACGCGGCATGTACGTCGCCGATGGAGCCAGACGCGCCCTGATGAAGGATGAACGGCAGCGTTTTCGAGAGGAGGAGTGGCCGCGTGTCTACGCGATGATCCAGCGGCTCGGCCTGACGCTCGAGGAGCTGGCGGCGATTCCGCCGGCCCCGCCGACCGAACCCCGGCCCGGCGGAGCGCCCGCGGCCGACCGGGACCTCGCCGGCACGGACGCGAAGGAACCGGACGAAGGAGCCATCAAGTGACCACTCTGATCGACGCTCGAGCCCTCACCAAGACCTACGGCGCCACGCGCGCCCTCGACGGGGCCTCCTTCAAGGTTGAAGCCGGCCGCATCGTCGGCCTGATCGGCCCGAACGGCGCCGGCAAGACCACGGCGCTCAAGGCGGTGCTCGGCCTCGCGCGCTGCGACGGCGGCACGCTCGAGGTGCTCGGCCTCGACCCGTTCCGGCAACGCAACGAACTCGCCGAGCGCGTATCGTTCATCGCCGACGTAGCGGTGCTGCCGCGCTGGCTGCGCGTGCAGCACGCGATCGATTTCGTCGCCGGCATCCACCCCCGTTTTCGCCGCGAGCGGTGCGAGCAGTTCCTGGCGCGCACCACGATCAAGCGCACGAGCAAGGTCCGCGAGCTGTCGAAAGGAATGATCACGCAGCTGCATCTCGCACTCGTCATGGCGATCGACGCGCAACTGCTCGTGCTCGATGAGCCAACGCTCGGACTCGACATCCTGTCCCGCAAGCAGTTCTACGACAGCCTGCTGTCCGACTACATGGATTCGGAGCGCACGATTCTCGTGACCACCCATCAGGTCGAGGAGGTCGAGAATATCCTGACCGACGTCGTGTTCATCGATCGCGGCCGGATCGTGCTCGACCTGCCGATGGAAGAGGTCGCCACGACCTATGCCCAGCTGGTCGTGGCGCCAGACCGCGCCGAAGCGGCACGCGCGCTGACACCGTTGAACGAGCGCCAGCTGCTCGGCCGGCACGTGTTCCTGTACGAGGGCGCCGATCACGGCGCCCTGCAGCGCCTTGGCGAGGTGCGCCAGCCATCGATCACGGATCTGTTCGTCGCGAAGATCCAGGGGAGTGCCGCGTGAACAAGTTCCTGTGGCTGATACGACGCGAGCTCTGGGAGTCGCGCGCCATGTGGGTCGCACCGGCCGTCTGCGCCGCGATCATCATCGGCGGCACGCTCATCGCGACTGTGCTGCACGGCACCGTCAACGTTCATCCGGAAGACGCGGCGCACCTGGCGCAACTGAGGACACTGACGCCCGACCGGGCCGAGGCATTCGCCAGCATCGCTCTCGGCGTGATCGCGCTGCCGTTCTTCATGCTGGTGCTGTTCACGCAGTTCCTCTACGCGCTCGACTCGCTCTATGGGGACCGGCGCGATCGCAGCATCCTGTTCTGGAAGTCGCTGCCGATCAGCGATACCCAGTCGGTACTCGCGAAACTCACCGTCGCGGCCGCGATCTTCCCGCTGGCCGCAATCGCTGCCGCACTGGTGACGCAGCTGATCGTGTTCGCAATCTGCAGCATCAAGCTTCAGACCCTGTCCGTCCTCACCGGGCATTTCTGGATCCCGGCCACCTGGGCCGGCTCGCTGCTCGTGATGGGCTACCTGTACGTCGCGAGCCTGCTCTGGTACCTGCCGCTGACCGGCTGGGCGCTGCTGGCCTCCGCATGGGCGCCGCGCTCGCCCTTCCTATGGGCGGCGCTGCCGCCGCTGGCGCTCGGCCTTCTCGAGCTCATCGTGCTGCGCTCGGCCTACGTGCTGCACGCGATCGGCGAGCGCGTCGGCGGCGCCAGCCTCATGGCACGGGCCTTCAGCATGTCCCATGCCAGCGGCTTCACGTTCGTGGTGAAAACGGACCACAGCACCATGACGATTCCCCGTGCGCTCACCGACATGATGCAGCCGGCCGCGTTCTTCTCGAGCCCGTCGCTATGGATCGGAGTGCTGCTCGCGGCCGGCTTCGTCGGCGCCGCGGTCTGGGTGCGGCGCTACCGCGACGCGAGCACCTGAACGCCTGCTGTCCTGCGGCCGCGCGCGCCGTGCGACGAGGCCGGCTGCACGACTCATGAGCAGCGCCAGGACGGCGACGATCGGCGGCCGCGACCAGCTGCAGTCCGGCAGCGCGTTCGAGGCTGGGGCTGCCGAGGACGTCGAGGTCGACCACTCGCCGGACGCGACTTTGGCTTGCGGTGACGCTGGCCGGTGAGCCGATCGAGCCGGCAAATCGCGGCGATCGCGAGGTTCTATTGGACGCAGTGGCTGCGGCACGGCGATCATTCGTGCACCCAATGAACTGAGGCGAGGAGCAGCCATGCACAAGACCCGCAACGATCTTTCCGAGAAGGTGCGGCGCAAGGTCATCAATCATCTGGCGGTGCGCCTGGCCGACGCGATCGATCTGGGGCTGCAGTGCAAGCAGGCCCACTGGAATGTCAAAGGTCCGCAGTTCGTCGCACTCCATCAGCTGTTCGATGCAATCGCGAACGTCGTCAGCGCGCACGTCGATGAACTGGCGGAGCGGGTGACGGCGCTCGGCGGCACGGCCGAGGGCACCGCGCAGGTCGTCGCCAAGCGCACCTCACTCGATACCTATCCGCTCGCCATCACGAGCGGCCCCGAACACCTGCAGGCGCTCGCCGGCGCGCTCGGGAGCTACGCTCGCCTGGCACGCGAGGCGATCGACGCGGCCGACGGGCTCGGCGACATGGTCACGGCGGATCTGTTCACCGAGATCGCCGGGGCGGCCGACAAGCAGCTGTGGCTCATCGAAGCCCATCTGCAGGCGGACGCCTGAGGCGAGATTGACCGCGCGCCGAGCGCGACGGGTTGCCGCGTGCCGCCGGGAGTCGCAAACTGCACGTTTTGCGACCCCCGGGGACCCGCCATGCGTGTTCTGCTCGTCGCCGCATCGGTCCTGACGCTGCCAGCGCCGAGCGCCGCACAGGGGCCCGCGGCCCCGGACCTGCCGGCACCGTATTCGACTCCGGTCGCGGTGAAGGAGTCAGTCGTGATTGGCTGGCCGCAGGGTACGGTGCCACAGGCACCGCCGAACTTCAGGGTCACAGCCTTCGCGCGCGGTCTCGACAACCCGCGCTCGCTGCTGGTGCTGCCGAACGGGGACGTGCTGGTAGCCGAGTCGCGCGGCGGCACCGGCGAGAGCCGGCCGAGCGCCAACCGCATCACGCTCCTCCGGGACAGCAACGGCGGCGGCGTCGCTGACCAGCAGTTCGTGCTGCTCGACGGGCTCGACCGGCCGTACGGACTTGCGCTGCGCCGGGACCGGCTTTACGTGGGCGACACCGACGCCGTGCTCAGCTGCCCGTTCCTTGTCGGCCAGACGCGCCTGCACGGCGAGTGCCGCACGCTCATCGAGCTGCCCTCGGCCGGCGGCCGCGATCACTGGACGCGCAACCTCGTCTTCAATCCCGACGAAACGCGTCTCTACGTCAGCGTCGGTTCGAGCAGCAACGTCGACGAGGACCACCGCGATGCCAACAATCCGCTGCGCGCGGCGATACTGGTCGCACAACCCGACGGCCGGGAGCTCAGGGTGTACGCGAGCGGGCTGCGCAACCCCGTCGGGCTCGCGTTCGAGCCGGTCAGCGGACGCCTGTTCACAACCGTCAACGAACGCGACCTGCTCGGTGACGACCTCGTTCCCGACTTCCTGACGCATGTCCAGGACGGCGCCTTCTATGGCTGGCCGTACGCGTACTTCGGGGCCCACGAGGATCCGCGCAAGAAGGGCGAGCGACCGGACCTGGTCGCGCGCGCCGTCGTTCCCGACCTCGCGCTCGAGGCGCACGGCGCGCCGCTCGGCCTCGTGTTCTACGGCCGTGACCACTTTCCGCGGAATTACCGCGGCGGCGCGTTCATCGCGCTCCACGGCTCGTGGAACCGCTCAACCTTTGCCGGCTACAAGGTCGTACACGTGCCCTTCAGCAACGGCCACGCAGCGGGGCCGCCGCAGGACTTCCTGACGGGATTCATCGCAGATGCAGGCAGGAGCGAGGTGTACGGGCGCCCGGCGGGAGTCGCGGTTGCGACCGACGGCGCGCTGCTCGTGGCGGACGATGCCGGCAACACCATCTGGAGGATCAGCTTCAAGTGCGCGGCCTGTACGCCGGATCCGGTCCCGCCGCATCCGAACGACAGCCGCCACGCGCGGCCGACGCCACCTGCCGCGAGGTGAGGCGCCGGTTCAGCCGGCGAGCAGCACGGCCTCGGCGTGCTCGAGCTCCTCGGGGGTCCCGAACACGATTACAACGTCCCCTTCGCGAAGCACCGTAGCCTGATCCGGCTCGCGGCCGACGATGCCCTCGCGGCGGATCGCCGAGAACGACACGGTGGCGCCGTGGCCGCGCACGTCCGCGAGGCTGCGGCCGACCGACCACGCCCCGGGCGGCAGCACAACGGTCCGCAGTTCCGCGCCGGCCGGGCCGGATCCGCCCGGCGGTTCGCTGTCGGGCGGGCGGAACACGCTCCTGAGCGCGCCGTAGCGCTCGCCGCGGATGTCGCCGACGGTCTTCACGACCTTTGACATCGGCGTGTCGAGGAACAGCAGCACGTGAGCGACGAGCATCAGGCTCGCCTCAAAGGTCTCCGGCACGACCTCGGTCGCTCCGACCTGCTGCAGCTCCTCGAGCCGGCTGTCATCCTGCGTCCGGACCAACACCGGCACATCGGCGCGCAGGCGCCGCACGGCACGCACGATGCCGATGGCGATCGCCGGTTCGGCGAAGCTGACGACCACGACGCTCGACGCCTCGAGTCCGACCGATATCAGGACCTGCTCGTCGGCGGAGTCGCCGAACACCACCGGGTCGCCAGCCTGGCGCGCGGTGCGCACGCGCACCGGGTCAAGGTCGATCGCGATGTACTCGTGGCCGTGCCGCTCGAGGACGCGGGCGATGTTTTGCCCGACTCGGCCGAATCCGCACAGGATGACGTGCTCGCGCCGGGCGAGCATCGCATCGGCGGCCGCCTCGCGCGTGAGGGCGGTCGTCGCCGGGCCGGTCTCGCGCAGCAGCAGCCGCGCGATGCGCTTGTTGTGGCGGATGACGAACGGCGACACCACCATGCTGAGCGTGATCGCCGCCAGCAGCGGCTGGGCGAGCGATTCTGCGGCGCGATCGCGGACGAGCAGCGCGAGCAACGCGAACCCGAACTCGCCGCCGGTGGCGATCACGATTCCGGCGCGCAGTGACTTGAACCAGCTGTCGCAGTAGCGTCGTGCGACCAGCGCCACGACCGCGGATTTGAGGGCGTACACGCCGACCACGAGTGAGGACACGATCAGGAAATCGCGATACAGCATCCCCAGATCGAGCAGCATGCCGATCGTGATGAAGAACAGCCCCAGCAGCACGTCGCGGAATGGCCGGATCACGGCCTCGACCTGGTGACGGTACTCGGTCTCGGCCAGCAGCATGCCGGCCAGGAATCCGCCGAGCGCCAGCGACAGTCCCACGGCGTTGGTGATGTACGCGGCGGCGAGCGCCACCAGCAGCACCGCGAGCGTGAACAGTTCCTGGCCCCGGCTGCGGGCGATCTCGAAGAACAGCGGCCGCGCGAGCCAGCGTCCGGCCATCAGCACGACGAGCAGGGCCACGGCGGCCTTGCCGAGCGCGACGACCGTGTCCGCCGCCGCGTACTGGCCACCGCGGGCGACGATGGCATTGGCGAGCGCGAGGAACAGCACGAACACGACGTCCTGGAACAGCAGGATGCTGAAGGCCAGGCGGCCGTGGGTACGGTTGATCTCCGCCTGCTCGGTCAGCTGCTGCACGACGATCGCGGTCGAGGACATCGCGACTGCGCCGCCCATGACGAGCGCCAGCGGGATCGGCGCGCCGCTCGCGACCGCGACTGCACCGGCCGCGAGCGTCGTGATGCCGACCTGCAGCGCCCCGAGTCCGAGCACTTCGCTGCGCATCGCGAGCATGCGCGGCAGGGAGAACTCGAGCCCCAGCGTGAACAGCAGGAACACGACGCCGATCTCGGCGAGAAAACTGGTAGTGCCGGACTCGCGGACCACACCGAACGCGTGGGGTCCGAGCGACATTCCGACGGCGAGGTAGCCGAGGATGGGCGGCAGCCGCAGGCGCCGCACGCCGGCAACGACGGCGACGACCGCCGCCAGCAGCACGAGCAAGGTGCCGAGTCCTTCGGGTCCCATCGTCGCTCCCGTCCCGACGCCAAATTAGTGGCTCGGGCGCGCGCTGGCAACGCCGCCTTCTGGCAGCGGCGACCGCCTGCTAGCATGCTCCTGACCGCAAGCCCGCGGATTCCTCCCAGGAGGCCGACAATGGCGGTGCCGACTGTCGCGACGAGGACGTTGTTCCCCGCCACTGTCGAGGCCGGCAGCGCCGCTTGGCGGTACAGCTGCGGCGGGTCGCGGCAGCCGCCGGTGTGCGACGGTATTCACCGGACGCTCTGAGCAGGCTGCGGCCCGCCGGCCCCTAACCCCGATGTACCTCGAGTGTCGCGTGGTAGAGGGTGCGCGGGAGCTTCTCGCCCGCGGACGCTGGCGCGCCGAGAGCGCGACCGGGCTTGCGCGTGCCGTGGCCGACGCCGAGCTCACCGGCCCGGCCGCGGTGCTCGATGCCACTGGCATCGAGGCGCTGGACCTCACCGGCGCATGGTTTTTGCGCCAACTCGAGCAGCGCCTGACCCAGAGCGGCACACCGTTTCGGTGGCGCGGTGCCCGGCCGGAGGCGCTCGCGTTGGCGGCCACGCTGCTCGCCGAAAGCCCCGCGGTCGGGCCCGAAGTTGCCGCTCGCCGGCACGAGGAGCCGCTCGGTGCACTCGGTCGCTGGACCGTGCAGCGCGGCGACCAAGCCCACGATGCGCTCGAGTTCCTCGGCCGCATCGTGTTGGTGATCGGTGGCGTGTTTCGCCAGCCGCGACGCCTGCGGCTCACCTCGGTCATCCGCCACGTCTATGAGACCGGCATCCAGGCGGTACCGATCGTCGCCCTGATCGCGCTCCTGATCAGCGTCATCATCGCCTACATCGGAGCCCAGGAACTGCGCCAGTTCGGCGGCGAGGTGTTTGTCGTCGACCTCGTGACGATATCGGTGCTCCGTGAGCTGGGCGTGCTGCTGACCGCGGTCATCGTCGCCGGCCGCTCCGGCAGCGCGTTCGCCGCGGAGATCGGGGTGATGCAGCTCAACGACGAGGTCGATGCGCTGCGCGCCATCGGGCTCAACGTCGTCGAGGTGCTGGTGGTGCCGCGGCTCCTCGGCTTGATTATCGCGCTGCCGCTCCTGACGGTGGTCGCCGATGCGATGGGACTGGCGGGCGGCGCGGTGATGTCATGGCTGGTGTTCGACATCCCGTTCAACCAGTTCCTGGTGCGGATGCAGGAAGCGATGGCGCCGACGACATTCTGGGCCGGCCTGCTGAAGGCGCCGGTGTTCGCCTTCGTGATCGCGATGATCGGCACCTTCCGCGGTCTGCAGGTACGCGAATCCTCGCGCGAGCTCGGCCGACTGACGACGGTTGCGGTGGTCGAGTCGATCTTCATGGTGCTGCTCGTCGACTCCGTATTCGCGGTGATCTACTGGGAGCTGGACTTCTGATGGCCGCGGCCACGACCTCAGATCTCGTCGTCGCGGTGCGCGGCATCGTCAACCGCTTCGGCACGCAGGTCGTGCACGCCGGCCTCGACATGGAGGTGCGCCGCGGTGAGATCTTCGGCATCGTCGGCGGCGCCGGCAGTGGCAAGTCGGTGCTGCTGAGGACGATACTCGGGCTGCAGATAGCGCGCGAGGGGACGGTGGCGATCGACGGCCGCGACCTGACGCAGCTCACGGGTAAGGAGCTGCGCGATCTCAAGCGCAGCTACGGCGTGACGTTTCAGCACGGCGCGCTGTTCAGCTCGCTCACCGTGGCCGAGAACGTGCAGCTGCCGTTGATCGAGGCGTGCCGGCTGCCCGACGAGGTCCTGGACGGGCTCGCCGACCTCAAGATCCGGCTTGTCG